>Ga0335080_10004032_pt1 | contig 14920 bp, 10 predicted proteins | sample Lox_Sample_34_FD_206720 | JGI IMG/M metagenome (GOLD analysis project Ga0335080, IMG submission 206720) | Soil microbial communities from Loxahatchee National Wildlife Refuge, Florida, United States - Lox_Sample_3.4 | ecosystem: Environmental > Terrestrial > Soil > Wetlands | place: USA... | reverse complement strand
GCAGCAGGGCGCCGGTGGCCCCGGCATGGTCCAAATGAATATGTGTCAACAGGATGGCCCGCAGGTCCGCCACGCGCAATTGGTGCGCAGCCAGCAGTTCCCGCAAGTTCGCCAGCGTGGACCCCGGCCCCGGGTCGATCACCGCGGCGAATCCCTCCGACCGGAGCAGCACGGAGGCAATGCTCCGGGGCTTTCCCATCCACTTTAAATCGAGAGCTGTGATCAAGGTCACGGCGGGTTCAGTGTAGCGCATTCAGAATAGGACAGCGAAGTCTGTGGGAATCTGCTCCCCCGTCCGCGTCCATTTCTGCCACACGAAGTACTTGCAGAATGATGAACTTATGGAATATGCTTTCACCCGCAGCGACTTGCTTCATTCCACCGTCTGTTTCAAGTTTGAGCAGGCCAAGTGTGAAACCGCCCCTTAATCAGGAAGCAGGTTTTTGGCTGCATGCCAACCTGCGTCGCCGTCCAGCGCAGCAGCTGAAATCAGTCACGGGTAGACGCGAGGATACGGATGAGATTTTTTGTTTCGTTCATGGAGGAAACAATGCGCAAATGGTGTGCAACTTTGGCAATGGGCGCCCTACTCGCCCTGCCAATCTGTGCGCAGCAGAAGGACGCGAGCACAGCAACCAGCAACAACTCTTCGGAGTCGGCCAATGCGGTACCAGTTCATGATTTCAGCATCGCCCCTGCGTCGCCAACACTTTTCCCGATGCCGGCGGCAGCGGCAATGCCTTCGGCGGACGCAATGTCGGATTGGAACAACAATCCATGGAACCGCCATGCCTGGGGATTGCTCACCCCGAGGTTCGAAGTTGCGGGCATGTTCAGCTACATCAATTTCTGCCCCTGTTCGTTCCGGAATTGGAATGACCTCGGCGCGACCGGTTCGTTCGCGTACAACGTGAACAAGTGGATCGGGATCGTCGGCGAAATCGGCGGCTACCGTTTTGACCGCCAGGTCTATTTTTTGAATCCCGATCAAACTCAGTCGCTCGGCACGATCAGCGGCAACATGCAGACCTATTTGTTTGGTCCGCGTTTGAGCTGGCGGCATTTCGATCACTTCGTGCCGTTTGCCGAAGTTCTCTTCGGCGCGGCCCGCGGCAGCCAGCAGGTCACCGGCGACCAGTCGCAGACGGCGTTTGCTCTTGCGGTCGGCGGCGGCGTGGATGTCATCCTCACCAAGTACCTCGCCTGGCGCTTTTTCCAGGCGGATTACTTGCTCACGAATTTCTCCGGCTCTCTTCTGAGCCCGGATGGCCGCCAGAACAACTTCCGCATCGGCACGGGCGTCGTGCTGCGCTGGGCGTATCCGCCCGCGCCGCCGAAGCCGAACCGTCCGCCGGTGGCTGCCTGCTCGGCAGACCCGGCCTCCGTTTATGAGGGCACGTCCTCTCCCGTGGCGATTCACGTGAACGCCAGCGATCCAGACAACGATGCGCTCACCTACAGCTACACCGCCACCGGCGGCAGCGTGGACGGCACCGGCGCCGACGTCCGCTGGAGTCCCTCCGGCCTGGCAATTGGCAGCTACACCGTCACCGCCAAGGTGGATGACGGCCACGGCGGAACGGCCACTTGCTCCGCGGATGTCGCGGTTGCCAAACGGCCCAACCGGCCCCCGGTCATTTCCTGCGCTCCCGAACGCAACCCGATCATCGCGGGCGAGCGCGTGAAGATCAACTCCACGGCCAGCGATCCGGATGGCGATCCGCTGACCTACAGCTACTCGGCTACGGGCGGCCAGATCTCCGGCAACGGCCCGAGCACCGACTTCGATTCCACCGGCCTTTCCGCGGGCAGCTACACCGTCACCTGCACGGCAGACGACGGGCGTGGCGGCCGCACCAGCGCGACCACCAACGTGGACGTGCAACAGCCGGCACCGCCGCCGCAGGCCTCCAAGGTCGGCGATTGCGGCTACACCAAGGTCGGCGCGGGCCGCTTCGACAACGCTTGCAAGCGCGTGGGCGACGACGTTGCTCTGCGCTTGAAGAGCGAACCCAACGCGAAGCTGGTCATCGTCGGTTACGCGGATCCGAAGGAACCCAACAACAAGAAACTCGCGCAGACCCGCGCGGACGGCGCCAAGAAGTACCTCGGCGAAAAGGGCATCGATGCCTCGCGCATCTCCACCCGCGTCGGCATGGCGTCCACGGAAAAGGGCATGGAGAAGAGCAACCGCCGCGTTGACTTCATCTTCGTGCCGGAAGGCGCAAACTACTAAACCTCCTTCCCCGGCGCGGGCGCACGGTCGCCTCGCGCCGGGCAGGAATCAGGAAACCCAGAACCGGGCTCTCCGAACTAAGCTTCGGGGAGCCCGGTTCTTTTCAGACCGAAACTTGATGAGATTTCCAAATCTTCCAACTTTTCACCGGACACCGAATCGAGTCTGGTTGCTGCTTTTTCTTTGGGCGGCGCCGGCCCCCGCTCAAACGTGGCGGCGTCTGGGGCCGGAAGGCGGCATGGTGCTTTCGCTGGCCGGGGATTCGGGCGGCAACGTGTATCTGGGCACCAACGACGGTCACGTATTTGCCAGCCAGGACCGCGGTGCGAGCTGGACTCTTCGTGGACGCGTGGGTCCGCGCACGGATGCCGTGGTTGCGCAACTGGCGGTGAGCGCCAGCGATGCGCGACGGGTGTTTGCCGCCGTCTGGTTTCGCGAGGTGAGCGCCGGCGGGGGAGTCTTTCGGAGTGAAGATGGTGGCGCCACCTGGCAGCCCTCCGGCCTGCAAGGCGAAGCGGCGCGGGCGATTGAGTTTGCTCCTTCGCAGCCGGGGATGCTGGTCGCCGGCACGCGCAGCGGCGTATTTCGCTCCACGGATGACGGCCGCACCTGGGCGCGTATCTCCCCCGCCGACGATCCCGAATTGCGCAACGTGGATTCCGTGGCCATCGATCCCGCCGACCCGAATCTGATCTACGCCGGCACTTATCATCTGCCATGGAAAACCTCCGACGGCGGCGGAACCTGGAAGTCCGTCTCGGCCGGCTTGATTGACGATTCCGACATCATGAGCATGCGCGTGGACGCCACCAACCCAGCACGCCTCTATCTCAGCGCGTGCTCCGGTATCTATCGCAGCGAGAACCGTGGCGGCCAGTGGACCAAGCTGCAGGGCATTCCTTATGCTGCGCGCCGCACGCAGGCGATCGTGCAGGACCTCCAACAGCCGGAGACACTCTACGCCGCTACCACCGAGGGGCTCTGGGTGACGCGCGACGCCGGTGAAAGCTGGGAGCGCACGACCCCGCGGGAATGGGTCGTGAACGGCGTTGCAGTTCTTCTGGGAAAGGAAAACGTTCCCGAACGCGTGGTCATCGGCACGGAAGCGCAGGGCGTGCTGGTCAGCGAGGATGCCGCGAAAACTTTTGCACCGTCCAACCGCGGCTTTATCCATCAGGTGGTCCGTCAGCTTGTCGGCGACCCGCGCGATCCGGCGCGCCAGTTGCTCGTGCTCGAGCGGAACGGCGTGGAGCTTTTGGAGAGCCGCGACGCCGGGCAGAGCTGGATTTCATTGTCTCCACCTGCCGGGAAGGGTACCGCATCGCGCGCGTGGAGTGAACATCGTGTCGACCGCGTCGCTGCCAGTCCGTGGGGCTGGATGGCCGCGCTCTCCGACGGAAGCCTGTGGATCGATTCCGGCCAAGGTGGAGAGTGGCAACCGTGGGATGCCAGCTACCTGGAGCGCCAGCCGCCGAAAAAGGGGAGCACAAAATCGGCAGCGCCGCGCAAGATGCAGGTGACCGGTCGTGGGCTGCTCGCCTTTTCGAGCGCAGAAGCATTTCTGCCCGCTCGCCAGGGTTTGCTGCATTGCACGCGCGCCGGCAAGTGCGGCCTCTTGCCTGTGTTCTCCAAGCTCGCCAATATCTCTGCGCTTTGGGTTTCCGCGGATGGGCAGGTAGTGGCCGCCACCGGCGAAGGCAAACTCGGCGTCTCGCGCGACGCGGGAAAATCCGCCGTCTGGTGCGACCTGCCCGCGGGAGTCCGCGAGGCCAATGGCCTGATTTGGGATTCGCGCGGCGCGTCCCACTGGTTTCTTGCCACCGATCGCGGCCTCTATTTTTCACATGAGGCTTCGGACTGGTCCCTCTCGCAAGGGGGCTTGCCCGCGGGCGTGGTCGATCACGTGTGGCCGTCGTCCGGCGGCCTGGTGGCGACCCTGGAGCAGGGCGGCGTCTTTCGCTCGCCGGACGGCACCGGAAACTGGAGCCGTCTGGACCGGGAGGCGGAACGCAGCCGCATGACCGGTTTGGTCGAAACGAAACCTGGGCAACTGCTGTTCGGCTCCCAGAGCGAGGGCGCGCTGGAGTGGCAGGCCCCGGCTCAGCCCGGAGCGGAAGTTCCAAAATAGCCGCACGGTCCATCCGCGGTGCGTATCGGAGCGGTGCAGGGACGACCCACAGTGAACCAGCCCTAATTTCATTTTGGTACATAGTCGCAAAAAATCCCTTTTAGATAATTACAGACTTGACAATAGAGCCTTTCTGAACTAGAAGGGGAGGGTGATTCCCGGAATGGGAACAGGTCCAGCCCTGTCTCATCTCGCATCCCGGGCCAGGGGGATTCCCGTTTCCAAAGAAGAGGCGCGCATGGCGGAGACGCAAGCAGGGCGGTCTGTGGACATAGAATTCCAGAAGTCTGCTGGAATGCTGGTCATCGGCAAGGAAGAGCGCGCGGCCCAGGGGTTGCCGCCCGTGCATCTGCTGGTGGTGGACGACGACGAACATGTGCGCAGTGTCTGCCGGACCATCGCGGAAGACGCAGGCATGAAGGTGTACGACGTCAGCACCGCGGAAGAGGCGCTGGAAGTCCTCGAACTTTCACCAGTGGATATCTTGTTGACCGACCTGCGTCTGCCGGGAACGAGCGGCCTGGAATTATTGAAGCGGGTGAGCCGCCTGTTTCCGGATATGGCCGTGGTGATGCTCACGCAGTACGGCACGATCGACTCCGCCGTGCAGGCCACGCGCATGGGCGCCGCCGATTACGTCACAAAGCCATTTCGCGTGGAGGAGCTGCGCGCGCGCCTGGAGCAGGTGCTGCATTCCGTCGAGTTGCGGCGCGAAAACCGCATGCTGCGCGAGCAGGTCCGCGCGCGGCCCGGATTCGGCGGCCTGATCGGCATGTCGCCGCGGATGGAACGCGTCTACCGGCTGATCGAGAAGGTGACGCTGCGCGATCATCCGGTGCTGGTTTTGGGCGAAAGCGGCACGGGCAAGGAACTGGTGGCGCGCAGCATCCACTATCTCGGCCCGCGCAAGGACAAGCCGTTTATTCCCGTCGAGTGCTCCGCGCTGGTTTCCACGCTCATCGAGTCGGAACTGTTCGGCTACACGCGCGGCGCATTCACCGGCGCGATGCAAGCCAAGCAGGGTCTGATGGAGGCGGCCAACGGTGGCACGCTCTTCCTCGACGAGATCGGGGAAATGAGCCTGGAGATGCAGGCGAAACTCTTGCGCGCCCTGCAGGAGGGCGAGGTGAAGCCTGTGGGTTCCACCGAGCGCCGCCCCATCAACATCCGCATTGTGGCCGCCACGAACCGCGATCTGGAGCTCGGCATCAAGAACGGCGCCTTCCGCCAGGATCTCTATTTCCGCCTCAACGTGGTGCAAATCAAGCTGCCCCCGCTGCGCGACCGCAAAAGCGACATTCCGCTTCTGGTCACTTCCTTCCTCGAGAAATTTTCGCGCCAGGATGAAGTCACTCGCGAGCTCACCGAAGAAGCCATGCGCCGGCTGATGGCCTATGACTGGCCGGGAAACGTGCGCGAGCTGGAGAACACCATCGAGCGCGCCGTGGCCCTGGGCACGGGGCCCTATTTGTCGGTGAACGATCTGCCGACCAGCCTGCAGTATCCGACCACCGAGCGCGCGCCGGAAAAAGAAGAGCTCCTGCCGCTCGACGAGCTGGAGCGCCGGGCGATCCTGAGCACGCTGCGGCAAACCGGCGGCGACAAGCAAGCCGCCGCGCGCATGTTGGGCATCGGCAAGACCACCTTGTACCGCAAATTGAAGCAATATCAGATCGAACGCGCGGACGCGTAAGCGCCGCACCGCGTATCAAAGTGGAAAAATAGCCTTCGCATTCTCGACTTGAAATCCCCGCCACGCTCGTAACTCGCTTTTTGACAACGACATCGCTTTCCAATCCCTTTGGCTTCGCCGATGCATAACAAGTGCGTGGAACCTGTTCGAGGAATTCCCCGTGTTTGGACGGAAGGACCGGCGGCGCACAAGGGAAAAGCGCGAGGCTCGCAGCATCGCGCGGCTCGCTCGCGAGGGCGCGGGTCACGACGTCTGGATTCACGAGGCCCTGCGGAAGCTCCGCGCTGTGGCCGCTGTGGATCGCTGCGGCATCTGGCTGGAGGGGCTTGCGGGCGACGCACCGCGCGCCGGCGAACCGCCCGTTTTTCGCGGAGAGCTCCTCGAAATCGCGGACGGCTACCCATCGGGTGAGTGGACCCTGCTTTCGCTTGCCTCCCATCTGCCGCTGGAGCCTCTGTCCTCCGGCAAAACCGTGGAGTTCCGCCAGAACGAAAACTCGAATCTGCCGATCGCCGGCCCGGCCATGGGCATGCGCCGCGGGTTGTGGGTTCCGGTGCTCGCGGGCAGGACGCTGTGCGGTGTGGTGCTGGCCGCGGCTTGCGCCGAGGAAACGCCGCTTCCGAAAAATGTTTTCGAGGAAGTTGCGGAAGAACTTGGATTTGCACTGGAGTGGGAAAAGCAAAATCTCCTGGCGGGGGAGCGCCAGGAGGACCTGGAACTTTCGGCGCGATTCCACGCGCGGATTGCCGGCGAGGCGGACGCGCAGTGTCTGCTGCAGGAGCTTGCGGAGAATTGCACCGGCCGGAACGCGCACGGCGGCATGGGCGCGGTCTTCGCGCTGATCGGCGAGCGTCGCGGCGGATTCGCAGTCGAGGCGCCTTCGGCGGCGGGCGCGGAGGAACGTCTGGAGATTCGCGCGCACAGCGGGGAGACGGCCTGGGCGCACAGCCTCGCACACGGTCCGCTCGAAATGTTCTGGCGCCGGGCCGTCGAGAGCGGGGAAATGGTCGGCGCGGAGCCCACGGCGCTGCCGCTGGCGCGGGACATCGCGCGGGTGGTCGCTTTTCCGCTTGCGTATGAGGGGGCGGTTCATGGCGTGCTGCTCGCGGGGTTGCCGCGCGGGCGCACCCACGCAGAGAATCTGGAGCGGCTGGAACGGCGCGCGCTGCTGGCGGGGGAAGTTTTGCAGCAACAGTCGCGGCGCGCCGACCGCGCGCAACTCGAGCAGTGGCGCCACGCCTTCCTCGCCGCAAGCGACCGGCCTGTCCTGCTCCTCGACCGGCACGGATTTCTTCGCGGCATCAGCCGCGGGGCCGGCGAAATTCTCGGGCGCGCCGCTCCCGCGCTTCCCACACGGGGCGAGTCCGACCAGCCACGCTTTGCGGAACTGTTTCGTCCGCGGGATTGGGAGCGCGCCGGCCGCTGGCTGCAGGAGCCAGCGCCCCCGGATGCACCGGAGGAACCGGAGGAGCCTCTCCGGATGGAATTGAAAGACGGCCACCCGCTGGAGTGCCGGCGGCTGGATCTCGGCAGCCAGGAGTTTATCGCCGTCGAACTCAAACCCGCGCAGCCCTTCCCTCGCGAACGCACGCGGGAAGACGTGGAAACGGAGCTTCGCCAGACGGTCGGCTGGATGGAGGAGGGTGTGGTGCTGTTCGATGAATCCGGGCGGGTCCGCGCCGCCAACGAACGCTTTCATCGCCTGCTGGGGATTACCGCGGAGGAGACGTTCGAAGCCCAGACGTTCGAAGACCTGCTGCGGCTGGCCGCTCCGCATGCGCATGATCCGGAACGCTTCGCCCGGGATTGGCGCGAACTGGCGGACGCGCCGCAAGGCGAAACCCAGGAAGAGCTGCAAATGAGCTGGCCGGTGCCGCAGGCCATCGAACGCTGCACGCGCGAAATCATCGGAGCCAACGGCCGCCACCTGGGGCGCGTGGAGGTCTACCGCGAAATGACCGCGCGGCGGATGTTCCAGTCGCGCATGGCGCAGACCGAAAAGCTGGCTTCGATGGGGCAGCGGGTCAGCAGCATCGTCCACGAGCTGAGTAATCCGCTGACGACCATCCTCGGCTACGCGCAACGCCTGCTGCCGCGCGTAGCAGCCTCCAGCGCCGGAATGGCCGGGGAGGTTCGCGGCATCCTCGGCGAGGCGGAGCGCGCCGCAGGGGTGCTGCGCCAGTTGCTGCGGGTTTCGGGCGAGGCCCACGGGGTCCGCGAGCCGCTCTCCCTGAACGAACTGGTCGACCGCACCGTTGGCGTCCTCCGCGCCACCCTGGCCGGCAGCCCGATCCGCTTGGTGGTCGAGAAGGAGCCCTCCCTGGCCCGTGTCCAGGGAGACTTCGGCCAACTGCAGCAGGTGCTGCTGAATCTGCTGCAAAACGCGCAGCAGGCCATCGAGCAGAGCGGCAAGGGCGGTCTGATCGGTGTGCGCACCGCCGGCGCGGGCGAGGGACGCGTGCGCCTGGAAGTATGGGACGACGGCCCGGGGATTCCCGGCGCCATCCTGGCGCGCATCTTCGATCCGTTTTTCACCACCAAGCCGCCGGGCGTCGGCACCGGCTTGGGCCTCGCCATCGTGCTCGGCTTTGTGCGCCAGCATGGCGGCACGGTCAACGTCATCAGCCCTCCGCGGGGCGGCACGCGCTTTCTGGTGGAGCTCCCCGCGCTGCGCCCCGCCGAAAAGCCTCTCGCGCGGGAACCCGAGGTGATCCGATTCCCGCCGCGGCGCCGCCTGCAAGGGGTCGACGCGCCGGGTGAGCAGCGCGCGGCCAAGGTCCTGGTGGTCGAGGACGAACCGACGGTCGGCGGGCTGATTGCGGACGTGCTCCGCGATGAAGGCATGCGCGTGGACGTACTGCGCGACGGGCAGGCCGCGCTGGCCCGCACGGAGCACGAAACCTATGATCTGGTCATTTGCGATCTGAGAATGCCGGGGATGGACGGCAAAAAGTTTTTTCAGTCCCTTGGCCAGCGGCAGAACCCGTTGCAGGAGCACGTTCTGTTCGTGACCGGAGACGTGGTGGCGCCCGGAACCCAGGAGTTTCTGGAACGTCACCGCCTGCCGTATGTCGCCAAGCCGTTCCGGGTGGAAGAGTTGAGCCGCGCCGTGCACGAGATGCTGTGAGAGGAGAAGAGCCTTGGTATCCAGCGAAGATCGATGGCAGTTGGAATTCGCAGCCGGTTCGGGAATAGCGGGCTCCACCGGGGGGGCCGTAACCGTTCTCCTTTGTGGCACCGAGGAGTTTTGCCGGGAGGCCCGCCGCGAACTGAAACGGAAAATCCCGTCTCTTTCGGTCGTGATCGCTCACGAATTGGACACGGCGCGCCGGCTGGCGGAACGCGGAGCGCCCGCGGCCATCCTCGCCGAGGACCGCGTGCTCGCCGGGGACGCGCCGCCGCTGCGCCAGCGGCGGCAGGCCATCGCGGCCGCGCTGTCGCTGTTGGCGGGTCAGGCTCCCCTGGTGTGGATCGGCAGCGAGGAAGAGGCCGCCGCGGTCGGGCAACTGATCCCGGCGGGAACCGCGGAACTCGTGCCGCGTTCGGCGCTGTGCCTCTCCGCGGCGGTCTCCCTGGTCCAGCGTCACCTGCGCCTGGCCGCCGCGAGCCCGCACCGGCGCGCGCCGGAGGCCGAAGCCCGTCGGCCATCTCTTTCTCTCGGCGAGCTGCAACTGGAGGGCCGGGACTTCGGCGAGGTGCTGCGCCACGAGCTAAACAACCCGTTGACGGGCATTCTGGGAAACGCCGAGCTGCTCCTTCTCGAAATCCGCCGCGGCCAGATGCAGCTTCCGGCGCACGATCGGCAGCGCCTGGAAATCATCGCGGAGCTCGCCGTGCGCATGCGCGAGACGGTGCGGCAGTTGAGCGACCGCTGGCTGGCCGCCGGCGGCCAGGTTCCCGCGGAAAAGCAGCCGGCTACGGAAGAGCCGCCGTGGCCGCTCCGCCGCTAGCCGCCGTTTTCGCGTAGAAGCCCAGCACGCGCCGCCGGAACTCCTCCGGCGCAAACCCCAGCGCGGCGGTATGGAACGCGCCGGGCACCACCCACAAGGCTTTGGGGCCGCGCGCGGAGGCATGAATCCGCTCGGCATGACGGCAGGGAAGCGTGGTGTCCGCGGCGTCGCAGATCAGGAGCACCGGCACGGCGCGGGAAGCGACGGACTCTTCGGGCGAAACGCCGGACGCCGGAAATCCCGCGAGCTTTCCGCCGCGATAAAGCATGATCCACGCGCCCGGTGCGAAAATCGTTTTTCCCAGCAACGGGTACTCCTGCAAGCCCGCATAGTCGTACGAGGCTTCGCGCAGGCTGGCGAACGGCGCCTCCGCCACCACCGCTTCGATGCGCGGATCGATCCCCGCCGATTGCAGCGCGATGCCCGCGCCCATGGATTCGCCCAGCGCGAAAAGATGCAGGGGATGTTCGGAGGCCTCGAGCGCGTCCACGATGGCCCGCGTGTCGCGGCGCTCCAGCCACCCGTAGGTGGCCATCGCGCCGCCGCTTTCGCCGTGGGCGCGGGCGTCCATCATCACCACGCTGTAACCGGCGCGCAGGAGAAGCTCCGCCTGTCCGGCGACGCCCACGCGATTGTCGGCCACGCCGTGAAACACCAGCACCCAGTTTCCGTTCGGATCGGAGGGCCGCACCTTCCAGCCGCGGAGAATCGCGCCGTCCGGCGCAGTTACCGTGAAATCCTCGCGCTGCGAATGGGTCTGCGCGAACACCGCGTCCGCCTCGCGGATCAAGTCGGTCGTCAGCGGCCGGCGGATGGGGTGCAGAAAATTCGGCTCCACCAGCCAGCCCATCAGCGCCGCCATCAGGGGAGGCAGCAGCAGAAGGAGCAGCAGGATACGAAGCGCGCGGCGCATCTCAAGGATAGAAACGAAATTCGGGTGGCATTTGTTCGGCGTGTTCTTGCTTTTCCATCAAACGGCCGGGGCCCGAGAATGTTTCACGAGCGGAAAAGCACATCCTCCCGCTGGAACATCTTCACCGCCAGAAACAGCGCGATCGCTGCGTAAACGCTTGTCGACGCAAAGATGAGGGCAATGGAATTCCAGTGGTAGGTGCCGGCAATAATGTCCTTGCAGACCAGGCTGGTGCTGAGGATGGGAACCAGCGCAAGTTTGGGCGTTAACTCCACCCCTGGCAGAAGCGAGGCCACCGCGGGAATGACCACCACAAAGGTCATCGGGGTGAGATAGCTTTGCGCTTCTTTATAGGTCTTGGCAAACAGGGCAATGGTCATCAAGGCCGCGGCAAAGAAAACGGCCAGGGGAAGGGCCATGGCAAAAATCAGCAGGACCGGTTTGGGGCCCAATTGCAAAATGAGCGCGGCGGCTTCGCCTCGTCCGTTTTGCGCCGCGGGATTGAAGTGCTTCATGGCCGTGAACGAAATACCCATCGAAAGGACCGAAAGCGCGGCGGTCGCCAGCGCGGCGCTGAGAACCAGAAGAAATTTCCCGAGGACCAGGTTTAAGCGCGAAACCGGGCTGGACAGAATGGTTTCCATGGTGCCGCGTTCCTTTTCGCCCGCGGTCAGGTCAATGGCCGGATACATGGCTCCGGTCATACAAAGCAGGATGACCAGGTAGCCGATAAAACCGCCGATGGTGGCGCCGCTGACCTTTTCCGGTGGCGCGACGTTTTGCTGCCTGATATCGAAAGGAGTCAGAACCGAGGTGGCGATGCTCTTGGCGGCGAGGCGTTCTTTCACGACCTGATCGCGAAAATCTTTCAGGGATTTTTCGATGTGTTCCGCGCCGAACGACGATTTGATCTCTCCTTCGTAGAAGTAAATCGTGACCGTTTTTTCCTCAGTTTTATCAAGTGAGGCTTGAAACCCGCGGGGAATCTCCACGGCGGCGCGGATCGTCTTTTCGGAGATTTGAGTTCTCCAGTCCGGCGAGTAAGGCACGATTGTCAGGCGATCCACCTTTTGCAGCGCGGCGACCACTTGCGGCGAATCTTCTCCGCCGATAATCATCACGCTCGAAACCTCTTCCTTCGCTTTGCCGATCAGGTTGACCGCGAGATAGCTGAACCCCAGAATGATGACGGGAAACAACAAGAGAGGCACAACCACCGTGGAAATCAGGGTGCGGCGGTCGCGGACCCATTCGGTGAGTTCCTTCCGGTAAACCACTGCAATGGCCTGCGGATCCATGATGCTCACGCCTCCGCGCTCGCATAGTGCGGGCCAACCACTTTGACGAAGATTTCCTCCAGGTCAATTTCGGAATACTTCCGCCGGAGTTCGGGAAGAGGACCTTCGTCGAGAAGCTTGCCGTTGTGAATGATGCCAATCACGTCGCAGAGCTTCTCCACCTCGCTCATCACGTGCGTCGAGAAAACCACCGTTTTCCCGCGTTGCCGGCACTCGCGGATGAATTCGATGATGGTGCGCGCGGTCATGATGTCCAGGCCCAGCGTGGGCTCATCGAAGATCATCACCTGGGGATCGTGGATCAGCGTGCGGGCGATGGAGGTCTTCTGCTTCATGCCCGTGGAGAGCTTGTCGCAGCGCCGGTCGCGGAACGAGTTCATGTCCAGGCGGCCGAAAATCTCGTCCACGCGCTTTTTCAGCTCCGCACCGAAAATTCCGTTCAGATGGCCGAAGTATTCCACCATCTCCTGCGCCGTCAACCGCGGGTAGAGCGCCGTGGCCGTGGAAAGAAAGCCCACATGGGCGCGCACCTTTTCGGGCTCCTCCAGCACATCGTGGCCGCAAACCAATGCCGTGCCGTCGCTGGGTTCCAGGATCGTGGCCAGCATGCGCAGCGTGGTGGTTTTGCCCGCGCCGTTGGCTCCCAGCAGTCCGTAAATCTGCCCGGGTTTGCAGACAAAACTCACGTTGTCCACGGCGCGGATCTCGCCGCGCTTTTTGTCGTTGAACCGCTTGCTCAGTCCACGCGTTTCGAGCATGCGCAAAACCTCGGTTGGAAATGAAAAATCGGGCGAACCGCTCTCTGCCGTACTATACGCGGCAACTCCGGAAAAGATATCACTCGAGTAAGAATTTCCGGGCGAGAGATTCGCACGCTGGGGGTTTCTCGCCGCGCCTAGCCTTTGTGACAGTTCGGGCACTGTTTGGCATCGAACTTGTCGGGAGTCACCCGGAACATGTTGTTGCACTGGATGCAGACGCGGTGCAGGACCGGCGAAGCCGCCGGCGCCTCGGAATCCGCCTTCTTTGCAGGTGATGCGGGAGCCGAAGAATCCATGGTGCCGGTAGTTTACCACGCGCACGGCCGGGCCTTCGACGGTCCGAACGATTGCATCCCCCGGTGGAACCTGGGCATCAGAATGCTCGACGGATGAGGGTAGAGAAAGAGCTAACCTCCTGATAGACTTTAGGTTAAGCATCCGAGCGGCCAGGCTGCCAGGCCGCGAGCCGCCGCGCCCGCATCACCGGATGATTCCTTTTGCTTCACCGCAATTGATGGTCAGGATCAATTCGATTTCAGGAATTTATGGATAAGAAGCTGCGCAACCGGACGCTGCTCTTCCTGCTCCTGGCGGGAATCGTCGCGTTTGCGTTGATCAAATTGAGCGGACGCCAGCCGGTGGCAAAGATCGCCGCGGTCCGCCCGGTGCGCCAGAACGTGGTCGCCTCCATCATCAGCAACGGCAAGGTGGAACCCATCTCCCCGTTCAGCATCCGCGCGCAGCTGGACACCTTCGTGCAAAAAGTCAGCGTCACCGAAGGGCAGAACGTCAAAAAAGGCCAACTGCTTCTGGAACTCGACGTGAAAGACGCCGCCGCCCAACTGGCCGCCGCGCAATCGAAATTACTGCGCGCACAGGAAGACTTGAAACAAGCCCGTGCCGGCGGACGCCCGGACGAAGCCGCCCGTGTGAAAGGCGATCTCTCCAAGGCCATCGCTGAGCGCGACCGTCTGCAGCGCGATCACGAAGCCTTGACCCGCCTGCTGGCGCAAGGCGCCGCCACAAAAGACGAATTGGCCGCCAATGAACTGGCGCTGACGAAAGCCCAGGCCGAAGTGAGCCGCCAGCAGGCGGCGAAGCAGGAGTTTGCCAACCAGGCTTCCCTCGACACTTCGCGCGGCGAATTCGCTGTGCAGCAGGCGCAAAGCGACGTGGCGGCACTGGAAGAGAAAGTTCGCCAGGGCCGCATCACCGCGCCCACCGACGGCACGCTGTACGCGCTGCCGGTGAAAGCCGGCGACTACGTGAAAGTCGGCGACCTGCTGGCGGAAATGGCGGACCTGCACAAAGTGCGCGTCCGCGCCTTTATCGACGAGCCCGAAATGGGAGGTCTCGAGCCCGGCCTGCCGGTCGTCATCACCTGGGATGCACTACCCACGCACAGCTGGGCGGGCCGCACGGAGATGGCTCCGAAGCAGGTGGTTCCCCGTGGCTCTCGCAGCGTCGCGGAACTTCTATGCTCGGTGGACAACGACAAGCTCGAGCTCCTTCCCAACACCAACGTCAACGTGCGCATCAATTCCCGCGAGCGCCTGAACGTCTTGACCGTCCCCCGCGGCACGGTGGAAACCATCGGCGGCCAGAGTTACGTCTTTGTGGTGAAAAGCGGCGTGGGAAATCCCGTGCTGGAGAAGCGCCCGATCCGGGTAGGCATCGCGGATGCCACCAATTACGAAGTGGTGAGCGGCCTGAGCCTGCCGGACGTGGTCGCGCTCCCGGGTGACACCGACTTTCGCGACGGTATGACCGTCAGGGTGGTCAATATGGAAACTTCCAATATCCCGGGCGGGAGCAGTGCGGGCTTGTAACTCCATCGCGTGCGCCTTGTTCGGCCTGGCGCTTTTGCCCGGCCTGCTGCGGGCGGATAGCCCGGCGCTCGATTCCGCGAAGCAGGCCTATGCCAAGGGCGATTACGCCAAG
>Ga0335080_10004031_pt1 | contig 14923 bp, 9 predicted proteins | sample Lox_Sample_34_FD_206720 | JGI IMG/M metagenome (GOLD analysis project Ga0335080, IMG submission 206720) | Soil microbial communities from Loxahatchee National Wildlife Refuge, Florida, United States - Lox_Sample_3.4 | ecosystem: Environmental > Terrestrial > Soil > Wetlands | place: USA: Florida... | reverse complement strand
GTAGCACCTTTTAAGGTGCTAACGTTGGTGCTCAGCCGAGGAAATCTGAAAACCAACAAGGCACCTTAAGACGCCCAGTTTAAACCGGGTGACCGTTGCTTCGCGTATCTACATATGAGCAGAGTCACCGTTCGCCGAGAGTTGGCGCGCCACGCTGCACCGATTACCCCGCCAGGGTGACGCGGACTAAGATTCGGCAAGGGGTCGCACGCTGGGAGGGGGGCCAATCGCACATCGTCGCAGTTCTCGCAGTAACATTGACGCAAGCCTCGCGCGGACTTAGGATTCCTGCTAACTTGGCAGCCCGTTCGGGGGTTCCAAATGACGCCAACGAAGAAGATCGCTGTATCAGTCTGTCTCCTAGGTGGACTCATCTCCCTTTCACGAGGCCAGGACGCCAACAAACTCAAGGTTCCCGCCTCTTGCAAGGTGCTCTATTCAATGGTCGAGGAAGATGCCCTGCATAACATCAATCAAGGCTTAATAGCGTCAGGCTTCAAAGAAAAGGGCGGATTGAAGTGGCTTGAGAAAATGTACAAAAAATATCCCGACGTGTGCTACGTGTCGCCTAACACGAAGGAGTCCGTCGTATTCTTCATAATTGCTACGCCTGCTGTTTACCATGGAACGCGCGTCGAGACTGAGACCCATAATACTCAGTCCACGACGACCGGAACCGTGAGTGATAACGAGGGGAACACCGCTGATGTCAACGCCAACACGACTGGGACGACAGAGGATTCCGTGGCCGTTCCGTACGAGGTGAACTACAATTCCTTTACACTAACCGTCGAGCGGAAAACCAAAGACGGACATTTCGAGCCTCTCCGACACTTCAAAGTCGACGGGCTATACCGCTCGCTATATGGGCTCTCATGGGGAAAGGGAAAGCATCCGATTGCCAATGTCATGGAGGATGCGATCAAGTGGATCCATGAGGGAGGGCTGAATAATTCAAATCAAAGAGTCATGGAATGAGCCCCCAAGCCCATTTCGCTCCTCACGCGAACAGAAACTCCTTCGTCCGCAACTCCTTGATCGTATCTCTTAGCTTGGCTGCCTTTTCAAACTCAAACCGCTTGGCGGCTTCGCGCATGTCGCTTTCCAGCTTCACGATGTAGCCATCCAGCTCTTGCTGCGATTTGAACTCCGGCATGCCTTCGGCCTCGCCGCCGGTCAGGTCGGTGTAGTCGGCTTCCACAATGCTGGCCAGCGACATGGTCAGCGGCCGCACAATAGACTCCGGCGTAATGCCGTTGGCCTCGTTGTAGGCCACCTGGATGGCCCGCCGCCGGTCGGTCTCGTCCATGGCCTTCTTCATCGAGTCGGTCATGCGGTCGGCATAGAGCAGGGCCCGGCCATTCAGGTTGCGGGCGCAGCGGCCGATGGTCTGGATCAGCGAACCACTCGACCGCAGAAAGCCTTCTTTGTCGGCATCGAGAATCGCCACCAGCGAAACTTCCGGCAGATCGAGCCCTTCGCGCAGCAGGTTGATGCCAATCAGCACGTCGAATTCGCCCTTGCGCAGATCGCGCAGAATCTTTACCCGTTCGAGGGTTTCGATCTCCGAGTGCATGTAACGGCACTTGACGCCGACTTCAGCGTAGTATTCAGCCAGGTCTTCCGCCATGCGCTTGGTCAGCGTGGTCACCAGCACGCGCTCGCCCCGGGCCACGCGCCCGCGAATCTCGTGCAGCAGGTCGTCAATCTGGCCTTTCACCGGGCGCACCTCGACCGGCGGATCGACCAGCCCGGTCGGCCGGATGATCTGCTCCACCACCACGCCCGCCGATTTGGTCAGCTCGTAAGGCCCGGGCGTGGCCGAAACGTAAATCAGCTGGTTGCTGCGGTGCTCGAACTCCTCGAAGGTGAGCGGACGGTTATCCAGCGCCGAAGGCAGACGAAAGCCGTATTCCACCAGGGTTTCCTTGCGCGAACGGTCGCCGTGATACATGCCGTGCAGTTGCGGCACGGTCTGGTGCGATTCGTCAATGAACATCAGGTAATCGCGGGCAAAATAGTCGAGCAGCGTAGGCGGCGGCTCGCCCGGCAGGCGGCCGGTGAAGTGCCGCGAGTAGTTCTCGATGCCATGGCAATAGCCCATGGACTTGATCATCTCCAGGTCGAACATGGTGCGCTGGTGCACGCGCTGCGCCTCCACCACGCGCCCCTGCTTTTCCAGTTCCGCCTCCCACCAGGCCAGTTCTTCCTTGATGGTGCGCACCGCGTTGGCGCGGGTTTCTTCCTTCATCACGTAGTGGGTTTTGGGATAGATGGGCAGCCGCACATATTTCTGCTTCACCGTGCCGAACAGCGGATCAATCTGCGAGAGCGCATCCACCTCATCGCCGAAGAGCTCGATGCGGTAGGCCATGTCGTCGTAGGTAGGAAGGATTTCGATCACGTCGCCGCGCACGCGAAAGGTGCCGCGGCGGAACTCGCCGTCAGTGCGCTCGTAGAGAATCTCCACCAGCTTGCGCGTGATCTCTTCGCGCTTGATCTTCTGGCCTTTCTCCAGAAAGAGCAGCATGCCGTAATAGGCTTCGGGCGAGCCCAGGCCGTAGATGCAGCTTACCGAGGCCACAATCAGGCAATCGCGGCGCTCGAAGAGCGAGCGCGTGGCGGAAAGCCGCAGCTTGTCGAGCTCATCATTGATGGTGGCTTCTTTTTCAATGTAAAGATCAGCCGCCGGAACGTAAGCCTCCGGCTGGTAGTAGTCGTAATACGAAACGAAATACTCCACCGCATTGTGCGGAAAGAAGCTCTTGAACTCGTGGTAAAGCTGGGCGGCCAGAGTTTTGTTGTGGGCCATCACCAGCGTGGGCCGGTTCACCTGCTCGATCACCTTGGCCATGGTGTAGGTCTTGCCCGAGCCGGTCACGCCCAGCAGCACCTGGTGCTGCTCACGGTCGAAGACGCCACGGGTCAGAGCCTCAATGGCTGTGCCCTGGTCTCCGCGAGGCTGGTAGTCGCTGATGAGCCTGAAGTCCATGATCTGAGCTGACGCTGGCCGGGAGAACGCCGCCCGCTCCCAGAGGAGAACGAAACGGATGCTGGATCTTTCTATTATACGGTCTCTGGCATTCGGGCCTGGCGCGCCTGCGGAAGCCCGAGGTTGCTCGATTTGAGAGCCCATTACCACCAGGGACACGAAAGCGCACAAAGCAAGACCCCATGAAAACAATGTCTTTGTGAACGTTTGTGGTCCACTGGCTTTCCTGGGCTGCTGCGAAGCCGGCCGGCGTGCCGATTTAATCCCGTTGTGCGACTTTCGCACAGGGTCTAATTTCGAAAATTATTGCCGGGGTGATAGCGGAGGCCGTCCGGGCGGGAAAGCGGGCTGAAATCGCCGACCAATTCCCATTTTGGGAAACCGGTGGGTAACGCCGCTATCTTCTCCACCTCAGCTCGAAGAACAACCCCACGCCCAATACCAGCAGTTCGGGTTCAATGGGATGGCGATAGCGCGCATGCGGATAGACGATGTAGTACACCGTGGGATAGGACAACACCAGCCATAAAAACAGCCACGCCCCCGGCAGTCTTCGCTTGAGCGCCAGCCCCAGCCCGCAGAGCGCGAGCAGGGAAGAGGCAAGAAAGAGCGAGTCGCGAAAATCCACCGGGGCCACGCTGTTGGTCGGCTTGGGAATGCCATTCCAGTAGTAAAAGCATTTCTTCAGCGTGATCACGGCGAAGCGGCCGGGGTGCCCGCGAATCCAGTCAAGCGCCAGCCGGTTGCAGCGGGCGGCGTAGGCGATCTCGCCCATCTGCTTGAATTTTTGAAACTCCGGCACGCTCAGATTGGGCTGCAAATACACCCGCGACCAGCCATCCGCATAAGGCCCGTTGCCCAGGCGGAACTGCAGGCCAAAATCGTCGCGGATGAACACCGGCCGCCCGAACGTCTGGTAGTTGCGCACCATCCAGGGCGTGATGCTGGCAAAGAAAACCACCGCAGCCAGGGCCACACGGCCCAGAGAGGGCGCGCCGCGCTTATGCCGCCGCCACCAGATCCACAGCCCGGAAAACGGCAGGAAGGCAAGGATCGAAGGGTTCGCCAGCGCCACCACCCCCCAGAGCGCGCCGTAAATCGCCCAGCCCTTCCACCCCTTCCACTGCTCCAGTTCGAGCGAGAGCCAGAAGATCCAGGCCAGCGCGAGGGGCGAAAGAGTTGTATCCCAGGGCCAGTGAATGGCCCAGTACATTTCGTAGGGAACGAGCGCCCAGATCCAGGCCGACCACCAGGCCACGCGCTCGCCGAAGGTTTTTCGCGCGATTAGAAAAACCGGAATGCAGGTGAGCGCATTCAGCAGGCTGTTGAAGCTGAGCAGCACCCAGGCCGAGGCGGTGGAGTACACGCCGAAGATTGTGAAGACTCCGCCCATGATCCAGGGGTAGAGCGGCGGCTCCCAGGCGGTGGGGCCGGTGGAATCTCCATAGGGATTGCTGAAGCCCTGGCCCAGGGCCAGCGAGCGGGCAATGCGGCCCATTTCCCAGCCGAAGGCGAAGTGGTCGTCGCCGCTACGGTAATGGGTTTGACGGAAAAGGCCGATGGCCGCAATCTGCAGTACCAGCGACAGCACGGCCATTCGCACAAGCGAGCTGCGCACGGAGGAGGACACTGGGCGCGAAGCAGCATACTAACATGCGAGCCAGAAGGGAGCGGGCGGCGCTTTTTCTTTGCCGTTAGGGTCTGCGGGCGAGAAGGCTTGAACCGCAAAGGATTCGCAAAGTTCGCAGAGAAAGGCTTTCCACCACGAAGGACACGAAATATCACGAAGGGAATCGCGGACAGAACTCTGCACCACGAAGGACACGAAGTATCACGAAGGGGGAATTGGTTCCTTCGTGTAACTTCGTGTCCTTGGTGGTGAATAGAATTGGTGATTTCTTGCCTTGCATCCGGCCTGCCTCCGGGGCTAGCATTCGCGCTGCCGAAGAAACCCTGTCGTTTCGATTCCTCCCGGAGGAGGCGAGTTATGAGTCGCGATCGGTTCTTGGTTGGGTTATGCGTGATCGCGCTGCCGCTGCTTCTCTACGGCCAGAGCGGTCAGATTGTCATTCCGGCGGGCACACCCGAAGACCAGGCGCTGCAAGCTATCTCCAAGGAGCAGGACCCGCAGAAAAAGCTTTCCATGTATGAGGACTTCGTGCAGAAGTTCGCTTCGAACCCGGCGGCACAGGCCTATGGCAACTGGCAAATCGCGCAGTACTACCAGAATGCCGACCGGCAGAAGTCGCTCGAATATGGAGATAAGGCGCTGGCGGCCTCTCCCGGCAACCTCGACATTCTGGTGATGCAGGCCAACACCGCGCAGCAGCTCAATGACAACGCCAAAGTGGTTGATTACGCAGTGCAGGGAGGCGAGGCGTATAACGCCCTGGGCAAGAACAAGCCGGCGGGCGTGAGCGACAGCGACTTCGCCGCGCAGACCGCGCAGGCCAAAGAGGCCGGGCTGAATGCCTATCAGTTTCTGGAAGCGGCCGCCTTCAACGCCATTGCGGGAGAAAATGACGCCACCAAGCGCATGTCTTACATCGAACGCTTTACGCCGGCGTTTCCCAACTCGCGCTTTCAGGATTCGATCGCTTCCTATGCCATGGTGGCGCTCTCGCAACTCAACGACATGCCGCGCCTGTTGGCCTACGGGGAGAAAACGTTAGAGGCGAACCCCAACAGCCTGCCCACGCTGTTGCTGATGGCGAATGCCTACGCGGATGATCCCAAGCCGGGCAGCCTGGCCAAAGCAGCCTCCTATGCGCAGAAGGCAATTACCGTGGCCAAGGCCGATGCGCCCGATGCCGATGCCTCGCGCAAGCTCTCGGCCGGCGTGGCCCACTCCACGCTGGGCTATGTATATGAGAAGCAGGAGAAGACCGCGGCCGCGATTCCAGAACTGAAGACGGCCTGCACGCTGCTCAAAGCCCAGACCGACCAGGCGGCGCAATACGCGATCGCGCTGTATCGCCTGGGATTTGCCTACGCCAAGCTGAACCGGGTGGCGGACGCCAGGCAGGTGTTGATCGAAGCCGTCGCCATTCCCGGGCCGGTGCAGCAACCGGCGCGCGATCTGCTGGCCAAAGTGAACCAGGCGCGAGCGAGGAGGTGACATTGCTCGCGGGATCGAATCTTGAGAAGTACACGGCCACGCTTTGAGCGAAGAAGGCCATCGGTGGCGTGGGCGCTGCCGTGGAGGGCGGGGCTTTAGCCGCGCCATCAGACGGAGAGGTCGAGTCGGGCGGCGATGAGGCGCAACCGCTGAAGCGCGTCGCTTCCACGGCACGCCTGCGTGCCTTTTGCGGCGGCTTGGGAAGCAGTGCCCTGCCAAGTCCCTGCGGAGCTTCGCTCCCCCGGACAGCCCCTTCGACTTCGCTCAGGGCAGGCTACGGGCGGCTGTTCCCACATGAGCTGTTCCCCCTGGGCTGAGTGGTGGGTTTTTTCGGGCGCCTTATTGCGGCTGCTTGGCCAGGTTATCCGCCAGCAAGTTGGCTTTGGTGGCCAGGTTCTCGGCCCGCTGCAGGTCGCTGCTGGCCATGGCTGTCTTCGATTGCTCCATGTACATGCGAATCTGATCTACGATTTCCTGCTCGCTCCCGCTGAGCTGGCGGCTGGAAAGTTTTTTCAGGCTGGCATCGCTGGTGGCGAGCAGTTGATTGATTTTGCGGCGCTGCTGCTGGGCCGCCTGCCGCGACTGCCCGGGCGTGAGCTGCATCTTGGGATCGGTGGTGCTGCCGTTTGGCACAACCACCTTCGGGGGGCCACTGGCGGACTTTTTCGCATGGGTTGATTTCCCGGTTGACCCCTTTTTCGCCGTGTTTTTCTTCTTCGGCGCCACTGGCGGCTTTTGAGTTTGCGCCGGAGCTGTGCCGGGTCCGGCCTGGCCGCCTTGCTGGGGTGAGGAGTTGGCTTGCGATCCACCGGCCTGGCCCCACTGCACGCGGGCTGAGTAAGCGAGGGGCGCGGCTCCGGCAAGGGGTGCGGAGCCCAAGAGAAAAGACACTGCGACAATACGGGCCAGAGGCATCACGACCAGGCTCTTTCGGTAATCCGGGCTGCGGTTCGGGGCGCTCCGAACCGGTGCAGACTGTTCCGATTGTACTCTCGGCACCGTCACCGGGCGATGGCCCGCTGGGGGGAGCCGGGGAGTCGAGCATCCTCCTTGCTGCCCTCCGGGCGGGCCTCAGCCGCCGGCAGTTGCAGGCGAAAGACCGTGCCTTTGCCCTCCTCCGACTCGAAATCTATGGAGCCGTAGTGCCATTGCAAAATCTGGTAAGCCTGGGCCAGTCCAATGCCGGTTCCGCCGGTCTTGGTGGTGAAGTAAAGCTCGAAAACCTTGTCCTGGACTTCGCGGGGAATGCCCCCGCCCTGATCGCGAATTTCGGTCACCACGGCCTGCTCCAGGCGCCGCGCGGAAATGGTGAGGCTGCCGCCCTGGGGCATGGCCTGCACTCCGTTGAGGACGACGTTAAGAATGGCCTGCTTCATCAGGTCGCTATCGGTCTTGACCAGAAGCGGCTGAGCCGGAAAGTTGCGGCTGATGGTGACGCCATGCTGGGCGGCATCGGGTGAGGCCAGGGCAGCCACATCTTCGAGCAGCCGGCGCATGTCGGTTTCTTCCAGATGCAGGTCGCGGGGGCGGGTGAAATCCACCAGAATCTGCACCACGCGGTCCAGGCGGTGAATCTCGCTGCCGATGATATCCATATGGCGGCGGGTATCAGGGTCCACCTGGCGCAGCTTGTTTTGCAGCAACTGCAGGTGCAGCACGATGGCGTTGATGGGATTTTTGACCTCGTGGGCGACGCCGCGGGTGAGCCGTCCGCTGGCCGAGAGGCGCCGCGACATTTCGATCTCATCTTCAATGCGGCGCACCGATTCGGCATCGCGCAGGGTAAGCAGCGCGCCGATGGGGGAACCGCCCTCCTGGATGAAGTCGAGCGCCACCTGAATGCGGCGGCCGTTGCTGGCCTCGATTTCGCGCTGCGGCACCGGGCGGCGCAACTGGAAGGCTTCGAGCAGCAGTTCGCCCATGGGGGTGGCGGGAGAAAAGATTTCCCGCGCGGAGTGGCCGAGCAGCTCGCGGCGCGGCCGCCCCAGAAAGCGCTCCACCGAAGCGCTCACCAGCACCACGCGCAGGTCGCGGGTGAACAGCATCAGGCCGTCCTGCAGGTTGGCCATGATCTGGTCCACGTTGTCTTTGAGGGCAGAGAAAATTTCCTTGCTGTCGCGAATCTGCCGCCCCAGGTGTGCGATCTTCAAGGTCACCAGGCCATACTCGTCGCGGGTGGGTTCGTGCGCCGCCAGGGCGTCAGCATCGCCCGCGCTCACGCTGTCGAGGCTGCGGCTGATCGCTTCCAGCGGCCCCAGTGCCAGGCGGGAAAGGCCGGCCGCCAGCACCAGCGACAGCAAAATGGCAATGCCGGAAAAGATCACCGCATGTTGCAGCCGGGGAGTGATCTCGCTCTCCAGGAAGACCGTAGAGACTCCAACCCGGATGGTGCCGAAGGGCGCGCCGTTCAACTGCAGCGGCATGCTCACGTCATAAACGGTGGGCGGGCTGTACACCAGGCGCAACTGCTGGCGGAACTTGGCGCCGCGCACCACTTCGAAATCCGGACGGTTGTCCACCACCTTGCCCAGCAACTCAGGATTGCTGTGAAGAATGGCTTTGCCGTTCAAGTCCACAATGGCGGCGTCGTACACGATGGGCCAATTGCCGACCACAGATTCGAGCATCGCGTTCAGATCGCGGTCGGTGCTTAGGTAGTAGGCGATGGCTTTGTGCACCGCCACCGGATCGCTGGTATCCACCTTGGTGCTGCTGAGGTCAGGAACGGCGTTGGTCGCCAGGTAGGCAAGTTGTGAAGTCAGCAGCGAAGCCGTCTCGCTGGCGGTGGTAATCCGCTGGCGCAGCAGCTGAGAAATGTAGATGTAGGAGGAGGCAGTCACCAGCACCGCCACCATGAAGGTGATGGCCAGCACGAGTTTGGTCCCACGGCGCATAAGGAGTCAGGCTTATTCGGCGGTCTCGGCCTTTTCCTCCTTCTCGCTGGCTTCGGCCGCGGCGCTGCCGTATTCCTTCAGCTTGTTGTGCAGAGTTTTCAGGCTGATTCCCAGAATCTCGGCGGCGCGGGTCTTGTTGTTGTTGGTGGCCTCGAGCGTCTTCAGGATGAGAAGTTTCTCCGCCTCTTCCACGGTGGTGCCGACGCCCAGCCGCACGGCATCGGCATCATCGGCGGTGGTGCGCACCGGGGTCTGGCCGAAGCCGGGCGGCAGGTGCTTGGTCTCGATCACCCCGCCTTCGCAGACGATGATGGCGCGCTCCAGGGTATTGCGCAATTCGCGCACGTTGCCCGGCCAGGAGTAGTTGTGAAACAGGTTGAGGACGGCCTCGCTGACGGTGGCGACTTTTCGCCCGTGGCGGGCGTTCATATCGCCCAGCAGCGCCCGTACCAGCTCGGGAACGTCCTCCTTGTGCTCGCGCAGCGGCGGCATGTGGATGTTGAAAACGTTCAGGCGGTAGTAGAGATCATTGCGTAACTCGCCGTGCGCCACGGCTTCCTCGGGAACCTTGTTGGTAGCGGCGAGCACGCGTACATCCACCGTGGTTTCCACCTTGCTGCCCAGGCGGCGCAGCTTGCGGTCTTCGAGCACGCGCAGCAGCTTGGCCTGGGTGGCTACCGGCATTTCGCCGATCTCATCGAGCAGCAATGTGCCGCCTTCGGCCAGCTCGAAGCAGCCGGTGCGGCGCTCCAGGGCGCCGGTGAAGGCGCCTTTCTCGTGCCCGAAGATTTCGCTCTCGATCAGAGTTTCGGGGATAGCCGCGCAGTTGATGGGCACGAAGGGCTTGCCGCGGCGCGGGCTGAGCTCGTGAATGGTGCGCGCCACCAGTTCCTTGCCGGTGCCGCTGGCCCCGGTGATGAGCACCGAGGCGGTGCTGGGCGCCACCATCTCGATCAGCCGGAAGATCTCCTGAATTTTCTTCGACGAGCCCACCAGGCTGCCGAGCGAACCAGCATCGCGCAGTTTTCGCCGCGTGACCTCGAGTTCGTTGCGCGTGCCCAGCAGTTCGGAGGCTTTTTCCAGAATGGTGCGCAGCCGGTGGGTATCAATCGGCTTGGTAATGTAGTCGTAGGCCCCCATGCGCATGGCCTGCACGGCGCTGTCAATCGTGCCCTGGGCGGTCACCACAATCACGGCCATGGTTTGCGAGTCCGAGGCCAGCTGCTCCAGCAGCTCCAGGCCCCCCATGCGCGGCATCTTCATGTCGGTCACCACGATCGAGGGGGCAAAGCTGGCCACTTTTTCCAGGCCATCCACGCCGTCGCGGGCGGTTTCAGCGCGGTATCCCCAGGAGGAGAGCAGCTCGGCCAGCCCGGTGCGCTCGTTCTCCTCGTCTTCCACGATCAGCACTTTTTCGTGATTATTTGGAATCTGGTTCATAAGGGGTAATGAGCTTAGGCCATTCCCGGGCAGATGTCATTAGCAACGAGCGCGCAGACAGCCTGGGCAAGGCCTTGCACGGCAATCACTTTGCGGGGTCTCATCCTGAGACAACGGCGTGCCGTTGTCTTTTCTCCGGCGCTTGTGTGTTCGAGTGGTAAATAAAACCCAGGCATTGGAATTTCGCAGATAAATCTGTGCGCTACAATAACTTGTTGCATCAAATTATATCTCTTTAACCTGGTGTTCTGCGTCCATGCCGGCCCGGTTGAATTTCGAGCATGGATATCCCTGGGCTTAACTTAGCTGCTTTTTCGGAGGTTTGCATGTCAAGTCCCTGCAACGCAGCTCCTCGCCGTGTACTTAGCCGCGGTCTTTTCATTTTGATCTCGGCTCTGCTGCTGCTCCCCGCCACCGCGCTGGCCCAGGACCAGACCACCCCCAAAGTGGACGTGTTCGCCGGCTACCAGTGGGTCGCGCCTACGGCCATCAGCGGAAAAGTGCCCACGCCCTACATGAACCCCAACACTCCGATCGGGGAAAACATTCCCGGCCTGAACGGATTGGGCTCCGCCCTCACCTACAACTTCGATCCGCATTGGGGGCTTGAGGGCGACGTTGGCTACAACTGGAGCAAGTTCGGCTCAGTGGCCGCTATCTCGGCCGGACCGCGATTCATGTTGCGCGGCGACACCACGAATTTCTTCCTCCATACTCTGCTCAGCTATGCCCCGATCCACGTCAATGGCTTGACTACCAGCAACGGAATCGGCGCGCTGCTCGGCGGCGGCATGGACCTGAAGATGTGGCCGCACGTGCACTGGCGCCTTTTCGAAGTGGATTACATGTGGTCGCACCAAAATTACGCGGACTTTGCCGTGCCTCAATTTCCCAATCTGCGCCGGCCATCTTTACAGGGAGTGCGGCTGCGCAGCGGCCTGGTGTTTGACTTTGGCGGCGCTCCGGTAGTTCCGCCGGCGGTGAGCTGCTCGGTGCAGCCCTCGGAAGTTATGGTAGGAGAGCCGATTACGGCCACGGCCAATGCCACGAACTTCAATCCCAAGCACACCCTCACCTACAACTGGAGCAGTACGGGCGGCAAGGTGGCCGGCAAAGACGCCAGCGCGACGATTGACACCAACGGCGTGTCGGGCGGCAGCTACACCGTGACCGCCAACGTCACCGATCCCAAGGCCAAGAAGAACAACGAGGCGAGCTGCTCGGCGAGCTTCACGGTCAAGGAGCCGCCAAAGAATCCGCCGACCATGTCTTGCACCGCCAATCCTACGAGCGTGCAGGTGGGTGGGACTTCTGATCTCTCCTGCACCTGCACCAGCCCAGACAATGTTCCGGTCACGGTCAGCGGCTGGACGGCCACGAGCGGGACTGTTTCCGGCAACGGGAGCACTGCCACGCTGAACACCACCGGCGCTTCGGCGGGACCGATCACGGTCAACGCGACCTGTACCGACTCGCGCGGCCTGACGGCTTCCTCTTCGGCGCAGGTTACGGTGGAAGTGCCGCCGCCTCCGCCGCCGCAAGCCAGCAAGCTGAGCGAATGCGACTTCTCGAAGATGGCAAAGATCGGCAAGCCGTGGCGCGTAGATAACGAATGCAAGGCCATCCTGGATGATGTGGCCCAGCGCCTGCAGCACGAGCCGGATTCGAAGCTGGTGATCGTGGGCAACGCCGAGCCAACCGAGAAGCGCCGGAACCTGGCGGCAGAGCGGGCGGTGAATGCCAAGGCCTACCTCTCGGGCGGCGAAGCCAAGCAAGCCATTGACGCCAGCCGCATCGAGACCCGCACCGGCAGTGCAGGCACCCAGACGGCTGAATTCTGGGTGGTGCCCGCGGGCGCGACTTTCTCCGGTGAAGGCACGCAGGCGGTGGATGAAATGAAGGTGAAGCCGGTGCCGGATCATCCGCGCCCGGCGGCGAAGAAGAAGGCTATGAAGAAGTAAAAGGGGCCAGAGTCAAGAATGGGGAAAACCTGGGCAAATTGCCAATTTTGCGGCTTGTGGATTGGCAGTTCATGCCCGAACCCGGCCGGCCGAACCGCAAGGTTCGACCGGCCTTTTTTCCTGCGGCCTTAGGTAACTTGATTGGGCCGTGTTACGCTGTCACGCTTCCTCTCAGAGCTTCGCCACGGGAGGGAAGAGGGGCCATGGGTTTCGCTTCGGTTTCTTATAAATCATTGATTACGTTGGTGATCGTATTTTGCCTGGCGGCCACGGGATGGGCCGCGGCCTGGCCGGCGCTGGGCCCGGATGGGGGCGATGTCCGCAGCCTGAGCTATGACCCGCAGAAGCCTGACCACTTGTACCTGGGCACGGCCACGGGCACGATTTACTTTTCGAAAGACGATGGCCGCAGTTGGGAGCGCTTCGCTCACCTGGGAGTGGGCGATGACTATGTGCTCGACCATATCGTGGTCAATCCGCAAAATTCCAAAGTGATCTATGTTGGGGCCTGGAGCGTTGAGAACCAGACCACCGGCGAACTGTTTCGCTCCGGAGATGGCGGCAAAACGTGGGCTTCTCTGCCTGGCATGAAGGGCAAGTCGGTGCGGGCGCTGGCCATGTCGGCCTCGAACCCGAACGTTCTGGTGGCGGGCGCCCTTGATGGCGTCTATCGCACGCTGGATGGCGGCGATACCTGGCAGCGAATTTCGCCGGCCAGCGACATGCAGATCAAGAACATCGAATCCATTGCCATTGATCCCAAAGATCCGAATGTGGTGTACGCCGGAACCTGGCACCTGGCCTGGAAGACGGCGAACGCGGGCGCAGCCTGGGAGCACATCAACAAAGGGATGATCGAGGATTCCGATGTGTTTTCGATCATCGTGGATTCCTCGAACCCCTCCGTGGTTTTCGCCAGCGCCTGCTCGGGAATCTATCGCAGCGAGGATTCAGGCGAACTCTTCCACAAGATCCAGGGCATTCCGTTTTCCGCGCGGCGCACCCGGGTGCTCAAACAGGACCCGGGCAATCCGGCGATCATCTATGCAGGAACGACCGAGGGCTTGTGGAAGACCACCGATTCGGGCCGCGAGTGGCGCCATGTGAGCAGCTCGGAGATCGTGGTGAATGATGTGCTGGTGGACCCGCGCAATTCCCAGCGGGTACTGCTGGCCACCGACCGCGGCGGAGTTCTGGTCAGCGATGATGGCGGCCAGACCCTGGCGGCTTCGAATCATGGCTATTCGCACCGCTACGTCACCTCGCTGGTGGCGGACCAGAGCGATCCCAATACGCTTTACGCTGGAGTGGTGAACGACCGCGAGTGGGGCGGCGTTTTCGTATCGCATGATAACGGGCAGCACTGGCTGCAGGAAAGCTCAGGCCTGGGCGGACGCGACATTTTCACCTTGCAGCAGGGCGTGAACGGCACTCTGATCGCGGGCACCAACCAGGGCATTTTCCTGCTCGAGCGCGGGGCCAGCGAATGGCGGCCCTCGAAGAGCGTGGTGATCGAAAGTGTCTCCATGCACACGGTGCGCCGGGGCAGAAAGAGAATCCAGGTCGAGCGCAAGACGGTGCGGCACACGGTGCTGACCGCCCGCGTGGATGACATCAAAGTGACCCCCCGGGGATGGCTGGCGGCCACCTCGGCCGGGCTTTTCCTCAGCACCAACGACGGCAGAAGCTGGAACGGGGGCCCGGTGCTGGGTAAGCAGGATCTGATCGCGGTGGCGGCGAGCGGCAATCTGGAAGTGACTGCCACCCGCATCAGCCTGCTGATCTCGAGCGACCGCGGCTCAACCTGGGGGCAAGCCACGCTGCCGGCGTTCCTGACCATTCGCGACCTCGCGATTACGCCTGAGGGGCAGATTCTGGTGGCCGCCCGCGAAGGCGCCTACCGCAGCTCCGATGCGGGCGCGAGCTGGCAGCATCTGCTCAATGGCTTGCCCGATAAGAACATCAGCTCCATCATGTACGACGAAGCGGGCAAGCGGCTTCTGGCCACCAGCACGGTCACGGGCGTGGTCTTCGAGAGCCAGAATGGCGGCTCCAGCTGGCAGCGCGGCCCGGATGCGGGCTATCCCCTGCGGCGGGTGGCGGTCATGAACCGCCGGCTGGTGGCGGCCACTCCGTTTGATGGCGTGGTGCTCCAACCCGCCAGCCAGATGGAGAGCGCCGCGGTAGAGCAGGGCGCATCGAACTGATGTAACCGCCTCACCCCTGAAGCTGGCTGGGCCGGCGAGCGTGTTCTCGTCCCTGGCGCCGCTTGTCCGCCTGATTCGAATGTCCGATAATCAAGGTGTCTCGGCTTAACCAGAAAGGCGCCTTCTTGAGTTCCCAAACTCCTCCACGTCCCGCACCAGCGCCACCGCCGCCACAACCTCTGCCGGGCGTGGAAAGCATTATTGCCGTCGGCTCCGGCAAAGGCGGAGTCGGTAAAACCACACTGGCCGTGAACCTTGCCGTTGCGCTCGCCCGGCTGGGGCACAAGGTTGGGCTGCTCGATGCCGACGTG
>Ga0335080_10004030_pt1 | contig 14923 bp, 10 predicted proteins | sample Lox_Sample_34_FD_206720 | JGI IMG/M metagenome (GOLD analysis project Ga0335080, IMG submission 206720) | Soil microbial communities from Loxahatchee National Wildlife Refuge, Florida, United States - Lox_Sample_3.4 | ecosystem: Environmental > Terrestrial > Soil > Wetlands | place: USA... | reverse complement strand
CCACTTTCGCCGCGTATCTTGACTTGCAGCGCATGCCCCAGGTCGGCGAGCTGACCATATTTTGCGGCGCCATGGTGGGCGCGGCCATCGGCTTTCTCTGGTATAACGCGCACCCGGCCGAAGTGTTCATGGGCGATGTGGGTTCGCTCGCCCTCGGCGGCGCCATCGGCACGGTGGCGGTGCTCATCAAGCAGGAACTGCTTTTGCCCTTCATCGGCGGCGTTTTCGTAATCGAAGCGCTCTCCGTTATCTTGCAGGTGGGATCCTACAAGCTGCGCAAGAAGCGCATCTTCAAGATGGCGCCGCTGCACCATCATTTTGAATTGCTGGGCTGGTCAGAATCCAAGATCATTGTGCGCTTCTGGATCGCGTCCCTGGTGTTCGCCCTGTTCGCGCTCACCACGCTGAAATTAAGATGATCTATAGAGACTTTGCTCGCAAGGTCTCGCTTTGCAACCCTGGTTTCGTTCGACTGGACTGATGGAACTGACCAACAAGCGCGTGCTGGTGGTGGGCCTGGGAAAGTCGGGAGTTGCCTCTGCATTGTTCCTGAAGGAGCGCGGCGCGCGGGTGACGGTTTCTGATTCCAAGCCTCCGGAACAGCTGAGCAAGGAAATTCCGCTGCTGCTCGATCGCGGCATCACCGTCGAAACCGGCGGCCACGGCGAGCGGACCTTTCAGGGCCAGGACCTGATCGTGGTGAGCCCCGGCGTGCCCGTGGATGCGCCGCCGCTGGTACAGGCCCGCGCTCTGGGAGAAACTGTGATCGGCGAAGTGGAGCTGGCCGCTCAGTTCTACCCCGGAGCCATCGTGGCCATTACCGGCTCTAACGGAAAGACCACCACCACGACTCTGACGGGAGAGATTCTGGCGGCGGGCGGCCTGGCTACGGCGGTCGGCGGCAATATCGGCACGCCGGCGATCTCCCTGGTCGAGAAAGCTACGCCGGAGACCACGGCCGTGCTTGAGATTTCCAGCTTTCAGCTGGAGACCATCCAGACCTTTCATCCCAAAGTTGCCGTGGTGTTGAACGTCTCACCCGACCACCTGGATCGTCACCGCACCTTCGAAGTGTATGTGAATGCCAAGGCCCGCATCTTCGAGAACCAGCAAAAAGAGGATTTCGCTGTGCTCAACGCCGACGATCCAAGCTGCGTTGGCATGGCCGGGCGCACCCGGGCGCAGGTTTTCTGGTTCAGCCGGAAGACCGAGCCGGAGCGCGGCGCGTATGTGCAAGCCGGCAAGCTTCTCTTCGGCGGCTTGCAGAAAAAGCTGAGCATTATGCCCATCGCTGAGATCCCACTCAAAGGCGCGCACAATGTGGAAAATGTTCTGGCTGCCGTCAGCGTAGGCGTCCTGCTCGGCTGCGAGCCGGAAAAAATTCGCGCGGCCGTGCGCGGCTTTAAGGCGGTCGAGCACCGGCTGGAGTATATTGCGACCGTGGCCGGAGTTGAGTACTACAACGACTCCAAGGCCACCAATGTGGACGCCACCATCAAGGCGCTGGAGTCTTTCCCCGCCAACATCCACCTGATCTTGGGCGGCAAAGATAAGGGCAGCGACTACAGCGTTCTCAACGCTCTGCTCAAGCAGCGGGTGAAGCGTGTGTACACCATTGGCGCGGCCGCGGGCAAGATCGAATCTCAGATTCGAGGCGCGGCCGAGATCATCCACGCGGAAACTCTCGAAAACGCCATAAAACGCGCGGCGGCCGCCGCCCAGCCGGGAGACGTCATTCTGCTGGCTCCGGCCTGCGCCAGCTTTGATCAGTTCCGCAACTACGAGCATCGCGGCAAGCTGTTCAAGGAAACTGTGGAACTGCTGGCGAAATCGAAGGCCTGAGCGTTCTTCGCGCTCCCTGAACCAAGACAATCAACAATCGAGAATCAATAACCCGAGTTCGTTCTCTGTGCACACGTCTCTCCGTGGTGAAATAAGAACCTCTCATGGCCAAGCGCGTCAGCGTAGATGGTTGGCTGTTCACCACAACCCTGCTGCTGGTGTTTATCGGGCTGGTGATGGTCTTCAGCGCCTCGGCGGTCATGGCCCGCGAGCGCTACGGCTCCGGCTCGTATTTCCTGGTGCGGCAGATGGCCTGGGCCGCGGCCGGCATTGCCGCCATGGTGGCGGCCATGAGGTTCGACTACCGCCGCTACAAGCAGCCGGCCGTCGTCTTCTCAGTGCTGGGCGTTACCACCTTGCTCCTGATCTCGGTCTTCTTCCTTGACCGCTCCCACCATACCCACCGCTGGATTCGTTGGGAGGGTTTTTCGCTGCAGCCTTCGGAGATCGCCAAGCCCGCGCTGATCCTGTTTCTGGCATTTTTTCTCGAGAACCGTACCCGGGCCATGAGCGATGTACGCAATACTCTGCTGCCCGCGATTCTTCCCACTCTGGTTTTTCTGGGATTGATCGTTCTGCAACCGGATCTGGGGACGGCAATCGCCTGCGCCGCCATTACCGCCTGCATCCTGCTGGTTGCCGGGCTTGACCTGCGTTATCTCGGATACGCATTTGTCGCCTCGCTCCTGCCGTTGTATTTCCTGATCTTCGACGTGGCTTACCGGCGGGCGCGCATCTTTGCCTTCCTCAATCCCTACGCCGACCCGCAGGGGCGCGGCTTTCACATCATTCAATCGCTGATTGCAGTGGCTACCGGCGGCATTACCGGCGTTGGCCTGATGGAAGGAAAGCAGAAGCTGTTTTACCTGCCCGAGCCCCACACCGACTTCATCTTTGCCGTCACCGCCGAGGAATTGGGCCTGTTTGGATCGCTCGTGATCGTGGCCTTGTTTGCCGTCTTTCTCTGGCGTGGCATGCGCATCGCGCTGCGCACGCAGGATATGTTCGGGCGACTGCTCGCCGTCGGCATCACCTGCATGATCGTGGTGCAGGCCTTCATCAACATCAGCGTCGTGCTCGGCCTGATGCCGACCAAAGGCATTCCTCTGCCTTTCATTTCTTACGGCGGATCGTCGCTCTTTATCACCCTCGCCTGCGTAGGCGTGCTGTTGAATGTGAGCAAGCAGGCAGAGTGAGTCTCTCTGTGTACTCTGTGGTTTGACCTGAACGCTCCATTGCGGACGCAGCGCGCGCAGAGATGGCCGCGCAACTTCTGGTTTATAGTCACTGCATGCGTGCCATTCTGGCAGGGGGCGGCACGGGCGGGCATGTCATTCCGGCGCTCGCCATCGCCCACGAACTGCAGAAGCAATACGCCGCGGAAATACTCTTCATCGGGACCGCGCGGGGCATGGAGAACCGTCTGGTCCCGGCCGCCAACTTTCCCCTGCGCCTGATCGAAGTCGGCGCCCTGAACCGCGTGAGCCTGGCGACACGCCTAAAAACCCTCGCGGCGTTGCCCCGGGCGGTTTGGGCCGCGCGGCGCCTGCTCGCCGAATTTCAGCCGGATGTCGTGATCGGCGTGGGCGGTTACGCCTCCGGCCCCACGATGCTGGCCGCCATCCGGCGTGGAATTCCAACCTTGGCTTTTGAGCCCAACGTGGTCCCCGGCTTCGCCAATCGCATAATCGCGCGCTGGGTTTCGGCTGCCGCGGTGCATTTCCAGGAGACGGCAAAATTCTTCAAGCACGCCCGAGTCACGGGGGTTCCGGTGCGGCAGGCATTTTTTGAGATTGCTGCTCATCGCGCGCCTCACCCTCAGCCTGCTTTGCTGGTCTTCGGCGGCAGCCAGGGCGCCCATGCCATCAACCAGGCGATGGTCCGCTGCCTGCCTGAGCTCTTGAAGCAGGCGCCGCAGATTCATATCATCCATCAAACCGGAGAGCGCGACTATAATGACGCGCTGGCAGCTTATCGGAAGGCGGGTGTTTCCTCCGAGGTGTATCCCTTCATCAACGATATGCCCGGCTTTTTTTCGCGCGCCGATTTACTGCTCTGCCGCTCCGGAGCCAGCACAGTGGCCGAGATCACGGCCGCCGGCAAGCCCGCGATTTTCGTGCCTTTCCCGCGCGCTGCCGACGATCATCAGCGGGTGAACGCGCAAGCTCTGGAGCGCGCCGGCGCCGGCGTAGTGCTCGAAGAAACCCGGCTGGATGATGTCTGGCTGGTGGAAACGGTGAGCGCCTTGTTGAACGATGGCGGGCGTCTGTCACGAATGAGCCAGGCAGCGCGCAGTTTGGCCCATCCCCACGCTGCCCGCGATATCGCGCAGATGGCCGCGGAGCTGGCAGGAGCGGCCAAAGACTAATACGGGCGTGCACCGGCCGGGCCAACGGAACGGCAACCGCCAAGAATCATCGGCGTGAATCCGTGCCCATCGGTGGCCAGTCCATGATCTAAATGTTTGCCAAAATTCAGCACGTTCATTTCGTAGGCATCGGCGGCATCGGCATGAGCGGCATCGCCGAGGTGCTGCTGAATCTCGGCTACAAAGTCTCCGGCTCTGACCTGAAGAGCTCTTCCGTTACCCAACGCCTCGCCCGCCTGGGCGCAACTATCTTTGAAGGCCATCAGGCCGAAAATGTCGTCGGCGCGGAAGTCGTGGTCACCAGTTCGGCCATTGCGCCTGAAAACCGTGAAGTTCTCGAGGCCGGCAAGCTGCACATTCCCGTGATCCAACGCGCCGAAATGCTGGCCGAGTTGATGCGCCTGAAATATGGCATTGCCATCGCCGGCATGCACGGCAAGACCACCACCACTTCCATGGTGGCAGCGGTACTGGCGGCGGGCGGCCTTGATCCCACCGTGGTGGTCGGCGGCCGCGTGGACGCCATGGGCTCCAACGCGCGCCTGGGCAAATCCCAGTACCTGGTCGCCGAGGCCGATGAAAGTGACCGCTCGTTTCTTAAGCTCTCGCCTATTCTTTCAGTCGTGACCAACATTGATCGCGAGCACATGGATTGCTACCGCAGCATGCGCGACGTGAAGCGCGCTTTTCTCGACTTCATGGATCGCGTGCCCTTTTACGGTGGCGTCGTCCTCTGCAATGACGATCCGCAGCTGCGCCGCCTGCTGCCGCAGATTCAGCGCCGCGTGCTTACCTATGGCACCCGGCGTGGTTCAGACTTTCACATTCGCCAGGGCAAGGCTGAGTTCGATTCGCGCGAAGGCCGGCCCATCAGCCATTTTCACGCGGCTTATCGCGGCAAAGAACTGGGCGAGTTCAGGCTGCATGTGCCCGGCGCGCACAACGTGCTGAATGCCGCCGCGGCAATTGCCGTCGGCGTGGCCCTCGACGTCAAGCCCGATGAAATCCGCTCTGCTCTGGAAAATTTCCGCGGCGTGGATCGTCGCTTTCAATTGCGCGGCCGAGCGGGCGGCATCAGCGTGATTGATGACTACGGGCATCACCCCACCGAAATTCGCGCCACCCTTGCCGCGGCCCGCCAGTGCGGCTTCCGCAGGATTCACGTGGTCTTTCAGCCCCACCGCTACACCCGCACCCGCGACCTGATGGAAGAGTTCGCCTCTGCTTTTGACCACGCCGACTCGCTTTTCGTCTTGGATATTTATGCCGCCAGTGAAAAACCAATCGAGGGCATCACCGGCGAGGTGCTGGCGCGGCACGTCGCGGAAAAAGGCCGCCGCCACGCTCAATACGTCAGGTCGTTTGCCGATGCAGCTGCGGCAGCTCTCGGCGCGTCACAACCCGGTGACATGATTCTCACCCTAGGAGCGGGCAGCGTCTCGCAACTCGGGCCCGCGATTCTCGAGAAGCTTGAGGCCCGTGAGCCGGCGGACCGCGGCACCTGAGCTCGCGCCGGTTGCGCGCGTGAGCCGGGCCTCCCTCCTTGTGGAAAACGAACCAATTTTCTTCTATCTCAATTAGGAAAAAGCAGTTATAGTAATCTGGCTCGCGATTCACCACGACAACTGACCTGTATTGATGGCGCGAAGAGCTGGTTCCACCATCTCACAGGACGAGTTGTACTCCGCAGCTGACGAGCCGGTGCGCCCGCAGTTGGATGACGCCCGCCTGCTCGACTTGGATGCGGATGAGGAGTCCCCGTTCCTGCGCGCTCAGAAGCGCGTCTCTGCGCGTCGCGGTTCTTTGCCCAAAAAGACCGCCACTCGCCTGTTCTGGGGAGGCCTGGCCCTCACCGTCGCACTCTTCACTTGCATGGCCGTCGCCGCGCTCTATCACTACGGCGAGCATTCCTGGCGCTTTCGTGTCCAATCCAGCGACGACATCGCCATCACCGGCCTGGAGAACGTCACCCGCTCCCAGGTGCTCGACGTCATGGGCGGAGACATCGGCCGTAACATCTTTTTCGTTCCTCTCTCCGCCCGTCAGAAGCAACTGGAACAGATTCCCTGGGTGCAATCGGCCAGCGTAATGCGCTTTGTCCCCGACCGCCTGGAAGTCGTCATCCGCGAGCGCACCCCGGTCGCCTTTGCGCGCGTGGGCTCTCGCATCCTGCTGATTGATGCCAGCGGCGTACTCATGGAGCTGCCCACCTCCGGCCACAAGAAATATTCTTTCCCCGTAATTCTCGGCACCAATCCCGGCGAGCCGCTCTCCACGCGGCTGGCCCGGATGAAGATTTACAGCGATCTGATCACTCAGCTCGATTCCAGCGGCGCCCACTACTCTCAGGACCTCAGCGAAGTGGATCTCTCCGATCCCGAAGACGTCAAAGTTCTCACCAATGATCCTCAGGGCGAAGTTTTGGTCCACCTTGGCTCGTCCAGCTATCTCGAGCGCTACAAGATTTACGTGGCTCACGTACAGGAATGGCGGCAGCAGTTTCAGAAGCTGGAGTCGGTGGACCTGCGTTACGACCGGCAGATTATTGTGAATCCTGATCTTGCCGGCGCCATGCCCCAGCCCCGGCTTTCGCCTGCAGCCGCTAAGGCAGCAATGCAAGCGGGCGTGAAGCCGGCGGCCCTGATCACCAAAGAGGGCCACGCCGTCGCCGGAAAGCCGGCCGCCAAACCACTGACAGTTGCGCCGCCAAAAGCCGCCGCGAAGTCGTCGCCGGCCCGGCCCAAAGCCGCGGTGCACACCTCTCGCTGGAAGCCGGCGCGAAAGTCCAAGGCCAAACGCACGAGTAAACCGGCCAGCCACTCGGCTGCCAGCCATAAGGCGGCCGTTCATTCAATAAAAAAGACCAAAGCCAGCGCGAAGCCGAGTCCGGAAATTAAAGACCAGGGACAGAATTGAGCATGGCAAACGGGCAGCAGAATCTCTTGACCGCGATTGACGTTGGCAGCGCCAAAACTTGTGTTTTGGTGGCCGAAGTCACCGAGAGTGGCGTGCGCTATCGCGGCCACGGTGTCGCCGAGTCGCGCGGCTCGCGCAAGGGCGTGATCGTGGAATTGGAAAAAGCCGTGGGCTCAATTCAGAAAGCGGTGGAGCAGGCCGAAGATGCCGCCGGCGCGCCGGTGGAGCATGCCACGCTTGGCATTTCCGGCTCGCACGTGCGCGGCGTCAATAGCCACGGCGGTATCAGCTTCGGCTCACGTCCGCGCGAAATTGGCCGCGACGAAATTCGCATGGCGGTAGAGAAGGCCCGCGCCATCCCGCTGCCCGCCGACCGCGAAATCCTGCACCTGCTCCCCCAGGAATTCATTCTCGATGACCAGCCCGGCGTGCGCGATCCCCTGGGCATGATGGCTTTGCGTCTGGAAGTCCGTGTTCACATGGTCACTACGTCGGCCAGCGCGGTGCAGAACGTCATCACCGCCGTCAACCGCGCCGGCGTGCACGTAGATGACACCGTATTCGAGCCCCTCGCCGCCGCCGATTCCGTTCTGCGCGGCGATGAGCGTGAACTCGGCGTCTGCCTCGCCGATATCGGCGCCGGGTCCACCGGCGTCATCGTTTTTCTCGAAGGCGGCGTCGCTCACACCGCCGTCATCCCCATCGGCGGCGATCATTTCACCAGCGATCTTTCCGTGGGTCTGTGCACTGCCGTGGGCGAGGCGGAAAGAATCAAGAAATTTCACGGCAATGCCGTGGTCACCCTGATTCCCGAAGGCAATGAAGTCGAAGTGCCCTCGCTGGCCGGCCGCCCCTCGCGCCTGATTTCGCAGCGCATGGTGGGCGAAATTCTCGAGCCCCGCGCCCGCGAGCTTTTCGAGCTGCTGCGCGACAACCTGCGCCACGCCGGCATGTTCGACCATTGCGTCGGCGGCGTGGTGCTCAGCGGAGGCAGCGTGCGTTTGCCCGGCATGTTGGATGTCGCCGAATCGGTCCTCCGCCGCCCCGTGCGCACATCCTGGCCCGCTCCTATGGCCAAGATGCCTGCCTCCCTGGCCGAGCCGGAATTTGCCACCGTCCTCGGAATGGCGGTGTACAGCCAGCGCGCGCGCCTCGCCCGCGGCATGCAGGAGGAACGCTGGGGATCGCGCCTGAAGGCCATGCTGGTGGGCAAAGGAGCTTAGGTATGTAGAGACGTAGAGACGTAGCTTGCTACGTCTCTTCTGCCGAGCAGGACGCAGAGCAACAGGGACGAGTAAGCAAATTCACTTTACGGCGGCGCACAATGAAAAAAGAAACCGACATTCGCATCAGCTTTAACGAAGACACCCGCAACGATGCCAAGATCAAGGTCATCGGGGTGGGCGGCGGTGGCGGCAACGCTGTCAACCGCATGATTGAGGCCGGAGTGGAGGGCATCGAGTTCGTGGTGGCCAACACCGACTTGCAGGCGCTGCGCATGTCGCGCGCGCCGGTGAAGATTCAACTAGGCGTCAAGCTGACCAACGGCCTGGGCGCAGGCGCCAACCCGGAGGTCGGCCGCAAAGCCGCGCTCGAAGATTCCGACAAGATCATCGAGGCGCTCGAAGGCGCTGATATGGTCTTCGTCACCGCCGGTCTCGGCGGAGGCACGGGCACCGGCGCCGCGCCCATCATCGCCTCCCTGGCCAGCGAAATGGATGCCCTCACGGTCGCTGTAGTCACCAAGCCCTTCGCCTTCGAAGGCAAGCGCCGCATGCAGCAGGCGGAACGCGGCATCTCTGAGCTGATGGAATCCATTGACACCACCATTGTCATTCCCAATGAGAAGCTGCTCGCCGTGGCGCAGGATGCCGGCTTCTTCGAATCTTTCCGCGTGGCCGATGACATTCTGCGCCAGGGCGTGCAGGGAATCTCCGACATCATCACTATTCCCGGCATCATCAACCGCGACTTCGCCGACGTAAAAGCCATCATGGCTGGCATGGGCTATGCCGTGATGGGCACAGCTACGGCCAGCGGCACGCGCCGCACCATGGACGCCGCTCAGCGCGCCATCGCCTCGCCGCTGCTCGAAGCGGGCGCAATTGACGGTGCCCGCGGCATTCTCATCAACATCACCGGCTCGACCTCGCTCAAGCTGGCCGAGGTGCAGGAGGCCTGCACCATCATCCAGGGCGCCGCGCATGAAGATGCCAATATCATTTTCGGCGCCGTGCTCGATGAAAAGATGAAGGATGCGGTGAAGATCACCGTGATCGCCACCGGCTTCAAAGACGGCGAAGGCATGAAGAAGCGGGCCCGCGACTCGCACATGGGGTTCGCCGTGACCCGCGAGTCCGATGACTTCATTGAGCCGGAGGCGCCTCCGCCGATGGTCATGGAGCAGGCCGAGCTGCCAGCGCAACCTTCCGCCGCTCCAGAGAAGGTCTCGGTTGATACCATGCGCGATGCCATGATCGCCAGCTTCGAGCAGGAAGACCTGGACGTGCCGGCATTCTTACGCAAGCGCGGCGAGGCCAACTAGCTGATCCACATTGTCATCGGCAGCGAGGGGCTGAAGCCCGCGTCATGCGCCACCCTATCATCCTGAGCGCAGCGCGAACTCCGCAACGCGGGCTTCACGCGCACTCGAAGGACCCCGTGTTTGCCGGCGGTGGCGCCGGCCGGAAAGCGAATTCTCTCCGAGAGCAACTCACCCGAACACCACCGTCTTGTTCCCATACAGCAGCACCCGGTTCTCGATATGCCAGCGCACCCCGCGCGAGAGCACCATTTTTTCCAAATCGCGCCCCTTTTGCAGCAGATCGTCAAGCGTATCGCGGTGCGAGATGCGCACCACATCCTGCTCGATGATGGGTCCGTCGTCAAGCACATTGGTGACGTAGTGGCTGGTCGCGCCGATCAGTTTCACCCCACGCGTGAAGGCCTGGTGATAGGGCTTTGCCCCCACAAACGCCGGCAGGAATGAGTGATGAATGTTGATGATCCGGTGCGGATACTCGGCCACGAACTCCTCAGACAGCACCTGCATGTAGCGCGCCAGCACCAGAAAATCCGGAGTGTGCTGCCGCAACAGGCCGAGAATCATCTGCTCCGCCTCGCGCTTCCCATCCTTGGGCACCGGAACTACGGCAAATGGAATGCGGTAGAAATCGGCAACGCCTTGATTGTCGGGGTGATTCGAGATGATGAGCGGAATTTCGCAGGCCAGCTCTCCAGTCTTGTGGCGGTAGAGCAAGTCCACCAGGCAATGGTCATACTTCGAAACCAGAATCGCCATCTTCGGCCGGTAGCTCGATTGCGCCAGCCGCCACTGCATCCCGAACTTTTCGGCCACTGAAGAAAAGTGTTTGCCAAACTCGGCCAGATCAAAATCGAACTCGGCTGGGTCGAACTCCACCCGCATAAGAAACAGGTCCGTCCCGGCATCATGGTGCTCGTCGGCGTGAATGATGTTGCCGTTGTGGCGGAAGATGAAATCGGCGATGGTCGCCACCAGGCCTTTGCGGTCGGGGCATGTGACGAGCAGGATGGCGGTGTTTTTCATATTTGTCATGCGGAGCGAAGCCGGGCCTTGCACAGCGAAGTTCCGGCGAAGTCGAAGCCTCCCTGCTCCAGGGCAAACGGCCGGCCTGCGCTTCGCGAAGCTCAGCATCAGTGTCGGAATGACAACAGACCTATGCCTTCATACCCTTCAGTATCTCTCTCGCCGCATTCGCCCCCGAGCCTCCCGTCAATCCCACTCCCGGATGCGTCCCCGATCCGCACAAGTATAAATTCTGAATCGGTGTGCGGTAACGCGCCCAGTCGAGCAGCGGCCGCATGGTGAAGAACTGATCGAGCGCCAGCTCGCCGTGAAAAATATGTCCGCCCGTCAGCCCATAGATATCTTCCAGGTCCTGCGGCGTAATGATCTGGTGATGCAGAATCAAGTCCGGCAGGCCCGGTGCATACTGCGCCAGCGTCTTCACCACGGTTTCACCGAGCGCCGCGCGCTGGCTCTCCCAGTCGCCGTTTTTCAGCTTGAAGGGCGCGTACTGCATGTAAATGGACATCACATGCTGCCCCGCGGGCGCGAGCGAGGAATCAGTGAGACTCGGAATCGCAACCTCCAGATACGGCTGCTTCGAGAAATCGCCATACTTCGATTCGTCAAACGCCCGCTCCAGATAATCAATCTCCGGACCAATGTGAATACGCCCCTTCAGTCCTCCGGCGTCGCTAATCAGCGCGGTAAATTGCGGCAACCCGGAAAGCGCCAGGTTCACCTTTGCCACTGTGCCCGGCATGCGGTAGTGCTGCAGCTTGAGCACGAAATCCGGAGAGAGATGCGTCGGATCCACCAGCTTCAGCAGAGTCCGCTTGGGATCGGCATTGGAGACCACAGCCCGCGCGGGGATTTCTTCGCCGCTCGCAAGCGCCACTCCCGTTGCCGCGCCATCTTTGATTCGAATCTCGGCGACCTCGGCGCCAGTGCGAATCTCCGCGCCCGCCGCCTGCGCCGCTGCCGCCATCGCCTGCGTAATCGCACCCATGCCGCCTGCGGCGAACCACGCCGAACCCGCCGGATGAAAATCTCCGGCCGCGCGCAGTAGCAAAACCAAACTGCTGCCCGCCGACCACGGCCCCAGAAAAGTTCCAAAGATACCCCGCGCCGCAATCGTTGCGCGCAGCAACTCGGTCTCGAAATATTCCGCCACCAGGTCGGCCACCGCCATCGGCCCCCAGCGCAGCAGGCGATACATATCTTTCTTGCCCAGGCTGCGTATCGCCCGCCCGGTCTGCAGCATGGCCCACAAGTCGCCTTTGCTCGGGTCGTCAATATCCGGAGGCGCCATCTCCAGCGCGCGCGCGATCACTTTGCCAATCTTGGCGAGCGAAGCCTGAAACTCGGCGTAGCGCGCCGCATCCTTCTGAGAAAAGCTCTCGATGGCGGCCGCTGCTTTGCTGCCGTTGGTATGCAGAGTCAACGCCCGTCCATCGGGCGAGAGCGCTGTGACGCCCGCTTCCGGCGCCATCACCTTCAGGCCGTGCCGCTCCAGCCCCATCTCACTCACAATTTTCGGATGTAGCGGTCCCGCGCTGTGCGCAAGAGTCGAGCACTTGAACCCAGGATGAAATTCCTCGGTGATCGCGGCGCCGCCGACCATCGGGCGCCGCTCCAGCACCAGGGGCTTGAATCCGGCTTTCGCCAGGTAGAAGGCGGTGACCAGGCCATTGTGTCCTCCGCCGATGATGAGAATGTCGCGTTGGTCTGGCATGGCCTACGCCGCCCCCTTCGCGTCTTTCAAAATCTCCAGCGCCGCCAGGCGCCCCGGCGCGCCCATGATGCCGCCGCCCGGGTGCGTGGCCGAGCCGCACATATACAGGTTCTTGATGGGCGTGCGGAACTGCGCCCACCCCGGCACCGGCCGCAAAAAGAAAAGCTGCTCCAGCGAAAGCTCGCCCTGAAAAATGTTGCCTTCGCTCAATCCAAACTCGCGTTCCAGATCGAGCGGTGTCAGCACCTGCTTGTGCAGAATAATGTTCTTCAGGTTCGGCGCATATTCCGCAATCGTATTCACCACGTTGTCTCCGAAGGCTTCTTTCTGCTCGTCCCAGTTCAGCCCCGGCCGCAGCTTGTACGGCGCATACTGCACGAAGCACGACAGCACATGCTTGCCCGGCGGCGCCACCGACGGATCAGTCAGCGAAGGAATAACCATGTCAATGTATGGCCGCCGCGAAAAGTTGCCGTACTTGGCATCGTCGTAAGCCTTCTCCATGTACTCGACGCTCGGCGAAATCGAGATCGCCCCTCGCAGATGCGCCCCCGGCCCCGGCAGACATTTGAAATCGGGTAACGCGTCAATCGCCATATTCACCTTGCCCGACGACCCGCGATACTTGTAGCGATTCACTTCCTCCAGAAATTCACCGGACAAATGTTCCTGATCAATAAAGCGCGTGAACGTCAGACGCGGGTCCACGCTCGAAGAAATGACGTCGGCGTGAACCTCGTCGCCGTTGGCCAGCACCACGCCCTTGGCTTTGCCGCCTTTCACGATGATCTTGGCGATGCCCGCCTGCGTGCGAATCTCTGCGCCGGCCTCCTTGGCCGCTTCGCCAATCGCGTTCGAAATCGCCCCCGTGCCGCCGCGCGCAAATCCCCACGAGCGGAACGCGCCGTCAATCTCCCCCATGTAATGATGCAGCAGCACGTACGCCGTCCCCGGCGAACGCACGCCCAGAAACGTTCCGATAATTCCCGAAGCCGACATCGTCGCCTTGAGCACGTCGGTCTCGAACCACTGGTCGAGAAAATCCACCGCGCTCATGGTCATCAACTGCACCTGGTTGTATTTGTCTTCGCTCGCCAGTCCCTGAAAGCGGCGTCCAAGAAAGAGCAGCTTGGTCAGGTCGCGCGGATTCAGTGTCGTCGGGTCCGGTGGCACCATGCTCAGAATCGGCTTCACGAAGCGGCACATGGCCTGCATGGCCTTGCCAAATTCCTCGTAGGCTTCGGCGTCCAGACGCGAGTGGCGGGCGATCTCCCGGCGTGTCTTGCCGTGGTCATCGCCGCTGGGCATGGGCGTGAACGTGCCGTCGAGCGGCAAAATCTCCAGCCCGTGGCGTGGCAGGTCCAGATCGCGAATGATCTCCGGCCGCAGCAGCGAAACCACATACGAGCAGACGGAAAACTTGAATCCGGGGAAAACTTCTTCCGTCACCGCCGCCCCGCCCAGCACATGCCGCCGCTCCAGCACTAGCACTTTCTTTCCGGCGCGCGCCAGATAGGCGGCGTTGGTCAGGCCGTTGTGCCCTCCGCCAATCACAATTACGTCATATTGTTTCGCCATAGGCTCCAGCTTTCTGCTTTCAGTGGCAAAGAGGAATGATACTCGCGAGAGTGCGTGTCGAAGCGAGCCGAATCAGAGCCCGGCGGGAAGAATGCTCCATTGAATCTGGCGGCGCATAAAGCGCCCTCATTCTAGCGGAGAGTCGCGTATTTGTCTCGCCAGAATCCCTTCCTCTGACTGCGAGCCAGGGAGCGCACATTGCCCTGCGCCTCGCCGACTGAATATAATCCGGCGTTGCTGGCTCCTCTGTGCTCTCCGTGGTTGGTGCCTTTGGCCCTTCCCACTTGGCGGGATGGCAAAATGCCAAGTGCTAAATGCTAAGCGCTACGCGCCTAACCGAAGAAGACGCGGAGGAATACAGAGACTCACGGAGACCACCTTGCCCATCGGAACCGCATTTCACGAGCGCACCTTCGCCCTCTGCCACAGCCTCAACTACCGCGAGTGGTCCGGCTACTACACCGTCAGCGTGTACGAGGTTCACCACGAGCACGAGTACAACGCCATCCGCAACGCTGCCGCGCTCATTGACATCACGCCGCTTTACAAATATCTGATCACCGGCAAGGACGCCACCAAGTTGGTGAATCGCGTGATCACGCGCGACATCAACAAGGTCAAAGTCGGCCAGGTGATTTACTGCTGCTGGTGCGACGAGCAGGGCAAAGTCATTGACGATGGCACCATCACTCGCCTCGAAGAAAACAAATACCGCTGGACCGCGGCCGATCCCAGCCTGCGCTGGTTCCACCAGAACGGCCTCAACATGGACGTCCAGATCGAGGATATTTCTGAGAGCGTTGCCGCGCTCGCCTTGCAGGGGCCGACCTCGGGCAAGCTGATGAAAGCCGTGGCCGAGGCCGACATCGCGAATCTCAAATATTTCCGCATGACCAGCGGCAAAATCGCCGGCGTGCCCGTGGATATCTCGCGCACC
>Ga0335080_10004029_pt1 | contig 14926 bp, 8 predicted proteins | sample Lox_Sample_34_FD_206720 | JGI IMG/M metagenome (GOLD analysis project Ga0335080, IMG submission 206720) | Soil microbial communities from Loxahatchee National Wildlife Refuge, Florida, United States - Lox_Sample_3.4 | ecosystem: Environmental > Terrestrial > Soil > Wetlands | place: USA: Florida... | reverse complement strand
CAGCCCTTGACGAAAAACTCCCCACGGAAATCGAAGTTCTCGTACTGCCGGGCCGAGCGCAGCCAGGCGGGGTAGCCTGCGCTCTCGTGCACGACGATGTCCCCGGAATCCACGTAAAACGCGCGCTCGTCGCCGTCCTGAACGCTCCACCCGTCGAGCGAGCGGCCGTTGAAGAGTCGCGTGAAGCCGGACTCGTCCTCGGGTTGCGGTGCGGCGAGAAGTGCGCCGGCGGCGCCGGCGGTGGCAAGAAAACTTCGTCGGTTCATACTGAGTCGATTGTATTCGGAGAACCGCCCATCATGTTGCCGCCCTCGATCGTTTGCATCCGCGTCCGCCCCACAGTACGCTGGCAGTGATTCCCCTATGTCCGGTTCCGCCTCGGAGAGCGCAACGTGAACGGCGCCGAATGCCTCCTCCGAACTCTGGTCGCCAACGGCGTCGACACCTGCTTCATGAATCCCGGCACTTCGGAGATGCAGTTCGTTTCCGCTCTCGACCGCGTCCCCGGCATGCGGCCGTTATTGTGCCTGTTCGAAGGCGTCTGCTCGGGCGCCGCCGATGGCTACGCCCGCATGTTGCGGCGTCCGGCCGCCACCCTCCTGCACCTCGGGCCGGGCTTGGGCAACGGTTTGGCCAACTTCCATAACGCCCGCAAAGCTCACTCTCCGGTCGTCAGCATCGTCGGCCAGCATACGACGCAGCACATGCGTTACGATGCGCCCCTGAGCGCCGATATCGAGGCTTTCGCTCGCACGGTCTCCGAGCACGTGTGTACGGTGCAGCGCGCGGAAGACGTGGGCCGCGATGCCGCCGCCGCCGTCGCCGCGGCCTGCGCGCCTCCTGGCCGGGTCGCTACTTTGATCGTCCCTGCCGACCTCTCGTGGAGCGACGCCGGCCAACCCGCCGGCATCGCGCCGCGCCCGGAAACCGCTGCCCCGGACCCGCATCGGGTCCGCGACATCGCGGCCCTGCTGCGCTCCGGCAAACCGGCGGGCCTGTTGCTGGGCGGCAGCACTTTGTTGGATCCCGGTCTCGAGCTCGCCGGGCAACTGGCAGCCGCCACCGGCGTGCGCGTGTTCGCGACCCGCTACGGCGCGCGGTTGGCGTGCGGCGGCGGTCGATTCACTGCCCTGCGTCTGCCCTACTTCCCCGAAGCCGCTGCAACCGCGCTGGCCGGTCTGGCGCACCTGATCCTTGTCGGATGCAATTCGCCGGTATCGTTTTTCGGCTACCCGGGCCGTCCCGGCAGCCTCGTGCCCGAAGGTTGCGCCGTACATTCCCTGGCGCCCGTGAATGGCGATGGGGTGCGCGCGCTGGCCATGCTCCTGGAGCAGTGCTCCGCAGGGCGCGAACCGGATCCCCGCGCTAGACAATCGAATGCGCCGCCGCCCGATCTGCCTGCCGGACCCGAGCTGACCCCCGACGCCATCGGGTGGATCCTGGCGCGCACGCTGCCCGATCAAGCCATCCTCTCGGAAGAGATGGTGTCTTCGGGCGCGGCAGTCCTCCGGCATCTGGATGCCGCCCCTTCTTTCGATCTCCTCCCGGTTACTGGCGGATCCATCGGTCAGGGTCTGCCGGTGGCGGTCGGAGCGGCAGTCGCCTGCCCGGACCGCAAGGTAATCGCTCTCGAGGCCGATGGCAGCGGCATGTACACTCCCCAATCCCTGTGGACCATGGCTCGCGAAAAGCTCGACATCGTGGTCGTGATCCTCGCCAACCGCCGCTATCGCATTCTCGATATCGAGATGGAGAGAACCGGCGGAGTGGTCGGGCCGCGCGCCAACCAGATGCTCGACCTCCGCTGCCCCCATCTGGACTGGGTGAAATTGTCCGAAAGCATGGGCGTCGAAGCGACCCGCGCCGCCACCGCGGACCAATTCCTGGCCCAGTGGACAGAGGCGCTGAAGCACCCAGGCCCGCGGCTGATCGAAGCCGTCACCGCCTAGAGGCATTCGCTCGCGTGTGCCATATCACAGGCGCGGATATCGCGTCTCCGCCGGCTCTGTTAGGCTGCGAATGTCATTGGAGGTCCCGTGGAAAGAGCGAAGCTCGTAATTCTGGGTGGTGGAATGGTCGCGGGCTACGCGGCTAAACAACTGGTCGACCTTGGAATGTCCTCCGGCGATCTTGCCATCGTTTCCGCTGATGACGAGCTCCCCTACGAACGCCCGCCGTTGTCGAAGGGCTTTCTTGCCGGCAAGGATACCCAGGAATCCATTCGCATCAGCCCGCCGGAGTTCTATGTCGAACACGGCATCGACGTCCGCCTCAACTGCGAAATCGAAAGCGTTGATCCCGGCGCGCGGCGCCTTCACATGAAGCAGGGTCCCGACTTGGGGTTCGACAAACTCGTCGTCGCCACCGGAGCGCGAGTCCGCACCTTCAGCGTGCCGGGCGCCGATCTCGCAGGCATCCACTACCTCCGGTCCATGGACGACTCCCGCAGCATTCGCGAGCATGCCGGCACCGCCAGGCGCGCCGCGGTGGTTGGCGGCGGCTTCATCGGCATGGAGGTGGCGTCCGTGCTGGCCCAGAAAGGCATCGAAACCGCCCTGATCCTGCGCTCCGATCGCATCTGGGACCAGTTCTTCACGCCCCAAATGTCGCAGTTCTTCGAGAACTGGTACACCGCCCGCGGAGTGAAATTCGAGCGCAACACATCGGTCGAATCCTTTGGCGGCGCGGGTGCCGTCAATTCGGTGCGCCTCGCGGGAGGACGCGCCATCCCCGCGGACCTCGTCGTGGCCGGCATCGGCGTCCAGCCGGTAACGGGGTTCCTCGCATCGAGCGGCCTCGAGCTTTCCGACGGCGTGGTCGTAAACGAGTATCTCGAGACCAACAAGGCCGGCATCTACGCCGCGGGGGACGTCGCCAACTACTACGACTCCCTTTTCGGCAAGCGCCGGCGCGTCGAGCATTGGGATAACGCGGTCTCGCAGGGACAGCACTGCGCCCGCCTCCTGATGGGGGACCGGCAGCCATTCCGGCACGTCCCCTATTTCTTCTCCGATGTCTTCGATCTCTCCTACGAATTCTGGGGCGATACGTCGGGCGCCGACCAGGTAGTCGCGCGCGGCGACACCGCGACCCCGAGTTTCAGCGTCTGGTGGCTGCGCGGGCAGCAATTGGTGGCGGCATTCGTCATGAACCGGCCCGACGACGAGCGCGCCGCCGCGCCGCAATGGATCGAATCGAAACGGCAGGTCGCTGCGCGCGACTTGGGCGAAGCGTCGCGGCCATTGTCGTAACGCTCGATCTCCCGATCTTGACACCAGCGAACCCCGGGGATATATTCAAGACCCGAGTTGCGCGAACGCGTTAGGGGTACCGCTCGCGCTCTCTTTCGGAGAAAGAGATGGGGGTAAATTTCTCATGCGTGCCACATTTCTCATCGCGCTACTTCTATCGATTCTGGTGACGCCTCCTGCCGGCGCACAGTCGATGGGAACCATATCGGGCAACATCACCGATGCCACCGGTGCGGTCATTCCTAACGTCCAGGTCAGCATCACCAACGAGGGAACGGGCCAGGAGCGCATTGTCGCCGCCGACAGCGCCGGGCACTACACGGCCACCGCCTTGCCCATCGGCGTCTATTCCGTCAAAGCTTCGGGCGCGGGCTTCCGCCCTGCCGAGAACCGGAACCTGACCCTCGAGGTCGGGCAGAACCGGACCGTCGATCTCGTGCTCCAGTTGGCCGCCGTGGGCACTGAGATCCAGGTCTCCAGCCAGGTGGCCCAGGTGGAAGCGCAACGCTCCGACGCCACGCTCGGACAGACCATTCACCCCGAACAGGTCGCGCAGCTTCCGCTGAACGGGCGCAATTTCGTGCAACTGGCATTGTTGGGAACCGGAACCGTGAAAAGCCAGCGGCCCAACGATTTCCTGAACCAGGGCGGCAGTAGCGAAGTTTCCTATCGCGGCAGCGTATCGCTGTCCGCGCAGGGAATGAGGCAAAACGCCAACGATTGGCTGTACGACGGCGTCGACGACAATGAATTGACCGCCGGCGGCGTCGGCACGCTTCCCTCGGTGGACGCCATCGCCGAGTTTCGCGTCCTGACCTTCAACTACTCCGCGCAATATGGCAGCCGCGCGGGAACCACCGTGCTCGTCAGCAGCAAATCCGGATCCAACTCTCTCCACGGCACCGCCTTCGAATACCTGCGCAACAGCGCGCTCGACGCGCGGAATTTCTTCGACGGTTCCACCAAGAGCAAGTACAACCAGAATGAGTTCGGCGCTTCCCTCGGCGGCCCGGTCATCAAGAGCAAGACATTTTTCTTCACCGATTTTCAGGTGAACATGATTCGCAAGGGGAACCCCACCCTGAGCACCGTGCCCACCGGTCCCGAGCGGCAGGGAATCTTCACCGAACCCTTCGCAAACACCACCATCTACGACCCGGCCACGTCTCCGCGAACGCCCTTCCCGGGAAATACGATTCCATCGAACCGCCTCAATCCCATCGGCGTTGCCCTGGCGAATCTGTATCCTCTCCCGGTCTACACGGACCGCCTCGCGAACAACTACTTTCTGGCGCCGGTGGAGCGAATCGACGATGCCTTGTGGGATTTCCGCCTGGATCACAATTTCACCGACAGCGATCGCTTTTTCGGGCGCTTCACCTGGGACAATGCCAGCCGCTTCTTCCCCTCCGGCCTCCCCGGCTTCGGCGCCGCCAGCGGGTTCTCCAGCAACGCGAACTACTCCACCCACGCCCGCAATGTCGCGGCGTCGGAGACTCACGTGTTCTCGCCGAACATGATTAACGTGTTCACCGCCGGCTACAACCGCGACTTCAACTACATCTGGTCGGTCGGCTATGGCAGCAACATGTCTTCGAAACTGGGCATTCCCGGCGCAAACCTGGGCACGCCCGAGACCTCTTCCATGGGCATGTTCACCCTGACCGGCTACAACCCCGTGGGCGACCGGGAATTCGCGCCGTTCCAGGGCGGCACCAACGTCTACCATGTCTCGGACGCAGTGGACCTCACCAAAGGCGGCCACTCGCTCCATGCCGGGTTCCTCTTCCGCGCCATGCAGGAGAACACGCTCGGCGATACCGCGTTCGCCGGATTGTTCGCGTTCAACAACCTGTTCACTGCGGCCCTCAATTCCGCGGGCGTTCCCAGCACCGGCGGCAACACGGTGGCGAGCCTTCTGCTCGGCTTGCCCACCACCGGAGCGCGCAACGACGATCTGAACGGATCCGTCCGCGGGCGGCGCTGGAAAGAGTACCGGCCTTTCGTGCAGGACGACTGGGCCATCAGCAAAACGCTCACCATCAACATCGGTCTCGCCTACGACGTCACCACCCCGATGACGGAAGCGCACGATCGTTTCAGTAACCTGGTTTTCAACACCGGCCAGGTTCTCATCGCAGGCCAGGGAGCCGATTCGGCCATCGGCGTGAGAACCGACTGGAGCGGCATCGAGCCCCGCTTCGGATTCGCGTGGACTCCGTTCACCGACAAGAAAACCGTCTTTCGCGGCGGATACGGCCTGTTCCACGATGTCGGTGCGCAGGGCGGCACTACCGGCCCGTACCAGAATCCGCCTTACGCGAACGCCTACGCGTTCACCAGCGACAACGTGACGCCGGTGCGGACTCTCAGCACCGGCTTCCCCGATAACCGGCAGGTCGTCAACCCGGCCACCTACTCCGGCGACTGGCACGCCTGGGATCTCACCTATAAGTTGGGGCGCATCCAGCAGTGGAATTTCAATGTCCAACGCGAGCTCCCCGGCAGCATGGTGTTGACCGCGGCCTACGCGGGCACGCACGGAACCCGGCTCATGGAGAAGAACTTCAACTTCAATTCCGCTCCTCCCGGCGTCTATACCAATCCCCGGAACCTGCGCGCCTATCCGCAGTACAACAACGTCCTCATCACGGATAGCCACGGATGGCTCCGCTATGATTCCCTGCAGGTGAAACTGGAGCGGCGCGCGGCCAAGGGGCTCTATCTGCTTGCCGCCTACACCTACAGCAAAGCGTTCACCAACGGCCTGCTGCAGGAAATCACCGGCGACCCCGGCCAGATCTACTATCCTCTCAATCCCTACCCGAATGCCGACAAGGGCCTGGCGTCCACCGACCTGCGCAGCAACTTCACGCTCAGTTACCTCTATCAGCTTCCGTTCGGCAAAAGCCAGAAATACCTCTCGCACGTGAATGGCCTGGAAGATGCTTTGATCGGCGGCTGGCAAGTGAACGGCATTACCATCGTGCACACCGGCTTCCCGCTCGGAATGACGATGGCCACAAACCAAAGCGGAACCGGCATCGGCAATCGTCCCAACCATATCTGCGACGGCACACTGAGCAATCCGACGGTAGGCGAGTGGTTCGATATCAACTGCTTCGCGGCTCCGGCGGTGGGCACTCTCGGCAACGCCGCGCGAACCACGCTCTACGGCCCGGGACAGACGAACTTCGATTTCTCCGTCTTCAAACCGTTCCGGATTACCGAAACCCACCAGCTCCAATTCCGCGCGGAGTTCTTTAACATCGGGAACCACGCGCAGTTCGCGGTCCCGGCGACCTCCTTCGGCGCGGCGACATTTGCAAAGGTCACGTCGACCGTCAACACGGCGCGGCAAATCCAGTTTGCGCTAAAGTACATCTTCTGACTACACCCGCAATGCGACGCCGGGAGTTCTTAATGCGAAGCGCCCAGGGAATGGCCGGCACCGCCTTTCTGCCGGAAGTGCAGGCGCAGGGCGGCAACGGGCCGCGCCGCGTCATCATCGACACCGATCCGGGCACCGATGACGCGCTGGCCATCTTTCTGGCCCTGAAATCGCCGGAGCTGAAAGTCGAGGCGCTGACGCCGGTGGCCGGCAACGTCCCCCTCGAGCTCACGCTCCCCAATGCGCTCCGGCTTCTCGAGATCGCCGGCCGTACGGAAATCCCCGTCGCTGCCGGTGCCGCCAAACCGCTCGTGCGGCGCCTGGTAACAGCATCGTACGCCCACGGCGAGAACGGCCTGGGCGGCGTCGTATTTCCAGACCCCAGGATCAAGCCGGTTTCCGAAACCGCGCCCGAGCTGATTCGCCGCATCGTGCGCGCCGCCCCCTCCTCCATCAACATCGTCGCGCTGGGGCCTCTCACCAACCTCGCCCTCGCCTTTCGCGCCGACCCGCAGCTTCCGGCGTTGATTCCGAACCTCACCCTCATGGGCGGGTCGCTATCCGGGGGCAACGTCTCGCCGGCCGCGGAATTCAATATCTACGTCGATCCCGAAGCCGCCGCCATTGTCTTCCGGTCAGGCGTGCCCATCACCATGGTCGGGCTGGACGTCACGCGCAAGGCGACGGTGCGCGAGGAAGACATCCAGGCGCTCGAGAAAGGTGCCAATCCCGTCAGCCGCGCCGCCGGCCAGATTGTCCGCGCCTCGATGACCAGGATGCGGAAAGCAAACTCGCCGGCGATCGGGCCCGCGATGCACGATTCCCTCGCCGTGGCCACCTTCATCGACCCGTCGCTCGTGACCCTGCAGGATTACTTTGTCGATGTCGAGACCGCCGGCGAGTTCACCGCCGGTGAGACCGTCGGCTACCGCCGCGCGCCCATCCGCAGATCTCCGCCCATGGAAAATGCGCCCGCGCCGCCGGCCGGCGACGTTTTCCACCCCAACGCCAAGGTAGCGACGGACGTCAACGTAGACCGGTTCTTGCGCATGCTGATCGGCCGCCTGACTTCCTGAGGAAAGCCATGAAGACCATTTCCAGATACACCGTCACCGTGCTCGCATTGCTCCTGCTGGCGTGCAGCCTGCATGCGCAACAGAAGCGCTACGTCGTCATCGATCAGGACGCCGCCGGACCCGCCGGAACCGACATGATGTCGATCCTGCTGCTGTTGCAATCGCCGGACGTGGAGGTGCTCGGCGTCACCGTCGTCACCGGAGACGCCTGGCGCGACGAGGAAGTCGCGCACGCGCTCCGCCTGCTCGAGCTCGTGGGCCGCACCGATATACCCGTGGTCCCGGGCGCCGCATTCCCGCTGGTCCGCACGCAGCAGGCGACCGAGCTCTGGCAGCAGCTATACGGCAAAGTGGTCTACATGGGAGCCTGGAATAAGCGCCCCACCAGCCATGGCCCCTACGAAGTGCCCCCGCTGCGCGAGGGAAATCCTTCGATCAAACCACTCACGGAAGATGCGGCCCATTTCCTGGTCCGCACGGTTCGGGCGCATCCGCATGAAGTCACCGTCTATGCCGGCGGCCCGATGACCAACCTGGCGCTGGCGCTCTCCCTCGATCCGCAGTTCGCCGAGCTGAGCAAAGGCCTGGTGTTCATGGGCGGCAGTCTCAACCCGGTGACCGACAACCCCGAATTCGCCACCAACCCGCGGCACGAGTTCAATCTCTGGTTCGACCCCGAAGCCTCCCACATCACCCTGCGCGCCCACTGGCCCTCTATCGCGTGCACCACCGTGGACGTCTCCGTGAAGACGCAGCTCACCGAGCAGATGGTGAAGGAGATCGCCAGGGCGCAGACCCCCGTGGCGCAATACCTGGCCCGCTACGCGCGGCCCGGCCGCAGCTACCTGTGGGACGAGCTGGCCGCGGCGGCGTGGATGAACCCCGCCCTGATCACCGCCGATCGCAAGCTCTACATGGACGTCAGCCTCGATCGCGGCGCCGGCTACGGCGATACCCTGGTCTGGTCCGAGCGCGTAAAACCCGCCCTCGATCTGCAGTTGGTGAGCGCGCAGATGGACGTCAACATGCCCAGGTTCGCCGAAGATTTCATCCGCCTGATGACCGGCCCGACACCCAAGGCGCGCAATCCGCTCATGCTGACCCAGCCGCCGCCTCCGGAGCCGAAGCCCGCCAACCAGAAGTAGCCGGCTTACGATTTCGCCGCAATCAACAGATCCACGATCTCGCCCGTCGTGCCGTCGGTGAGCCCCAGGTCGGTCAGGTGCGGTCCCGCGTTGCACGCCAGGGCCGTGCCTTCCAGTGCCTTGAAGGTGCGGTAGGGCTGTTGCCACTCGATCACCTCGCCGGCCGCCTCCCGCACTCGCCGGTACGCCTCCGCCACCCTCGCGGGATCCTCGTCGGAGAGCATCCCGGCAATCGGCATTTCCACAATGGCCGTGATTCGGCCCTCCCGCGCCACCGCCATTCCCCCTCCGCAAGCGGCTACTGCATTGGCGGCGGCCTGCAAATCCTCCGGCCGGCGTCCGATCGCAACCAGGTTGTGCGAGTCGTGGGAATATGTCGTGGCCACTGCGCCCTTTAGCTCGCCCCAACCCTCCAGCACCGCGCGCTGAACCGGCGCCGGGTGGCGTCCGTGACGGTGCCGCACCAGGATCACGCCGTAGCCCGGCGGCAGCTCCGCATAGCCATCGCGGACATCCACCTCCACCTGGCCCCACACCGCGAAGCGCGCTCCTTTGATCGTGCGGATCATCGCGCGGCCGCTCCCCATCCCGGGAACGCGAACGCGGCAGTCGTCGACTGTGAATGGCGGCAGCGGCGCCCCCGCGCCGGGAGCGGGAACCGCGGGAGCTTCGCTCCGGATCAGCATTTCCCCGCCCTGTGCCGCCAGCCGTCCGCCGCAGTAGACCCGGTCTACCGCCACGCTGCGCAGGTCCGAGAGTACGGCGATGTCCGCGATGCGGCCGGCCGCGATGACCCCCAGATCGCCGCGGCGCAGGCGCAGCGCCGCGTGCAGCGTCGCGCAGCGGATCGCCTGCACCGGATCCATCCCGTAACCGATTAGCCGGTGGAGCACGTCGCTCATTCCTCCCTTCTCCACCAGAACGTCTGGCGGGACATCGTCGGTGCAGATGGTCATCGTCGCGGGAATCTGCGAAAGCTGCTTCACCGCCTCCACGATTCCGGGCAGCACGTGGTCGTGCGATCCGCGCACCTCGATCGTCAGCCCGGCCCGCAGCTTCTCCACCGCATCCTCGCCCGAGATCAGCTCGTGGTCGGAGCTCACGCCCGAGGCTGCGTAGGCCTGCAGTCGCGCCCCGGTCAGCCCGCGGCCGTGGCCTTCGATCAACTTGCCCGACCGGTGCCCCGCCGCCAGAATCCCGCGCATGCGCTCGCTCAGGTTCAGGATGCCGTTCATGTCCATTGCCTCGGCCACGCCGGCTACCTCCGGCCACGCCAGCATCTCGCGCATCTCGTCCCCGGCGAAGTCGGCGGCCGACATCTCCAGTCCCGGCGCCGAGGGAACGCTCGACGGCGCGGCGCAGAGAAAACGCAGCGGCAGGTCTCGGCTGGCTTCGATCGCATAGCGCACGCCGTCCAGCCCGAGCGCGTTGGCCAGCTCGTGCGGGTCGTAAAAGATGGTCGTGGTGCCCTGCGGCACCACCACCGAGGCATAGCGCGCCGGGGTCATGTGCGAGCTCTCGACGTGTACGTGAATGTCGATGAACCCCGGGGTCAGATAGCATCCCGTACAGTCCACGGTTCGCGCGGCGTCTGCCCGCGAACCGCGCGCGTGCACGCTGGAGATCAGCTCGCCCGTCAGTCCGACGTCGGCCGGCCGCAGCTCCGAAGTCGCCGTGTCCAGCACCGTGCCGTTGACCAGCAGCACATCGAAAGGCTCCTGAGCCTGCGCGGCACGAATCGCGCGAACCCGCGTGGAATCCAATTCTGCCGTATCCATACCCCTCCTAGTGTCGCGTAGAGAGAGTCCAGAAAAAATACAGCAGTGGAATGGTCAAAACGTACAGGGCGATCGACACGCGCCGCGCCCTTCCCGCCAGCACCTGCGTGAATACGTACGCCAGAATTCCGGCGGCGATGCCCGTCCCGAAATTATTGGCGTACAGCGTCATCAGCACGGCCAGCAGGGCGGGCAAAGCGTTCGTAAAGTCTTTCAGGTCGATCTTGCGGAGGTTGGAAAACATCGAGAGGCCCACCAGGATCAGGGCGGGCGAGGTGGCCTCGCGCGGGATCATCAGGATCAGAGGGCTGAGGAACAGCATCAGCGCAAAGCAGGCCGCGGTGAAAACGCTCGCCAGCCCCGTGCGGCCTCCGGCCTCGACACCCGCCGCCGATTCGATGAGCGCCGTGGCCGAGGGCACACCCACCACCGGACCGATCGTGGCCGCGATCGAATCCACCACGAACGGCCCGTTGATGCCCGGCATATTGCCGTTTTCGTCTAGCAAATTCGCTTCCCCGGCCACCGCCAGCGTCGTGCCCATCGTGGAAAAGAATTCCGCTGCGAAGAAAGCGAACAGGTACGGAGAAAAGGCCGGGCGCAGAGCGCCCCAAAAGTCGAGTTGGAAAAGCACCGGCGCGACAGAACCAGGCAGCGCCAGCGCATGGGCGGGCACCTTCGTGATGCCGAGCGGAACGCCCGCCAGGGTAGCCGCCATCATAGAAAGCAGTATTGCGCCCGGTACCCTGCGGATGTGCAGGCAGACCGCTACGCCCAGCCCGATCAGCGCCGCAATCGCGCCCGGCGCGGCAAAATTGCCCAGCGTATAGGCATTCGCCCGCGCATTGGCGGCGATCAATCCCGCATTGCGAAACCCGAGTGTCGCGATAAACAAGCCGAGCGACGCCGAAAGCGCTACCTTGATTTCCGCCGGCACCACTCGCGTCACCACCTCGCGCAGACCGGCCGCCGTCAGCATGAAGAAAAGAACTCCCGACCAGAACGCTATCCCCAGCCCGGTCTGCCAGGGAACGCCTTCCGTCAGCGCCAGCGTGCTCGCCACCAGCGCCGCCCCTCCCAATCCCGGCCCGACGACAAACGGCAGCCTGGCGTACAGCGCCATCCCCAACGTCGAGAACACGAAAACCAGAATCGTCGTCGTCGTCACCGCCGCGATCTCTACATGCGCGGTAGCCAGGGTGTTCGGAATGACCACCACGAGGTAGCTGGCGGCGACAAACGAAGTGAGCCCCGCCAGCAGCTCGATTCGCGGCGTGGTGCCGCGCTCTTTGAGCCCAAACCAACGCTCCAAAATCTTTAATGGCCGGGAATCCAAGAACTTCCTCGCTCAGCAGGATCGCCCGCGCGCCTTCGCGATCGCGATCACCGATACCCCGCTCCACGGGATGATTCGGTCCACTCGCCGCCACAGCGGAACCAGCGCGTCGAAGATCTTCAGTTGCACGCCTCCAAAAGTTCTGCGCCGCAATACCTTTCCGTTCCACCACCATCCCGGCCGCGTTGCGCGATTGAATTCGAACACGCGCTCCACCTCGAAACCCGCGGCCTCCACTTGCGACTTCAGCTCGTCCTTCGAATACCTCCGGTAATGACCGAGCACCTCGTCCAGCGTGCCGTAGATCGACTGGTCCTGCGGCACCAGAATGATCGCGCGTCCTCCGGGTTCGAGCGCGCTGTGAATATTCCGCAGCGCCAGCAGGTCGTCCTTCACGTGTTCCACCACGTTGAGGCACACCACGGTGTCGGCCTTCCCGCGAAGATCCGCGAAGTCTTCCGGCGCGGTCAGATCGACCTTGCGGATACTGATGTTGGGTCTCCGCCGGAAGCGGACTCGCAATCTCCCCAGGTGCTCTTCGTCGATATCGGTGGCCACATAGGCCTTTCGCCCGCGTGAGAGATGTTGCGTCAGGTTGCCGATTCCCGCGCCGATTTCCAGTACGCGCGATCCGATGTACGGTAAGACGACTGTTTGCGCCATCCAACGGTTGAAGCGGCTGGTGCCCGACAGCGAGTCCAGGATGTGCGCGCCCGGGTCCACGTAGAGATCGCGCGTCAGCCAGCCGCGCAGAATCACCCAGATTGCGGCCAACGCATCCTTGGCGCCGATCTTCTTGCCTTCCTCGTACGTGCGCCCGTGGTAGCTGATCGGCACCTCGTAGATCGAAACCTCGCGCTTGGCGAACTTGATCGTGATCTCCGGCTCGATCCCGAAACGGTTGCTCCGGATCGGAATGCTGCGGGCGAGCGACATGCGGAACGCCTTGTAGCAGGTCTCCATGTCGGTGAGATTCAGGTCGGCCACCATGTTGCAAATCGTCGTCAGAACATGATTCGCCAGTGAATGCCAGTAATACATGACACGGCGTTCCCCCGCGACCAGGAATCGCGAGCCATACACCACGTCGGCATTGTCCGCCATGAGCGGGCCGAGAACCTTGGGATACTCCGCTGGGTTGTACTCGAGGTCGGCGTCCTGAATGATGCCGAACTCGCCTGCCGCATGCTCGATGCCGGTGCGGACCGCGGCGCCCTTGCCGGCGTTCCGCTTATGATAGATGACCCGGATTCTGCCGGGATGTTTGGCCTCCAGCTCGGCCAGGATTTCGCGGGAGGAGTCCGTGGATCCGTCGTCAACGGCAACGATTTCCGACTCGAGCCCCTGCGGCAGCGGCGCGTCCAGAGCTCTCTGAATCGCCGTGGCGAGAAACTCCTCCTCGTTGTACACCGGGACGATAATCGACAGGAGTCGCTTGGACAATCCGCTATTCTAACTCTGCTTCTGTCCGTCTCAGAACCGCGGCCGTCGCTCCGCGCTCACTACAAACTAAAACAGAATCTTCGCCGCCAACTGCAACTGCCGCGCCGGGAACGTGGACGTGATGCTGCCGAACGCCGAGCTGCTGACGTTGCTGTTAGGCGCCTGGAAGTTCGTCTGGTTGAAAATATTGAAAGCTTCCGCGCGAAATTCCAGCCGGGTCCGCTCTTTCCAGATCGGGAACTGCTTGTGCATGCCGACATCGAGCTGATAGAACGGATAGCCGCGCACGCTGTTCCGGCTGGCGTTTCCCCACGGCTGGCTCGGATCGGTGGGCGCCGCCACGCACGAACGATTGAGATAGGTGTTGGTCGTGCGCTGCCCCTCCGGCGTCACCGGATTGCACGTGACGTTCGGGCGGTAGTTCGGCGCCGTGCTCACCTGGAACTGCGAGGTCGGGCTGTAAGTAAGATTGATCGGCAGTCCGCTCGCCGCGGTGTTGATCGCCGTGAACTGCCAGCCGCCGAGAATGCCCTGCATCACGCCCGGCGCGTTGGCGCCGAACCGGCGCCCCTTTCCGTAGGGCAGCTCCCACACGATGGAGAGCGTGTCGTTCAAGGGCTGGTTGTAATTCGAGTACCCTTTGTCGTTGGCGATGTTGGCGTAGTTCACGCGCGTCTGGTCGCCGTTGTACGCTTCCAGGTGGCCCGGCGCGTCGTCCAGCGCCTTAGACCAGGTGAACGAATTCAGAAGGTACAAACCGTGCGAGAAGCGTTTCTCCAGCTTGGCCTGGAACGCATTGTACCAGGAGTTGCCCGCGCCGAAGGCCACTTCGATGTAGGCGAAATTGGGAATCGGCCGCCGCGCCTGCAAGGTAAGGTTCTGCCCGTTCTGATTGGGCACCGCCTGGTTGTAGTCGGCCAGGATCATGAGGTGGACGCCGCGGTTGCCCACATAGGCGACGTCGAGCACGAGATCCTTGGCCAGCTCGCGCTGCACCGTGAAATGCCAGCTCTGCACGTAGCCCGTCGGGTTGCCGTTCGGAATGTACCGCGCTTGGGCGCGCAGCGGGTCGAAGTTGGCCGGCGTCGCGAAGTTGTCCGGAAAACCGAACGCGGTCGGCCGGAAGCAGCTCTGCGGCGCATCGCTGGGCGATTTGCAGATGCCCTGGCTCGGCAGCTGGTCCACCTGCGCGTCTACGATGTTCGGACCGTTGTAGGCCAGCAGGTTCTCGCCCCCCAGGCGGTTGAACTGCTGGTAGCTGATGCCGTAGGCCGTGCGAATCACCGTCTTTGTCCCAAACGGCCGCCACGCCAGCCCGATGCGCGGCGCAAAGTTATGGAGCTGCGGCTCCTGCAGCGAGCGGTCGTAGAGATCTCCGGCCTTGGCCTGGATCAAGCTCCTTGTAGCCGGATTGAAATTGGCCAGGCGGTAATCGTCAACCCACTGCGGCGACGCGAATTCATAGCGCAGGCCGAGATCCAGTGTCAGCCGGTCGGTCACCTTCCA
>Ga0335080_10004028_pt1 | contig 14930 bp, 12 predicted proteins | sample Lox_Sample_34_FD_206720 | JGI IMG/M metagenome (GOLD analysis project Ga0335080, IMG submission 206720) | Soil microbial communities from Loxahatchee National Wildlife Refuge, Florida, United States - Lox_Sample_3.4 | ecosystem: Environmental > Terrestrial > Soil > Wetlands | place: USA... | reverse complement strand
GCCGCTGTACTCTGCGATCGCGATAATTTCCGAGGCCGAGTAGCAGTGCAGGTGCACACTGGGAAAACGCTGCTTGATCCCGCGCAGCATCTGCTCGTGCCAGTCAATCTTCAAATCCGGATGCAGCCCGCCTTGCATCAGCACCCCGGTGCCGCCTAACTCCACCGTTTCCTGAATCTTCTCGTAGATGGTGTCGAAGTCCAGAATGTATCCCTCACTGGCCTTGGGTCCCTTCAGCGGCCGGTAGAAGGCGCAGAACGTGCAGTATTCGGTGCAGTAATTGGTGTAATTGATGTTGCGGTCAATGATGTAGGTGACAACGCCCTGGGGGTGCAGGCGGCGGCGCACGGCATCGGCCTCCATGCCAATGCCGATGAGGTCGTCTGAGCGGAACAGATCCACGGCCTGGGATTGGGTGAGAGGCATAGCCGCCAAAACCTCAAGTAAGATTTTAACAGGTAAGCGGGGCCTGCCTCGTAACTCAGGCTACTGTTTTTCGCGCCGAGGCCTTATGGTTTTCCCCTGATTGTCTGCGCCGGAAGCGCAGATACTCGACCAGGGCAAATATCCCGCCTAGAACCGCCAGCCCGAGGAGGGTAAACAGAGCGGGCTTGTGATAGCGCGCAAAGAACTGCACAATACTCGGCCCGTAGAGGGAGGCCAGGCCCGCCAGCAAGGTGAAGCGAACGCCGCGGCCGAGAGCCAGGGCGGACAGAAATTTTCGCCGGGGGTAGCGCAAGGCTCCCGCAGCCAACAGAAAGGGAACCATGGGAAATGGCGGGGGTAGTAAGGCGGGGACGGCCACCGCCCAGAATCCCCGGCGCTCAAAGCGCCGGTACACCTTCTCGACGCTTGCCTTGCGCAGGCGTTTCTCCATCGCCTCGCGGCCGCCCTCGCGGGCCAGGCTGTAGGTGATGTAGCCGCCGATTAGTGATCCCAGCGTGGCCATCACGGCATAGTAGGGCCACCAGGGGCGTAGGCTGGCCGCCAGCCATACGGTAAGAACATCCATGCTGCCGGGCAGCGGGGCGAGGGAGTTATCGGCTATGCCGAGCAAAATGAGGCCCAGACCGCCCAGATGAAGCAGCCAGTTCCAGGTCGAGAGCCACAAGGCCGGCCCAAGGAAAGTCAGCATGGTCATGCCAGCACTGCAATGTCGGGATAACGGCAAGGGACTTCGATGAGAAGCACACTTGCCCTGCTACCCAGCCAAAGTCCCGGCAGCTTTGGATGCAGATTTAGTCTGGCGGGCTGACTTCCTGCGGCGGGTGCTGTCGGCTGCCCTAACGGATGACGTGAATCCGCATGCCCAGCTTCAGCTTACTCCACGATCTATCTGCCGTGTACACCGGAGCGCGCAGGGCCAGCCCCAAAGCGAGGCACGCCCGATCTCCCAACGACAAGCCCAGCGCCCGGGTTTGGGTTACCAGGGCGCCGGCAACTTTCGCGTGATCCTCGGTAAAGGGGAAAACCTCGCGCAGAGGGCTCAACGCGTCTTCCCAGGCCTCATCAGGGTCGCCGCCTTCGCTCACCAGTTTGGCATGTACCTCGGCGACATTCACGGCGCTGCTTGCCGCTTGGCTCAAAAGCTCGGGTGTGAGCAGGTGTGCGCCCGGCTCGCGGTTGAGGAGCGCCAGCACCGCCGAGGCATCCAGAACAACTCTACTCACGACGGCTGGCCTCGTGGCGCTCGGCAATCAATTCTTCAGCCAGTGATCTGCCCGGTTTTATGTATTGCCGGACGCGGCGCTGAGCACGCTCCAGGCGGCGCTTCAGCGTGGTAATGCGCAATTCGTTATCTTCGAGGCGCAGCGAGACTTCGTCCCCCGCCTTTATACCCAGCGCTTTGCGAAAACCGGCGGGAATTACAACTCTGCCGTTCTGATTGACCCGCATGCGAGTTTCTTTGCGGTCTGTCATTAATCCGCATAATGACACATTCACCCCATAAATGTCATTCGTTAATCTAATTGACAGTCAAAGAGAGAAAACTAAATTGCGGCCGGAATAGGGCTCGGAAGGAAGCTCAACGCAGGCGGCGGCGGAAGCGCGCCGCACTCATGGGCGTAACGCAAGAAAAGTTGCAGCCCCTCCAGGCAGGCTTCGTCGAGGTAGTGGTGGATATTCTCAGTCAGATAGGTTCTCACTTCCGCTTCAGTCAGCCCCACGCGGGGCGACCACTGCTCAGCGATTTTGCCGAGGTTCTCGGGAGCAAGACCGTGGTCGCGCGATTGTCGAAAGATAGCCGCCAGGTCCGAATTCGGCCGAGCGTGCTTCAGAGCCTGCCTGCGAACCGCCCAGAAAGCAAAGACAAAAGGCTTGCCGGTCAGGCGAATCCATTCCTCCGCCAGATCGAAGGTGTAGTAGCGCGAGCGGTCCACGTGCAGCGCGGGGTCGCCGATGAGCAGGCCCGCATCGCTGCTTCGCAGCATGCTTTGCAGGTCAGGGGGCATGGCCACAAAGCTTCGTTCTCCGCCCCACCACCTGGCGAACAGCACCTTCGTCAGGGCCACCGAGGTGAGGGAAGACGTATCCAGCGCGACCGACCGGATATCTTCCAGGGGCGATTTGCTCACCAGCAGAATGGAGCGCACCGGCCGCACCGAAGCAATCGCTACGCCCGGGATGATCACCAGGCCGGGCACCGTGGTATAGGCTGCAACCGGAACGATGCCGATATCGGCGGTTCCCGCCTGCAATTCCGCTGCGCAGAGCGAAGGTACGGTATAGGCAATGTCGAAATCGCCCCGGGTTTTCCCATGCTCGAAGTCCCACATAAGAGGTGCTGTGTTGAGGTAGGAAATGGCGGAAATGCGAAAGCGTTCCATGTGGCTTCGGGCTTCGAGCTAGTCCCTTCCAGCTTCGCCGTTCTCGAATTGGGCGCCAGGCTGAGCTCGGCGGCTTAGTCAGGCCCAAACCCGGAGCAGAGAAGCCAATAGCTTAGAAGCTTTCCCTGAAATTTTAACAAACTGTGTCATCTGACCTTGACAGCGGCTTTTTGCCCTCAATAGAGTCCGCCCAGAACGCTTCGAACCGAAGCTCAAGGAGGTCTTGTGGCGCAACCCGCGGCGGCACTTCGGCCGACCAGCGATAGTTCGGCTTTGCGCTGGCTGGCCCTGGCTCTTACGCCGGGCCTCGGCCCGACCCGGGCGCGCCGGCTGGTCGAGCATTTCGGCAGTGCGGAGGCGATCCTGAAGGCCTCGCTGACCGAGCTTGAGGCGGCAGGCATTCCGGCGGTGGCGGCCCAGTCTCTGGGAACGGGGCGTTCGCTGGAACTGGCGCACGAGGAAATCATTCGCGGCGGCGGCGCCGGCGTACAAATTGTCGCTCTCGAAGACCCGCAGTATCCGCATCAACTCAAACAGATTTACGACCCTCCGCTGGCCCTTTATGTGCGCGGAAACGCCGCGGTTCTCGCTCAGCCGGGAATTGCCGTGGTCGGCACACGCCATCCTACGCCCTACGGCCTGGGAATGGCCGAGCGCCTGGCTTGCGACCTGGCGGCGCGCGGCCTGGTGATTTTCAGCGGGCTCGCCCGCGGCGTGGATGCCGCTTCGCATCGCGGCGCCATCACCGCCAAAGGCAAGACCGTGGCCGTATTCGGAACGGGTGTAGATGTGGTTTACCCGAAGGAAAATACGCGCCTGGTGGATCAAATGCTCTCGCTGGGCGGGGCGGTGATCTCTGAATTCCCCCTCGGCACCTTTGCCGCGCCGCAAAATTTCCCCATTCGCAACCGGATTATCAGCGGAATCTCCATCGGCGTGCTGGTGGTCGAAGCCGCGGAGTACAGCGGCACGCGCATCACTTCCCGTTGCGCTTTGGAGCAGAACCGCGAGGTCTTTGCGGTGCCGGGCAACGTCACCAACAAGAATTCCTGGGGGCCGAACACGCTCATCAAACAGGGCGCGAAGCTGGTGGCCACCTGGGAAGACGTTTGGGAGGAACTCCCTGCTGATGTGCGGCTTAGGCTCGAGCCGGCGGTGAGCGCTGAATCCGAAGCGGCCCAGAATGCATCTTTATTCAACGACGACAAGCTGGCGCCGCATGAACGCAAGATTTTGGCCGTCCTGAAGGCCGACGAAGCCACACAGATTGACGAAATCGTCGAGCGCCTGGAACCGGAACTCTCCTCTTCCGAGATATTTGCGGCCCTCTTCGAGCTGGAGCTGGCGGGCAAGGTCAAGCAATTGCCCGGGAAGAATTTCGTGAAGAGTTTTTAGTGCTCGCGGGTGTTGAGCCAGCAGCCAGGAGCCAGAAGCGGCAAGCTGTAACTTGTTGCCAGCTTGCCATTCGTGCTAGCTTCAAAACCAGAATCTACCCATTGAGGAACCATTGGCAAAAGGTTTAGTCATCATCGAGTCGCCGGGGAAGGCGAAAGCGATCCAGAAATATCTTGGCAAAGGCTTCACGGTCGAAGCTTCCTTCGGCCACGTGAAAGACCTGCCCAAAAGCACGCTGGGCGTGGATACGGACAATGATTTCGAGACCGAATACATTGTCATCCCGGGTAAAGAGAAGGTGCTGGCCAAGCTGAAGAAGCTGGCGCAGTCGGTGGATACGATTTACCTGGCGCCTGACCCGGACCGTGAAGGCGAGGCCATTGCTGCGCATCTCGCCGACGAGCTGGGCAATGGCAGCAAAAAGAAAAAGAAGAAAAATGCAGAGGGCGAGCGCATCCGCCGCGTCACCTTCAACGAAATTACCAAGCGCGCAGTGCAGGAGGCATTTGAGCATCCCCGCGGCATTGATCGCCACCTGGTGGATGCACAGCAGGCCCGCCGCGTGCTCGACCGGCTGGTGGGCTATCAGGTTTCGCCTCTGCTCTGGGATAAAGTGCGCCGTGGGCTCTCGGCTGGCCGCGTGCAGACCGTGGCTCTACGCCTGATAGTCGAGCGCGAACGCGAAATCAAGGCGTTCGAGAAGCAGGAATACTGGACCATTGACGCCCATCTGGCCGCGGCCAAGCCGCCGGCCTTCGATGCGCGCTTCCTGGGCAAGGGCGAAGAGAAGATCGAGATTCCCAACGGCGAGGAAGCGGAAAAGCTTCGCGCCGCGCTGGAAAAAGCGGAGTGGGTGGTGCGCAGCGTGGACCGCAAGGAGCGCCGCCGCAACGCCGCGCCGCCTTTCACCACCAGCAAGCTGCAGCAGGATTCTTCCCGCAAACTGCGCTTCAGCGTGAAGCGCACCATGATGATCGCCCAGCGGCTCTACGAAGGCGTGGAGCTGGGGGAAGAGGGCTCTATTGGCCTGATCACCTACATGCGTACCGATTCCACCCGGGTGGCGCCGGAGGCGTTGACGGAGGTCCGCGAGTACATTGGCAAAGAATACGGCGAGCCTTATCTGCCCGCTTCTCCCAATACATATAAGGAGAAAAAGGAAGCCCAGGCGGCGCATGAGGCCATTCGCCCGACTTCGGCCATGCGCCATCCCGATCAGATCAAGCAATACCTGAAAGAAGACGAGTACAAGGTTTACAAGCTGATCTGGCAGCGCTTCGTGGCTTCGCAGATTACGCCTGCGATCTTCGACCAGACTACCGTGGATATCGACGCTAAATCCGGCGCTGACACCTTCTGGTTCCGGGTGACCGGTTCCGTGCAGAAATTCGATGGTTTTCTGAAGGTGTACGAGGAGTCGAAGGAAGGCAGAGACGAAGCAGACGAGGAACTGAAACACAAACTGCCGCCGCTCGAGCCCGGGCAGAAACTCAGTTTGCGCGAGCTCAAGCCGGAGCAGCACTTCACGGAGCCGCCGCCGCGCTACAACGAAGCTTCGCTGGTCAAGGAACTGGAAGAGCGCGGCATCGGCCGGCCTTCCACGTACTCTGCCATCCTGAGCACGATTCAGGAGCGGCAGTACGTACAGAAATTGGGCGGCAAGTTCGTGCCCACGGAGATCGGCCTGGTGGTCACCGATCTACTGGTGGAAAACTTCCGCGACATCTTCGACGTGCAGTACACCGCCCGCCTGGAAGAAGAGCTCGACGAGATCGAAGAAGGCAAAGAGACCTGGACCAACGCTCTGGCCGAGTTTTACAAGCGCTTCGCCAAGGACCTGAAATACGCTGCCAAGCACATGGAAAACATCAAGCGTATGGAGAAGCCCACGGATGAAAAGTGCGAGCGCTGCGGTTCGCCGCTGGTTATTAAGTGGGGCAAGCACGGGTCGTTCTACGCTTGCAGTTCTTACGACAAAGAAGATCCCAATAGCTGCACGTTCACCAAAGAGAATCCCATCAATCTGCCCGATCTCGATTCCGCCGATCTGCAGGAAACCACGCAGGAGGAGTACTGCGAAAACTGCGGCCGGGTGATGGTGCTGAAGCGGGGCCGGTTCGGGCAGTTCATGGCCTGCACCGGCTATCCCGATTGCAAGACCACGCGCCGCCTCGACCAGGGCAAGAAAGTTCCCGACATTCCGCTGGACGAGCTTTGCCCCAAGTGCGGCCGGAATCTCATGATCCGCCACGGGCGCTACGGCGAATTCACGGCATGCAGCGGATACCCGGATTGCAAATACGTCAAGCAGAATTTCATCGGCGTGAAGTGCCCGCTCTGCAAAGAGGGCGAGCTGGTGGAGAAGCGCGCTCGCAAGGGAAATACCTTCTACGGATGCTCCGAGTACCCCAAGTGCAAATTCACATCCGCCAACAAGCCGATTGCGGAAAAATGCCCGAGCTGCGGCAGCGAGTATCTAGTGGAAAAAACGTTGAAATCCGGCCCGGTGATCGCCTGTCCCAACAAGGAATGCGACTACGAACGGCCTGTGCCGGTGGAAGCGGCGGCCACTACCGGCTGAGTCCCTGGCAGACCGTGACGCCGGGATTGCTTTAGAGTCCCGGCCCAATTAGCGGTTACATTTACGGAGGAAGATATGTCGAAGCGAGCCACTGCTTCCGATGCACAAGTAATCCTGAACCTCTACGATCTGCGCCGCGAGTCAGAGATGCGCAAGGCCCGGCACTGGTGGTTTGCCAAGTTCTGGCCTGAGAGCAGTGACGATTTTATGAAGATCATCGCGGCTATGGGCACGGAGGAGAATAACTGGCTGCGCCAGGTGAGCGGCTACTGGAGCATGGCGGCAGCGCTGGCCCTGCGCGGCGCCGTGAACCAGGAGTTGTTCCTCGAGCCCAGCGTGAGCGGAGAAATGTTCTTCGTCTTTGCCAAGGTGCAGCCTTTTCTTAAAGAATTGCGCGAAAAGACGCAAAATCCCCTGCTCTACGGCAATATCGAGACCCTGATCAAGAGCTCGAAGAAGGGCCGCGAGTTCCTGAAGACAGTGGAGAGGCAGATTGCGGCCCGCCGCAAGGCAATGGCGGAATCGAAGGCCGCGGATTAGCGATTGCCGGCCGGCCGGGCCGGCTACGAGATGTATTCCCGGATGTACTCGTCCCGGGTATGCTCCAGTTCGTGGGCATCGCCGTCAAAGATCACTTTGCTGTCGCGCAAAACCAGAAATGTAATGGGGACCTGGCGGCGCGCTTCGGGCGGCAGCGGCTGCATGTGATTTGTCTTGCGGTCGAAATAGTGGGTCGCCATGGTGAAAGCGTCCTGCAGGCGGTGGGAAACCAGCAGCGAGCTGATCTTGTAAAGGTCACGCTGCTTCACGATCAGTTCGATGATGGTATTGGATGTGACCGGGTCCAGCCCGCCGGTGGGCGAGTCGTAGAGCAGGACTTCCGGCTGGGTAATGATGGTGCGGGCGATGCCCACGCGCCGGCGCATACCGCCGGAAAGCTCCGCCGGAAACATGTTCACGGTTCGTTCCAGCTCCACGAACCTCAGCGCTTCCAGCACTCGCCGCTCGATCTCTTCCTCCGAGGTGCCGCCCTCTTCCATGAGCCGGAAGGCGACGTTATCGCGCACCGTCAGGGAATCAAACAGCGCGCTTTCCTGAAACACAATGCCGATGTTGCGCCGCAAATCGAAAAGCTGCTCTTCGCTCATCCGGGTCACATCTTCGCCCAGAACGTAGATGCTGCCGCTGTCGGGTTTGATCAGGCCAAGCGTGAGCTTGAGGATCGTGCTTTTGCCCGATCCGGCGACGCCCAGTAGGGCCTTGGTTTCTCCCCGCGCCAACTGAAAGGAGATACCATCCAGCAGGGGCTTGTCTTCAAAGGCAATGGAGACATCCTGGAAGCGAACGATGGGGTCGGAAGCGCTCTGGGCCGGCCGGCTGGCTGCTTCGAGCGCGGTGGGCGGCGCAGCCATTTACCGGTGCCCCAGCACCGTCATGAGGAAGCGGGTGGTGAAAAAATCCACCATAATAATGAGAATGGAAGAAGCGACCACAGCCTGGGTGGTGGCCCGGCCCACCCCCTGAGTTCCTCCCCGCGCCGACATTCCGTAGTAGCAGCCGATGGTGGCGATGATCAAGCCGAAGAGCAGCGGCTTCACCAGGCCGGTGAGCACATCCTGATAAGCCAGAATCTGCCAGGCCGAAGTCCAATACTGGTGCCAGTCCATACCGAACATCAGGCTGGCGACCGCGCCCCCGCCCAGCAGTCCCAACGCGTCAGAAAGGATGGTCAGAAAGAAAAGCATGAAAACGGTGGAGACCACGCGCGGGGTCACCAGCTTTTTGGTGGGGTCGGTACCCAGAGCGCGCATGGCGTCAATCTGCTCGGTCACGATCATGGAGCCCAGTTCGCTGGCCATGCCGGAAGCATTGCGGCCGGCCACCATGAGTCCGGTAATGACGGGGCCCAGTTCGGTTACCATACCCACGGCCACCAGTTGGCCGATGAGCGAAAGCGAGCCAAATCGCTGCAAGGTGTTGGCGCTGTTCAGCGCCAGCACCGCCCCGGTAAAGCATCCGGTGAGTGCGACGATGGGGAGGGAGCCGACGCCGATCAGGTCGGCCTGCTGCATAATATCGGCGACATACAGGGGACGGCGGAACAGGTTGGCCAGCGCGGTTGCCGAAAGGACGGCATAGTCCTGCACCGACTTGAGCTGCTGCTTGGCCCAGTCGCTGGGCGAAATCAGCTCTACGCCGCTAAATAGGTCTCCGGCTGCCATGCACGTGTTCTCACGGAACTATAGCAGAAGAGAGCAGTCGGCAGTCAGGTGTGAAGATATCTGCGGGAATCTCTTGTGATCGCAAACGGCCAAGTGCCAAATACCGGGCTTGATTGCCCTACTCGCGCCCCTTCTTCTTGATCTCGATATTCAGGCGCTTGATTTTCTGGTTGAGGGTGGAAAGAGGAACGCGGAAGCGTTCGGCGGTTTCGGTCTGGTTCCAGTTGCACTTCTCGAGCATGTCGACAATGATCTGGCGCTCGCATTCTTCCATGATGTCAAACAGCGAAGCGTCTCCGCGATGGCCCAGCATGGGGAGCGCGGCGCCGCGGCCGGCAATCTGGTCGGGCAGCAGTTCGGCGCCAATCTGCGTCCCCGAGGAAAGCACCACCGCGCGCTCGATCACATTTTCGAGTTCCCGCACATTGCCCGGCCAGGCATAGGTCATCAGGGGGCGCAGGGCCTCGGGTGTGATATTGCGCAGCGGCCGCTCGTTTTCCTCTGAGTATTTTTTCAGGAAGAAATCAACTAAAGGAGGAATGTCTTCCTTGCGCTGGCGCAGCGGCGGCAGATCAATGGTGATGACATTCAGCCGGTAGAACAGGTCCTCGCGAAACTTTCCGTCGCGCACCAGTTGCTTCAAGTCCACGTTAGTGGCGGCGATGATGCGCACATCCACCTGAATTTCATGCACGCCGCCCAGGTGCATGAACTTGCGGTCCTGGAGTACGCGCAGAATCTTGCTCTGCGTGTCCAGACCCATGGTGCCGATCTCATCCAGAAATAGAGTTCCGTGGTCGGCCACTTCAAACAGGCCCTTTTTCGAGGCGATGGCGCTGGTGAAGGCGCCCTTTACGTGGCCGAAGAGGGTGGATTCCAGCAGATCAGGCGGCATGGACCCGGTGTTCACCGGCACGAAGGAGCGATCGCGGCGCGGAGAATTCAGGTGGATGGCTTTGGCAATCAGCTCCTTGCCCGTACCGCTCTCGCCCTGCAGCAGCACGGTTGAGCGGCTGGGAGCGACCTGCGCCACCAGATCAAAAATCTTGAGCATGGGCTCGCTTTTGCCCACGATACTCTCAAAGCTGTAGCGTTTCTTGAGCGCCCGCTTGAGCTGGATGTTCTCTTCTTCCGCCCGGTGCCGGGCCACGGCGGCGCGCACGTCGGCCAGCAGCTTTTCGTTGTCCCAGGGCTTCTGGATGAAGTTGGCGGCGCCCGCCTGCATGGCCTTGACGGCATTTTCCACCGTGCCATAGGCGGTTATCATGATCACGGAAAGCTGCGTGTCCTGTCGGCGCAGCTCGGCCAGCAGCTCCAATCCGTTACGATCAGGAAGCGCCAGATCCAGCAGAACCAGGTCGAAGGGGCGCTCGCCCAGACGCGCCAGGCCTTGCTCGCCGCTCGCGGCCAGCTCGACGTCGTAACCCTCCACTTCGAGCAGGGTCTGCAGCGATTCGCGGATCGCCGCCTCGTCGTCAATGATCAAGACCGTGCCCGCCGGCGAAGGCAGGGCATCGCCCGGGCTGCGCGGAGTAATGACAGCGGCTTCAGACATTGACCGTTTTCCTGACCAGCGGGAAATCCAGATAAAACGTCGTGCCCTGTCCAGGCAGGCTTTCTACGCGAATCTTTCCGGCGTGCTCCTGGATAATGCCGTAGGTGACCGAAAGGCCCAATCCTGTGCCCCGGTTCGGCTGGCCCTCGCGCGGCGAACTCTTAGTCGTAAAGAACGGATCGTAGATGCGCTGAATGTGCTCGGCGGCGATGCCGCTTCCGGTATCGGAGACGGCCACGCTGATGCCATCGCCGTTTTCCGTGGCGATGCGCAATGTGCCGCCCGCGGGCATAGCGTCGCGGGCGTTCAGGAAGAGATTGAGGAACACCTGCTGCAGCCGCCCGGCATTGCCGCTGATCGCCGGCAAGTGCTGGCAAAGCTCGTTTCGCACCGCGATCTTGGCAGTCTTGAGCTGGTGCTCCAGCAGGGCCAGTGTATCCACGATGACCCGGTTGACATCCACCTCAGTGAACTCCGTCCCGCTGGTGCGGGAAAAGTTCAGCAGGTTGTTGACGATTTCCGATGCCCGGAAGGTCTGGCGTGTGATCTTCTCGAGCAAGGCGCTTTTCTGCGCATCTCCCTGCAGCTGCTTGGAGAGCATTTGCGCGTAAGACGAAATGACGGCAAGGGGCGTGTTGACTTCGTGGGCCACTCCGGCCGCGAGCAGCCCGATCGATGAGAGCTTGTCTGCCTGGGAGAGCTGCGCTTCCAGCTCCACCCGCTCGGTAATGTCATCCATGATAATCAGCCGGCCGATGACGCTGAACTTGCGCGTCACCAGCGGCGCAATGGCGACATTTACGATACGGGTCTCTCCCGCGGGCGTAACCAGGCGGAACTTGTAGAGATTGTGGATGCCCGGGTTTTGCCGTACCCGGTAAAACTCCTCGGCGAAGGGCGCGGGCAGCACCTCGCTGAGCCGCCGCGTGAGCGCCTGCCAGCGCGGCAATGCGTACATCACTTCCATCTGCGAGTTCCAGGACTCGATCCGGTCCTCCATGTCCACGGCCATCACGCCCACGTTGATGGATTCAACGATGTTCTCGTTGAAGTCTTTCAGCCGTTCATACTGCGCTGCTTTCTGCTCGAGCGAGGCGTACAGCCGCGCATTCTGAATGGCGATGCCCAGGTAGCCGCCGAGGGTCTCCAGCAACTCCACATCTTCACTGGAAAGGAAATCGCCCTTGACCGTCTTACCCAGCCCCAGGAAGGCGATGGTGCGCTGCTGGGCGCGGCAGGGGATGTAATAGTTCAGGTCCAGCCTGGCGATCGTTGCCCGGGCTTGCGGCGTCTCCCGCGGCAGCAGGTGCGTGTTCTCGAAGAACAGGTGCCCTTCACCCATCTCCGGCCGGGGCGCGGTTAAGAAGCTCAGATCGAGGCCGCTGGTCTGGGTCAGGCCGAACGACCCGGCCAGCGCAAAGCTCGGCGCCGACTCGCCGGTAGCGATGAAAATCGCCATGCGGTCCACCAGCAAGGTGCGGGAGAGGCGGTTCTCGACCGAATTGAGCATGCGGTCCAGATCGGTCTCAGAGCTCAGCTCGCGCCCGAACTCGATCAGGGTGCGGCGATAGTCGTAGCGGGTGCGGTAGAAGAACTGGTCCACCCGCTCCTGAATCCACTTGCGCAGCGGGTCGAACAGCAGCGCGGTGACCACGATGGCGATCACCAGGCCCGCCGGCCCCGAGTTTGGCACCCGCATGTGCACCAGCTCGGCGATTCCCGCCACGATGGCGAAGTAGGCTCCCACAATCGCCGCCGCCGCCAGGGTATAAACCATGCCACGCTTGAAGATCAGGTCCACATCCATCAGCCGGTAGCGGAAGATGGCGTAGCCGAAGGTCAAGGGCAGTACGCCCAGCGAGAGCACCGAAACCTTCATCACCTCGGTGGGCAGCGCGCCCGCGAGGTAGGGGAGCACGTAGAGCAGCGTGAATGGAGTAATCGCCAGAATGGTTCCGCGCGTCACCCACTTCAATTGCTGCCGCAAAATCGGCGTGCCGGCCTTCCGGTACCCATCCCAGAGCACGATGGCCGCGGCGATGAAGAAAGCCGCCAGGTAGCCCATTTGCAACCGGTCGAGGTTCCAGCGCAGGTCTTCGCTCGCGCGCAGGAAGCGCAGCGCGATCACATTCATGCCCAGCAGAACCAGGCCGGGAGCGTAAATCGCCGGAATTGCCCAGCGGTGCCGGCGCACATACTCCTGCTTCTCCGGAAATACCAGCACGAAGTGCAGGAACAATGCGGGCTGAAGCAGCCAGGCCACGACATTGCTCCACAGAATGATCCAGTCGAACGAGTTCAGCTTTCCCGTGTAGTGGAAGGCGTAAAAGACGAACGAGACCAAGCAGAAGATGTAAAAGTGCAGGGAACCGGGCGCGGTCCAGCGCCGCAGCAGCACGTAAAGCCCAATGCCCAGATAAATCAGCGCGATCAGCCGCAGCCAGGTGTTGAGCGACCGGTCGGCCGGTACCAGCACCGCCGTGGCATCAAGCGGAACCGACTGTCTGACCAGCGAATAGCTTGCCTTCGACCATACCCCGGTGCGATACAACTCATGGCTGACTTCGGCGACGTTGTTCACCGGCCGAAGATTGACCGCAGTGAGCAGATCGCCGGCTTTGATGCCGGCCTTGGCCGCCGGCCCGTTGGGTTCGACCCGCTGCGCCTCAACCCGGCCCTGGTGCTCTACCCACCACACACCGTCGTAGGGAATCTGAAAGCTTTGTTCTTTCTGGAAATTGATCCAGGCAAATAGGAAGGCGGTGACCGTCAGAAGGGCCAGCAGAACTGCTGTAAACCGATCATGGAACTCGCGATTCACGGGCCGCGGAGGCCTCCCGACGCCAGAAAGGCGTTTCCCTTCGTCTGGGTTTAGCACGTTCGCTGCCACCGCCGCTGGGGGAATCGCCTCCATAAGCGTGCCAAAAGAAACGACTTCCCGAATTATAGAGAGCCGGCCATAGCGCTGCTATGCTTTTTGGTAAGATTCTGTGTCATTTGGTAAATGATTGTCTGTGATGAGGTTAGCATCGAAGGTTCCAACCCAGGATTGCTTCCATCTTAGAATCCTCTCTATGCCCGCCTGGCGAGCTCAATGGTCACGATCGTGGCGGAATCCGCCAAAAAAAAGGGGAGCCATTTTCCGGCTCCCTGAACGCAAGCGACAGAGGCGATACAGTAATCTAGAATTGCGCGGGCCGATAAAGGTTGCCCGTGGGTCTATGAAAGCGAATCTGAGGAACGCGCCGAACCCGGAGGTCCGGCGGCAAACTGCCCTCGACCTGGAAGACCACTGGATCAGCCTGGATGGGGCACGCATGCGCTTTCTGCGCGCCGGATCGGGGCCGGATCTGCTCATGCTGCACGGCCTGCTCGGCTACTCGTTCTCCTGGCGATATGCCATTCCGGTGTTGGCGGAGCAGGCGACGGTTCACGCCGTAGATATGCTGGGCGTGGGCTTTTCGGATCGCCCGGCCGGCCTCGATGGCAGCCTGGCAGCCTGCGCCGACCGTCTGCTTCGCTTCCTAGACGCTCTGGGAATCGAATCCTGCGACCTTCTCGGGACCTCTCACGGGGGAGCGGTCGCCATGATGGGGGCGGCGCTGGCCCCGGAGCGCATTCGCCGCCTGATTCTGGTCGCGCCGGCGAATCCCTGGTCCAGCAATGGCGCGCGCTTGGCCGCATTCCTGAGCAGCACAGCCGTCGCCCCGGTCTTTCTGCAACTGGCGCGGCGCTCAGAGTTCATGCACGACTATTGCCTGCGCCGTCTTTACGGCGACACCCGCCGCATCCGGCCGGGCACCCTTGACGGGTATTCGGCCCCCTTTGCCATTCCCGGCGCCTACGCCCATGGCCTTGCCATTCTGCGTACCTGGAGCCAGGACCTTGCCAAATTGAAATCCGTCTTGCCCAAAATTGCCCAGATCCCGAGTCTCATTCTTTGGGGAGATCAGGACCGCGCCGTGGACCCGGCCTCGGCCGAGCCTCTGAAGCGGCAATTTCAGCAATGCCGCCTCGTGATGTACGAGGGAGTCGGCCACCTGCCCTACGAAGAAGTGCCTGACGAGTTCAACCGCACGGTGGCTGAATTTCTGGCGGAAGGCGTGCCGGTTTCCGCATAACCGGCATCTCTGTAAAGAATGAACGCGCGCCTCAGGCACATTTCGGTTTTGGTCCTCGGCTGGGGCTTTCTGCTGCTGGGGGTGGCCGGTCTGTTTTTGCCCATTCTGCAGGGAATTCTGTTCATCCTCGCCGGCCTGATGATTCTCTCCACCCAGTATGCCTGGGCGCATCGGCTTCTGGAGCATCTGCGCCGCCGTTTCCCGAAGATCAGCCGCACCGCCGACGAA
>Ga0335080_10004025_pt1 | contig 14939 bp, 11 predicted proteins | sample Lox_Sample_34_FD_206720 | JGI IMG/M metagenome (GOLD analysis project Ga0335080, IMG submission 206720) | Soil microbial communities from Loxahatchee National Wildlife Refuge, Florida, United States - Lox_Sample_3.4 | ecosystem: Environmental > Terrestrial > Soil > Wetlands | place: USA... | reverse complement strand
GCCGTCAACGTCGTCTTGCCGTGGTCCACGTGACCAATCGTCCCCACGTTCACGTGCGGCTTCGTGCGCTCGAACTTCTCCTTGGACATCGCCCAGCCCTTCTCTTCTAACTCTGCACCACCGCCGCCACGACCGACTCCGGTGCGGGGGCGTAGTGGTGAAACTGCATGGTGTAGAGAGCGCGTCCCTGGGTCGCCGAGCGGAGCGCGCTCACATAACCGAACATCTTGCCGAGCGGGACCTCGGCGCGAATCACTTGGGTGTTGCCGCGCGCCTCGACGCCGGTGATGCGGCCGCGACGCGAGTTCAGGTCGTCGATCACGGCGCCCATGAAGTTCTCGGGCGCGACCACCTCGGCGAACATGATCGGCTCGAGCAGGATCGACTTGCCCGAAGTGAGTCCGTCCTTCACGCCCATCGAGGCGGCGATCTTGAACGCGAGCTCGTTCGAATCGACGTCGTGATACGAGCCGTCGACCAGCCGCACCCGCACGTCCACCACCGGGAAGCCGGCGAGCACGCCGCTGGTGCAGGCCTCGCGCGCGCCCTGCTCGATCGCTTTCCAGTACTCGCGCGGCACGCTGCCGCCGGTGACCTTGGTCTCGAACTCGATGCCCTTGCCGCGCTCGAGCGGCTCCATGTCGAGCACCACGTGCCCGTACTGGCCCTTGCCGCCCGACTGGCGCACGAACTTGCCGACCGCGTGCGCGGGCTGGGTGATCGTCTCCTTGTAGGCCACCTGCGGCCGGCCCACGGTCGCCTGTACCGCGAACTCGCGCAGCAGGCGGTCGACGATGATCTCGAGGTGCAGCTCGCCCTGGCCGGAGATGAGTGTCTGGCCGGTCTCTTCGTTGGTGTGCACGCGGAAGGACGGGTCCTCGACCGCGAGCTTGCCCAGCGCCTCGGAGAGCTTGTCCTGGTCGGCCTTGGTCTTGGGCTCGATCACGATCTCGATCACCGGGTCGGGGAAGTCGATCGACTCGAGGATCACCGGCGCGTGCTCGGCGCACAGCGTGTCGCCGGTGAACACCTTCTTCAGGCCCACCAGCGCGGCGATGTCGCCGGCCGAGATCTCCTCGATGTCCTCGCGCCGGTTGGCGTGCATCTGCATGATCCGGCCGACGCGCTCGCGCCGCTCCTGCGTCGAGTTGCGCACGTTCTGGCCGGCCTTCAGCGTGCCGGAGTAGACGCGCACGAAGGCGAGCTGACCCACGAACGGGTCACTCATGATCTTGAACGCGAGCGCCGCGAACGGCTGGTCGGGCTGCGGGAGTCTCTCGACCTCGTTGCCCTTGGGGTCGACGCCGCGGATCGGCGGCACGTCGAGCGGCGACGGCAGATAGTCGACCACCGCGTCGAGCAGGGGCTGCACGCCCTTGTTCTTGAAGGCCGCGCCGCACAGCACCGGCACGAGCTTCAGCCGGATCGTGGCCTCGCGGATCGCCTTCTTGATCTGGTCCTCGGCCACGGCCTCGCCGGCGAGATACTTCTCGAGCAGCGACTCGTCGTGCTCGGCGACCGTCTCGAGCAGCTTGTCGCGGTACTCGGCGACCTGGGTCTGCAGCGCCGCCGGCACGGCCTCGATCGAGAACTCGGCGCCGAGCGTCTCGTCCTTCCACACGATCGCCTTCAGCGCGATCAGGTCGACCACGCCCGCGAAGCCGGCTTCCTCGCCCAGCGGCAGCTGTAGCAGGACCGGGGTGGCGCCGAGCTTGCTGCGGATCTGACTCACACACTCGTGCAGGTTCGCGCCGACGCGATCCATCTTGTTCACGAAGCAGATGCGCGGCACGCCGTACTTGTCGGCCTGGCGCCAGACCGTCTCGGACTGCGGCTCGACGCCGCCCACCGCGTCGAACACCGCGACCGCGCCGTCGAGCACGCGCAGCGAACGCTCGACCTCGATCGTGAAGTCGACGTGACCCGGCGTGTCGATCAGGTTGATGCGGTGATTGCGCCAGAAGGCGGTCGTCGCGGCCGACGTGATCGTGATTCCGCGCTCCTGCTCCTGCTCCATCCAGTCCATGGTCGCGGTGCCTTCGTGCACCTCGCCCAGCTTGTAGTTGCGACCGGTGTAGAAGAGGATCCGCTCCGTCGTCGTCGTCTTACCGGCATCGATGTGAGCCATGATGCCGATGTTGCGAGTGCGTTCGAGTGAGCGGTCGCGGGACATCAGAAAGCCCGGCTTACCAGCGGTAATGGGCGAACGCGCGATTCGCGTCCGCCATGCGATGGGTCTCTTCGCGCTTGCGCACGGCCTCGCCGCGCTCGGCCGCCGCGTCGAGCAGCTCGGCGGCGAGCTTCTCGCGCATCGACTTGCCCGCGCGGGCGCGCGCGTACTGCACCACCCAGCGCATGGCCAGCGCGGTGCCGCGGTTCGGAGTGACCTCGATTGGAACCTGATAGGTCGCGCCGCCGACGCGCCGGCTCTTCACCTCGACGCGCGGTCGCACGTTGTCGAGCGCGCGGCGGAACAGCCGGACGGGCTCCTCCTGGCCGCGTTCCTCGACGAGTTCGAGCGCGCCGTAAGCGATGGACTCGGCCGTGCTCTTCTTGCCGCGCTGCATGAGCACGTTGATGAACTTCGCGACCTGGCGATCGCCGAACTTCGGATCCGGGGGAGCGTCCCGACGAGGGACTTCGCGTCGTCTCGGCATGACTCCTACTTCCGCCGCTTGGTGCCGTAGCGGCTGCGGCCCTGTTTGCGGCCGTCGACGCCGAGCGTGTCGAGCGTGCCGCGCACGATGTGGTACCGGACGCCGGGCAGGTCCTTCACGCGGCCACCGCGCACGAGCACGACCGAGTGCTCCTGCAGGTTGTGACCTTCGCCGGGGATGTAGGCCCAGACTTCGCGCCCGTTCGACAGCCGCACGCGCGCCACCTTGCGCAGCGCCGAGTTCGGCTTCTTCGGCGTGTGAGTCGAGACGCGGATGCACACACCGCGGCGCTGCGGACACTTCATCAGGTCGCGCGCTTTGATCTTCTTCTGCTTCTCCGCCCGACCGCGGCGGATCAGCTGCTGAATGGTCGGCATTGAGAATCTTCCCTCGAGTCACTCGCAGGACTGATCGCGCAAAAGCGTCCACACCCGGCGGCTGGTCGCAGGCCAGGGAGTCGTACCCCCCTGCGAGGCAGCCCGGTGGACTCCAAACTCCGCGCGGACCCCTGTACGGCAGGAACAAGCCCGAGCGGGCCGATCACGGATCGGCGTCCTCCGCTCGGAAGGCGCCGGATTATAATAGGAAAGTTCTTGGAGTCAAATGACCCCTGTACCCGACTTTGCGGGCACAGGGGTCATTCGTTCAGGCGAAACTCCCGCGAACGGGAGCCGTGGGTGTTTACCTCAGGTATCGAGCGCGTCCGAGCCACCTCCGGCGCGTGCAACGAGCCCTGCTTCGGCGCCGCCGCTGCTCCGGCCGACGCTCGAAGTGGTCTCCTCGCGCTCGTCCTCGGCGTCGGCGTCCGCACCCTCGATGCGGATGCCCATGTAGCGGTACTTCGGCATGCCGGTGCCCGCGGGGATCAGCCGGCCCATGATCACGTTCTCCTTTAGACCCATCAGGCGATCGGTCTTGCCGGAGATCGCGGCCTCGGTCAGCACCTTGGTGGTCTCCTGGAAAGAGGCCGCCGAGATGAAGCTCTCGGTCGAGAGCGAGGCCTTGGTGATGCCGAGCAGGATCGGCTCGCAGCGGGCCGGCTTCTTGCCGTCCGCTTCGGCCTTCTGGTTCACGTCTTCGAACAGGTGCTTCTCGACCTGCTCGCCGATCAGGAAGTCGGTGTCGCCGACCTCGGTGACTCGCACCCAGCGCAGCATCTGTCGGACGATCACCTCGATGTGCTTGTCGTTGATCGACACGCCCTGCAGCCGGTAGACCTCCTGCACCTCGTCGAGCAGATACGCCGCGAGCTCCTTCTCGCCCTTGATCTTCAGGATGTCGTGCGGGTTGGACGACCCGCCCATCAGCGCCTCGCCGGCGCGCACGAAGTCACCCTCGTGCACGGCGATGTGCTTGCCCTTCGGGATGTCGTAGTTGCGGGCGTCGCCGGTCTCGGGTGTCACGATCACGCGCCGCTTGCCGCGGACGTCGGGACCGAAGCTCACCGTGCCGTCGATCTCCGACACGATCGCGAACTCCTTGGGCTTGCGGGCCTCGAACAGCTCGGCAACGCGCGGCAGACCGCCGGTGATGTCCTTGGTCTTGGTCGTCTCGCGCGGGATGCGCGCCAGGGTGTCTCCCGGCTCGACCATCTCGTCCTCGGTCACCGAGATGTTCACGCCCACCGGCATCATGTAGCGGCGGACGGTGTTGCCCTCGGGGTCCTTGATCGAGATGCGCGGGCGCAGGTCCGGGTCCTTCGACTCGACGATGACCTTGCGCGAGAGACCCGTGAACTCGTCGACCTGCTCCTCCATGGTCTGACCGGACAGGATGTCGCCGAACTTCAGCTTGCCCGGAACGTCGGCCAGGATCGGCGTCTGGAACGGATCCCACTCGTGGATCAGTCCGCCGGCCTTGATCGGCGCGCCGTCGACGTGCTGCAGCTTCGCGCCGTACACGACCGGGTAGCGCTCGCGCTCGCGGCCGGTGGCGTCCACGACCGCGATCTCGCCGTTGCGGTTCATGACGATGATCGCGTTGTGCTTGTCGCGGATGGTCGAGATGTTGAGATACTTGATGAAGCCCTCGTTGCGCGCCTCGACGTGCGACTGCTCGACGCGCTGGGTCGCCGTGCCGCCGATGTGGAAGGTGCGCATCGTGAGCTGGGTGCCGGGCTCGCCGATCGACTGGGCCGCGATCACGCCGATCGCCTCGCCCAGATTCACGAGCTTGCCCTGACCCAGGTCGCGGCCGTAGCACAGCGCGCACGCGCCGCGCTTGGCGTTGCAAGTGAGCACCGAGCGGATCGTGACGTGCTCGATGCCCGCGTCCTCGATCTTGCGCACCTTGTCCTCGTCGATCTCCTCCCCGCCGGACACCAGCACCTCGGCCGTGACCGGGTCGGTAATGTCGCTCAGCGCGACGCGCCCGAGGATGCGGTCACCGAGTCTCTCGATGACCTCGCCGCCCTCGACCAGCTGGTGGATCTCCAGGCCGTCGAGCGTACCGCAGTCGCGAGTGTTGACGATCACGTCCTGCGCCACGTCGACCAGGCGCCGGGTCAGATACCCGGAGCCCGCCGTCTTGAGCGCGGTGTCCGCCAGACCCTTGCGCGCGCCGTGAGTCGAGATGAAGTACTCGAGCACCGACAGACCCTCGCGGAAGTTCGAGAGGATCGGCCGCTCGATGATCTCGCCCGACGGCTTGGCCATGAGACCGCGCATGCCGGCGAGCTGCCGCACCTGCTGTGCCGAGCCGCGCGCGCCGGAGTCCACCATCATGAAGATCGAGTTCATGCTGGTGGGCTTGCCGTCGCTGTCCGGCGCCGAGCCGTCTTCCTGGCGGATCGCGGCCATCAGCTCCTGCGAGAGCTCGTCGGTCACCGCTGCCCAGCGGTCGACGACCTTGTTGTAGCGCTCGCCGTCGGTGATCAGGCCTTCCTGATACTGGCGCTGGAACTCACTGACGTCGGACTGCGCCTCGGCGATCAGCCGTGACTTGCTCTCCGGCACGCGCATGTCGTCGATGCAGATCGAGATGCCGGCCTTGGTCGCGAACTCGTAGCCGAGCGTGCGCAGGCGGTCGGACAGGATGACCGTCGCCTTGTTGCCGACGCGCCGGTAGACCTCGTTCACGAGCTCGCCCAGCGTCTTGCGATCCATCACGCGGTTCACGAGCTCGAACGGCACGCCCTCGGGGATGATGTCGAAGAACAGCACGCGTCCGACGGTGGTCTTCTGCAGCTTGCCGGCGATCCGGCACTCGACGTGTGCCTGCAGGTCGACGGCGCCGGCGTCGTAGGCGGCGCGCAACATGTCGATCGACGGGAACTTCATGCCCTCGCCGCGCGCACCCGGCCGCTCGCGCGTCAGGTAGTAAGCACCGAGCACGATGTCCTGAGTCGGCGTGATGATCGGCCGCCCGTTCGCGGGCGACAGGATGTTGTTCGTGCTCATCATCAAGACGCGCGCCTCGATCTGCGCCTCGACCGACAGCGGCAGGTGCACCGCCATCTGGTCGCCGTCGAAGTCGGCGTTGAACGCGAAGCAGACGAGCGGGTGGAGCTGGATCGCCTTGCCGTCGATCAGCACGGGCTCGAACGCCTGGATGCCGAGTCTGTGCAGCGTGGGCGCCCGGTTCAGCATGACCGGGTGCTCCTGAATCACCTCGGCCAGGATGTCCCAGACTTCCGGGCGCTCCTTCTCGACCATCTTCTTCGCGGCCTTGATGGTCGTGACGTAGCCGCGCTGCTCGAGCTTGGAGTAGATGAACGGCTTGAAGATCTCGAGCGCCATCTTGTTCGGCAGCCCGCACTGGTGGAGCCGCAGCTCCGGACCCGCCACGATCACCGAGCGGCCCGAGTAGTCGACGCGCTTGCCCAGCAGGTTCTGGCGGAAGCGGCCCTGCTTGCCCTTCAGCATGTCGCTGAGTGACTTCAACGGACGCTTGTTCGGACCCGTGATCACCTTGCCGCGCCGGCCGTTGTCGAACAGCGCGTCGACCGCCTCCTGCAGCATGCGCTTCTCGTTGCGGATGATGACCTCGGGCGCGTTCAGCTCGAGCAGCCGCTTCAGGCGGTTGTTGCGGTTGATCACGCGGCGATAGAGGTCGTTCAGGTCGCTGGTCGCGAAGCGGCCGCCGTCGAGCGGCACGAGCGGGCGCAGGTCGGGCGGGATGACCGGAATCACTTCCAGCACCATCCACTCCGGCCGGTTGCCCGACTCACAGAACGCGTCGAGCACCTTCAGGCGCTTGGCCAGCTTCTTGCGCTTGGCCTCGCTGGTGGCCTCCTTCATCTCGGTACGCAGCTGCACCGACTCGGTATCGACGTCGATCTTGGTGAGGATGTCGCGGATCGCCTCGGCGCCGATGCCGTACTTGAACGAGTTCGGGCCGAACTCCTCCTTGCACTGCATGAGCCGCTCGTCGGACAGGAGCTCACCGCGGCGCAGCGGCGTCTCCATCGCGTCGATCACGATGTGCGACTCGAAGTAGAGCACGCGCTCGAGGTCCTTCAGCGTCAGCTCGAGCAGGTTGCCGATGCGGCTCGGCAGTGACTTCAGGAACCAGATGTGGGCGACGGGCGCGGCCAGCGTGATGTGACCCATGCGCTCGCGGCGCACCTTGGACTGGATCACCTCGACGCCGCACTTCTCGCACACCACGCCGCGGTGCTTCATGCGCTTGTACTTGCCGCAATTGCACTCGTAGTCCTTGACCGGTCCGAAGATCTTGGCGCAGAACAGGCCGTCGCGTTCCGGCTTGAACGTCCGGTAGTTGATCGTCTCCGGCTTCTTCACTTCGCCGTACGACCACTCGCGGATCTTCTCCGGCGAGGCGATCGTGATCTTCATGCCCGAGAAGCTGAGCGGATCCTTCGGCTTCTCGAAGAGATTGTAGAGGTCGCGCACGTCGACTCCTTTTGAGTTACTGGATGTCTTCGAGCAGGTCGATGTTGAGCCCGAGGCTCTGCATTTCCTTGATCAGGACGTTGAAGCTCTCCGGCAGGCCCGGCATCAGCTCGCAGTCGCCCTTCACGATCGACTCGTACATGCGGGTGCGGCCGACCACGTCGTCGGACTTCACGGTCAGGAACTCCTGCAGCGCGTAGGCCGCGCCATAGGCTTCCATCGCCCACACTTCCATCTCGCCGAGTCTCTGGCCGCCGAACTGCGCCTTGCCACCCAGCGGCTGCTGAGTCACGAGTGAGTACGGGCCGATCGAGCGAGCGTGGATCTTGTCGTCGACCAGGTGGTGCAGCTTCATCACGTACATGATCCCGACAGTGACGTCGCCCTGGAACGGCTCGCCGCTGCGGCCGTCGAAGAGCACCGTCTGACCCGACTGCGGCAGGCCCGCGTCGCCGAGCACCGCCTTGATCTCGGCTTCCGACGGGCCGTCGAAGACCGGCGTCGCGACGTGGACGCCGCGCACGTGCCGCCGCGCCAGATCCATGATGTCGTCGTCGGAGAGGTCGTCGACCGCCTTCTTCGCGCCCGGCTTGGCGACGATCGCCTTCAGCCGGTCGCGCATCTTGGCCGGTGAGTAGTTCTCCTCGAGATACTTCTGGATCTGCTCGCCGAGCCCGCGGCCCGCCCAGCCCAGGTGGGTCTCGAGGATCTGGCCGATGTTCATGCGCGAGGGCACGCCGAGCGGGTTCAGCACCAGCTCGACCGGCTCGCCGTTCGGCATGTAGGGCATGTCTTCCTCGGGCAGGATGCGCGAGATCACGCCCTTGTTGCCGTGCCGGCCCGCCATCTTGTCGCCGACCGACAGCTTGCGCTTGGTGGCGACGTAAACCTTCACCATCTTGAACACGCCGGGCGGTAGCTCGTCGCCCTTCTTCAAGCGGCCGATCTTCTCCTCGAAGACCGTCTTGATCAGGCTCGCCTGCTCTTCCGCCGCCGCCAGGATGCCCTCGATGCGGGCCTGCTTGGTGGCGTTCTCGACCCGGATGTCGCGCCACTTGCGGCGCGGGATCTCGCCGAGAATGGCCTCGCTGATCTCGCCGCCCGGCTCGAGCCAGGCGTCCTTGCGGCGCTCGTCGGCCATGCGCACGCTCGAGCGCTCGCCGAGCATCAGGTCGCGCACGCGATTCAGCGCCGACTCACGCACGATCCGGATCTCGTCTTCCTGATCGAGCCGGAGCTTCGCGATCTCGCCGTCGGTGATCGAGCGGCCGCGGTCGTCCTTGTCGGTGCCGCGGCGCGAGAACACGCGCGCGCCGATCACGATCCCCGACTGACCCGGCGGGACGCGCAGCGAGGTGTCTCGCACGTCGCCCGCCTTCTCGCCGAAGATCGCGCGCAAGAGCCGCTCCTCGGGCGAGAGCTGGGTCTCGCCCTTCGGCGTGATCTTCCCGACCAGGATGTCGTCGGGATTCACTTCGGCGCCGATCCGCACGATGCCCGACTCGTCGAGGTCGGCCAGCGCCTCCTCGCCGACGTTCGGGATGTCGCGCGTGATCTCCTCGCGGCCGAGCTTGGTGTCTCGCGCCACGACCTCGAACTCCTCGATGTGGATCGAGGTGAACAGGTCGTCCTTCACGATCTTCTCGGAGATCAGGATCGAGTCTTCGAAGTTGTATCCGCCCCACGGCATGAACGCGACCAGCACGTTGCGGCCGAGCGCGAGCTCGCCGCGGTCCGTGGCCGCGCCGTCCGCGATCACCTGTCCGCGCGAGATCTTCTGCCCGACCTTCACGATCGGCTTCTGGTTGATGCACGTGTTCTGGTTCGAGCGGCGGTACTTCACCAGGTTGATGATGTCGGGCGCCGAGTCCGCGCCCTCGCTGTCCGCCTCGGGCTTGATCACGATGCGGGCGGCATCCACGCTTTCTACGATGCCGCCGCGTTTCGCGACCACGGTCGCGCCCGAGTCACGCGCGACCACGCCTTCCATGCCCGTGCCGACGATCGGCGCGTCCGTGCGCAGGAGCGGCAGCGCCTGGCGCTGCATGTTCGAGCCCATCAGCGCCCGGTTCGCGTCGTCGTTCTCGAGGAACGGAATCAGCGACGCCGCCACCGAGACCAGCTGGTTCGGCGACACGTCCATCATGTCGATGTCGTCGCGGCCGAGCATCACGAACTCGCCGTTCTCGCGCGCCGACACGGTCTCGTTCTTGAACTTCTTGTCGTCGGTGAGCGGCGCGTTCGCCTGCGCGATCGCGACCCGCTCCTCTTCCAGCGCCGAGAGGTAACGGACGGCGTCGGTGACCTTGGTGTTCTTCACCTCGCGGTACGGCGTCTCGATGAAGCCGTAGTCGTTGACGCGCGCGTAGGTGGAGAGCGACGCGATCAGGCCGATGTTCGGGCCTTCCGGCGTCTCGACCGGGCAGATGCGCCCGTAGTGAGTCGAGTGGACGTCGCGCACCTCGAAGCCCGCGCGCTCGCGGGTCAGGCCGCCGGGCCCGAGCGCCGACAGCCGGCGCTTGTGGGTCACCGCCGACAGCGGGTTGGTCTGGTCCATGAACTGCGACAGCTGGCTCGAGCCGAAGAACTCCTTGATCACCGCCGAGACGGGCTTGGAGTTGATCAGGTCGTGCGGCATGAGCTGCTCGATCTCCTGCAGGCTCATGCGCTCCTTGATCGCGCGCTCCATGCGCACCAGGCCGATCCGGTACTGGTTCTCGAGCAGCTCGCCGACGACGCGCACGCGCCGGTTGCCCAGGTGATCGATGTCGTCGACGCGCTTGTCGGGGTCGCCGTTCTTCAGGTCGACGAGATACTTGACCGCCAGCAGGATGTCTTCCTTGCGCAGCGTGGTCTCGTCGAGCGGCACGTCGACGCCGAGCTTGTGGTTCAGCTTCAAGCGGCCGACGCGCGACAGGTCGTAGCGCTCGGCGTTGAAGAACAGGTTGTTGAAGACGGTGGTCGCGGTCTCGATCGTCGGCGGGTCGCCGGGGCGCAGCCGCCGGTAGATGTCGATGATCGCCTCCTCGCGGGTCATGGTCTTGTCGGCGTTCAACGTGTCGTGGATCGCGGTGCCGGTGGTGACCGGGTCGAGATAGAGCAGCGGGAATTCGAGGATGTTGCGCTTGCGCAGCTCCTCGAGGATCTCCTCGGTGATCGGCTCGTTGCCTTCCAGGATCACCTCGCCGGTCGACTCGTCGACGATGTCCTCGGGCGCGACGCGCTTCACGCCGTCGTCGCGCACCAGGTCGTCGAGGCCGATCTGGATCCACTCGATCCCGGCTTCCTTGATCTTGCGCACCGCGGCCTGGGTGAACTTGCGGCCCTCGCGCGCGATCGTCTCGCCGTCGTCGCTCTTGACGCTCTTCGAGACGCGCTGGCCGAGCAGGCGCTCGGGCGCGGCCACCTTCTTCATCAGCTTGCGGCCGTCGATCTTGATCGTCTCGGGCGCGTAGAAGAACGAGAGCAGCTCCTCGGGCGAATAGCCGAGCGCCTTCAGCAACACCGTTCCGTGTAGCTTGCGGCGCCGGTCGATGCGCACCTGGATCAGGTCCTTGTGGTCGAACTCGATGTCGAGCCACGAGCCGCGGTAGGGAATCACGCGCGTCGAGTAGAGCTTCTTGCCGGCCGAGGTGACCGCGGTCGATTGGCCGGTGTCGAAGAAGATGCCGGGCGAGCGGTGGAGCTGCGAGACGATCACGCGCTCGGTCCCGTTGATGATGAACGTGCCGTTCTCGGTCATCACCGGGATCTCGCCGAAGTAGACCTCCTGCTCCTTCACGTCGCGGATGTTCTGCCGGCCCTCGCCCGGGTTGTCCCAGACGATCAGGCGGATCGTGACCTTGATCGGCGCGGCGTAGGTCATGCCGCGCTGCAGACACTCCTGGACGTCGTACTTCGGCTTCTCGAGCGTGTACGACACGAACTCCAGCGAGGCGGTCTCGTTGAAGTCGCGGATCGGGAAGACGGAGTGGAACACCGCCTGGAGGCCGACGGGCTCGCGCTTCTCGGGCGCGACGTCGGCCTGGAGGAACCGCTCGAAGGAACGGTTCTGGATGTCGATCAGATTGGGGATGTCGATGATGCGTTCAATCTTGGAGAAGTCCTTCCGGATTCGGCCCGAGTTGAAGGAAGCTTCCATTCAATCCTCCCCTTTCGAACGCAGGCGGGCGCAATGCGCCCGCGCCGGTTCAACCAGCTGTCGCTCGAGATGCTCGTGGTGCGAGTGAGCTTTGGCTCAATGACTCACTTGATCTGGACTTGTCCGCCCGCAGCCTCGACCTGAGTCTTGATCTTGGCGGCCTCATCCTTCGAGACGCCTTCCTTGATCGGCTTCGGAGCGCCCTCGACCAGGTCCTTGGCCTCCTTCAGGCCCAGCCCGGTGACGGCGCGGACTTCCTTGATGACTTGGATCTTCTTGTCGCCCGCAGTCGTGAGGATGACGTCGAACTCGGTCTTCTCCTCGGCGGGAGCGGCAGCGGCAGCGCCACCGCCCGGCGCGGCGACGGCGACCGCGGCCGGAGCGGCAGTGACTCCCCACTCCGTCTCCATGCGCTTGATCAGCGCCGCGATCTCCATCGGCTTGAGCTCGTTGATCTGCGAGAAGATTTCGTCCACGGATGCCATGACTCGTTCCTTCCTGCCCGATTCGAATTAAGGCGCGACCTGCGCCAGAGCCGGGTCTTCGGTTGGTGGGTGACTCGGAAAAACTAGTTGGCTTCGAGCTTCTGCTGTCGCTGCTCGAGGGCGTTCCGGAGATTGCCCAGCAGTGACTGCAGCGAGCTCGCGAGATTGCGGAGCGGCGACTGCAGGGTGCCCGCGAGCATGCCGCGCAGCTCGCGGCGCCCGGGGAGCGTCGCGATCGCGCTGATGGTCGCGAGGTCCGCGACCGCGCCATCTACGACACCGCCCTTGATCTTGAACTTCTCGTGGTCCTTCGCGAACGCGACCAGCACCTTGGCCATCGCGCCCGGCTCGTCGTACGAGATCGCGACCGCCGTCGGGCCCGACAGGTGCTGCTCGATCGGGGCGAGCGCCGTGCCCTGGGTCGCGATCCGCAAGAGCGTGTTCTTCGCGACCCGGTACTCGATCGTCTTCCCGCCCGCCTCGCGCAGCTTGCCGCGCAGCGCGTTCGCGTCGTCGACGGTCATGCCGCGAAAGTCCACCGCCACGAGCGAGTTCGCCTTGGCGAGCTTCGTGCGCAGCGCTTCGACCTCTTCCTCTTTCTGCTGTCGAGTGAGCATGCTTGCCCTTCCGCTAGAGGCTGGGGATCTGGGCTTGCAGATCCGTGGGATCGATCCGGATGCCCGGACCCATCGTCGAGGAGACGGAGACCTTCTTCATGTACGTGCCCTTGGCCGACGCGGGCTTGGCGCGCAGGATGGCCTCGGTCACGCTCAGCAGATTGGCGGCGAGCTTCTCCTTGGTGAAGGAGAGCTTGCCGAACGGCGCATGTACGATGCCGTTCTTGTCGACGCGATACTCGATCTTTCCCGCCTTCTGCTCCGCGACCGCCCGGCCGATGTCCTGCGTCACCGTGCCGACCTTCGGATTCGGCATGAGCCCGCGCGGGCCCAGCACTTTGCCCAGCCGCCCCACGACGCCCATCATGTCGGGAGTCGCAAGCAGCCGGTCGAACTCGAGCCAGCCGTCGCTGATGCGCTTGGCCAGCTCGTCGGCGCCGACCTCGTCGGCCCCCGCCTCGCGCGCCTCGCGCTCCTTCTCGCCCTTGGCGAAGACCACGATGCGGAGCGACTTCCCGGTGCCGTGAGGCAGTGAGACGGCGCCGCGCACGTTTTGTTCGGCGTGGCGCGGGTCGACGCCCAGGTTGAAGGCGACCTCGGCGGTCTCGTCGAACTTCGCCCGCTTGCTGGCGACCAGCAGGTCCATCGCCTCGCTGAACGGATACGCGCGCTCGCGGTCGACGCGCTCCGAAATCGCCTTGTAGTGCTTGCCTCGAGCCATGACTAACCCTCGACCTCGATTCCCATGGAGCGCGCGGTGCCCTCGACGATGCGCATGGCCGCGTCGATGTCGTTCGCGTTCAGATCGGGCAGCTTGATCTGCGCGATCTCCTTCACCTGGCCGCGCGAGACCTTCCCCACCTTGGTCTTGTTGGGCTCGCCCGAGCCCTTGGCCAGCTTGGCCGCGCGCTTCAGCAGCACGGCGGCCGGCGGCGTCTTCAGCACGAAGGTGAAGGTTCGATCCGAGAAGATCGAGATCACCGCGGGGATGATCAGCCCCTGCTGATCCGCTGTCCGCGCGTTGAACGCCTTGCAGAACTCCATGATGTTCACGCCGTGCTGGCCGAGCGCCGGACCGACGGGCGGAGCGGGATTCGCCGCGCCCGCGGGACACTGCAGCTTCACGATCGCGATCAGCTTCTTGGCCATGAGGGGGCTCTTTTAGACCTTTTCTACGTGCTCGTAGGACAGCCAGACGGGCGTCGAGCGCCCGAACACGGCAACCAGGACCTGGACCTGCTCTTTCTCTGGCTTCACTTCGCCGACGACGCCCGAGAAGCTCGAGAACGGGCCGTGGACCACGCGCACGTCTTCCCCTTCCTCGAACGTGACCACCGGCTTGGGCTTGCTCGAATGAGTCTGTCCGATCATGCGGCGGACGTCGTCCTCCGGGATCGGGGTGGGCTTGGCGCCTGAGCCCACGAAGCCGCTTATCTTTGCAGTGTTCTTGACGATGTGCCAGAGCTCGTCGTCGAGCTCCATCTTCACGAGCAGGTAGCCGGGCAGGAACTTGCGCTTGCTGGTGCGGCGCTGCCCCTTCACGACCTCGACCACGTCTTCTTCCGGGATCACGATCTCCTCGATCGCGCCCTCGCGGCCGAACTGCTTCACGCGCTCCTGCAGCGTCTGCCGCGCGCGCGCTTCCTGCCCGGAGAACGTGTGGATCACGTACCACGCCGCCGCCACTACGCTGCTCCTTTCACGACCCGCTGGTGGGCCAGATCGCCCGCATCGCCCAGCCCAGGACGCCGTCGACCATGAAGAGCGCGATCGAGACCAGGGCCACCAGCACGATCACCCCGATCGTGCCGCCCACGGTCTCCTTCTGATTGGGCCAGGTGACCTTCTTCCACTCTTGCTGGACCTCGGTAATGAATTCCCGGCCCTGCACTGCCCAATCCACGGGGTTCTTTGTCTCCACGGTCGACCTCGTCTGGCTTTGGATCCGGAGCGTTTGATTCGGAGTGGCAGGTCAGGAGGGACTCGAACCCCCAACCTGCGGTTTTGGAGACCGCTGCTCTACCAATTGAGCTACTGACCTCCGAATGCTGCCTCGTACTACTCTGTGACCTGGGTGACGACGCCGGAGCCGACGGTGCGGCCGCCCTCGCGGATCGCGAAGCGCTGGCCCTGATCCATCGCGATCGGCGTGTGCAGCTCCACCGCGATCGTCACGTTGTCCCCGG
>Ga0335080_10004021_pt1 | contig 14947 bp, 11 predicted proteins | sample Lox_Sample_34_FD_206720 | JGI IMG/M metagenome (GOLD analysis project Ga0335080, IMG submission 206720) | Soil microbial communities from Loxahatchee National Wildlife Refuge, Florida, United States - Lox_Sample_3.4 | ecosystem: Environmental > Terrestrial > Soil > Wetlands | place: USA... | reverse complement strand
GTCGCGGAGGGGGTCGCCGAAAGACGCGAGGGGGCAGGTGGGGCCCGCCTGCCCGCGTCACGTCATGCGGACGATGCGGTGGCGACGCAGGCGTTCACCGATGACATGAACTTCGCGGTTAGTGTTTGGTCGCCGTCCAGGTAGTGTCTCCGTACTTCCCACTCGCCTGCGTTGCGGACTTGAAGGTGCCAGAGAGCCCGCTCGCAGATTCGGAGAAGGAGTTGCCGTAAATCGTGATGGGCCACGGGTCTCGCGGTCCTGTAGCAACGTAACCTGACAACGTGACGGAGTAAGAAGTGATGCCACCGCTCACAACGGTCATCGACATTGGGAGGCCCTGAGAAGTTGTTCCGCTCCATTTTCCGTCGTAGTAACCTTCGGGGAAGGCCACGATGGTGAAGGGCAGAGTGAAGAACCGGGTGCCGTTCCAGGTAACGACCACCTTCCACTCACCGCCCATATTAGCCACCGCCGTGTCGGCGATGGGAATGCTCTTAGAAAAGCACCAGCCGCCACTGGCGGGAAGCGGACCCCAGAAAGATGACCAGCCGGCCAGTTTACTGCCATCGGGGGTGTACCAGTCGAGCTCAGCGATGTCTCCCGCCAACGCGCCTTCAACAGAGAACCACACGATTGCGTTGGGGTCACTGAAAGAGTACGACGCCACCGGTGTTGGCGCCCGACAACCGGTGCTGCTCGCGGATTTCGTCATTGTCGAATTGCTCAGCCACGGCGTATTGCCCACAACGAAAGGCACCGGCGCGGAGACCTGACCGTTGGTATCAACCTGGACCTGAATGGTTCTTTCGGCCGTCAGGCGGCTGGCCGGCACGGTGGCGAGGAGCGAGCTGCCATTCAGAAACTGAGTTGCGAGCTTCATGCCGTTCCACTTCACCACCGACGAAGCGGTGAAGTTCGAGCCCACGGCCTGCATCTTGAAACCGTCGGAACCGGCCTCGGCATTCGACGGCGTTATCGAGGTCAGCACGGGCGGGACCGTTGGTGCAACCACGTGCACAGTGAGGCTGGCAATGGGGCTGCGACTTGTGAGATCCAGCAGGAAGAACTGCAGTCCATCGGTTACCGAGCTGTCGGTTTGCGCGGTACCGCTCGAACCGACAGTGCCGGTTAGCGGCGTTCCGGCGACCGACCCCAGGGTGATCACGAGCTGGCTGTAGCCCGGAGCGTTCCAGCTCAGTGTGGTCATGCCCGTGCCGGTCGCGGAGACGATGGGGTTCGGATCGGCGCTGAAGGTGACCCCGGACGCCGGCGCGTTGACCGTGACAACGACAGAACCCACGGATGGGTTGAAGGTCGTGTTGCCGCTGTATTCGGCGGTGATTGTGTCCGTTCCCACGGGCAACTGATTTCCGGCAACCGCCATTGAGGCCATTCCTCCTGCCAGCGCGACGGTTCCGAGCATGGTGCCGCCAGCAGTGAACGTCACCGTTCCGGTGGGCACGTGAGCGTTCCGGCCGTGGGCCTGAGATACGGCGGCCCGTATCTTCGTCCAGCCATTGGTGAGGATGAGTTCCGGGGTCGCGGTGACGATGGTGGCGGCGCGAATGGTGGGATGACATGAACGCTGGTCTTGTCCGGAGAAGGAAAGCTTTGTGCGTTCGGAAGGGGACCCCCAGCAAGTCACCATCGCGTGGGCGTCTATAGAGCCGAGGCCGGTCACGGAATCGTATCCGCGCCCCGCCGAATAGCCATAGGAGCCGCTGGTGCAATTCGGAGTGCCGGCCGCACAAGGAACAATATTGTCGCCCGCCGTGACGGCATGGAAGATACCCGGCGTGCGCGCGAGCGAGTACAGCTCCGGATTGATATTGCCCGCGGTCCCCTTGCCGGCGCGCGCCAGAGCCTGGTTGAGCAGCGCGACGATACCTGCAAACACCGGGGCTGGAACGGAGGTTCCGCCAACCGCCATCTGGACATGCTGGCCCGTCGAGGGGTCGATGGTGAAGATATTGTACGGATCGTGGAAAGGTGAGGCAGTCAGCGAAACGTCGGGCACATCACGCATGCCGTCGGCGGGGACACCGAGGCCGGCTTGCCAGGACGGCTTGCTGAAATGCGCGCTCGGGCCGCCACCGGAAGCGGAGAGCTGGCCGGCCGCCGCGGTGTCGTTCCATGCCTTTTCAGATATGTACCCGAGAGCAGAACCCAGGTTGGGACCACTTGAAACGCTCCACCAGGTTCCGATTCCTTCGTCGAACTCGGTCCCGCCGACACCCGTCACCTCCGGAATGCTGGCAGGAAAGTCGACCGCCGGCCCCAGTGAGGCCTCTGAATCGTAGCCGGAGTCGCAATCCGCCGCACCGGCGTCGCCACTGGCATCCACCCACGTCATGCCTTTGGCATTGGCCGCCTGAGCCAACGACCGATACGTATCGAACGAGAGGCCCATCGCCACAGCTCCAGCCTCACAGAGGCCAAAACTCTCGCTGATCACAGGTGCGATGTTCTGGTCGACCGCGTATTGAATCGTGTCCAGAGGGTTTTGGGCGTAGACCAGAATGATCCTTGCGCCGCGGGCCACGGCCGAGCTCCATTCGACGTCCAGATCGGCTTCCATCTCGGCCACATCCATGGTCTCGCCCGGGTCCATTCCACAGCACTGTACTATTCGCGGGTCGGACCCCGTCAGGTTGTAATGGGTGCGGAAGGAGCGAATGTCGTCCAGATCGATGCTCGAGCCGCCGAGTATGGCGATACTCTGTCCGGCGCCGTCGATTCCCTGCTGGTACAACGGGTCGATGTTGTAAATGGCGGCGATATCATCCGGCGCAAGAATTTCGGCGCCACCGCCATTGTCTTCGTTCGGATGGAGCGCGCGGGTCGCGTCGCCGCGGATCACACGCGGTTGCGGATGGACATCGGTGATGCCCTGCAGGGACAGCACGATGTCCGAAAGCGCTTCGGGGACGCCTGGCGCCGTTGCATTGACGTAGTGAGACTGGCCGCGGATTGTGTAGCGGTGGAGTTCCGTGTGAAACGCGTTTCGCACCTGGCCGGCGGTGCCGCTGAACGCGATAAAGTCCCGGTCGTTCGCCTTGTACTCGACATGGAATCCCTGACGCTCAAGCCATGCGGCGACCTTCTCGAAATCATCCGGGCTCAGCCCGAACTGGTCCGCATACTCATCCGAGCCGAGCCATTTGTGGTACTGCTCCGATGAGCTGTCACGTTGCGCTGCAAGCAGCCGCGCAAGAGCGTCTTCCTGGGCTGGCGTTCGTTTGAACCACAGGGTGATCCAGGGGAGTTTCAGAGAAGGCTCGACGGCTCCCTCATCGCCATGTTCCGCGAGCGCCAGCGGACGGACCTTACTGTCAAGGACGACAATGCGCTGATTGTCGATCGCGCTGCTGATTCGATTCTGCTGCCCGAACAACGGCGAAGCGAGCAATACGCCGATTACACCGGCAAGTCCCCATGCGGCTTTCATCTGCCGATCCAAGCCTCCAACGACGTTGATCACCACCGTCACTCAGCGCGATGCGAGGCACCCGCGGGAGCGATGACCGTCGATGCGAAACCCAGTCAGCAACCGGACGGGTCGCCTAAAGGCTGTAGTAACCCTTTTATGTTGCGACAAGCGTCGCCGGGCTCCGTGTCGATGTATCAATAGTACTATCATTTCGCGTACCTACAATCCCTTTGTAACGACAACTGTAACGAAATGAGGCCGATTTATCGAGATTTGAATCGAGGCGTGTGTGCGGCGGCAGACTGCCCGACTACATTTCCAGGGAGCGAACGTAGATGGTGCTTTCCGCCGTGCTTTCCGGTGACGGTGACGCGCCGCTGGATGTGACGATCCTATGCGGCGGAGCTGATCGCGCGATGCTGGTTATGTCAGTGCCGGAAGCGCTTTTCTCGCCTCACGGTCGGGGTCGTTCTTCGCGACGCTGACATCGTCGAAGACCATGGTTTCACCCCTGGCGGAAGAGTACCTGGGCCAGTTGGGAAGGCCCGGCCCGTTGGGATGACCGGTCTTCATGAACTGCAGCAGTGCGCCTGCCATTTTCTGCGACAATGCCCGGGGCCTCGGTCCGCCGCCGCTGTGGGTGAGCATGAGATCGGTGTTATAGAACCAGAAGCTGATATCCACGCAATGGAAGGCGCGCATGCGTCCATCGAACAGGGGCGGCTGCCAGGTGAACCAGTTGACGTAGACCGGGGCGGGCTGTTTCGACTTCGCGTCCGCCAGGGCCACGACGCTCTGGCGATTACTGGCCACCAGCGTCCAGATCTCCACGGGCTTCGCGCCAGGAAACGCTCTGACGTAAGAATCCACAACGTCCTTCGCTTTGTCACCGAATCCGGGACCGAATCCTGCTCTTTCTCTAAGCCGGGCCACCGCCTGATCCAGCGTCATGGATTCGAGTGAAGGGTCAGCCCAACTTGCCGACGCCTCCTCGCGCACCGAACTGATAATCATCGGCACGTCCGCGGCGCTTGGCGCCCCTTCGGGATCGTAAGGATGCTGCGGCAGGATGACGCCATCGACGACGGGATTGAACCCTCGCGTGAGACCGCCGCCCGCTTCCCTCGCCACTGCCTGCTGCGCTTTGGTGGCGATGGCGTAGAAGTCTTTCCAGGGCATGGCCTGGAGCTTGTCCAGCTCGCCGGGGCTGAGCCCGGCTTCTTTGACCACTACGGCGCCCAACTTCTCAGAGAACTCCTTGTCGCCAGCCTTGCGCGACGCACCGCTGAGAACGACGGCTTTATGGAACAGACCTTTGGCGGAGGGCATGGCAGTGAGAATGCAGACCTTCGCGCCGCCGCCGGACTGGCCCATGATGGTGACGTTGCCGGGATCGCCGCCGAAGCTGGCGATGTTGTCGCGAACCCATTCGAGAGCGGCCACGATGTCGAGCATGCCGACATTGCCGGAGGCGGCGAACCTCTCTCCACCGACGCCCGCGAGATTGCAGTAGCCGAGCGGCCCAAGCCGGTGATTGACGGAACAGAAGACGACGTCGCCGAAGCGAGCGAAGCTTTCGCCGTTGTAGCCGTCCTGTTCGATACCATTGCCGTTCGTAAATCCGCCGCCGTGAATCCAGAACATCACTGGCCGTTTCCTGCCGTCGATAGCGGGCGTGAAGACGTTAAGACGCAGGCAGTCCTCGCTGACGTCGTAGTAATTCCAGTGGTCGCGAAAGGAGGCGGGGGTGAACGCGTACCGCTTGTCCATGTTCTGCGGGGCGGAATCGCCCCAGAAAAGTGCAGGGCGCACGTCAGTCCACGGCTTCGGTTTCCGCGGAGGCATGAACCGGTTCGATCCGGAGGTATCGGCGCCGTAGGGAATGCCGAGGAAATAGTTGATGCCCCGAAGGACATATCCTCTGACCTTGCCGTACTGCGTGTTGGCTACGGCGATGTTATCGCCGACGAGCAGAAGCTGCGTGTCCCGGCCTTTTGCGGTTGCGGCCTCCGCGGTCACGTTCGCCGATGCCGCGCCTATGGCAAGGCCTGCAGAGCTGGCAGAAATGGACTGAATGAAACGGCGCCTGTTGGGCTTCATACTGACGATCCTCCTGCCGGTTGCCAGGCTCCCGACCTTGCTGAAGCCTGGCCCGGAAGCGATCAGTATATAGCCACCCACGGCCCGCCGGTTCGAAGTCAGGGTAACGGTGTGAGACGGGCGGGCCGATGCAGATCGCCTTCCAGCCGCGGGGTACACTGCGGGGATGGATGTGATCCGGAGTCCGAAGATCATCGAATCGGCGGGGAATCTGCCGAAGCGCATCGCGGAGTTTGTGGGGCGTGTGAACACGGGCACGACGGGGGTGAGCGTGGCGCATATGACCAGTCCCGCGGGATGGCGCGAGCCGGGGCAGACGCCGGAGTTCGACGAGTACACGCTGGTGCTGGGCGGTTCGCTTCGGGTTGAGACACGCGAAGGGGTGGTGGAGGTGGCAGCGGGACAGGCAGTAGTGGCGCACAAGGGAGAGTGGGTGCGCTACAGCACGCCGGGGGCGGAGGGCGCGGAGTACGTCGCGGTATGCGTGCCGGCGTTCTCGCCGGATACGGTACACCGCGATCCGGAATAGGTCAGAACACGCGCGGGACGCCGTGGTGAACGGAGGATTCGAGGCTGCGAATGGCGGCGGCGACCTTGCGGCTGATGGTCTCCAGGTTGCACAGCGTCTGGATGCGATGGCGGCGCGCGGCGAGCAGCGAATCGTTCAGGACATACCCTAGCAGACCGCAAGGCTCGGCGATGCTGACCAGCATAATATCGCGCGTGTCGGGGATGGTGTCGTTGAGGATGGCGTCGGCGACGCGCAGGCGGACGTCGCGCTGCGGGCGGTTGTCCACCATGGGGAAGCGCTCGACGTCGATGACCCAGAGGCGCTTTGTCTTTTCATGGCGCAGGATGCCCTGATGGGCAAGAGAGGCCAGAGCCTCGCCTTCGAGATCGTCACGGCGGCGGAAGATCTCGTCGATCCACTCCTTCACGGAGGTAATGTCACCGCGCGCGGACATGGCAGCAAGAACGCGGTCGAGCGCGGCACTGCCAGTGGGGCTGCGGTCGAGGATGTGGATGGCCTCGGTGTCGGTGTCGATGCGGCGGGCGAGCGCAAGATCGAAGAAGACCGCGCCGACGAGGGCATAGGCGGTGCTGAATTCGCGGGCGGAGCGGAGACCGCCGGAGGCCTCATCCACGGCCAGCAGCACCACCTCTTCGAGCATGCTCAGCACGGAAGCACTCCGTGGATGTTGAGGACATGCTGCAGGCCGCTCATGTCGAAGACCCGGCGCACGGGCTCGCTGAGGCCGCAAACGGCGAACTCAGAGCCGCGGGTCTGGGCGGCGCGGGCAGCCTGCAAGAGGGCGCGAATGCCGGCGCTGGAGATGTAATCGAGCGAAGCGAAGCTGGCGGCCACCTTATCGTTCGCCTCGATGGCCGCGCGGAGCACGGACTCCAGCGCGTCAGCGGCCTCGGCATCGGCACGCCCGGACACGTTCACCACGCGCCAGCCATCACGGGTCTCTTCTTCTGTTTGAATCATTTCGGTACCTCTGTGTTTGTGGGCCTCAGCATGGTCAGACGGTTCCAGCCCGCGGCGCGCTCATAGTGGAGATTACGGACGATCTGGCGCACCAGATGAATACCGAGGCCACCGACGCGGCGTTCCTCGAGCGGGGCATTCAGGTCCGGGGCGGGGGCCTGATCCGGATGGAACGGCTCGCCACGGTCGGCAAATTCGATAAAGACGCCGCCGGGTCTGGCGCGCAGGGCGACGCGGACGGCTCCGGACACGCCGTCGCAGCCACCGTGACGGACGGCGTTGGTAAACAGCTCCTCGAGGACGAGATCCAGGTCGAACTCGACGTCCTCGGCAAGCGCGTGTTCACGGCAAAACCGTCCGACCTCAGCGGTCAGCGTCACGAGCTCGCTCATTTTGCCGTCGAGTAACAAGAATCGGTTGATTGTGCCACAGAGGGGGCGTGGCTTTCAATTGCTGGAATCCTGGAGCCGGGCGAGGCGGACCTTGATGCCATCGACGTATTTGCGGGCCTGCACGGAGTATTCGTGATCGGGGTTGATGTCGATGACGCGGGAGAGGTACTTTTCGGCAGAGACCAGGTGCGCGCGGGCGGCGGCGCGGTCGGTTTTGACCATGCCGTTATAGAGCTTCATTTCGACGGTGCCGGTGAGATAGAGGGTGTAGAAATCGTCGGGCTCATATCGCAGCGCGTCCTGGCAGAAGCCGGCGGCGCGCTGCACGTTGCCGAGGCGTTCTTCACACTCGCACATGCCGAAAAAGGCAGAGTTGCGCTGGTCGTTATAGAGCAGGCGCTGGCCGGGACTCTTGATGGAGACGCCGGGCAGCAGAGCCCATAGCGCCATACGCATGCCGGAATTGCCGATACTCATGTCGATGACGGCGCGGTAGTCTTCACGAGACTGATCGAAGCGGCCCATCAGACGCAAGGTATCGCCGCGCACCAGGCGCGCCTCGACCAGCTTCGGGGCGAGTTGCACGGCTTTGTCGGCATTGCGCAAAGCCTCGTCATAGCGACCGGTGAGCGAGTAGACCCAGGCAAGGCGCGAATAGATGAGGGCATCGCTGTCGTTGCGGCGGGCGGCTTCGAGAAGCTCGGTGACGGCCTGCTGGTTGTCGCCCTGCTCAACCAGAAGCTCGCCGTATTGTACGCGCGCGTCTACGTAGGTGGGATCGAGGTCGACGGCCTGACGGCAATGCTTCACCGCGGCGTCGGTGTCGCCCATGGCCTGCTCGACGAGGGCCAGGTAGTACGCGGATTTCGCGTCCTGCGGATCGGCCTTGAGAGCTGCGTCGAAATCCTGCTCCGCGGTTTTCAGGTCGGCGTCCGTCTGAGTGTTGCCGCTGGAGAAGAGCGAGCCGTGGTGTTTGATGAAGTGCTTCAGGCCGTCGTTAAAGAGATTCTCGGCCTGCTTGTTCGTCTTGCGCGGAAATTTGATGCGGATGTTGACGGTGCTGTCGCTGCCGGGGTCGATTTGCACTTCCTGGGTGTCGGGATCGTAGCCGGAGCGGACGGCGCGCACCACGTGGCGTCCTGCACTGAGCCCGGGATACGACGCGGAGCCGCCCTTGTCGAGCTTGCCGCGGAATTCGCCATCCACGTAGACCTCGACGGCGTCCATGTTGGAGACGACGTGCAGCGTGCCGGTGGAATTGCGGAGGGCGGCTGCGGGCGCGGCGCGATCTGGCACGAAACCAAGCAGCATGTCGGGGGAATAATCGCCGTGGTCCTGGGGCGTCTGCATGGCGTGCTTGGCCCAGGCGTGGTCACGCACGTTGCGGCGGACGTACTCAGTGAGCTCGAAGGCGGTGATGACGCCATCGCGCGGGCTGGTGTCGGCCTCGCCTTTCCAGCCCTGCACCAAATAGTAGGTGAAAATGCCGTGTTTGAGGTCGGGGTCTTCGAAGCTGCGCTCCTGCTCGTGACTGGCGGCCAGCGTGAGGAAGCCCTGCAGCTTGCCGTAGGCGTCGTTGACGGCCTTGTCGGTGGTGTATTCGGTGACCTTGGCGGAGTGGCAGGTATCGGTGAACAGAGCCTTCCAGCGGGATCTCACCTTATTGGCGAGGATGTCGCCGAGTCGCTCCATGGGATAGCCGGTAGCGACGGGATGGCGGGCGTCGATGTCATAGAGGGCGAGGTAACCGTGACCCTGCTGATCGACGAAGGCATGGCTGGCGACGTAGACGATGACGCGGTCGTTCGGTCCGGCGACGCTGGGCAGCCAGTCTTCGAGTTCGTGACGGAAATTGGCGAGGGTGGCGCGCGAGCCAATCAACGCGTGAACGTTTTCGGGTGCGATGTTCCCGCCCTCCTTGCTCACGATGACGCGCTCGACGGCCTCGGCATCGGATTCGGTGTAGTTGAGGAAGTCGCGCGGGTCGAGGTTCTGGAACTTCGCTACACCAACGATGAGGGCGTAACCTTTCGGGATGCTGACCGGGCCGGCGGGCTTCGTCGGTTCGGCGGGCTTTTGCGGCGTCCGCTCGATGGTCATGCCACGTCCGCCGAGCTGGTCCTTCTTCGGAGGCGGAGTCTGCGCAAACGCAAGCAGGCCGGCCGCGAGGATGCAGAGAATTGGCCGATGCATGACGCTCACCTGTGCGCGATACGGAACTCGTAGACGATGACGCCGCCGGTAGACTCGTCGGCAGGGGTGATGCGCGTACGTTCGCCGTCGTTCGAGAAGTTCAGATCGCGCGCCAAAAGGCTCTGCGACTTCGGCAGATTGATGCGCTCGTGAAAGGGCGAGGCCCCGGCGCGATCATCGGTGCAGGGCCCGCGAGCCGTCAGAGGCGTGTCACCGCAGCGCGGGATCAGGTTCTGCTCGGTGCTGAAGGAGCGATTCTGACCGGGGAGCAGATCCGCCGCGCTGACGTGCAGCACTTCGGGACTGAGTATCCAAACAGTGGTGTCAAAGCCGGGCGGACCGGAAATGACGAAGGAGCCGGACGCCGGGATGCGATAGGAGCGGCCGGGCGCGACCAGGTTGTCCGGATCGGTGTGGTCGGCGGGGAAGATCCACTCGCTGGCGCCCGAGGGCGGCCGGTTGAGCACATAGAGGTGGCCAGGCACCTCTGAGCGGAAGACGAAGCGAATCTGGTCGCCACTGGCGAAGACGTAGTGGGGATCGACTGCCTTCCACTCGCCGGAGTCCCTGCGCTCAACGACAACGTCGAGGGTGGCGGGCTTGGGCGCGGCGTCTTCGGCCAGAAGAATCAGCGGGGCGCATGCGACGGCCAGCAGCAGCGCGCCGCGCGCCCGGTCACTCATGGCGCAACCTGATCTCCGCGACGACGCGATCGTTGCCGGTTTCGGTTTTGTTCACGACGTAAACGGCGTGGGTTTCGGCGGCGTCCTTCGGCTTCTCGACGACGCGCTCCACTTCGGCGATCTCGAGGCCGCGGCCGCGCAGCGCGTCCACCTGCTGGTTGAGGTTGAGGGCCATCATGGTGGGACCGGCGGGGTCGCTGTCCGGCTTCGAGGCTTTGTTGCGGGCGAGGATGGCGCGGTGGAGCTGGGGAATCGCCTGCTCATTCTGAGCGATCGCCAGGAACAGAGTCTCAATGCCAGGCTGATTGTCGAAGCGGAAGCAATATTTCGTGGGGATCTGGACGACGCGGAAAGCGTCGATATGGTTGCTCTCGTCGGGCATCTTCGGCGAGGGCATCAGCGGCTGCCAGTTGCCGTCGGGGCCGTGGTGGAGCACATAGAGATAACCGGAGGTGTTCGATTCCACCTTCAACTGCACGCAGTCGCCGGCATGGAAGGTGGCGGCGTCCGACGTGTCCACCGTGCCGGAATCGGTGACCTTCACCAGGGTGTAGCGAATGCCGATGTGCGGCTGCGCGGGCGGCTGCGGAGTCGAAACGGCCTCTGTGGTCGCGGTGGGCTTCTCGGTCGTCTGCACCGCGGTCTCCGCCGTGGGCTTTGCTTTGGCGGTGTCGGAAACTTTAGCAGTGCGGTTGCGCCGGGCCGTCGTAGCATGGGTGGCGGTCGTGGACGTTGTGGAAGTGCTGGTCACCGCGGGCGGCGGCGGAGCGTCGTCGCGGTGGTAGTACATTTCCCTGGGCGTGAGTTGCGCCTCGCCGGCCTCCAGCACAGGCAGAAGCAACACCGCCGCAGCAAGCAAAACAATACGGGATGTCATGACATCCTCCTCCGATTGGCCTCAGTATGCCACAAAACCGAAGGTACTGTGGGTCTATGCCACGCGCCGCAGTTCCTGGCTGCTGGCGAGCGGGACAGACAACTCTGTCCCCTTTTCAGCCATTCTTAGTGTTGCGGACCGATGGTCACCGTGCCGGGCGCCCCGATGGTGCCTGTCGGCGTGGGCGGTTTGGACGATCCGCCGTTGTTTAAAGCCACTCCCGCAGCGACACCTCCAGCGACAGCAGCTCCAACGGCGATGGCGATAACAAGCAGGTGCGAATGACCGGCTGCCGCGGCCGCAGCCGCTCCACTGGAGCCCGCGGCAGCTCCGGCGAGGGCGTTGGTCTGGGTGATGGATGTGGTGCCGGTATGGCCCTGGAACGACGCGTGGACGTTGATCTTGAACTGGCCTGCGACATTGTTGGGCTTGATGGCCGCGGTGGCGCGCCCGGCCGCGTCGGTGGTCACGGTGAACACCTGGCTGCCGTCGGCGAAAGCTCCGCTGGGGCCGTAGTTCGGCAGGGTGAAGGTGACCAGAGCGCCGGCGACGGGGCGTTTGTTGCGGTCGTGCACCTCGACCACCGGCTTAGTGGCAATGCCTTTTTTTATGTTGTTGATGCCACCGTCACCCTCGACGATGGTGATGGTAAGGTCGTCGGTGGAACCGGCATCCTGCTGCTCCTGCGCGAAGACCGGCTGCCAGCCGGTAGTGATGCCGATGACCAGCGTCACCCAGCACAGCGTTCGATTGAGTGTGGAAACTGGTGTCATGTTCATTGCCTCACTGCCCCGACGAAGTCCCGGCTGAATTTGCGAGCGTGACGGAGACGCCGCCGAGAGCGGTGGTGTCTCCGGAATAAGCGAACGGCACGGACAAGTGGAAGGCACCGCCCGCCTGAATTCCGGGCGTGCTGGAGAACCAGGTGACTGCCGACGAGCTGAGGCTCACGGTCTGGGTCGCGCCGTTAAGGATGGTCCCCGAGGCGGCCTGGAAGGTGAAGTTCGCGCTGGTCAGATCGCGCGTGGTGGAGTACGCATCGAGTTCCACAGTGAACCCGGTGGCGGAGAGACCGGTAATGTGCACCGAGCCTGTGGTAATCACCGGCGCGATGGCTTTCACGGTCTGGGTGACCGAGGGCTGCGAATCGGACGGAAGGCCGTTGCCGTTCACCACAGTGATGGTCGCCGTGATAGTACCGGCGACCGTGCCCTGCTGGAAGACGCCGCCGCTGGGAACGGTGCCTGTCTTCGAGCCCTTCGCGATGGTGAAGGTGGTGGTATTGGTTCCGCCCGCGAAGACCACCTGGGAGTTCGTAGTACCGCCGGGCCACCCGGAAACGCCACTGGCCGGGGTGAAGCTCAGCATGATAGTGCCGGTGTAGTCAGCGAGCGCCGGCGTCGAGAGGTTGACTGTGATGGCCGGTTGATCGGTTGGCACCACGCCCGGTGTCGGGATGGCCAGATTCAGTCCGACCGGGACCGCTGGCGCGTTGATGGTGAAGGTCGCACCGCTGGAGATGACATCGGCGGCGTTGACCACCGTGACGGTGGCGGTGCCAACATCCGTAATAAGCGCGGCGGGAATCACAGCCGTGAGCGAAGTAGAGCTCTGGTAGGCGGTGGCAAGATCCGTCTCGCTTCCGCCCGCGGGCGTCCATTGCACAACCGAAGCGTGGATGAAGTTCGTGCCGGTGACGGTCATGGTGACATCGGACGAGCCGGCTTCGGCGCCATTGGGGCTCAGCGTGGTGATGGACGGCATGAGCGGCGGCGTGATGGTAAAGGTGGCGGAACTCGATGGGAGGGTTCCGTTCATGACGACCACGTCGGCGGTACCGGGAGTGGTGAGGAGCGCGGCGGGGATGGTGGCCTGCAGCGCGACGGCGCTCTGGAACACGGTGGCGAGGTTGGTCGCCTGGCCGCCGGAGGGTGTCCACGTGACCACCGACGTTGAGTTGAATCCGCTGCCGTTCACTACCATGACCGTGTCGTCCGAGCCGGCCGGGGCGGTGTTGGGCACCAGCGAGGTCAGCACCGGATTCGCGGGCGAGATGACCAGGGCGTAGGTATTGGCGCCGGTGAGAGCGGGCGCCGCGACGGTGCTGTCGCTCACGTTGATGGTGACGGTGAAGGTTCCGGCCGCTTTAGGTGCCCCGCTGATAACACCGCTGCTGGAATCGATGGTCAGGCCGGAAGGCAGACCCTTGGCGCTCCAGTGATACGGAGATATGCCGCCGCTGACGGCCATCGGCTGGTTGTATTGCACGCCGACGGTGCCGCTGGCGAGCGACGCCGTGGTGATTACCAGACCCGAAGTAGGCGTGCTGCTGCCGAGGGTGATGTTGTCGAAACCGATGCCGTTATCGGAGCCGCCGAAATCGACGGACATGGCGACGCCGGTAAAGGTGACGCCGATGGGATTCCAGCAACTGTACGGTTCGTTGGAACCGTTGCAGTAGGAGCCGGTGACGGGCAGGGCGATGGTGGCCAGCACGCTGCCGGTCTTGTTGACGCCGGAATAGACAGTCACCGCTCCTCGTTCGAAAGCGGCGGCATAGTAGAAGGAGAAACCGTTCTGGAAGCCGTTCGGAACGTTCATCACGAGCCCGCCGCCGTTGAGGAAGTAGGCAGTGGTGATGCCGCTGGGATTGAATTCGAAGTTGCCCTCGCCGCCGTCGAGGATTGAGGTGAGGGCGAGTGCGCCAGAGCCAAATGAAACGCCATAGTTCGGACCGGGGCCGGTTCCGTCGCCGGTCTTGCCGCCGTTGTAGTAATCGAGGATCTCTTCGTTGTCGTGCAGGCCTTCGAAGGTCAGGGTGAAGGTGGTTTGCGGAGAGCCCGTCTGAGCCAGCAACGCGGCCGGGGCGAACAGCGCAAGACCGAGGGCCGCCAGCACGCCGCCGATGATCTTTCGCGTGAAACAGTTGGCAGTCGTTCGATTCATCGTTATCCTCCGGCTACCGCGCCAGCCCCATGCGGATCTGCCGCGGGACGAAATAGACGGCGGCAGTCTCTCTGCTGGTGTCGAGAATCCAGGCCGGCTGGCCGGACCGGGATGAGATGAGGAAACGGTGGGCAGCCTGCAACTGCTGCAGGGCGCCAAGAGCAACCGGGAGATTCACGGCCGCGGTCTGCAGGGTCACCAGATCGATGCGGGTGAGCTGCTTCGCGCCGGAGATGCCGATGAGGACCGCGTCGCCATCGAAGGCGAGCAGCGCGTCGCCGTTAATGCCTGACAGCCCTTCGGCGAGGAGGCGCGTGGAAGGCGAGGCAGCGATGTTTTCGATCATCAGAGCGCGGCCGCCATCGCGATCGAACACCAGCGCGCTGGTGGAGGACGGCGCGAAGACAATTCCACCGAGATCGCGGGTGCTGTGGAGCAGTTGCGCGGTCTTACCGGAACGCAGGGCGAAGACACCGCCGTCGGACGCGCCGGCCAGCAGTGTAATGCCGTCGTCGGCAAGCGCGAGGGTCCGGATGTTCGCCGGAAGATCGGCGAGATTCACGCTTGCGGCGATGCGCGGAGCAGCGGGCAGGCCGGCGAGAATCTGGAGGCGACCTTCCTGGGTGGAGAGCACGGCCGCGGAAGCGCCGCCGGGACTGAAGGCCACGATGGCCGGTTGCGCGAGGGCTCCGGCGACCGGCTGCAACGGGAGCGCGAGCGTTCCATTAAACTGCACGATGGCCAGTGCCGTGGTCGCCCGCTCAACGAGGCCGAAGCCGCCACCAGGCGCGAGGTGTATCCGTTCGATACCACGCGGCAGAGCGAGCGGCCCGC
>Ga0335080_10004019_pt1 | contig 14950 bp, 12 predicted proteins | sample Lox_Sample_34_FD_206720 | JGI IMG/M metagenome (GOLD analysis project Ga0335080, IMG submission 206720) | Soil microbial communities from Loxahatchee National Wildlife Refuge, Florida, United States - Lox_Sample_3.4 | ecosystem: Environmental > Terrestrial > Soil > Wetlands | place: USA... | reverse complement strand
GCGAAACGTGGGTTGGCGGCCTGGGCCGGTCTGGTTCGATTATCCTCTAACGGCATCGTCAATGGCGCAGCGGGCGGGGGGCCCATCGGAGGGCATGGCGGGACACGGTTGCCGGATTCGTCGACCCTGCGTCGCATCTGCCCGCGAAAGGAGGCCGGACCCGGCTTCGAGCTCGCCTAGCGCGGGTTGACGTCGACGTACGGCAGCACCGAGTAGAGAAACGGGTGCGTCTTGTGCCCGAGCACCCACGGCTGCAGGACGACGATGCGACGCTGGTATACGCCCAGCACCCAGGCGGTGTCCGCCTCCGACTGCCGCGTCATCGCGAGGAACAGCCGGTTGCGCTCCGGGCCGTCGGGAAGCGCCTCGGCCTGTCGATAGAGCTTGTCGTAGGCCTCCGAGCCGTAGCAGCCCGGATTGCTCTCGTGGCTGTTCGGTCCGTAGAGCAGCTGCATGAAGTTCTCGCCGTCGGGATAGTCGGCGAACCAGTTCCAGCTGAACAGCATCGTGGTGCAGGTCGTCGAGCGCTTGGCGGTCTCGGCGCCGGTGAGGACCTCCGAGCGGATGCGCACGCCGATGCGCTCCAGGGATTTCTGCCAGATCAGCTCTTCGTCGCGGGCCGATCCGCCGGTGTACGAGTTGCGCACGAGCTCGAGGGGCTTGCCGTCGGGCAGCGTGCGGAATCCGTCCGCGCCGCGCTTGTAGCCGAAGCGGTCGAGGAGCCGGTTCGCGAGCTCGGGATCGTAGGCATTGTTGCTGCGATACGCCGGGTCGTACCCGGTCACGCCGGGCGGAATCGGCATCTCCGCGTGCTCGGCGGCGTCGTGAAAGACGACGTGCACGAGATCATCGGTCCGGTAGGCGAGAGCGATCGCGCGCCGCAGCGCGATCTTCTCGGGTGCGAAGCCGCCGACGACCGGATCGAGGAAGTTGAACGCGGTGAAGCCGACGACCGGCGTGGCGGCGCGATAGATCGAGATTCCCTTGGCGGCGAGATCGGGGGCGAGCTTGTCGCCGACCAGTGCGGTCCCCTGGAAGCGCGGCAGCAGGTTCACGGTATCGAGGTCGCCGCGAAGGAAAGTGAGCCAGTAGGTCGTGTCCTCCTCGATGATCGAGAGCTCGATGTGCCCGATCTGCGGCATGCGCTTGCCGTGCATCTGCGCGACGATTTCCTTGTCGCGGGGGTCGGACCCGGGAGCGAAATCCCAGACGAACCCGCGATAGCCGGGATTCGCGTCGAGGACGGCGCGCGTGCCCGGGGTCCAGCTCGTGAGTACGTACGCACCGCTGCCGACCGGATGCCGGCCGATGTCGCCCCCGTACGCCTCGACGACCTCGCGGGCGACGATACCCGTCGCGGAATGGGCCAGCAGATAGCCAAAGCGGTAGTCCGGAGCGGCAAGGCGGAAGCGCACGGTGTAGCGATCGAGCGCCTCGATGCCGGGGATGCGGGCGTCGTAGTCGAGCTTGCCGCCTTTCGCCGCGCGCGCGAGGTCGTCGAGCCCCACGAACTTGTTGCGCATCATGAACTGGTAGGGCGAGCGCTGCACGGGGTCCATGAAGCGCTTGAAGCTGTAAACGACGTCCTCGGCGGTCAGCTCGCGGCGCTTGCCCTTGAACGCCGGATCGGCCGCGAACACGATGCCCTTGCGCAGCTTGACCGTCCACGTCCTTCCCTCGTCCGTGACCAGCGGCATCGCCTCGGCGGCCATCGGAACGAGCTTCGCGGGCCGCGCGAGATAGTCGTAGGTGAGGAGCCGGTCGAAGATCAGCTCGAGTACCACGGCGGCGGAGGCATTGGTCGGGCCCGCGGGATCGAATCCCGGGACGTCCTCCGCCAGGATCCCGTGCCAGCGCTTGCTCGGATCGGCTGCGTGCGCGGAGGCGCTGGCGACGAGCAACGCGAGCAACGCCGCGCGGCTGAACGACCTCCTTCCGCCCATCTCGTCGCGCCTCCGAGGTTCCGATCGACGGCCTATTCTAAGCCGGGCCGATCCGACGGGAGGATCGATCGGTGCGGTCCCGCGCGCCTCGATACCAGGCGGATGCTGCCGCTCGGGCCGGCGCTCCTCGACGCCGCGGCGGACACCGACGCGGCGAGCATCGACGCTGGTTCGGAAGCGGCCTTGGGCGGCGCGCTCGGGCAGGGCTTCGCGGCACGCGTTTCCGGAGGAGCCGGACTGGCGCCGGCCATCGCACGGGAGCCCAGGCAGCGCTCGAGCCGACCGAAGGCCCCGCGCCTGTCTGTCGACTGACTATTTCCCGGGCTCGGCCGAGGCTCGATCGCACCCGCGCGGGGCTCGCGTGGACACGCGAACATCGCATCGCTATGATGAGCGCCGTCGCTTTTAGGACGGAGATGTCGTTGGACGCAGCAGGTTGTGGTACTTCCGCCGAGGTCCGCCGGTAGCCCTGTCGTAACACAGTCCATCCCGACTGCTTTCGACTCTCCCGGTTGACCCAGGCGTGGTCCCGGGAAGTCGAAGCAGCATGCCGCGGCGTTGCGCCCCGGCCCGCAGCTCTTCTTCGAACCTGGAACAGGTGTATGCAGTCAACGCCGAGACGGTGCATGGCTGCGGAAGAGCGCTGCGCCCCGAGGGCATTCCAAGCCGGAAGAGACCTTCGCCCGAGCCGAGTCGAATCGTCGAATGACTTCCCGCGCCTATCCTGATACGACGGGCCAGCAGATCGCGCACGACGGGCGCTTCGGCTGGATCGACGCGGCGCTCGTCCTCGTCGTGCTCGCTCTGCTGTGGCTGCTGGTCGTCCTGGGCGGCGATATGCGGGTCCAGTTCGACGAGCTGCGTCCGCCGCCGCTTTCGCTCGACCTGGCCTACATCCCCTACTACACGGCACGAACGGTGCTGCGGATGTTCATCGCCTTCGCCGCGGCGCTCCTGTTCACGCTGACCTACGGATACCTCGCCGCGAAGAGCGTGCGGGCCCGCGCGGTCATGCTTCCGCTGCTGGATATCCTGCAGTCGGTGCCGGTCCTCGGTTTCCTCTCGGTGACGGTAACCGGTTTCCTCGCGCTGTTTCCCGGCAGTCTGCTGGGAGTCGAATGCGCCAGCATCTTCGCGATCTTCACCGCGCAGGCGTGGAACATGACGTTCGGCTACTACCACTCGATGGTAACGATCCCGCCCGAGCTGCAGGAGGCCGCATCGGTATACAAGCTCAACCGGTGGCAGCGCTTCACCAAGGTCGAGCTTCCGTTCTCGGCGATCGGTCTCATCTGGAACTCGATGATGAGCTTCGGCGGCGGGTGGTTCTTCGTCGCCCAGAGCGAGGCGATCTCGGTGCTCAACAAGAACATCAAGCTGCCGGGGCTCGGCTCCTACATGGCGGCGGCCGTCGAGGCCGGCGACACGCGCGCCGCGGTCTGGGCGATCGTGGCGATGATCCTCACGATCGTGGTGATCGACCAGCTGCTCTGGCGTCCGCTCGTCGCCTGGGCGGAGAAGTTCAAGCTCGAGCAGACCGAGGGCAGGGACAACCCGACTTCGTGGGTGCTCTCCCTGCTGCAGGGTTCATTCGCGCTCGCGTGGCTTGCCGAGCACGCGGGACACATCCTCGGCCGCTTCTCGGAGCGGGCGTCGGTGCTGGGCGCGGACCTGGCCGACACGCTTGCCGGCCGCACGCCCGGCAGGGTGAAGGCCCTGCTTCGCGTCGCGATCGCCGCCATCGCCGCCGCGGGCATCGGCTGGCTCATCGTCGACGCGCTCGGCATCGCGAAGGAGATCCGGAGCGACGTCGGCGGCGCCGAGATGCTGCGCGTGTGCGGGCTGGGCATGCTCACGCTGCTGCGCGTCGTGGCGATGACCACGATCGCCACGCTCATCTGGACGCCGATCGGCGTGTGGATCGGCCTGCGTCCGCACGTCGCCCGCATCGCTCAGCCGCTCGCGCAGATCGCGGCGTCGTTTCCGGTGAACATGACCTTTCCGTTCATCGTGGCCTTCTTCATCTCGACCCGCATCTCGATCAACTGGGGCAGCGTGCTGCTGATGGCGCTGGGCACGCAGTGGTACATCCTGTTCAACGTCATCGCCGGGGCGATGGCGATCCCGAGCGACCTGCGCGAGGCGGCCGCGCTGTTCGGGCTGCGGCGATGGCGCCTGTGGCGGACGCTCATCATCCCCGCGATCTTTCCCTTCTGGGTGACCGGTGCGGTGACCGCCGCGGGGGGCGCATGGAACGCCAGCATCGTCGCCGAAGTCGCCTCGTGGGGCGACGACAAACTCGTGGCCGACGGGCTCGGCGCGTACATCGCGCAGGTGACCGCGAAAGGCGATCAGCCTGCGATCTATTTCAGCATCCTGGTGATGTCGCTGTTCGTCGTGATCATGAACCGCGTCCTGTGGCGGCGCCTCTACGACCTCGCCGAGCGAAAGTTCAAGCTCGACTGAGAACGACGATGCCAGCGGCGCACGAGGATTTGCAAGCAACCGCGGCCGAGCGCCCCGCTGCGCGCCGCCGGAGAGGATCATGCCCGCCGACATCCTGACGGCCGACCGATTGCCCGAGGCCCGGGCGCAGCGCGCGAGCGGCGCGCAGCTGATCGAGCTGCGCCGCGTCTCGAAATCCTACATGGGCGCCGAAGGCAGCCCGCCGGTCACGGTGCTCGACGACATCAACCTCGAAGTGGGCGAAGGGGAGGTGGTCGCTCTGCTGGGGCAATCGGGCTCGGGCAAGTCGACGATCCTGCGCCTCATGGCGGGTCTCACGAGCCCGACCCAGGGCAGCGTGCTCAGCCACGGCGCGCCCCTCGTCGGAATCAACCGCAGTCTCTCCATCGTCTTCCAGAGCTTCGCGCTGTACCCCTGGCTGACGGTCCAGGAGAACGTCCAGATTGGCCTCATCCAGCGTCGTCTCGAGGAGAGCAGGCAGCAGGAGGAGATCGAGCGCGCGCTGGAGCTCATCGCGCTCTCCGGCTACGAGAACGCCTATCCCAAGCAGCTTTCCGGCGGGATGCGCCAGCGGGTCGGATTCGCCCGCGCTCTGGTCGCCCAGCCGGAAGTGCTGTGCATGGACGAGCCGTTCAGCGCTCTGGACGTGCTGACCGCCGAGAGTCTGCGCACCCAGGTGATCGACCTGTGGCGCAGCTCCCAGCACGCGGGGCTCAAGAGCATCTTTCTCGTCACCCACAGCATCGCCGAGGCCGTGTTCACCGCGACCCGGATCGTGATCATCTCGTCGCACCCCGGCCGCGTGCGCAATGTCATCGTCAACCCGTTGCCGTATCCTCGCGACGTGAACTCGAGGTCGTTCGCCGACCTCGTCGATCAGGTCCATGCGGCCATCACGGCGCTGGTCCTGCCCGACGAGCCGGTCGAGGAGCCGCGGGCGGCGGCTGCGGCCGCGGCCCAGGCCGCCGCGCTCACCGCCGCGCCGCCGAGCGGCAGGATCGAGCCGGTACCCAACGTGCCGGTGGAGACGATCGTCGGCCTGCTGGAGATCATCGAGGACGCGCAGGAGACCATCAACGTCTTCGACTTGAGCGCCCGGATCGGCAAGGAGTTCGGCGAAACCATCGCCACGGTCAAGGCTGCCGAGATGCTCGACCTCGTCGACACCCCGAAGGACGACGTGCTCATGACGCAGGCCGGCTGGTATTTTCTCGCCGCGCCGACGCCGGCCCGCAGAGCGCTGTTCCGCCAGGCGATCCTGAAGCTGCGCCTGTTCCAGATGCTGACGTCGCGCCTGGCGGAAGCGCCGGAAGGACGTCTCGACGCCGAGAGCGTGCTCGAGTGGCTGGGGACGCTGCTGCCGTACGATCAGCCGGCGAGAATGCTCGAGACGCTCGTCGGCTGGGGTCGGTATGCGGAACTCGTCGATTTCGACCAGGACAGCAACACCGTCCACCTCCATGAAGCGAGCACGGAAGGCGAGGACCGGGGCATGGAGGCCTCTTCGTGATCCAACCCGACCGCGCCGCGCCCGGACGGCGACAACGATGACGAATCCCGTGGTCGCGGTCATGGGCTCGGGCGACATCGCGTTCGACGTGGAGATGGCGACGAGGGCGGAGCTGTTCGATCGGCTCGCCGCGATGCTGGCGCACGGCAGCCGCCCCACTCGCGCGGAGGTCGTCGCGGGCCTGAGCGCGCGCGAGGAGCTGGGGTCGACCGCGGTCGGCTACGGCATCGCGATACCGCATGCGCGCATGCCGCAATGTGCGGCGCCGGCCGCGGCGCTCGTTCGCCTTCGCACCGGCATTCCCTTCGGCGCGCCCGACGGAAAGCCGGTGTCGCTATTCCTCGGGCTGATCGTTCCGCAGGACGCCAATCAGCAGCATCTGAAGCTGCTCGCCACAGCCGCGGCCATGTTCAGCGACCGGGGCGTTCGCGAAGGACTGCGCGTGGCCCGCGACCCCGCGACCGCGATGGAGCTCCTGGCCGCATGGCCGGGCGTCAGGCCACCGCAGTGAGGGCGGCCGCGAGCGCATCGTCGACGCGCTCCATCCAGACGAAGCGGAGCTTTTCCCGCGCGTCGGCCGGAATCTCCTCGAGGTCCCGCCGGTTGCGCTCCGGCAGCATCACCGTCGTGATGCCCGCGCGCAGCGCGGCGAGCACCTTCTCCTTGACGCCCCCGATCGGCAGCACGAGCCCGCGCAGCGAGATCTCGCCGGTCATCGCAACGTCGCTGCGCACGGGGCGGTGGGTGAGGAGCGAAGCCAGCGCCACGAACATCGCCACGCCGGCGCTCGGACCGTCTTTCGGCGTCGCCCCCGCCGGGACATGCACGTGGATGTCCGACTTCTCGAGCGATTCCGCCGAGACGCCGAGCTCGCTCGCGCGCGCTTTCACGAGCGACAGCGCCGCCTGCGCGCTTTCCTTCATCACCTCGCCGAGCTGGCCGGTGAGAATGAGCTTGCCCGATCCGGGCATGCGCGCGGCCTCGACGAAGAGGATGTCGCCGCCGACCGGCGTCCAGGCGAGCCCCGTGGCCACGCCCGGCACCGCGCTGCGCATCGCGACCTCGGCTTCGAACTTGCGCGCGCCGAGGATGGGCGCGAGGTCGCCCGGTCCGATCCGGACCTGCTGTGCGCTGCCCTCGGCGATCTTCACCGCGACGCTGCGGAAGACGTTGCCGATCTCGCGCTCGAGGTTGCGCACACCCGCCTCGCGCGTGTACTCGTCGATGATCTTCATGAGCGCATCGTCGCCGATCTCGCACTGGCCGGCCTCGAGCCCTGTGGCCTCGAGCTGACGCGGAACGAGATACCGGCGCGCGATCTGCAGCTTTTCCTGCGCGGTGTAGCCCGGGAGCTGGATGATCTCCATCCGGTCGCGAAGCGGGCCCGGGATCGTGTCGAGCACGTTCGCCGTGCAGATGAACATCACGCCGGAGAGATCGAACGGCACCGCGAGGTAGTTGTCGCGGAAGCTCGAGTTCTGCTCCGGATCGAGCACCTCGAGCAGCGCCGACGCCGGGTCGCCCTGGAAGCCGCCCATGCCCAGCTTGTCGACCTCGTCGAGCATCATCACGCAGTTGCGCGTTCCCGCCTTGCGCAGGCTCTGGATGATGTTCCCGGGCAGCGAGCCGATGTAGGTGCGGCGGTGGCCGCGGATCTCCGCCTCGTCGTGCACGCCGCCGAGGCTCACGCGCACGAACTTGCGCCCCGTGGCCTTGGCGATGCTCTGGCCGAGCGAGGTCTTGCCCACGCCGGGCGGGCCGACGAAGCACAGGATCGGGCTCTTGCCCGACGGGTTGAGCTTGCGCACCGCGAGGAACTCGAGGATGCGCCGCTTGATCTTGTCGAGGCCGTAGTGATCGGCATCGAGGATGCGCCGCGCCTCGTTCAGATCGATCGGCGTACCCGGGTCCGCGGCCCAGGGCAGCTCGATCAGCCACTCGAGGTACGTGCGCACCATCGAGTATTCGCCCGCGGCCTCCGGCATGCGCTCGAGCCGCTTCAGTTCCTTGCGTGCCTGCTTCTCGACCTCCTCGGGCATCTTCGCTTCGGTGATCGCCTTGTCGAGCTCCGCGATCTCCGCCGCGCCTTCGTCGCCTTCGCCGAGCTCCTTCTGGATCGTGCGTATCTGCTCTCGCAGGAGGTGCTTGCGATTGGTGTCGCTGATCGACTCACGGGTGCGCGCGTCGACCTCGCGCGACACCTTCAGCACCTCGATCCGGTGGGTGAGCAGCTCGAGCAGCTTGTCGAGCCTGGTCTTCAGGTCGAAGATCTCGAGCAGCGCCTGCTTCTCCTCCGGTCCGATGTCCATCACGCCGGCGATGAAGTCGGCCAGCCGCGATCCGCCTTCCACCGCGTTGAGCGCCGCCACCAGCTCCTCGGGCACCTGCGGCAGCAGCGACAGGATCTCCAGCGCGCGCTCCTTCAAGGTGCGCGCGCGGCCTTCGATGTCCGCATCGACCGTTTCCGGATCGTCGATGGTCTGCACGCGGGCAGCGAGGAACGGGTAGCCGTCGAGGAACTGCAGCACGCGGAAGCGCTGGAGCCCGCTGCAGATCGCGTGATGCGATCCGTCCGGCGCGGTGATGTAGCGCACCACCGTGGCGGTCGTGCCGACCCAGTGCAGGTCGTCGGGGCCGGGCTCCTCGGCCTCCGGCTTGCTCTGAAGGAGGACGCCCAGCGGCCGCTGCGAGCGGGTGGCTTCCTGGGCCGCCGCGCGCGAGCGCTCGCGTCCGACCGTGAGCGGAATCACGGCCCCGGGGAAGAGCACGACGTTGCGCACCGGGACGATGGCCACCGCATCGTCGGGCAGCGGACGCGCCGCCGCGTCGCGGCGCAGCGTCGCCCCGGCGGCCGGGCTCTCGATGCGCGTACCCGCGTCGGCGGTCACCGGCTCGGCATTCTCGATCGTCTTTTCGTTCATGTCGGTCCTAGCCCGCCTTGCGCAGCCTCAGGATGAGGCAGCCGTCGGCGAGCTCGCGCGTGGCGGATTCGAGCTGCGCCTGCGCGAGCGGAATGCGCCGCTCGAAGTAGCCGTAGGGAATCTCGAGGCGGCGCACGGCGCACCCGGATCCCGAGAAGGGGAGCGGCCTTTCCGCGCGCACGACGATGGCCCCGGCCTCGACCGTCACCTCGAGCCGGTCCGCGGCGACGCCGGGGAGGGCGACGACGATGACGACAGCTTCGTCGTCCTCGAACACGTCGACGGGAGGCTCCCAGGTCGGCCGTGGGCGCGCCGTTGCGGTCAGGCGGAAGAACTGGCGATGCATGCGCTCGGCCTGCTCCAGCAGCTCGACGGCCTGCGTCCACATCCAGTCGGTCGGGTTGCGCGATGCCATGGCGATACGCTAGCGCGGCTCGACGCTGGCTTCCACCCAGCGGACGAGCCGCGGCGCGTCGAGCGCGCCCGATTGCCGGGCGATCTCGCGTCCGTCCCTGAAGGCGATGAGCGTCGGGATGCTGCGGATTCCGAACCGCGCCGCGATGTCCGGCTCGTCCTCGGTATTGAGCTTGGCGAGCCGCACGCCCGGTGCGAGCTTCGCCGCGGCCTGCTCGAAGGCCGGCGCCATCATCCGGCATGGACCGCACCACGGCGCCCAGAAGTCGACGATGAGCGGCAGGTCGGTCGCCGCGACCTGGCGGTCGAAGCTCGCCCCGGTCAGCTCGAAGGCCTGTCCCGGAAGGAGCGCCCGCCTGCAGCTGCCGCACCTTGGACCGTCGCCGAGGCGGGCGGTCGGGACCCGGTTGGTCGTCGCGCAGCCGGGACAGACTACGCGCACGCCGCTCGAGGCTGCCCCGGACGCGACGGACGGGTCGGCTGCAGCCGGTCGGGTATTCATGATGAGTCAGTATGAGGGCATGACGGGGGGATTCAAGCCCTCGAAGAAGGGCTCGGAAGCCTCGTCGGCGCCTCGGCTGGGCCGCCCCTTTCGGACACGCAGAACCCGAGAGAATTCGTCATGTGCCCGCCGATTCGGATCGGCGTAGACTAGGCTGGCGGGCTTACCAGGGGAGGGGCCATGAACCAGCGAGAGCGCTATCTGCGCGCGGCTGTGGCATGCGCAATCGGGTTGGCATGCGCAGCGTCTTCACCGCTCGAGGCCGTGGGCAAGCAAAAGCCGATCGCACAGATCGTCCGTCCCGGCCAATCGATCCAAAGCGCCATCGACAACGCCCCGCCTGGCGGGTGGATCTACATACTGCCCGGCGTCTATCACGAGACGGCGAATGCGACCAATGGGCTCAACATCAGCGCCAGCGTGAATCTCGTCGGGCTGTCCACGCCCAGCGCTCCGGTCGTGCTGGAAAACGCGGGCAATCAGGCGAACGGCGTGGTGGTTGTCCCGCAGGATCGGACCGAGTGCATGAGCTGCCACGCGAGCCTCGCGCCGCCCTTCAGCCTCCTGCCCGGCGTGAGCGCGACACCCGTGCCGCGGCCGCCGATGATGAACGAAGTGTCGATACGCGGGATCACGATTCGCAGCTTCAACAACAACGGTCTCTTCCTGGAGAACGTCGACGGCTTCTCGATCGTCGACGTGCAATCGGTCGACAACAAGAACTACGGCATCTTTCCGACGCTCTCCCGGAACGGCGTGGTCAGCAACAGCCACGCCTCGGGCTCGGGAGACACGGGCATCTGGGTCGAGACTTCGAGCAACGTCCTGGTGACCGGCAATCTGGTCGAGAACAACGTGGTTGGCTTCGAGGTCTCGAACAGCGACAACATCTTCCTCGAGGGCAACGAGAGCCGGAACAACTCGGTCGGGATGGGCATCTTCCTTCTTTCCGGCCTGTTCGCCAGTCACCCGGGCGCGAGCGCCGTCACGGCGACGAAAAACTCCATCCACGACAACAATCGCGCGAACGATGCGCCGCCGAATACGATCCTCGGGTTCCTGCCTCCGGGCACCGGCGTTCTCGTCCTGGGCGTCGATAGCTCGCTCTTGTCGAACAACGACGTCGAAAACAACAATCTCGCGGGGATCGCCATCGTGGACGTCTGTCTGGCGTTCGCCGGCTCGAGCTTCGACTGCTCGACCGATCCAAAGGCGACGGACGCCTACCTCGCCGACCAGGATGCGACGAACGATCGCGTCGTGCGGAACAAGCTCGTTCACAACGGAACCGCGCCCGGGCCCACCCCGTTCGCCTTCGCGGCGGGCGATCTCACGCTGCTGTCGACGGGCGCGGGCAATTGCTTCGGCAAGAACAGCTACGCGACGAGTTTCTCGATCGAAGGATTCCTCCCGGCGTGCCCCTGAGCTGATAGCGCCGGTCGTATCGCAGGCGCTGCGAGTTCGAGCCGGGGGCGGCACGAACCATCGCGCGAGGAATCCGATCGCTGCGCACCCGTGGAGGCGCTTTGACATGGCGTCTGCCCCGGGAATGCTCCGTCGCGCCGCCTGTCCAATCGCAGTGTCAGTATGACTGGCGCCGACGTGTCCGGATTCCCCAGGGCGGCTCCGAGCTTCGAGGAGCCTCTGGAGATGCTCGCCGCCTGTCACGGCCGCATCCGCGGCTTCTGCGCGACGCTCGTACGTCTCGAGGCTCACGTGGCTGCGCTGGGCAGCGACGCGGCCGCGAGCCGCGCCGCCCGGGACGTCATCCGCTACTTCGACCGCGCCGGCCGCGCCCACCACGCAGACGAGGAGGAGGATCTGTTCCCGGCGCTGATCGAGTCGATGGCCGGCTCGGACCCGGTGTGCATCCGCGAGCTCGTCGGCTCGCTCGCGAGCGAGCATCGCGAGCTGGAGCGCCTGTGGATCCCCGTGAGGGTTTGGCTTGCCGCCATCGAGGCGCGTGCCGCTGTCCTTCCCGATGGGCACGGCGTCGAGGCGTTCGTCGCGCTGCAGGAGCGCCATGCGGCGCGCGAGGAGGCCGAGCTTTTCCCGATGGCCGAAAGGCTGCTGGGACCTGCGGAGCTGGATGGGATCGGTCGCTCGATGTCGGCGCGGCGGGCGGTGGGACGAACCTAGCACGAAAGACCGGGCGAGCTGGGCGTCGGGTGAACCGCCCGAGCGGGTCGGTGTCCGAACCCTAGACGCGGCTCCGCGTGAACCGTCATGGCTTCGAAGATCGAGGACTACGCTCTCGTCGGCGATTGCCATACCGGCGCGCTGATCGCCCGGGACGGCTCGGCCGACTGGCTGTGCTGGCCGCGGTTCGATTCCGATGCCTGTTTCGCCGCGCTCCTGGGCGAGCCCAGGCACGGCCGCTGGCTCATCGCGCCGCAGTCTGCCGGCGCGCGCGTCCTGCGGCGCTATCGCCAGGGCACGCTGGTCCTCGAGACGGATTTCGAAACCGCGGAGGGCGCGGTCCGCATCGTCGATTTCATGCCGGCGCGCGGCTCGGCGTCGCACCTGGTGCGCATCGTCCGCGGGCTCCGAGGGCGCGTGCCGATGCGCATGGAGCTGATCCTGCGCTTCAACTATGGCGCGTCGGTGCCGTGGGTCAGCAGGCTGCCCGACGGCAGTCTCAGCGCGGTGGTAGGCGGAGACAGGACGGTGCTGCGCACGCGCGTGCCACTGCACGGCGAGGGGCTCAAGACCGTCGGCCGCTTTACAGTCCGCGCGGGCGCCTCGATCCCCTTCGTCCTGAGCTACGGCCTGTCGTACGACACCGTGGCCCCGCCCATCGATCCGGCGGCCGCGCTCGAGGCGACCGAGGCGTTCTGGCGGCAGTGGTCCGATCGCTGCTCGTATTCCGGCCAGTGGTCCGATGCGGTATCGCGCTCGCTGATCACGCTCAAGGCGCTCACCTTCGCACCCACCGGAGGCATCGTGGCCGCGCCGACGACGTCGCTGCCCGAGCGGCTGGGGGGCGTGCGCAACTGGGACTACCGCTTCTGCTGGCTGCGCGACGCGACGCTCGCGCTGCTGGCGCTCATGCACGCGGGCTACTTCGAGGAGGCCGACGCGTGGCGGCGCTGGCTGCAGCGCGCCGTCGCCGGCAGCCCGGAGCAGCTCCAGATCATGTACGGACTCGCCGGCGAGCGCCGCCTCGACGAATGGATCCTCGAGTGGCTGCCGGGGCACGCGCGCTCGCGCCCGGTGCGCGTGGGCAATGCGGCCGCCCGGCAGTTCCAGCTCGACATCTACGGCGAGGTGATCGATGCGCTGCACCAGGCACGCAAGGGAGGGTTGAAGTCCGACGCCGGCACCTGGGCGATCCAGTGCAAGATGCTCGAGCATCTCGAGAGCGTGTGGTCGGAGCCCGACCGCGGCCTGTGGGAAGTCCGCGGCCGGCCCCGCCATTTCACGTATTCGAAGGTGATGGCCTGGGTCGGCGTCGATCGCGCCGTGAAAAGCGTCGAGCGATTCGGTCTCGACGGTCCTCTGCGCCGCTGGCGCGCGCTCCGGCGCCGCATCCATAACGACGTCTGCAGGAACGGCTTCAACGCGAGCATGAAGAGCTTCGTGCAGAGCTACGGGTCGCGCGAGGTCGACGCGAGCCTGCTGCTCATTCCCGTGACCGGGTTCCTGCCGCCGCACGACGTCCGCGTTCGCGGTACGCTCGCCGCAATCGAGCGGGAGCTCACGGTCGACGGCCTGGTGCTGCGCTACCGGAGCAACCGGACGCTGGACGGCCTGCCGCGAGGCGAGGGCTTCTTCCTCGCCTGCAGCTTCTGGCTCGCCGACAACCTGGTCCTCCAGGGGCGCAGGGACGAGGCGCTGGCGCTGTTCGAGCGGCTGCTCTCCCTGCGCAACGACGTGGGCCTGCTCGCCGAGGAGTACGAGCCCCGCGCTCGGCGCATGCTCGGCAATTTCCCGCAGGCGTTCTCCCACGTGGCGCTGGTGAACACGGCGCTCAATCTGACCCGCGAGGAGAGCCCCGTGCGTCAGCGCAGCGGTGAGACGGCGCCGCGGCGGGCGTCACGCCGACAGCCGGCCGGAACCACCCGCCGGTCGAAGCCCTCTCAGTAGAAAGAGGCGCGAAAAGCGACACGAGAGCCTGCCATGCAACTCGGGATCATCGGCCTGGGACGAATGGGCGCGAACATCGCGCGCCGGCTCATGCGGGCCGGGCATGCGTGCGTCGTCCACGACATCGATCGCAGCGCGGTCGACGCGCTCGCGCGCGAAGGGGCCGCAGGCGCGCCGACGCTCGAAGCGCTCGCGGCACGCCTCGCTCCGCCGAGAGCGCTGTGGATGATGCTGCCCGCGGCGGCGGTCGACGAGACCATCGGCAGGCTCGAGCCGCTGCTCTCTCCCGGCGACGTGCTGATCGACGGCGGCAACTCGGACTACGTCGACGATCTGCGCCGCGCCCGCGCGCTCTCCGAGCGTGGCGTGCGCTACGTCGACGTCGGCACGAGCGGCGGCGTCTGGGGCCTCGACGAGGGCTATTGCCTGATGATCGGGGGCGAGGAGGACGCGGTCCGCCGGCTCGATCCGATCTTCGCGGCGCTCGCGCCCGGGTCCGCCGCAGCGCCGGAAACGCCTTCCCGGAACCATGCGCCCGGGACTGCGCCGCGCGGCTACCTGCACTGCGGTCCGGTGGGCGCGGGCCACCTGGTGAAGATGGTTCACAACGGCATCGAGTACGGCCTCATGGCGGCGTACGCAGAAGGGCTCAACCTGCTGCGGCACGCGAATGCCGGCGCGCGCTCGGGTGCTGCGGATGCCGAGACGGCGCCCCTGGCTGACCCGGCGCGCTACCGCTATGACATCGACGTCGCCGAGGTCGCCGAGGTCTGGCGCCGGGGCAGCGTCGTTCGCTCCTGGCTGCTCGACCTGATCGCCGACGCACTCGCCAGCGACCCCGATCTTTCGGCGTTCCACGGCCTGGTGTCGGACTCCGGCGAAGGCCGGTGGACGGTCAAGGCCGCGATCGACCTCGCGGTGCCCGCGCCGGTGCTCTCCACCGCGCTGTTCGCGCGCTTCGCCTCCCGCGGCCAGGATGAGTTCGCGAATCGCCTGCTCTCCGCGATGCGCCGCGAATTCGGCGGCCACCGCGAGCCCGCCGGCGCTGCGGCGGAGCACGCCGAGTGAGCGCGAGGCTGTCCGACGCGCTGGTGCTGTTCGGCGGAAC
>Ga0335080_10004016_pt1 | contig 14955 bp, 8 predicted proteins | sample Lox_Sample_34_FD_206720 | JGI IMG/M metagenome (GOLD analysis project Ga0335080, IMG submission 206720) | Soil microbial communities from Loxahatchee National Wildlife Refuge, Florida, United States - Lox_Sample_3.4 | ecosystem: Environmental > Terrestrial > Soil > Wetlands | place: USA: Florida... | reverse complement strand
GGTGGTGCGGTTAATGGTCAACCTGCTGCTCGACGGCGACGAGGCTGCCCTGTCCGGCCCGGGTGTGCGCCGCAGCGTGTTCGATTGCGCGTGCGGGACCGGCGGGATGCTGTCGGACGCCGAGGCGCAGATCCACAGCTACAACTCGTCGACGGAGGTGCTGCTCTACGGCCAGGAGCTCAACCCGCAGTCCTACGCGATCTGCCTGGCGGACATGCTGGTCAAGGGGCAGGACGCGAACCGGATAGTGTTCGGCAACTCGCTTTCCCAGGACGGGCACCGGGGCGAGCGGTTTCACTACTGCATCGCGAATCCACCGTTCGGGGTCGACTGGAGCAAGGTCGAGGCCGAGGTCCGCGACGAGCACGAGACGCTTGGGTTCGATGGGCGCTTCGGCCCGGGCCTGCCACGCAAGTCAGACGGGCAGTTGCTGTTCCTGATGCACCTGCTCTCGAAGATGCGGGCGCGGGAGAACGGCGGCGGTCGGGTCGCCATCGTCCACAACGGCTCTCCGCTGTTCACCGGCGGTGCCGGCTCGGGCGAATCCAACATCCGCCGCTTCCTGCTCGAGAACGATCTGCTCGAGGCGATCGTCGCGCTGCCTGAGCAGATCTTCTACAACACCGGCATCGCTAGCTACGTCTGGCTGCTCTCCAACCGCAAGCCGCCCGCTCGACAGGGTCGCGTGCAGCTGATCGACGCTCGCGACATGTGGGTGAAGATGCGCAAGAGCCTCGGCGAGAAGCGCCGCTACCTCACCGAGGAGCAGATCTCAACGATCACGCGGATCCACGGCTCCATCGAGGAGAGCGAGCGCTCGAAGTTGATCCCGACCGAACAATTCGGATACCGGACGATCACCGTCGAGCGGCCGCTGCGGGCGCACTGGGAGATCACTGCGGACACGTTCACCGGCGTCGCCAACGAGAACGCCCTCGCCAAGCTCGACAGCGAGCGGAGCGGCGCCGTCGTTACCGCGCTGCGGGCGGTGCCCGCCGAGCGGTACGCCAGCGAGGGTAAGTGCAGGGAGCGAGTCAGGGGCGCGCTCGCCGCCGGCGGCCTGTCCGCGCCCGCCGCGCCGCTGCTGCGCGCTTTGACCGCGCTGTGCCTCGTGCGCGATCCGGCTGACGAGCCGGTGCTGGACTCTAAGGGTCATCCGGTCCCCGATCCCCAGCTGCGCGACACCGAGAACGTCCCGCTGACCGATACGGTCGACGAGTACCTCGACCGAGAGGTTCTCCCTCACGTCCCGGACGCCTGGGTCCCTGATCCCGAGGGTAGGATCGGCTACGAGATCCCATTCACCCGGCTGTTCTACAAGTACACCCCTCCACGGCCCAGCGCCGAGATCAAAGCCGAGCTTCGCGATCGCGAGGTAAGAATCAGAGAGCTGCTCGAAGAGGTGCTTGCGTGAGAGCCGTACGCCTGAAGTACGTGTTCGGTGAGGTTGATCAACGCGCACCGATCGATGGAAGCCTGCCTCTTCTCGCGGTGTCGATCCACCGCGGCGTCGAGAGGGCATTGGCCGACGTGACCGGAGGAGACTCCAACTACAAGGTCTGCCAGGCCGGCGATCTCGTCATCAACCGAATGAGAGCGTTCCAGGGATCTCTCGGCATCGCTCCGGTCGCCGGGCTGGTCAGCCCTGACTACGCCGTGCTCCGCACACTGCCGGGTGTCTACGCGCCTTTTCTCTCTTACCTGCTGCGTTCTCGCTGGGGGGTCGCTGCGATGACCGCCCGCATACGGGGCATCGGCGGAACTGACTCCGGCAACGTGCGGACGCCGAGAATCAACGTGACCGACCTGGGAGAGATCACCGCTGAGATCCCGGATCTCGACACCCAGCGTGAGATCGCCGATTTGCTCGACGGCGAGTGCGCGCGGATCGACGAACTCTCGGGCGAGCTGGGTCAGCTAGAACTTGCCTTGGCGCAGGACGCCCGAGACTGGGTTTCACGAGCCATCGACGGAATGCCCACAGTGCGGTTGCGATATCGGCTGAACGGCATCGACCAGGGATGGAGCCCGCAATGCGACGAGCGGCCCGCTGAAGCCGGGGAGTGGGGAGTGCTGAAGGTCGGCTGCGTGAACTACGGCCGCTTCCGATCGAGCGAGAACAAGCGGCTTCCGGACGACCTCGAACCACGGCCGGAAGCCGAAATCCGGCCAGGCGATCTGCTGATGTCTAGGGCGAACACCCGCGAGCTCGCCGGGAGCGCAGCGCTCGTAACCGAGGTCGGCACCGCACGGCTGATGCTGAGCGACAAGCTGTATCGACTGCGACTCGGTCACGCGCTCCGTCCCGAATTCGCCGTTCTCGTGCTGAACTCTCGCGCTGTTCGCGATCAGATCGAGATCGCTACGAGTGGTGCGAGCAGCTCGATGCAGAACATCTCCCAAGATCTCGTTCGGTCGCTGCTGATTCCGGACTGTTCGCAGAGCGACCAGCAGCGAGTTATCGACGAGTACACCGCTCGGCGGGCCCGTTTGAGCGCGATCGACGACGAGATCAAGCTGATCTCGAAGAGCCTGACCGAGTACCGAGACGCCTTGATCACCGAGGCAGTCACCGGCACGCTCGCGGTCGCAGCATGACGTCGCAGATCGCTAATCGGGAGGCGGAGTTCGAGGCGCTGATCGTCGCCGAACTGACTGCGGACGGAAGCTGGATCGGAGGCGACCCGCATGGCTATGACGCTGCTTTGGGGCTGTACGTCGAGGACGTAGTCGCGTTTGTGAAGGAAACGCAGCGGAAGCGCTGGGAGCGGCTGATAGGCCTTGCGGGCGGAGAGCCGGCCGCGACCGCCAGCTTGTTGAAGCGGGTCGCGTCGCAGCTGGACAAGGTCGGGACCGTGAAAGTGCTGCGCGACGGGATCTCGGAGCGGGGCGTGAACTTGAGCTTGTGCCAGTTGAGGCCGGCGCATTCGATCGATCCGGACACCGGTGAGCGCTACGAGGCCAACCGACTACGGGCGGTCCGCCAGGTCCGCTACGACTCGAACCTCGGCAACGCGTTGGACTTGGTGCTGTTCGTGAACGGGATCCCGACGGCGACAGCGGAGCTGAAGAACCGCTGGACCGGCCAGACCTATAGGGACGCGCTCAAGCAGTACCGGCATGACCGCGATCCAGCGAACGTAATGTTCGCGCGCCGTGCGTTCGTGCACTTCGCCGTGGACGCGGAGGAGGCGTATATGACGACCCGCCTCGCCGGGGAGCGGACTCGGTTTCTGCCGTTCAATCAGGGGAGCGCCGGCGCGGGCGAACCCGGCGGCGCCGGCAACCCTGGCGACCCGGATGGTCATCCAACCTCGTACCTATGGCGTCAGGTGTGGGATAGGGACCGGTGGCTTGAGTTGATCCAGAAGTTTGTCCACGTCGACGCACCCACCACGAAGGGCGGCCAGACGACGATTGTCTTCCCGCGCTTTCACCAATGGGACGTGGTGGTCGAATGTCATGCCCACGCGTGCGTCCACGGTCCAGGCCAGAGCTATCTCATTCAGCATTCGGCTGGGTCGGGGAAGACGAAGGAGATCGCGTGGCTGGCGCACGACCTCTCGACGCTTCACACCGATCAGAACGTGAAAGTGTTCTCGAAGGTGATCGTGATCACCGATCGGCGCGTCCTGGACCGGCAGATGCGCGAGCAGATCCGCCAGTTCGAGCAGACCGCCGGTGTGTTCCGCTCAGTCACCGAGAGCTCGACGGAGTTGTTGGAAGCGCTGCGCTCGAAGGAATCGCAGATCGTCTCGACCACGATTCAGAAGTTCCCGTTCGTGCTGCAGAAGCTCGACGAGGAGGACGACCTGAAGTCCAAGACGTACGCGCTGATCGTTGACGAAGCGCACTCGTCCCAGAGCGGCGAGGCGGCGACCGACCTGAAAGAGGTGCTCGGCTCGCGAACAGTCGAGGACCTCGACCTCGACGAAGACGACGGCACTCCGGCGGCACTGCTCGCGCGGCTTGCCGCCCGGGGCAGGCAGCCGAACCTGAGCTTCTTCGCATTCACGGCGACGCCGAAGGGGAAAACGCTCGAGCTGTTCGGGACCAAGGGCCCGGACGGCCGGCCAGCGGCGTTCCACACCTACTCGATGCGCCAGGCGATCGAAGAGGGGTTTATTGTCGACGTTCTCAAGAACTACACGACCTACGAGCAGCTGTACAGGCTCGAGACCGCAGCGGGCGAGCAGCTCGAGGTCCCGTCCAGCGAGGCCGCGCGGAGGCTCGCGCAGTTCGCGCAGCTGCACCCATACGTGAAGGCTCAGAAGGCGAAGGTCGTGATCGACCACTACAAGCGGATCGTGCGGCCGCTGCTCGGCGGGCGCGCGAAGGCGATGGTCGTGTGCGAGAGCCGCGAGGAGGCCGTCCAGTGGAAGCGCGCGCTTGACCAGGAGATCGAGCGACACGGCCACTTCGACGTCAAGGCCCTGGTCGCGTTCTCAGGCGAGGTCACTGTTCGCAACCCCCAGGCCGACAACATCGGCATGACCTACACCGAGCCAGCCATGAACGCGATCGACGGCAAGCCGCTCCCGGAGACAAAGCTGGCCGACGAGTTCAACAAGCCTGCCTACGGCATCCTGATCGTCGCCGAGAAGTACCAGACCGGGTTCGACCAGCCGCTGCTGTGCGGGATGTACGTTGACAAGGCCCTGACCGGCGTCAACGCCGTTCAAACCCTCTCGCGACTGAACCGCGCCCACCCGGGCAAGGAGAACGTCTACGTCCTCGACTTCCGTAACACCGCCGAACACATCCGCGATGCGTTCCAACCGTTCTACGAGCGCACCGAAGCGCTCCCGACCGACCCGAACGTCCTGTTCGACGCCGCCGACCAGGTCCTAGGCTTCGGCGTCATCACTGACGACGACCTCACAGCCTTCTCCGCCGCCTACACCCAGCTGGCTGATCTGCCGCCCGAGAAGCAGCACCCGCTGTTGTCGAAGCTTACCCAGCGGGCGTTCGACGCCGCGGCGCAACTCGAAGCTGAGGATCGCAGGGAGCTGCGCGAAGCGCTCGACCGGTTCATCCGCTTCTACAGCTTCCTGGCCCAGGCACTGCCGTGGATTCCGCCCGACACCGAGCTGCTCTACCAGTTCAGCCACGCCCTGCTCCCGCGCCTGCGCGACACCGGCGCCGGCGGCGGACACCTGGATCTCACCGGAGCAGTCGTCCTCACCCACCACCGGCTCGACGAGCTCGCGACCGAGCACATCGAGCTCGACGCTGGTGACGCGAAGCCGTTGAGTGCAATCGGCGGCGACGGCACCGGCCCCACCACCGCGCCCGGACAGATCCCCACGGGCCTGCTCGGCGAACTGGTCGAGCTGTTCAACGAGCGCTACGGCAAGGAGCTCTCGGACGGCGACGCGCTGCGCGTGCTAACGGATGTCCGCGACAACGTGGCCGTATCGAACCCCCAGCTCGCTGCCCAGGCCGCAGCCAACAACCGTGAGGATTTCATCTCCAATCGTGACGCGATGCTGATCGACGCCGCAATGGACACAGGCACTGACCGTGATCGCCAGGAAGAGCTGCTCAGGGCGTTCCTCGATGACGACGACTTCCGCGAGCGCGCCGGCGCGCTGATCTTCGGCGCGATCTACGACGAGCTGGCCGACGCAGCGGCCGCCCCCGAATAGCAATCGGCATTCCTCCGGGTCGCGGCACTTGGGAGCACCGGACGATCCCTTTCGCTTCGAGCCCCACTCGAAGTGCGCCACTGCATCGGCGACAACACGATGACCAGGCTGGCAGGCAGCGGCGCTATCGCAGCGCCACGGCCGCGGCCGTGAGGTCACGCTGCTCCTTCGCCACGAAGCAGGCGTCCGGAGCTCCGGCTACTGAATCCAGGGAGCACGAGTCGCGGGCCGCAAGTGCTGCTGGCGTGGCAAGAACACACAAGCTGGCGGTGATGCCACCGGAGTGCTGGTCGTCCGAGGCAATTGGCGAGCTCTCAGCCGACCGGGTGGTTGAATGCGATCGCCAGGTTTTTCTGCCTAACCGTGGATGACGTCGATGACCAGGCCGCCTACCCTCAGTCCATGTCGTTTGACCCATTCCTCACCGAGCCCGATCTCTCACCCAAGGAGGCGGCCGACGCGCTGCTGGCCTACGGGATCACTATCGCCGAGGGAGGCCGCGAAAACGTGGCCAAACACGCTTACCGGTCCGCGCACCACGCCATGCTGGCCGACCCAGCGGCCCGGCGTGCCGCCAATGGCGTGCTCCGGCGCTGCAACACCCCGGACCTGCTGTGGGGACACCTTCGCTCGGTCGCGACCGGGTCGGGTTCCTGGGCGCGCCGCCGCGACGCAGTGCACGAGTTGCTTGACCCGGTCCTGGCGGCGCTCGGCCATGCTCCGCACCCGGCCCACGAGCTGGTCACTGGCGCCGCGCAGCGGCTCGACTCCGAATCGGTCCGCGACGACTGGACCCGGGCGCTGGCGCGCCGCGACTCAGAGCCCGACGGCGCCGTCACCATGGCTCGCACATTGCTGGAGTCGACGATCAAGACGATCCTGGACGACCGCGGCGTCGCCTACCAGCGCAAGGACGATTTGCCAGTCCTATACCGCAGGGTCAGCCGCGAGCTCGGGCTGGCGCCCGACGGCTATTCCGAAGAGGCGTTTCGCCAGATCCTCGGCGGCTGCAGTTCCGTGGTCACCGGCCTGGGCGCCCTGCGTAACCAGGTAGGCGACGCCCACGGAGCAGGCCGCACTCGCTATCGTGCCGCCGCCCGGCACGCCGCGCTCGCGGTCAACCTCGCCGGATCGATGGCCCTGTTCCTCATCGAGACCCACGAGGCGACAAGCGAGGGCTACAACCCGTAGGCGCCCAATCAGGACGACTCGGGCTGCCGCGGTCCAACACATGCCGGCGCTGGCTGGACTTATGACGCCGCCCTCACCCGTCAGTCGCTGAGCACGCAACGAGCGCCTCGGCGACCTCCCTCGTGCTCGGGCACGGCGCGTCGAACGTGGAACGCGCATTCGCGTCTCGTGGCCTCGATGCGCCGGCCATCGCATCGGCGACGGCGGTCAGGTCTTGCTCGGCTTGATCAGCGTCTCCGGCAGCAGCGCGACACGCTCGAGCCCCAGGTCGCGGCTCCCGGTGAGGCGTTCGCGGAGTCCGGGCGGCTGGCCGGGGAGAGCGAATGCTGACAGGTGGCCGTGGTGGATGTCGGTCTCGATGGCGAAGAAGGTGTGGTCGCGACAGGGGTAGTACCAGTGCTCGGCTGGCGTGCCCATGACGCCGATCCGGCCGGTGAGCGCCTGGTCGGCTTCGCGGGCGAGCGCCATCGCGGCGTGGGGGTTTGGGCACACGAACACGACGGCGGGTCTGGTGCCCTGGGCGCGGTAGCGCGGGTGGGCGAGGCTCCAGCCGCAGAGGAATGCGTCGTAGGCGAGGAGCTTGTCGCGGTTGTAGGAGGGGCGGCTGGTGAGGTCGAATTCGACGAGCAGGTCGAAGGTCAGCTTCAGGGTGTCGATGCGAAGCTCGAGCGAGAGGTCGGGTTTGACCTCGCTGAAGGTCTTGAGCTCGAGATCGATGATGGCCTGGCCGTCGGGGACGGGGATCTCGTTGTTGGTGATCTGGTGACGGTCCCGGCCCGAGCCTAATTGAGGGACGGGGTAGCGGCCGGTGGCGTAGCGGGGCGTGCGCCAGTGGTCGGTCGCGACATCGCCGACGAGGCGGTGGACTTCGATCGCCCAGGCGAGCGCGTGGAGGTCGTGCGCGAGGCGCAGCGCCCTTCCCGGTTCGATCGGCCGCCATTCGCGCTTCTTGGAGATCGCCGGCGGCTCGCGGGTCTGCGCGACCTCGAGGCCGCGTCGGGTGAGCGAGTACAGCAAGGGCGGTTTGCCGTCGCTGCGTGTGTGCTGGCGGATGCCGACGGGGTGTTGGGCGATCAGCCCGTGCCGGTAGAGCTTGGTCAGCCGGTCGATCACTCGCTGCTGCGCACGGCCGGGCAGAGCGGCCCTGCCGATCAGCGTCCGCGGCACGAGCCCGGCGCGATCGAGCAGCGCCAGGATGGCGTAGTCCTCGGTGTAGAGGCGGGGGAGGCGGCCGGCGCCGTCGAGCTGGTCTGCGGGGCCGATCTCGTTGATGCGGTCGAGAAACGCGAGCTGCCGCAGGCTGTCGGGCGCCGGCGCGTCGTGCTGCCCGGGCAAGGGCCCGGGTACCCGGCGTCCCGCGATCCGGCGGACCGGGCTGTCTGCGAGGTTCGGTGGTGGTGGCGGGGCCTCGTAGTCCACGTGCACCTCTCGCCGAGGCTCGCGGTCCGTGTGGTCGGCCGATCTCCGTGCATGACCATGCGCGGCGTCGGCCGAGCGGGCTTCATCGTGGGCCGCGCCGTCGTTCGAGGAGGCGCCGTTCTCAGCCGTCGTTCGGCTCGGGTCTCGCCAACGCGCGAACGGCTCACTCGCCACGCCCTCCGGGATGTACCAGCTTCGTGCCGCTGCGTCCCATCGCGCTCCGAGGCGCCGGGCGTCGTCCTTCTGTTCGTATGGCACGGCGATGTACTCCCGCTCGCCTGGCGGCCTGCGAGCCGATCCGCCGTCGCTATCGGGCTCGACGTCAGGTGCGTGGACGTCGAGGGTGGACTCGAGTTAGTCGGGGTAGGGCCCGACGCGTTCGGCCTGGGCGGCTAGGTGGTACTCGGCCCATTGGTAGTCGCTGTCGGGTAGCGGATATGTCTGGCCGGTGAAGGCGGGGGCGCGGGTGCCGTTCGCGATCCATGACGCGAGGCAGAAGTAGTTGGGGAAGTTCAGCAGCTGCTCGGGCGTGACCCGCAGGCGTGCCCGCGAGTCGGGGTCGTCTCGGATCATCGTGGCGTAGACGGCCATCGCGATCCGCGTTGCTTCCTCGGCGTCCTGGGCGTCGCCCATCCGGAACAGGAACCGGCTCTGCAGCAGGTTGAGCACGCCCTTGAGGATCTTCTGCTGGTGCTCTGAGGCCGAGCCGAGCTGCGCGAAGTACTGCAGACCGAACGCGGGCTCGAGCCCGGCGGCGCGGTGCGTGGCGATCTGGTCCACGACGTTCTCGCCGCCGGCGACGTAGTGCGCCTCGTCGACCAGCAGCGGCACCCGCGGGCGTTCTGACGCGGGGAGATGGACCTGGCGTTGCAGCTGCGCGTGCAGCATTCGCAGGATGAACAGCATGCAGGCCTTGCTGTTCTCGGTGCCGATCGCGCCCATGTTCGCGTCGACGATCAGGACGTCGCGCGCCTCGATGATCTCCCGCAGCGGAATGTCGGTGGGGTGGTTGAAGAATCTGCGTAGGGGTGGGACGCCGGTGAGGCCGGAGATCTTGTTGCGTGGCGCGTCGAGTCGTTCGGCGACGCGGCTGGTGGCCATGCGTAGGTCGTCGGGTAGCTCGGAGCGGAAGAACTCGGCGGTCTGGTCTAGGTCGGTCTGGTCCGCGCACGCTTCGGCGACCTGTGTGCGGAACTCGTCCTTGGCGGGGCGCAGGAGCGTGTAGACGTCCTCGAGCTTGGCACGGCGTCCCTTTCGGTAAGCGATGGCGATCGCGCCGATCACCGCGTGGTAGAGGTAGCGTCGCGAGGACTGGTAGATCTGGTTCTCGTTGATGTCCAGGAGCGCGGCGACGATGTTCTCGGCGATCTGCGCGGCCTCGATCGCCAGCGGGCGGTCGCCGATCAGCCGCAGCGGCGACATCCCGAACGCCGGGTGGCCGAGGTCGAGAAACCACACGCGCTTGCCGCAGTCCCGCGGGGTGACGCGCAGGCAGATGCTCGAGAGCTCAGATTTCGGGTCGATCACGATCGGTGCGGCATCGGCATCGCCGAGGTCGTTCAAGTAGAAGGAGAGCAGCGCGCTCGTCTTCCCGGTGCCCTGGCCGCCGACCAGCAGCGCCCCGTATTTGCGGTCCCACGGATAGATGACGACCTCGGCGTTGTCCGCTCGGAGCATCGGATACAGGCGATCCTCGATGTCCTTCGCGTTCAACACCGAGGTCTCTTCGACGGGCTGTTGGCCGTTCGGTCGCCGGGGTCGGGCGAGGCGGCGGCGAGCGGGCCGTGAGTGGGCGTCGCCGATGGCGATGTGTCGGTTGGGGGGATGCGTCGCGGCCGAAGGCCTCGCATGACGGCTGGCGGTGCTGGTAGACGGAGGATCTCCGGCGTTCGGTCGCTATCGGTCGAGTGAACCTCGCTCATGTGTGGCGCTCTCCTTCCGGGGCGAGGCGGGGTGCTGGACCGAGCGCGTGCCCGTTTGTGCCGCGGTCGGCGGGCGTGTGGAGCTCGGTGCGCGTGCGGCGGCCGCGACCGACTTCGGGTGGGGCGGGGATCCGCGGGATCGTGACCCGGCGGACGGGGACGCCCTTCATCCGCGCCGAGGGGAGCTCGAGCAGGTGCGCGACCTCAGCGGCCGACACCAGCGACCGGAATGACGGGACCAGCGGTCCGAGTGCCCGTGGGAACCGGCGGCGGTACAGCCGTTGGCGGATGATCATCCAGCGGCGGTGGAGGCGGTTCTCCCCGCGCCGGGATTGGACGGCGGCGGCGACCGTCTTGCACACCTCGCGGCTGTCGGCGGCGACGACGGTCTCGAGCCAGAACAGGCTGCGGTTCTGGGTGCGCTCGGCGGCGCGCATCTCCGCCCGGTTGAACGTCGACCACAGGCCGCCCTCGGGCAGCCCCCAGCGTTCCTGGCGCACAAGCTTGTTCTCGTGACGGCGGTACAGCCGCCGCGCGAGCTCCTCGAAGAACGACGGGGTCGGCGTCAGTTGGAAGCGGACGATCGAAGGCGCCCCGGCCGCGATCTGCGATCGGGCGATCTGCTCAAGCGGCGAGGACGCCTGCTCCTCCCCGTCCGCGATCAGCGAATAGACGAAGCTGCGCTCCTTGCGAAACCGCATCAGGTACCCGGGCTCGCGCAGCCCACCGGCGCGTGGGCGGGGCTGCTCGCCGTGGACGCGACCGAGCCGCACGTCCGGGTAGGCGGCGCTGATTGCGCCGTCGAGCGCGGCGACGGTAATGGGCTCGCAGCGGACGTTGATCGACCACTCCAGTTCCTGGCCGCCGCCCGTTCGGGGGCCCCCGCTGCAGATCAGCTCGAGTGCCAGGTACGGCTGGCCGTGGCGGACCCGGTCGGCCGGCCAGGCGCGCACGATGTTCGCGATCGACTCGACCATGTCCTCGAGGTCCTGCGGCTTGGCCTGATCGTGGGTTGAAAGGTGAAGCTCATACAGCCCGTACGGACGACGGCTCCGTCGCCGGAAGCGCCGCAGCACCAGCAGCGCGCCGAGCATGGCGATCAGGGCCACGCCGGCGGCGATCTCGAGCGCCGCGACCAGGACGACCTTCAGCTCGCCGAGCCCGAGCAGCCCACCCGAGCGCTTCGCGCCAGGCCGCTGACGGACCAGCTTCACGGGTGCCGCCGTGGGGTGGCGTGTCGGGCGCCCGTGGCGAGGCGCGCGGCGTAGGCGCGTCACAGGCGCGTGGCGCGGCATCCGGCCATGGCGCGCCTGGTGATTTGGCGCTGCCGCGGGGCCAGGGTGGAGGAGGCTCGGTGCTGTGCTGTTGAATAGCCCGTCGTTGTGGAGCGTCCGGACGGTTCGGGAGATCAGCAGGCCGGCCGCGAGCATTCCGGCGGCGATCACGGCCAGGGCGGCGAACACGCGTCCTGCGCTCATGGGCTCACCCAGGTCTCGAGCCCGGCGGCGAGCGCGAGCAGCGCCACGCTCGCGCTAGCAACCACGGCCATGCGGGCTGCGGGGAGCGCTCGGCGACGTCCGCTCAGATACAGGCCCACGGCGAGCGAGTAGGCGGCGAGCTCGACCGGCCCGTGCGGCAGCATCGCGACGAGCATCCGGGTCCCGTAGCCGCCGATCGCCGCCCCGATGACGAGCAGGTTGGCGGCGATCGCGCCCGCGAGAACCACCTCGCCCGCCGACCGGAGCACCAGCTGCGCCCGGGCGGGGCCGGGGGAGCGGGCGGCGAGCTGGGCGATCACGAGGAGTCCGAGCACGCCCGCGAGACCTCGGGCGTTGTGGCCGAGGATCCAGAGGGCGGTCGAGAGGTGGGCGGGGACGCCCGGGAACCGGTAGCCAAGCCAGCGGCGCGCTTGAGCGGCAAGCGCGAGCCGCACCACCACAGCGGCCACCAGCAGGGCTGCGGTCAGCGCGGCGACGACGATCCCTGCGACGTGGACGGTGCTCTGGCTCGGATCCGATCGCGATACTCTGCCCGCGGCGGAGGGTCCGGCCGTCGCCGGCGCTATCGCGCCGGCGTTCATCGAACCAGGGCTCCGAGGATCGCCTGCAGCGGAACCTGCGCGGCCTCAAGCGCTGCGTCCGCGTTGCCTGGGGCGAGCTCGGGCACGCTCGGGAGAAGGATCAGCAGGGCGCGCCGGTGTCTGGCCAGATCTCGCAGCTCGCGCAGCGCCCTTCTGCGGTCGCCCGGCTCGTGGCGCGCGACGAGGATCTCTCTGCCCGACTGGTGCGGTGCGATCGCGTCGAGGAGCTGGCGGCCGCGAATCGCGGCGCCGGCGGTGGCGGGGAGGACCCACACGACGTGCGTGGCGCTGGCGAGCGCGATCTGGTCTGCCTCGCGTGCGAGCGTGCCGCAGTCGATCACCGTCAGCGCGTAGCGCTCACGCGCGTGCTCGAGCAGCAGCTCCATGCCCTCCCGCGAGCACGTTTGGGTGAGCGTGGGGGAGGTTGCCAGGACGCGAAGGCCGTCGGCGGTTGTCGCGATGAGTTCCCCGGTCGGGAGGCCCGCGTGGACGTTTCCGGCGGCCTCGGTCAGCGACCGCGGCGCTCGCACGCCGGCGTAGTGGGAGATCCCGGCGGTCGGCCCGCCGGTGTCGGCGACCAGCACCGCGCCGCTGCCGCGCCGTGCCGCCGCGAGTGCCGTGAGGTAGGCGACGGTGCTGGCGCCGGCGCCCCCGCACAGCCCGCACACCGCCAGGAGCGGACCGCGGCCCGCGGAGGACGGCGAGGAGAGCATCGTCGTCGCACCGTTGGCTCCGGGCGAGACGGGCCGCTGGCGGGAGATGACGCTCATTGCGGTGGCGCGTGACCGCTCGTGGCTGGTCCGGGAGTGGTGCTCGTTTGGTGCGGGCGGGTCGGTGTTGCTCACAGCGGGGTGCCTTGGCGTTCGCGGTGGGCGCGGGTGCCGCTCTTGGCGAGCTGTGCGATCGCCGCCCACACGTTGCCTTGGTGGCGTGCGATCTCGGCCTCGCGGATCGCCTGCTCGGTAGGGTCCGAGGTGTAGGCCCAGTACTCGGTCGGGCCGACCCGCAGGGCGACCTTGCCGTGTCCGCGCGTGCCGTTCAGCCACAGCATCTGCGCGTGACGGCCCTTGACAGTCTTGAGCCGCTGCAGCTCGGCGGCTTCGCGCTCTGAGAGCTGGACGGTCTCGGCGATGAACGGGATCTCCTTGGGGTTCTGCGCCAGCAGCAGCTGCTGGGAGGAGTTTCCGAGCAGTGCGACGCCGTGCTCGGTGTCGAAGTCTGAGAGCTGCTGGGACATGACGATCAGGACCAGCCCGAGGTGGCGGGCACGGCGGGCGAGGTTGTTGGCGTAGGCGCCGGTCTCGGGGCGGCTGATCAGATGCCACGCCTCGTCGATCAGCATGATCGACCGCCCGAGGAACAGCGGCGCGCCTGGGTTGCTCGCCGCGGCCTTGTGCGCCGTCCAGTGCCGCTCGACGGTGGTGGTGATGTACTCCATCAGCGCGAACATCACGAGTCGCAGCTCTGATTCCGGGCAGCGGCGGGTGTCGAACACCACGAGTGGGGCGTCGGCGGGGACGGTGGTTGCGCGGTCGAGCAGGTAGGCGTAGGTGCCCTGCCCGCAGTACTCGGACAGGCGGTCGGCGAGGTTCCTGAGCGTCGCGGCGACGTCGACCGCGTCCTGGTCTTGGGCTTCCTTTGCCTGGGCGCGGAGCTCGTCCTGGAGCATCGACTCGCGCGGCTGGCTGCCCGGCAGCGCGGCTGCCTTGGCGTAGACGGCGCGGATCGCGGCGCCGATCATCCCGATCTGGCGCGCGTCGAGGCCGCCCATCATTACTTGGTGCAGCGCGAGCAGGAACGCGATCTTCTCCCGCGAGACCTTCGCCGGGTCCGGCACATCCCATGGGTTGAGCGCGTAGGGGGAGTCGTCCGCGCCGATCTCGACCTGCTGCGCCCCGTCCAGCAGCCGGGTGAGCGTCTCGTAGTGGCCGGCCCGGTCGATCACGAACCCCCTCGCGCCGGCCGCTAGGCAGCGCGAGAGCAAGACATTTGCGGTCATCGTCTTGCCGCTTCCGCTGCGGCCACTGATGACGAGGGTGTGGTTGGCGTGCTCCTCGTCGTAGGGGTTCATGAGCTCGACGGTGCGGCCGGGGTCGGCGAACGCGAACGGCACCCCGGTCGGCGACCCGCACTTCGTGCCGATCAGCGGCACCATGTCGGCGGCGTTGACGGTCGGGTACTTGCGCGCCTTGCGGTGTACGTCGCGGCCCAACGGCAGACTCGAGGACCACAGCGAGTGCTGGTGAAACTCGCCACGGCTGACCTTGCAGTCCCCCGCCGACTCGATCGACTCCGTGCAGAAGTCGACGGCCTCTGAGAGCGCGGCCAGGTCCGGGTCCGGTCCGCGCGCACGCAGCGTCTGGTAGACGGCGACGCGATACAGGCCGGCCTGCTCGCCGCTGGCCATCTCGCCCAAGAGCTCGCGGTACTCGCGCTCCTGCACGTAGCGGTCGAAGTCCGGGACGCGGCCGCGCTGCTCGGCGCCGCGGTTGATCGTGTGGAGCCGGCGGTAGGCGAGCTTCAGCTTCTGCCGCTCGCGGCGGCGCTTCAGCCCGTGCACGAACACCGAAAGCGTAAACGGCTGGCGGGTCAGCATCGCACCGTGCAACCAGCCCATCTGCGTACGCCCCGCCGTGTTCGCGACCAGGATCGTCTGCTCGACGTCACGATCAACGACCACGTGCTGGTGCGAGGC
>Ga0335080_10004015_pt1 | contig 14957 bp, 4 predicted proteins | sample Lox_Sample_34_FD_206720 | JGI IMG/M metagenome (GOLD analysis project Ga0335080, IMG submission 206720) | Soil microbial communities from Loxahatchee National Wildlife Refuge, Florida, United States - Lox_Sample_3.4 | ecosystem: Environmental > Terrestrial > Soil > Wetlands | place: USA: Florida... | reverse complement strand
TGGTGCCTGGTGGAGAACAAGGAGAAATCGCGCAGCGGTTGGTATGTGGGCATTGAGTTCAGCGGGCGTACCAGCGTATCTCTCGCGCTGGACGGGAACTCCCTGCACGGTTCGGCGGGGTTGAATCCCGACCCAGGCCCGTTCAAGACGCGGGTGGAGCCGGGGCAGAGCTTCGAAACGCCGGTGGTTTTCGTAGGCGCCTTCAGCGGCGGCGCCGACGCTGCCGGCAACGTATTGCGGCGCTGGGAGCGGGAAGTTCTTACCAATCCGCTTACCTGGAAGAAACCGGATTATCCGCTCCTGGTGAACAACAGTTGGGGAAGCGGCATGGGTATTGATGAAGCCCTGGCGCACCGCATGATCCGGGATTCCGCGGAACTCGGCCTGGAGATGTTCCACATCGACGCGGGCTGGTTTCGCGGAGTGGGCGACTGGTACCCCAATCCCGAAAAATTCCCCCATGGCCTGGCGGCGATCGCCGATGACGCGCACAAGCATGGCCTGAAATTCGGCCTGTGGGTGGATTGGACGCAGGCCGCCTTCGATACTGAACCGGGGGCGCTGAATGCGCGCGATCCCGTGGTGGAGAACTGGCTGGTGGCCGATTTGCCGCCCGGCTGGAAGCCTGAGCCGTTCAAAGGCCAGACCATCGACATCGGTTACCCGCCGGCCAAAGACTGGGCACAGCATGAAGTCAACCGCATGGTCGATGATTATCACCTGGATATGCTGGAGCACGACGGCTACGTGGTGGCTCAGGGATGTGCCCGCACCAACCATCCCCATGCTCCGCCCGATCCCGAGCACACAAAGATTTACCAGGATTGGGGAGCTTCGTGGGTGGTCAGCTCCAATATGACCGACGTGAGCTACCACTCGGTGCGGGCTTACTACGACATTTACTCCAATTTGCGCAAGAAGCATCCTGGCTTGCTGCTCGAAGTCTGCAACGATGGCGGGCGCATGGTGGACTTCGGCAGCGCAGCTCATGCGGACTACTTTTCGATCACTGACACTTACGATCCGCTCTCCAATCGCCGGGCGTTTTATGACACCAGCCATGTGCTGCCGCCGGCGATGCTCGAGAGTTATATCGAGAAGTGGCCCACGCCGCGCATTGAGAATTTCCGCTACATGCTGCGCAGCGGCATGATGGGGTGGACCACGATCATGCAAGACACCAACGCCTGGACTGCCGAGCAGCACGCTGTGGCCAAGGAGGAATTCCAGCTCTACAAAGACGAGCTGCGAGCCTTCGTTCGCACCGCGGACCTTTACCACGTCTCCGACCGGCCGGATGGCATTCATTGGGATGGGGCCGAATACTTTGATCCAAGCCGCAAGCGTGGGGTAGTGTTCGCATTCCGCGGCTCCACGGAGAAAGAGCCCTGGCATACGTTGGTGCTCGAGGGATTGCATCCAGACCGGCGGTACAGGCTGCGCTTCCACGACCATACTTCTCCCGACCGTACGTTAGCGGGCCGCGAATTAATGGAAGCCGGATTAACCGTACGCTTGCCGGTGTCTAACAGCTCAGAACTGGTCTTTATCGATGAAGTGGACGGTAAGTGAGGTAGTCAAGTCAGTCAGCGCAGTCGAACGAACGAATGACGAAGGATCCGAATTCGAGCAATGGGAGCTTCGAAGGTTGTCTAGCCGGACGGACGGCTCTGATCAGCGGAGGAGCTCAGGGGATTGGCCGGGCCATCGCCGAGCGTTTTCAGTGTGAAGGGGCGCGCGTGCTTCTACTCGATTGCGACTGCACCACCGGTCACGCCACAGCCCAGGAACTGTCCGCGCGGTTTACAGCGAATCCCGTGCATGCCTACTGTGCCGATCTGGCGCGGCCCGATGACGTCCGGCTGGCAACGGAGGCCGTTCGGGTGGCGCACGGGCGAATCGATCTTCTGGTTAACAATGCAGGAACCGAACTGGAACGGGCTTTTGCCGATCTCACTGTCGCGGACTGGGACCGTATCGTCAATGTCAACCTGCGTGGAGCCTTTGTTCTGACCCGTGCAGTGCTGCCTCTGTTCCCCGACGAGGGAGGCGCCATCGTCAACATCAGTTCCATCCACGCCACCCACGCTTTCCCCAACTCTCTGCCTTATGCCTGCTCCAAGGCGGGTTTGCTGGCCTTTACCAGGAACCTGGCTCTGGAACTTGCTCCCCGGCACATTCGGGTGAATACCATCAGTCCGGGCTATATCGATACCCGGCTCTGGGACGAGTACTTGAGGCAAACCCCGGATCCGGCGTCCGTCAGCGCCCAGACGACCGCCCTGCATCCTCTTGGCAGGAGAGGACTTCCGGCAGATGTCGCGGAAGCGGCCCTGTTCCTGGCGGCAGAGAATTCTTCATTTATTACCGGAGCCGACCTGGTGGTCGATGGTGGCCTGACAATTCGCGCTCATCCCTAAAAGCCTGGAAATATTGGGCTTGGATACCAGTGCTATCCCGAGTGACCTCAAGCGAATTAAACGATAGAACTATCGTATTTGTGATGTACGTTCCCTCCTGATGGTAATAAAATGTTGCCCCGGCCAGTCACGTGGGGGTGAACTGCGTTGAAAAAGCATCAGGCGGCACTTCAGGGGGCGCTCAAGCAGGAATTCCAGAAAGACCTTGAGCTTTTCAAGCATTTCCTGCTGTTGATTAATAACGCTGGTCCCATCCGCAATGTCGAGCTTATGTGGAATGAAGAGCTCGATCCCATGAAGCCCAAGTTCAAGAACCGCGTGGGCACCGAAGACGCCCTGGTGCAGCTGCAGCCCGCCGGCAGCGGGACCAATCGCAACTCGCCAAGCACTCTGTTTTGCGATCTCGTGCATGGATTCGGAGCGCACGAAGAAGAAACCTGCGCGAAATCCGATGTTCCCGCGCAGAAACGCTGCAAGGCCACGGGATGTGCGCAGGTATATGCCTGCCACGTCGGGCTCACCGACATAGCGGTTCCAGTAAGTTGCGATGGACAGTACCTGGGCACGCTCTTCTCGGGCCAGGTGTTGACACATCCTCCTACCAAAGAGAGTTTCGAACTTGTGCGGCGGACGCTGGCCGGGCAGCCGCATATCGACCTGGACAAGCTCGAGTCCGCTTACTATCGCGTCCCCGTGGTCGAGCAGGCTCAAGTGGCGGAGATGGTGCGCATGCTGGAATTGTTTTCCCGTTACATCTCGAATTCCTGGAAGCGCCTGCAGATCATGGCCGAATTCCAGCGGACGCACGACCGCGAGCTGGCGATGGACCGCAAGGAGTTGGCGGCCATCTTGCTCTCCGGCGAGTTGGGGGATCAGCAGGAGCTGAATGCGCTGGCGCGCCGCGCCGGATTACAACGCCTTCCTGACCGGGTGATGGTGTTGCAGATAAAGGATCTGGGATTGGGCCACGATTCGCGGCAGCAGATCGCCAACCAACTCACATTGAACCGGTTGTCGCATGTAGTGGAAGACTTCTGCCAAACCCGGCCCAACACCCTGGCCACGGTCGTGCGCCCCGGTGAACTGTGCATTTTTTCCAGCCGGGAAGCTCGCAACAACGGGCACGAACGCATTTCCCTGCAGCAGATGGCGGAGGCGATTCTCGAAGCGGTTTGCTCGCATTGCGGGTCCAGCGCGCGCATCGGCATCAGCGCGGCCCACCGGCAGCCGGGAGAGTTGGTGCAGGCGTATCAGGAGGCTTGCGCCGCCATGGATGCGGGCTCCGGAGCGGTTTCGTTCTTCGGTGACGCGGCCCCGCGCGGCAGCCGTCCGGTAGGAGCCCTGGAGCGGTTGGTGCATGCCATTCGGCAGGGCACGGACGTGCCGGCTGCAAGCCGTGAATTCCTGGCGCACGCCATGCCCTCCGACCATTCCTCGGCCAGGCTGCAGCAGTCCTGCGCCTTTCTCACATGGGGGATTGAGCATCTGGCGCTGGAAATCATCAGCGTGGGCGCGGACAAGCGACAAATTGACACTGCCAAAGAACATGCGATGAATGGAGTGCTGCACGCCCCCAGCCCGTTCAGCGCCTGCGAAGCCTTCCGCCGGTTTGCGGAACTCCTGGCGCGGCAGGTGGCTACGACCTTCAGCCAGCGTGAGCACAAGATCGTGCTGGCCGTGGCTCAATTAGTGGAAGAGCGAGGGGCGGCACAGATTACCATTCAGGAGATCGCTTCGGCGATTCATCTCTCACCGGGGCATCTGAGCCGCGTTTTCCGCCATACTACCGGCATGACGCTGGAGGTTTTTCTCATCCGCCAGCGCGTGGAACTGGCGAAGCGGACGCTGCTTGATCCGCGGCTGAACGTGGCCGAGGTGGCGGAGCGCTGCGGGTTCTGCAATCCCGCATACTTCGCCTCGGTGTTCAAGAAATATGTGAACTGCACTCCCCGCGAGTTTGCCCGGCAACCGCAGTCCTGGACGCCGCTCGCGCCCGCGTCGTTCGGCGTGCCGCTGATGGCACCGGGAAATTCCTAGCGATCTTCGCTGGAGGCATTGCAGCAAGATGGCAATTGCTCAGTCTTTATCTTTGCGTTCTTCGCGGTTAATTAACCGCAAAGGTCGCAAAGGACGCAAAGAATACAAGGCGCAGAGAAGCGAAGCTGCAGGCTTTGGTGTACTTTCCGTTATCTCCTGTTTTTCTTCCACCGCATAGGACACGGAGGTTCCAGCCTTTCGCCACTGGTGATACGATCTTTGCTGATCCGTGATCTCTGCGCACGCCAATTTCGAAGATGACTAGAGCCGCTCACTCCGTTGCATCTCCCCATGTTGTCTGCATCGAGGATCTCAGGTTGAAGGCACGCCGCCGCATACCGAAGTCGGTTTTTGATTATCTCGATGGCGGCGCCGAAGCCGAGATTACACTGCGCGAGAATTGCCGCGTCTTCGAGGACGTTACCTTCCGCCCGCGCCATGCGGTGGCCTTCCCGGAGTGTGACCTGCGCACCCGCGTGCTGGGCTTCGGTCTGGCTTTGCCTTTTCTACTGGCGCCCATCGGTTACAGCCGCCTGATGCACCCCGGCGGCGAGGTGGCGGCCGCGCGGGCCGCGGGCAAGGCCGGGACTGCCTATATTCTCTCCACAATTTCGGGACACAAATTGGAAGACGTCCGCGCGGCATCGCAAGGCCCCGTCTTCTACCAGCTCTATCTGATGGGCGGACGCGAGGCCGCCGAAGCGGCCATCACACGCGCACGCGCTGCTGGTTTCGGGGCTCTGGTAGTGACGATTGACACAGCGGTCTCCGGCATTCGCGAGCGTGATCACCGCAATGGCATGAAGGAGTTGATCAGCGGCGGCTTGCTGGAGAAACTGCCCTACGTGTGGCAGATTCTTTCCCGTCCCGGCTGGCTCATGAGTTTCCTTAACGACGGTGGTTTGCGTCCGCTGCCGAATGTGGTGATTCCGGGCAAAGGGCCGATGACTCTGGTGGATGTTGCCGCCGCACTAGCTAAATCGACTGTAACCTGGGCCGACCTGAAGTGGATTCGCGAACTGTGGCAGGGGCCGCTGGTGATCAAGGGCGTGCTGACTGGAGACGACGCGCGCCGCTCCGTCGATGCCGGGGCGGCAGCCCTTTCGGTGTCGAACCATGGCGGACGCCAACTGGACTGTGTTTCGCCTTCGCTGCGTGCCCTGCCGGAAATCGTGGAGGCGGTGAAGGGACAGATCGAGATCTGGATGGACGGCGGCGTTCGGCGTGGCTCTGATGTGGTGAAAGCCTTGTGCCTGGGGGCGCATGCCGTTCTGTGCGGGCGCGGCTACGCCTATGGCATGGCGGCCGCAGGGGAAGCGGGAGTGGACCGCGCCATCGAGATTTTGCGTACAGACTTGGAGCGCACCCTGCGGCTGCTTGGCTGCCCCTCGGTGGCACAACTGGAGCGGTCTTACCTGAACATTCCCAAGAATTGGTAGCAGGCGAGCCAGCGGTATTGCACGGCCCTGATTGCCTTCGTGTTACTTCGTGTGTTTTTCACTTCGTGACCTTCGTGTTGTCTTTTGGGTTTGGTTGCGCCGCCCGCAAGACGCGACATGAAGGGCGCGCACCAAGCGTTCACGAAGGTTTTGCATGAAGGAAGGCCTGCCCGCAGCGTGGACGGTTTGACGGGAGGACGCGATGTGGACCCAGGTTTACGACCCTTTCGGCCACTGGTGGCTCTCCACCCTGGTTGCCGCGCTTCCCATCGTGGTTCTGCTCGGGCTGCTTGCAGGTTTTCGGGTCAAGCCGCATTGGTGCGCGATTGCCGGTGCATTGACCGCCATCGCAGTGGCGGTTCTATTTTTCAGGATGCCGGTGATGCTCGCCGCCGTAAGCTTCGGATACGGCGTCGCGTTCGGCCTGCTGAAGATCGCCTGGATCGTTCTGGCAGCGGTTTTTCTCTACGACATCTCGGTTGAGACCGGCCAGTTTGAAATCATGAAAGAATCGGTCGCCGGAATTACCCCCGACCGGCGCTTGCAGGTCCTGCTGGTGGCCTTCTGTTTTGGCGCATTCATAGAAGGTGCGGCAGGTTTCGGCGCCCCCGTAGCGATTGCCGGGGCCTTTATGATCGGCCTGGGATTCCGGCCGTTCCATGCTGCGGCGCTGAACCTGATTGCAAATACTGCTCCGGTGGCGTTCGGGGCCATTGGAACTCCCGTACATACACTGGCTGCTGTCTCCGGGCTGCCGGAGGGCGATCTCAACGCCATGATCGGCCGCATTCTGCCTTTCACGGCCGCCTTGATTCCTTTCTGGCTGGTCAAAACCATGGCCAGCTGGGAGGACACATTTGAGGTGCTGCCTGCCATTCTGGTGGTTGGTATTTCTTTTTCTCTCACTCAATTCTTCTGGTCGAACTACGTGGACGGCAACCTGGTGGACATCATGGGCGCCGTATTTTCGATTGTGGCCATGGTTGGGTTTCTGCGCTTCTGGAAGCCGAGGAATATCTGGCGGTTCGACTACGACGAGAAACCGGCGGAACTTCCGCCGCCCGCGGCGGAGATCGATGACCAATTCGGCGGCGAATGGCCCACGGACAAGTTCGACGGATATGTGAAAATCCGCTCCTACTCAGCCCCACAGATATTGAAAGCCTGGATGCCGTTCGCGATTTTGTCGATCATCGTCCTGATGTGGGGCCTGCCTCCGATTAAGTCAGTGCTGAACCTGGCGACTCCCGCCTTTAAGGTGGTCTTGCCCGATGGGAAAGTCCGGCCTGGGCCACCCGGCTGGGATGTGCCTTATCTACACAATGCTGTGTACCGCGCCGCTCCGGTAGTAGCCAAACCCGCTCCGGAAGCCGCCCGATTCGATTTCAACTGGCTTTCAGCGACCGGGACGGCGTGCTTCATCGCCGCGCTGATTGCGGGATTGCTGCTGGGCCTGGGCCCGGTTCGCCTGATGAAAATCTTCTGGCGCACCCTGGTGCGCATGCGGCTGGCGATGGTGGCGATTTCTTTCATGCTGGGCCTCGGCTACGTGACCCGCTACTCCGGCCTGGACGCCGTGCTGGGCCTGGCCTTTACCCGCACCGGCTGGCTTTATCCCTTCTTCGGAACATTCCTGGGCTGGCTGGGAGTTGCGCTTACCGGCAGCGATACTTCTTCCAACGCGCTGTTCGGCAGCCTGCAGCGAATTACCTCTCAGCAACTCGGGATCGATCCCGTGCTGATGTGTGCGGCCAACAGCGCCGGCGGCGTGATGGGCAAGATGGTGGATGCACAGTCCATTACTATCGCGACCGCCGCCACCGAGCAGGTCGGCAATGAAGGCGTGATCTTCCGCTTTGTGGCATGGCACTCGGTAGCTCTGGGCGCGATCGTAGGCATCATTGTGATGCTTTACGCGTATTTGTTTCTCGGGGCCATTCCCCATGCAGGGATTGGAGTGCCGTAAGAGTTCAGACGGCTGTGCCTTCTCACTGCTCGTAGGCGCCGATATCGATGTTCCCGCCGGCTACCCGCGGATTGCCCGCGAAATCGAGCGTGCCTTCCAGCGATGGGCCTAGATTCGTGCCCGCGTTCACCGCCGGTGAGGTTGGTTGCACGTGCAGATCGGGGGTAGTCAGACTGAGATACTGCGGATTCACATATTGCGAGTGCGCATCCAGCCCGGTAGCTGATTGATAGGTGGCGAATCCGGTGCGGGTTGTGCCGCTCCAGACGAATTTCGCGGCGGTGGAAGCCAGCGGCGAGAAATAGATGTTGTAGTCCAGCACGTTGGCGCTGTTCCCCGAGCCGGTGTAATTGTTGACGAGCAGGCCCTGCGAGCCGCCGTACACGATGTTGTTCTCGAAGATATTGTTTGTGGATTTGTACTGGATCTGGAACTCGCCGCTCCCCGTGCTCTTGGTGTCGTTGTTGTAGAGCGTATTGTTGACGATAGTGCAGTGATCGGTTCCGCCGACGCCGCTGGCGTATCCGCCAATCGTGATTCCCACTGAGTTGGAGTTGTAAACCAGGTTGTTGCGCGTGATGACGTAGCTGGACACATGGCCGGAGTGCTCACTCGCCATCTCGATGCCGATATCGACGTTGTAAATCAGGTTCTGCTCGATCAGGATCTGCGAGCCGCCATCCACGTAAATTCCGTCGGCATCATAATCTTTGCCTTCTCCCGCATTAGCGATGGCGCTGATGTTGTAAATGGTGTTACCCGTAATCACTCCGTTGCGGGCGTAATCCACGCTCCCGCTCGGAGCGACTCCTTCGAAGCCGATGGCGTCGATGCCGATATTGTCGTTGTCGTGGATGATGTTGTTGGTGATGGCAAAGTTGGTGACGTTGCCATCCACGTTGACCGATTCGCTCTGGCCGGTCTTGAGGTTGTAAACCTGGTTGCCGCTGATGGTGATGCTGTCAATGGAAGCGGTCCCGGAAGTGCCGTACACCGCGATGCCGTAAGCGCTGCCGTTCTTTTCCGAACTGGTGGTGATGTTGTGTACCAGGTTGTTGAGAATCTGGATATTGCTTCCCGCGCCCGTGATCCAGATTCCGGCGGGATAAGCGCCGGAACTCGACGTGGCGTAGTTGCGAATTTCAAATCCTTGAATGGTGACGTAGCTCAGGTTCGTGATATTGAACAAGCCGTGGACGTTCGACGGAGGCGTGAGGCCGGTTCCGTCCACGATCGCAGTTTCGCCCGGATAGCTCTGGAAAATGATCGGGCCTAAACCGGCCGAACCGGAAGCGCCGAGGGTAACCGACTCGGAGTAAGTTCCAGCCCGCACATAGACCGTGCTGCCCGCCTGGACTGAGCTTGCGGCGTGCTGGATGGTCCGCCAGGGCAACGAAATGGTTCCGGGATTGGTGTCATTGCCTGTGGTGGCAACGTAGTAGGCCGCGGCGATGGTGACCGAGGCGGAAGCGGACTTTGTCAGGTCGGCCTGGGAGATCGCGGTGACGGTGACGGTATGGGGATTCGGCACCGTTGCCGGCGCGGTATAAAGGCCGTCGGCGGAGATCGTGCCAGTCGAAGGACTTCCGCCGGGGATTCCGTTCACCTGCCAGTTGATACCGAGGTTGCCGGTGTTCTGCACCGTCGCATTGAACGGTTGGGTTGCGGTTGTGTTGACGGCCACGGTGAGCGGCGACAACGTAATGCTCACCGGAAGCGAGTTCAGCGTCACCGAGGCCGAGGACGATTGTGCCGGGTCGGCGTGTGATACCGCGGTGACCGTCACGATAGTTTGTGTGGGGACTGTGGCCGGCGCGGTATATAGACCTAAGCTCGAGATCGTGCCGGTATCGGGGCTGCCTCCGGTCACCCCGTTCACTTGCCAGACGACAGCCGTATCGGCTGTGTTCTGCACCATCGCCCCAAATTGCGCGGTACCTCCTGCTGCGAGATTTGCAGAGGTTGGCGAGATCTGGACCACCACCGGATTAATCGTGACCTGTGCTGACGCCGATTTTGTCGGATCGGCCTGGGAGACTGCGGTTACCGAGACAGTCGTCAGGCTCGGCACTGTCGCCGGCGCCGTGTAATACCCGGTCATGGAGACCATTCCGGTCGAAGGAGTTCCGCCCGCGGCTCCATTTACTTCCCAGGTGATGGCCGTGTTGGTTGTGTTTAGCACGGTGGCGAGGAATTGCTGTGAATCCCCGCCATCGAGGGTTTTCGACTGCGGTGAAATGCTGACGCTCACCGGAATTACCGGCATGATCGTGGCCTGAACCGAGGCAGGCAGAGAGGGGTTCGCAGCAGATACGGCGGTGATGCTTACGGTTGCCGGGATCGGCACCAACAGGGGAGCGATGTACCAGCCGGAGGAGGTGATCGTGCCCACTGTAGAATTTCCGCCGGGGATTCCGTTTACCGACCAAGCCACCGTCTGGCTGATGTCCTTTGCGGTTCCGCCGGAGAAGGTTCCCGTCGCCGTGAATTGCACGCCCGTGCCCACCGTGACAGATGGAGTGGGGGGCGAGACCACCAACGACACCAGCGACGCCACACTGAGGGAAGCTGCGCCGCCGACGTTGCCGGCATTCGCCCAAACCGTGGCCGTGCCGGGGCTGCCGCCGCTCGCGATTCCAACGCTGCCTGCGGAATTGCTCACGCCTGCGATCGCGGGGTTGGAAGATGTCCAGATCACGGACTGAAGCATTTGCTGGCTGCCATCGCTGAACGTGCCGAGTGCCGCAAGTTGCTGGCTCTGCCCGGGAACCAGTGCGACTGTGGCGGGAGTGACAGAGATCGACACCAGGCCGGGAGGCGCCAACGCGACGGGCTGATACCATTCGTCGTTCGCCAAGGTGATGCCGCCATTGATCCCGCCAATCAGCAGCACATTGCCATTGGAAAGCAGCGTCGCGGTGTGGGCGGCGAGAGCGTTGGTCAGGGAGGAGCCCGAAGTGAAGGTTCCGGAGGCCGGGTCGAACAGTTCGGTGGTTGACTCTGACGTACAGGAGGTCGTACACGAACTATAGCCCCCGGCTATAAGCACCTGGCCATTGGTCAGCAGCGTCGCGGTGTGGTTGAAGCGCGGGATAGTCAAGCTGTTATCCGCATCGGCGCCGACGTAGTTGAACTGGTTGGACGCCGGATCGTAGAGTTCGGCGAAATTGCCTGGGCAGCCCGGCGAGACGCAGGTTGAGCCTCCGGCCACCAGAACCTGCCCATTGTTAAGGAGAGTGGCTGTTGCTTCGAAGCGCGCGGCATTCAGGGCTAGCCCGCCGGCCGCAAACGTGCCGGCAACCGGATCGTAAAGTTCCGCGGCGGTGGGGAAGTTAGCGCCATCCGAGCCGCCGGCAATCAGCACTTTGCCCTGGGCCAGCGCGACCGCACTGGCGCCAAATCGCGCAGCGCTCATCTGGCTGGAGAGCGTGGAGAACGTTCCTGCGTCCGGGTCATAGAGTTCCGCTGTGCTCAGGGCGCTGCACGTTGACGCGTCAGTGCAGGAGAGCCCGCCGGCGATCAGGACCTTGCCGTTGTTGAGCAGTGTCATCGTGTGTCCGCTGCGCGGCGTCGCCATGCTTCCGGTGCCCGAGAAACTACTCGAAGCGGGATCGTAGACTTCGGCGCTGCTGAGGGAAGAGCAATTGCCGGAAGCATCACAGGTGTAACCACCCGCGACCAAAACCTTCCCATTTGCCAGAAGAACGGCGGGCGCCGAGCGGGGCGTGGCGAGGCTCCCGGTGTTCGTGAAGGTGCCTGCGACCGGGTCGTATAGCTCTGCGCTAGGCAGGTAGCTGCACGAATCGGAGGTTGGACAACTTACGCCGCCTGCGACCAGAATCTGCCCGTTGTTCAGAATAGTCGCGCTGTGCAGGTAGCGGCCGGTGATCAGGCTGGCGGCCGTGGCGGCGGGGGCAGTAATCAAACTCGCAGTACCAGTCACTGTTCCCGAACTCGCCGTGATCGTGGCATTGCCCGGACTAACGCCGGTCGCCAGACCAGGCGGGCCGACCGCGGCAGATCCCCCGGAGGATGCCCATGCGCTCGTCTGCGTAATGTCCTGCGTGCTGCCGTCGGAATAGATTCCTGCCGCGGTGAACTGCAGCGTGCCTCCTACCGCGATGCTGGAGACACTGGGCGAAACCGTCATCGACACCAGTGCGGGTGGCCCAACATTTAGCGCAGCCGTGCCGGGGATGGAAGAAAATGTGGCGGTGACGGTGCCGGGTCCCTGGGCTGCGCTGATCACCAGTCCTGGCGTGCCGATACTGCCGAGATTGCTGGGCGTTACGCTCCAGGATGCGGATGCTGTGATGTCCGACGAACTGCCATCGGTGAAGACGGCGCTGGCATGGAACTGTTGGCTGGTTCCCAGAGGGATATCGGCGGTCGTCGGATCGACTGTTACCGAAACCAGCGCCGCCGGCCCTACGGTGAGCGTCGTGCTGGCACTCACACCGCTCAAGCTTGCCTGAATGGCTGCGGCACCCTGATGCCCGCTGGTCGCCATACCGGTGGCGTTGATGGTGGCGACGTTCGTGGCGAGAGAACTCCAGGAAACACCACCCGTGACGTCCTGACCGCTGCCGTCGCTGTAGGTTCCGGTCGCGGTGAATTGTAGTGAGGTTCCAAGCGCGATCGTGGGATTTTGCGGCGCCAGCGCGAGGGAAACCAGAATTGGAGCGCTGACCGTGCCCGTGGCGGAACCGCTGATGCCGGCAGCGCTCGCGCTGATGCTTGCGCCTCCCATTCCGGCGCCGGTGGCAAAGCCCGCGCCAGTCGCATCATTGTTGATGCTCAGAGATGCGGTTCCCGAACTCCACAGGACTGACGACAGAACTTGCGTGCCGCCCCCGGCAAACGTGCCAGTGGCAGTAAATAACTGTTGAGTTCCCAGGGGAACCGAAAAACCCGACGGCGAGATCGTGATTGACGACAGCCCAGTCAGCAAGCTGGTTACGTACAACTCGCCGCTCCCTAAATTGTTCTGTCCATCGGTTCCTCCCGTTTCCAGAACGGTTCCGTCGTCGAGCAAAGTGGCGGTCTGGTTTTCCCGGGCGCTGGTCATCCGGCCCGTTGCCTGGAAGCTGGGGACGGTAGGGTCGTAAATCTCCGCCGTGTTGAGCGCGGCGCCGGTCCCGCCGGAATCGGTTGCGCCGCCACTGATCAGCACCACGCCCCCGTTCAGCAGCAGAGCACTATGGCCGGCGCGGGGTGTGGTCAACGTGATGGACAAAGCCGCGAACTGGCCGGTAGAGGGGTTGTATAGCTCAGTGCTATTCAGCGAGCCAGTTCCGGGAAGGTCGCCGCCGGTGATCAGCACCTGGCCGGAGTTCAAAAGGGTGGCGGCATGGCCTTCGCGCCGCGAGGTCATCGCGGAGGCAAGAGCGGTGAATTTCCGGGTTGCCGGATCGAAAAGCTCCGCTGAATTGTAGGCGCCACTGGGAGTGAGGTCGGTTTCGCCTCCGGCGATGAGCACCTGGCCGTTTTGCAGGAGGGTGGCGCTGTGCCGATAGCGCGGCGCATTCGTGCTTCCAAGGGATGTAAAGCTCTGCGTCGACGGATCATAAAGCTCGGCGGAGGGGATGATACCGGTGGCCGGATCGAACCCGCCAACGATCAGCACTTGTCCATTGCCCAGCAGAGTGGCCGTGTGGCCGGCGCGGGCCGTGTGCAAGGCCGCAGTGAGCGGGGTGAAGATTTGCGCCACGGGGTCGTAAAGTTCGGCCGATTCTAATGCAGTTTGAGTGGTGTCCAAGCCCCCGACGATGAGCACCTGACCGTTCGCCAGCAAAGTGGCGGTATGTTGCCAGCGCGCGGAATTCATCCCTCCCACTGACGCAGGTGCGAACGCTTGGCTGGCTGGTTCGTAGAGTTCCGCGCTGGTTAGTACACCGCTGTCACCGGTTCCGCCTGTGAGCAGCACTTTTCCGTTGGTCAACCGGGTCCCGGCGTGACCGTAGCGCGGGGATCCCAGTGTGCCTGTCGTGAGCGCAAAACTTGCAGGACGGACGGTGAAGCTGGCGCCGTTGCTGGACACACCGTTGACCGTGACTACGACATTTCCGCTGGATGCACCCACGGGAACAACGGCACTGATCGAACCTGCACTCCAGCCAGTGATCGTTGTTGCCGGTGTGTTGTTGAACGTGACTGTGCTTGAACTCTGGCTGGAGCCGAAGTTAGCACCGGAGATCGTCACCACGTCGCCTACCCAGCCTGAACTGGGCGAAAGGCCTGTAATCCCCGGCGTCGGGAGCACTGTAAAGCCGAGGCCATTGCTGGCAACGCCGTTCACAGTCACGATTACATTTCCCGTGGTCGCGTTAGCCGGCACATTTGCGACGATGGACGTTGCGCTCCAACCGGCAATCGTAATTGCCGCAACGCCGTTGAAGGTGACGGAACTCGCGTCCTGGCTCGATCCGAAGTTTGTACCCATGATCGTCACCGGCGTGCCAACTGCCCCTGAGCCCGGGGAAAGGCCGGTAATGCTCGGCGTCGGCAGCACGGTGAAGCCGGCCCCATTGCTGGCCACACCGTTGACGGTCACCACCACATTCCCCGTGGTCGCCAACGCTGGAACCGGAACGTTGATCGAAGTGGCGGTCCAATTCGTGGGAGCACCCACAACACCGTTGAAGGTTACGGTGCTTCCGCCCTGAGTGGCTCCAAAGTTCGCGCCGGTAATGGTCACGGAAGTGCCTACGGGGGCCGAGGGGGGAGCAAGGTTGGTGATCCCTGGCGTGAGCAGCACAGTGAAGCTGGATCCGTTGCTGGGGACGCCGTTGACGGTCACCACGACATTTCCAGTGGTTGCCCCCGCAGGCACGGCCGCCGTAATCGAAGCGGCGCTCCAGTTTGTGATGGCCGTTGCCGCAATGCCATTGAAACTTACTGTGCTGCCACCCTGGCTGGCGCCGAAGTCTGTGCCCATGATCGTCACCGCAGTGCCAACCGGCCCGGAATTCGGAGACAGGCCTGTGATGCCTGGGGTCGGCAGAACCGTGAAGCTGATCCCATTGCTGGCCAAGCCGCTCACCGTAACCACGACGTTTCCCGTGGTGGCTCCAGCAGGGACGGGCGCTTTGATTG
>Ga0335080_10004012_pt1 | contig 14960 bp, 15 predicted proteins | sample Lox_Sample_34_FD_206720 | JGI IMG/M metagenome (GOLD analysis project Ga0335080, IMG submission 206720) | Soil microbial communities from Loxahatchee National Wildlife Refuge, Florida, United States - Lox_Sample_3.4 | ecosystem: Environmental > Terrestrial > Soil > Wetlands | place: USA... | reverse complement strand
CGCCGTGCCCCCGTGCTCACCAGACCCCGATCGGCGGGTCTTGTCGCACGCTTACTTACCAGCTTTGTAGGAGAATTTCTGACCAGAGAGGGAAGCTTCGTACATCAGCCCACCCTTCGCGATCGTGAACACCGCCATGCCCTTGCGATAGTTACCGGCGGTACCCGCTCCCGTCTTCCCGCTGCCGCTGCTGGCGCTCGCCGTCGCACCGGTGCTGCCCACCGAACCCGACGCCCCTGACTTGATCGCCACGGCACTCACACCCGCCCCGAACTCAAAATTGCCGCTGGTGAATTGGTCGAAAGCGGCCTTGTTCTCGAAGAAGATCATCTGACTGAACGCCTGACCGCCGGCCTGAAATCCGACGCTCACCTGCGTCATTGAGGTATCACCGACGTACTTACCGTTTTCGTAGACCCTGCCATCGCCGTGCGCGGCACCCACTCCTAAACCCCCTTTACCGATTGTGGGGAACACCGCGTAACCGTAGCAGTTGTTGAAGAACGCAGCGCTCTCGCCAGCGTTCTTGTACACATTGATCGTATCCGTGTACTCATCCGCCCGTGCCGCCGAGCCGGCGAGCATCGTCGCGGCCAAAACCAGAGCTGTGAGTTTCTCTTTCATAAGCCTTCTCCTTGCGTAATGCCGACATCTGCTGCCGCCGCGGCATCGAGATACCAGTTCGGCGCGATCGCCCAGCCAGCACGGAGGCCGGCGACGGGCAGGGGGACCGGTAAGCCACTTCTTTTGCTCTGGTAACTCGCCGACTGCACCGTGCCATCCGACTGGGTAACTGTAGCAGCACCCGCGAGCTGCAAGGTCATGTCCAAGTAATGCACACCCGCGGACGCTGCAAAGAACATCGAGTGGGCGACCACACATTCTTGGCGAACCAACCCGCTCCCTGCCGCACGGTCACCACGATTGGGAGCGAACGCAGCTGATCGACTACTACCCCACTCCCGCCACCACGGTCTGACGCAAGCTCGCAAGCCGTGTTAGCGTTGTTTTGCCGAGTCGTCGCTAACGACCGCGAAGTGCTTGGATTGGGCTGCGCCTGGTTGCGCATAAAACCCCATGCGGCTCTCGGGCACCCACATCACCACTTTGTCGCCCTCTTCCAATGCCGCAACCGGTTTCACCTCTTTCTTGTCCGCCAACGTGAGGGTCGCGTCAGGAGCGAATTCAAACGTCACAATCGTAGAGACCGAGCGCCCTTCGCTGTCGATAAAGCTCAGTGTCAGGTGAGTACCCTGCCGGCTCTTCACCTCTGCGTTGAAGCGCGCCCACTTCTCGCCATTCGCCACGACTACCTCGTTGCAGGCCGCGCCCGCGCGTGGGTACTTTGCAAGAAACTCCTGGCTGTAGACGATATCCTTGACGCAGCTCAGCGGAGGCTGGCCCTGCGCGACGCCGGTCAGCGGGAACGCAATTAAGACGGCGGCAGCTAATCCCACTTTACTTTTCATGATGTCCGATCCTCCATTGCAAGCTCTCATGTCGAGGGCATCGAATCTGTCAATTACCCGCTGGCATCATCATCAATAGTTGCCACGCTCTTCGTGCTCATGGTGCCGACCTGCACGCTAGCAGAGCGGTAGCGGCGCGCCTACTGCCCCTAGGGGCAGGGCTGTAATGGCTCTTGGAAAAGTGCGGCCTGGCGCGCGAGCGTAATGAGCTCGGTGACCAAGCGCACGCGGAGCTTCCTGGTCGGGGGGCGCTAACTTCCCCCTACTGATCGCATATCGCGCAATACCTGACGGATGGACTACCGATGAGTTGGGCGTATCAATCGCGATCGCCGTATGGCAGCTCTCGCGTGCTTTCCCGCGCGGACCGCTACCGCTCGGGGTGTATGTAAAAAAAGCCGATTCGGTGTTGCGAACAAAAAAGTCGCCTGGCTCAAAAGGCTGCTCGAGGCGCGGGATTACCGACTCCGTTACGCCGCGGTAGCATTGAAAACAACATGCCTCCTCCGCGCGCCCACTTCCGGATTCGTTTGCCAGATCTTACGTCTGCTATTGGTCTTGGCGCCGCTCCTCGGCCTGAGCGGTGGGCCGAGCATCGGCTCGAGCTCTTCTGCTCTCCCTGGCCCACAAGGCGTGCTTGCGATAGCAAGCGCACGTATCACCGTCCAAGGTCACCGCCCAAAAGCCATACTTGTTGCGCTCAGTTCATTTTGCCTGGCCTGCGATGACTTTAAGCTGTCCCGAATTTAACGCTCCCGGCGCGGCGTAGAACCCGATTCGGCTACTCGGCGCCCATATAGAGATTTCCTGACCCTCTTTCAGCGTAGAGTACTTCATCTGCTGGCCGCCAACTTCTAGAGTCGCATCGGGGGGAGCAGTGAAAGTGAGAGTGAGAACGGTTCCCTTCATGTCGTTCAGGAAATTCGCCGTCACGCCATTGCTCTGCACCTTGGTTATGTTCGCGTCGAACCGGACCCACTTCTGTCCGTTCTTTTCGACCACCTCACGGCACGCCGCGGGCGCCTTCGGGTAACGCTTCAAGAACTGCTGGCTATAGACGAAATCCGTGCATTTCAGCTTAGGCTGTTCTTGCGCGACCCCGACGACCGGTATCGCGGCCAACAGCACGAGAACCTTCAATCCTGCGCTCATGTCGGTCTCCCTATGAGTTAGTTTCAGCCTCGACCACACTGGCGACGAAATATAATTAACTCCCTTACGCGCGTAAACCAATTCGCGGATATGCGTTACGTGCTTGCAGTTGTGCGGCGCGATGGGCTTCCCTCACGCCGCGGCGGCCGCGAGCGAAATTAACACGCACGCTGTCGACCTCGATCCTCTTGGATCTAGATCTTGGTCGCAAGCTTGACAGTTCGCATTAGAGGCGTTATTACGCCATCTCGGCGCAAAAATGATCGTTGATACCGCAGGCCTACGGCAGTGGCGTATCTCCGGTGGTCTTCCTGCGGAGCCTGCCTCTCACCCAGGCCTTGGCGAAAACCTTCTCACGTGCGCTCTCATCGACATAGCGGCCCATCAACGTTTTGACGGCATACGCGACCTGGCCGTATTCGTCCGCACAACCTTCCGCGCGGCTCTCCGGCAGATACTTCTTCTCGACCAGATCCGCGAACAGGCCGGGCTCCGCGCCGTAGGCGATACACAGCAAGTTGTAGAAGCGTTGTCCGGCGAGGCCATGCACGTTGGCGAGGGCGGTGCGACTCAACGACGCCTCCTTGGCCTCCTGGGCGTACATCCAGGCGACGCCAACCACGGTATCGCGCGCGGTCCGCTCGCTCAGATGCACCAGCACGAATGCCGCAAACTGATCGGCAGCATCCTCCTCGCGACCGAGGAGCGGGATGCGCAGCTGTTCGAACAGCGCGTGACCGACTTCATGCAGGAACACCTCGAGCAGTGGGCCGAGTACCGCGTTGTCCGGCGTCACGCCCGTGGGCGTCGCAGCCGCAGGCGCGATCTTGTGCACCGCTTGGAGGTACTCGTAGCAGACCGTCACCGTCAGGTCGTCGGGGTCGTACCACGCGTCGTCTTCGCCGTCACACCCCGCGAGCTTGAGCGTCAGCGTGCGCGGCAGGCGAATAAAGCTCAGGAAGCTCCGGAACTGTTCGAGAGTGTGTGCCGCTTTCAGTTGCTCATACAGCGCCCGGTGAGCAGGGTTCTTGGGCGCCTCGTATACGGCCCGGAACTGATCCGTGTGCGGTGGCGGTGATGCCGCAGCGTACGGACTGCCAGAGCCGCTCGGCGACCACGTCAGTATCGTAGCAGAGAGCAGGGCTGCCACAGCCGCATGCGCCTTTGGAGAGCCGTACGATCGGACCTGCACTGCTGCACACCTCAAGACCAGCCAAGACTATATAAGCCTTGGTTTCACCAAAGGAGCCGATATTCGCCTCAACTGCCGTGCTTCGATCGCTCACCGGTAGCCATGAGGGGCCGTCTAGCCGAGAATTGGCGGCGCAAACGGGGAGTCGATGCGCAGCCCAATAACTTGAAGATCGGCTTCGGGACCGCGTGATGCTCGGGATGGGGAAAGCTTGCCGCCTTTGGCGAGGTGGTCGCGCGAGCCGGCGTGGTGCCAAACGCCTCTGCGGCCTGTTGATGCTGGCGATATGCGCCGCAGCCGGCACGGCGCGCGCGTGGGTGTACCCCGAACACCGTGACATCGCGGTTTTGGCGGTCGCGGGGCTCGATCCGGAGCGCCGCACGCAGTTCGATGCCCTGTGGCACTTGGCCCGTGGCACGCACGCAGACCGTCTCTGCGAGCTTGGGGTCGATCGCACGCAGAGCGTGGCGCCATCCTGCCTCGACTGGGCGGCCCTCTCGGCGATCGCTGGCGACCACTCATGCTCGGCGGAGGAGATGACTGCGACCGTCCTAGAATCCGAATGGATCTTGTCGGTCGCCGACATTGCTGCTCGTCTCAAGGTCGATCTGGCGGGAATCGGAATCCCCCCGCGCCCCGAGCAGGTTGCCGCTACGCCGGGGACGATCGAAGAACTTCGTCGGCGCGTCGAGAGCGCGAGCACCCGCGCGGCGCGTAAGAATGCGCTGCGCACTGCAGATAACCGCATGCAGCGCGCCGACTCAAAGTATGCCACGCGCGCCTACTCCAGCAACGCTCATTTCCTGCTCGCCCGCCCGTACACCGGCATATCGGCGGAGCAATACGAACAGCTAACGTGGCGCATCGGATCGAGGATCAACGCGCTCGGAGTGTATGCGTGGTATCACCTGAGCGCCCTGCAGCTGGCGACGCGGCTCGCACGCGAGCCGCTCGGGACAGACCAACGGCAGGCCCTCGTGCGCGCGATGCTGTTCGACGAGGCCTTCGCCCTCCACTTCCTCGAGGACGCATTTGCGGCCGGGCACATCGCCGGGACCTGGGGCGATGCCTCGCAGCGGCAGGGCACGCACGATTACTACAATGAGGCCGGGCTCGAGGTCTTTCTCTGGGATGGCGGTAGCGAGTCCGTCGTGGTGATGGGGGATGCCAACATGCGCCCGGAGGACGCGGAACGTGTCGCGGCGGTGGTGCGCCTCAGCCTCGAGCAGCTGCTCGACACCAGCACCGGCCGTGAACGTGCCCACGAATTGCCGTATACGCCGTCGGCGCCGATCCAGCCGGACGCGTTCGATGTATGCAAGAACCAGGTGCTGATTGCTCGGCCGGACCTTACAACAGCGCCGGACGCGTACAAACAGGCGGTTGTCGCCGAGGACGGCGAGGTTCTGCGGCAGACGCCGATACCCGGGCTCGGGCCCGGGCTGGGCGCCCTGCCGCGCTTCCGTAGTGAGATCGGCCCATTCTTTGGCTTGGCCGGCTCGATAGACGGGCGATGGATCAACGGGGGGTTCACGCCTTCGAACGGTGACGGCTTCATAGCCGGGGTTGACCTGTCCGCTCGGGTCGGCCTGGGCCTGGACGGAGTGATGCGCGAGTCGGGTGATGGCCTTGCATTCCTCTCTGTCGGGGTGCGAGGCGACACTTCGTCGACGAACTCGGTGAGCGTTGGCTCGTCTGAGGTCGGTGGGAACCTCACGTCCGCGATTCCCTCACGCACCGCGGTGACCACGGGTCTAAGGATGCCCTTCTATCTGGTTCCGGGCGACCTGCTGCTGCTCGCGCCGCTCTACTTCTTCGCGCCCCAGCCGTACGAACGCATGGCAGTGACGGCAGCAAATGGAGGGTTGATCCCGTGGCAGGCGGGCTTCTCGACCGGGTTCGGCCGTTTCCAGTTCGTGCTCGGCCGGCAGCTCGGCGTAGCCTTTTACGGGATCAGCGGTGATGATCGCGTCCTCGCACCCGGCGCTGCTGGCGGCCCGGTTCGAGTGGTGGCTTGCAGGTCGACGGCATTTGACCTCCCGATCCTCGAGTACCGTCCCTACCGCTCATTCTCCAGCAATCAGAGCTCGGCGCTGCTGTTTCAGATCTTCGCCGAGTACGACGTGCCACATTCGGCGAGTGTCGTAAGCCCACCCGGCGCACCGAGCGTCACGCTCAATGATGTCTGGTCCGTGGGCATTCGGCTCGTGTTTGATTGGCGCTACTATCCTTAGGCTTCAGACCCGTCGGCAAGGGGACATCTTGCAGCGCGCTGGTGGACAGCATTCGGGAGCCGTGTGGCGCAGAGCGCATCGACGCTCTACGGGGTGGATACTACCCGCAAGACCCCAGGGACGGTTTCGCGCCCGAAGAAACTCCGTTGTGGGATTGACGCTGTGCGCCGCGCTGTGCGCGTGCTCGAGCCCCCCGCTATCGCCGTTCACCACGAATAACCCACCGCTCGTGCTGGTCGCCGCGCAAGAGGCCGGAATAAAGGATGAACGAGCGCGCTTCCGCGAGATTTATTGCGCTGTGCTCGAAGCGCGTGCGCAGTCGTTTCCGGACTACCGACCTTGTGAGAAAGCACTCACCCGGGTGGGGTCTGAACCTGCGCCGACGGGCAAACCGGTGGATCTTGGACCATCGCGGCGGCACCTTATCGTGGGATTCGTCCCGGGGCTGGGCTGGGAGTGCTTCGCCGACTGGCTAAACGCGACCGGCAGCGTGACGGCTCATCTCGCTCAATTCGGCTACGACGCCCGGCTCGTGGAAGTGGGCGGACTGACTGGCACGGAGGAGAACGCTCGGCGGATCAGGGATGCAGTCCTCGCAATGCCCGTCGCCGCGGGGGAGCGGCGCGTGGTTCTCATTGGTTACTCAAAGGGAGCGCCGGATCTTCTCGAAGCAATAGTCAGGTACCCGGAGATCCGACCATACCTGGCCGCCGTGATCAGCGCGGCTGGCGCGGTTGGGGGTTCGCCGCTCGCCAATCCGGCGAAAGAGTCAGACGCTGACCTGCTGGTCCACTGGCCCGGCGCACACTGTGAGAAGAGTGACGGGCATGCGATCGAAAGCTTGAGGCCGAATGTGCGCCAGGCGTGGCTCGCTCGACATCCTCTGCCGCGCGATGTTCCTTATTATTCGCTCGTCACCTATCCTGACCCCGATCACATCTCCCGCATGCTGCGCGGCAGTTACGACAAGCTGAGCAAGATCGACGCACGCAACGACAGCCAGCTCATCTTCTACGACGAGGTGATCCCGGGAAGCACGCTGGTAGGTTACGTCAACGCCGATCACTGGGCGCTGGCGGTGCCGTTGAATCGCTCTCACCCGTGGCTTACCTCCATGTTCGCGACCGAGAATGCGTACCCGCGCGAGGCTCTGCTCGAAGCGCTGCTGCGCCTGGTGGAAGAAGACCTGCAGGGCGGGTAGCCAACGCACTCAGCCCGGCAGATCTCCCACGTAGTACGCCGGCGTGAAGTCAGTCTCGCTGCGGTAGTCGAAGTTGCGGATGTTGTGCAACGTGATGCGGTCATCGTCGATCGCATAGGTGAGGACCGCATTCTCGGGCTGCCAGTCGCGGTGATTTAAAGGCTCGATCGCGCTCCAGCGCGAACAGCGCATCGCCGACATGGGCTAGCCTCGGGTCGAGCGGGAGGATAGATTATCGACACAGCGGCCGCCGTGCCCCCTGCACAAAGCTAACGGCACGGCAGGCGCTGGCCCGACATACGTGGGCGGGAAAGTTGCACCCGTGCGTCACCCGTCCAACCAAGGGGGATGATGTTGCGTCCACTGTGCGCTCTGCTTGCCGCAGCGGCACACCGGGGGCTGTTGTCCTGCCTTGCCGCGCTGGTCGCTTCCGGAGCGGCAGCGCAGGATTCGGGGGCCGCGGGCGCGATCAGCAAGCGCCCGCGGGTGGGGCTCGCGCTCGCCGGCGGCGGGGCGCGCGGAGGGGCTCACATTGGCGTCCTCAAGGTGCTCGAGGAACTGCGCGTGCCTGTCGACTGCATCGCGGGAACGAGCATGGGCGCGCTCGTGGGGGGCGGTTACGCCTCCGGGATGTCGGCAAGTGAGATCGAGCGATTCATCAAGGCGGTGGACTGGAAATCGGCCGTTGGCGGTGTCGGAAGCCGGCCGCTGGAACCCGCGGAGCAGAAGCGATTCAACGACATCAGCCCGTCGTTCGGATTCGGGCTGAAGGACGGGAGGATCGTCACCCAGGGGGGATTGATTGCCGCGAGCCGCATCGAGGACGTGCTGCGCACCTACGTGGCGAAAGCACGCTCCGTGTCAGATTTCAACCAGCTGCCGATTCCCTACCGTGCCGTTGCCACCGACATGCTGAGCGGAAAAATGGTCGTGCTCGATCACGGCGACATCGCAACGGCCATGCGGGCGAGCATGGCGATCCCGGGGGCGTTCCCGCCCGTCATCACCGATGAGTATGTTCTCTCGGATGGTTACATCGTCCGCAACCTTCCCATCGACGTCGTGCGCGACACGTGCGCGGACGTCGTCATTGCCGTGAACCTCGTCAAGCCGACGGTGACGCGCAAACAGCTGGTCTCGGGCGCGAGCCTGGTCTGGCGCAGCACCGACATCACGATGGAAGAGAACGAACGCCTGCAGCTCGAGACGCTGACGGCCCGCGATGTGCGTATCGATGTCGATTCGGGAGACGTCGGCTCGTCCGACTTCGAGCGGACGGCGGAGACCATACCGCTCGGCGAGAAAGCGGCGCGGGCCGTGGCTGCTCAGCTTGCGGCTCTGTCTGTGCCGCAAGACGAATACCTTGCGTGGCGTCGCCGCGTGACCGTCAGCCAGCACATCGAGATCAGGATCGCCGAGGTCCGCTTCGAGGGACTCAAATACGTCAATCCGGAGTACCTGCGCAAGGTGACGAGCGTACGTGCCGGCGACACGGTCGACATCGCCGCGATCAGTCGCGACGCCTCGCGTCTTGCCGCTCTCGATGATCTGCAGGGTGTCGAGTACAACCTGAGCGGCGATCCGGACAATCCCGTGCTGGTTTGGCATCCGACGGAGAAACAGATCGGGCCGGATTACCTGCGCGTCGGCGGCGGCCTGTATGCCGCAGGCGGGGGGGTGTTGCTGTTCGAGCTGGACGGGCAGTACGTGCGGCAGTGGCTCAATTCGTACGGTGGTCAGTGGCGCAACCGGCTCGGGATCGGCACGACTTCACTCGCCGCGACGAGCCTCTACCAGCCGCTCAACGTGAGCCAGACCTTCTTTGTCGAACCGGCTGCCGCGGTGAGCAGATCCCTCGAGTACGTCTATAACGACTACGAACGCGTAGCCCAGTACTTTTTCAACGACACCATTGGTCGCATCGATTTGGGTGCCAACCTCGGAAACAGCAGCCAGGTCAGAGCCGGCTACTGGGCCGACCGGCGCAACACGGAGGTCGACACGGGAATATCCCTGCTGCCGACCGGCGAGAGTACCGATGCCGGGCTCGCCGCGACGGCTTTTTACGACACGCGAGATGCGGCGAGCTTTGCCACCGAGGGCACCGCCGCCGCGGTGCGGTATTTCTGGTCGACCGCCGCCCTCGGCGCGACCCGCGACTGGCAGCGACTCGAGGCTGCGATTCGTGAAGCGTTCAGGATCAGCAAGACGTCGCTGTGGCTCACCGCAGCTGGGGGGTCCGATCTCGGCAGCACCCTGCCAGCCGACCGCGCGTTCTCCCTCGGCGGCCCGCAGAGCTTCGCCGGCTACGCTCCGGGCGAGGTGCGCGCCCGCGGCTACTGGACTCTCGAAGGTGACTTTCTCTGGCGCGTGGCCGACATCCTGCCGATCGCGAATCAGACCCTGTACGGAGGACTCGGGCTGCAGGGAGCGCACGTGTACGACCGCGTCGATCCAGTAGCAAACGGGACGCTGTACGGCGTGTCGGCCTACGTCGGCGGGCGCACGCCGATAGGGACGTTGACTCTCGGGGTCGGCAAGGCCACGGGCGACTGGGCCGGATGGCTCACGCTCGGAACTCCCATTGGCACGGGCTCGATCCTCAACGAACCGCTGTTTCGCTGAATCTCGGCGCGCGACCCGGCGCGCGCTCCCGGCCCTGTGCGTACTTTGCTGGAATTCCAGGCGCCACCGGTCGTAATGTCGGTGGCGCTTGCCACAATCGGCGGACCGACCCCGCGGTCGAGATCGTCATATGTGGCGCCGTGCAACAAATCGTCGCGTTTCAGGAAGCTCGTTTCATAAATATCGAACGCCTCAGCGCCGTACAGGCCGAAGGCAAGCGCCATGAAACTGCCGCCCGCGACGCCAGTGATTACGTCAACCTCATCGAGGAGGCGAATTCTCGTGCCGTCGGGTGCGATGGCCTCGATGCGAGGACCACCTGCGCGAGCGAACTCGCATGAGACTTCTCTAGGCGGGGACTAAAGACCAACTCCTGCGGAGATCTGAAGAGAGTAACCCTGATACGTCCACCGATTTGAGAATTCGTCGAAGTATTTCAGGCTCAGTATCACTTTCTGCGTCGGCAACAGGAGGTTCAATCCGACGCCGAGGCCGTTGACCCGGTAGCGCTGCGCTTGTTCTGCAGCCGTGATGTCAGGTCCGGTTTTGGCCGTGGTCTGCCATGCACCGTAGCCGATCACTCCCACCTGAAGTCGTGACTCCGCATGAAGCGGGAACGCCTGCATCACTGAATAGTCGAGATCGAAAGTCTCCCCGGGCCGAATGTGCGTGCCCGACTGCGCAGTGTGAAATTCGTACATTTCGAAGAGGGAAATGGTGGTTGCCTCATCTGTGGATAGGTAGAGTGTTTCACCCGCTGCGACCACTGGTGTCCAATAGCCGTTACCCACGTTGTCCTTCGCGCCCGCGTTGAATTTGCCGGTGGGTGCCAGCACCCCGACAATGGCGCGAATGTCAGCACGCTGCGCGTGCCAGCCGAGGATGACAGGCTGAAAGTAGGCATCCCCTAGTCCGCCGCCGCCGCTGATCGCCCCCTGGGCGCTGGAGCTCAGCGAGTTGTTCGCGATCGGGATGGTCGCCGCGCAGGAAAATCTGGCGTCGCCGAGCGACGTTATCCGCTGACTGTTCGCCCACACGAAGGTGTTCATGTCCAACAGCACTGCCTGCTGTCCGGTGGCAAGAACCTCACCGTCGCCGCCCTTCTGCTCATCACGAGAGTAAAACAGAAAGCTGTTGTTGTAGGTCAGGCCTGGGGCGGGGGTGACACCGGAATTGATCGCGCTCAGGCCGAGAGGATAGACGCCGCGATTCTGCGCCTGTGCTGAGGTCGCGACCAACCACACCAAAACGGCGACCGGCACCCACCGCAGTCGCTCGGCTGCCACATGCCACATTACTTTACTGCCCGGCGCTTACCGCACGCTCAGGAAGTTGCCGCCGTCCTTCGGGCGGTCGCCAAGCGGCGCAAACCGTCGAACGCGGCGTACTTGTAAGCGTAGCTATAAGTCGGAGTGTCGAACGACATGTTGGCGATGCTGTTCAGGGTTCCGCCGCAGCGAATCACCCTCTGGTCAATACCCACGATCACTGAAGCAATATCGCCAATGCTGTGAACGCCGATCACTTTCCCATCGGTCTTCAAAAAGATAAGCTTCAGGAGCAGACCCCGGCCAGCAATGGTGCCGCGCGCAGTGAGTGCCAGGTCGGCACGACCCACCTCGTAATCGAGGGCCCGCTCCGATGGCAACAAGGTCGTACGTGTCCGTCATGCCCTAGGCCCGCTCATTTCATCGTTGCGACATTCCGCCAGAAGATCTTCAGACTCTCGGTAACGCCAAACAGTGTGGTGAAGTGGGTCGAGTCCACCACTACGATGTCTCCAGCACGTTGCTTCTCTGGCGGCATCCACAGGAGGCAGTTGGACTCCGTGTTGCCGGCCGCGGTAAAGGGATGCGGGCGCTCCAGCTCCAGGGGCTGACGCGCCAGCAGGCGGATCGCCTTGCTGTCCTTTTCGGCGATCTCGTAGTGTGGCAGATGGCGATGGAAACTGAGCGCCGTGACATCCTTGAGGAGTCCCGGAGTGTCGAGGTCGCGGAAGGTCGTGAGGGGCGCAGTTTCGTTCGTGCCCCTGACCCGAGCGGGACAGAGACCCCAGATGTTATGCACCGGCACCGCGAGCGCTTTCATCAGCGAGCGACCGTACTGCGTAAAGCGCTGCTGGCGCGGTACAAGTCGATCACCGTGATGCAGGTATTCCGTCTGACGCTGATTCAAGTCGTCGGTAAAGCCGACATCGTGGTGCGGCGCCAGCAGCAGGCAGGTGCCTTCACGCTCGAGCCACTGGCGAATAGCCGCAACTTCCTCCGGTGTGCACTCCTCCCCGGACTGTAGATGGTCGAGCCCGAACACCATGAGTGTGTCAGTGTCGGCGAGGATCCGTTCGTCAATCGGAAGCCTGAAGCCTGCCTGGTCGACGCGCTGGAATACCGCGACGGGGTGGCCGGTGACTTCGCCCGCCATCTGCTGGAAGTTGAGCGCGGAGCGATGGAACAGCTCCAAGGTGCCGGCGATCCCCTGTAGGAACTGTGCTGTACCCCATTCGGGTGTCTCGTAGACCGGCCACAGCACGGTGCGCACTTCAGTCATGGTCGAGAAGCGATTCTCCATCGCGGCCGGATCCCGCTGCGCCTCGTACGGATAGCTCCAGGTCCAGTAGATACTTAACCGACGTTTGCCCGGGGTGTATTTGCGGGCGACGTGGTTCTGGTTATAGGTGCGGGGAGCCAAACGTGGCGTGCTCATGTCGATCTCCAGGCGCGCGAATCAGCTTGCTTTACCGCCGGCTGCGAGCCAGCGCAGCGCTCTAAGTCCTGGCAGAAGGAAGTAAGCACCCCCACGCACTGTCGTGAACGCGGGCAGGCCGGTGATCTTTCTGCGAATCGGCCGTTTCGGGATCTTGAATTCGAGCGTACCGTCGTGAGTGCCGATGATCGGGTCACGCTCATTACCGAGTTCGTGGAAGTTCCTGTCGTTCACCCATACGTTCTGCGCGAACTCGAACTGGCGGATGAGGCTGGCGCAGATCACGAACGCGGCGATGCCACGCTCCTGGCCGTCATCCGGTGTGCCCTCCGGAAGATAGGGTCCATATGTTGCGCCGCGGCGGATCATGCGCCGACGCTTCATGTTGGCGGCCGTGTCGCGCGGGTTCATGCGGCGCATGTGCGAGCCGAGAGGCACGGCGTAACCCTGCGGGTCCTCGTGCTTGTAGTTGAAATTGTTGTTGCGCTGAAGATCGGCCCCGAGCGCGGGGTCGTCCTTGTCGGGTGCGAGTACCAGCGGCGCACCACTGCGCCAGCGCCCCATCAGCTTCGCAGCGATGAACTCCTGCTCCTCGTGCGTCTTTCCGTTCGCGCGCAGGAAGTCACGGAACTTGCCCACGTGCTCCTCGAGCCGCCGGTAGGCCATGAAGCTGCCGTTGCGGGAGAGGATTTTCGGCTGCGGCAATGGCGCATCCACACCGCTCTCATCCGGGTAGCCGAGGATGAACTCTCCCGCCTTGAGCGGGGCACCCGAGCCGGGCGTCGGTTCGTCCCCCGAGCCCTCGATCACCGGCTGCGAAAGCCGGTCGCGGTAGCCGAAATGATCGTGCGCGTAATCGAAGGGCGGGGTCGCCTCGAGATCGAGCGTCGATAGCGCTTCGATGCCTTTACACTCGGCGATAAGACTGCCGTGCTCGATGGCACAACGCCCTCGTTCCGTGGCATCGCGCGCGAACAAGATCGCAATGGCATGCAGATCGGGACTTGACGTCTTGTCGACCCAGTGCGATGGATCATTGGCTCCGATGTCGCCGAGCATCTCGGCTCGCGCCACCATGCCCTGACGGAACTCCTCGGGTAATGTGGCGAGCGCTGCCTCGTCGACCCCAAGAGCCCGCAGGCCATTCCAAGTGAAGGCCACGCTGACCCAGCGCTTCTCCTTTTCCACCGATTCGCGCATGGTCTTCGCGGAGTGAACCTTGTCCAGGATGGCGGCAAGCCATGCCCGCCCACCCACGGAATCTCGGAACGACAGGAACTCGTAGCGGCCGGTCAGCGCGGGGGCGCGAGTTAGGAGGAGGTGCTGAATGTCGTCGAGCTCAAGCACGGCAAGGCGGCTCGCGGCTCATTGCATCTGATCAAGCATCTCCGAGAGCGACGCCTTCACCCTCAGCGCTTTCTTGATCTCATCGGCGGTCGCGTACGGGTATTCGCCGTATTCGAGGAAACTGGGGCACTGGTGCTCGCGCACGAACTTGATGAAGGCTTGCGCATTCGTCTTCCAGTCCTTGGGGAACCCCTCAAGGTTTTCAAAAACCGTGGTGATACCGGTCGCGCTGAAGAGCGCTATCGCGTCCTCGGTGTATTTGTCGAAGTCCGTATCGAAGATACCCTGGTACATGAAATACGTGTCGCCCTTGATGGGAAACAGCACCCAGCGCAGGTAGTGCAGCTTCAGTACGGCGAGGGCATCCGGTTGGCTGGCGATGGTCTTTTCGATCTTCCGCGCGTACTCATAGAAGACCTCATCGCGCCCGGGAATGATCTTCGCGAGGATCGAAAACCCGTAGCACGCAGGTGTCCTCGGGAAGATTGGGCCGTATCTCCCCTGTTCGATCTTGTCGGGGAACAACCCCCCCTTCGGGATCGCCATCGCCGCCGGCTTGGTCCAGTCCTTCTGATCTGATGTCCCGGTCATAAACATACCCCGCGCTTACCGAGGCTCTCGATATCGTCTATCTAAACCGTCAGGATACGATGGCAGCGCCCGCCGCGATCGCCACCGCGACGAGCGTTGCGCGCTCCTTGGCGCTGATCGACCAAAACTCGTCGCACATCGAGCAGTATGCCTCCAGCGGATATCCGCCGCGGATTAGTCTCAGCAAGGAATTGCGGTCATATCCAGGCTGAGGGCGCATCTGCGCACACGTGGGACACACAGACACGAACGGAACTTTTGAAACGCGCATGCGTCCGTCTAATCTCGTCGTCGGCGCACGATGGACGAGCGTCGTCTTCATCTGAGTATCCCTAGTGTGCGCTGCTGATCGCTGAAATCGGCTCTAAGCTATGTTCGAACGATGCCAGGGCGCATCCATGCCCCAAAGCTCCTCCCTGAGGACCTTGGGTTCGGCAGCCTCTGTC
>Ga0335080_10004010_pt1 | contig 14963 bp, 1 predicted proteins | sample Lox_Sample_34_FD_206720 | JGI IMG/M metagenome (GOLD analysis project Ga0335080, IMG submission 206720) | Soil microbial communities from Loxahatchee National Wildlife Refuge, Florida, United States - Lox_Sample_3.4 | ecosystem: Environmental > Terrestrial > Soil > Wetlands | place: USA: Florida... | reverse complement strand
TTGCTCGTAACCAAGCCAACGCTGCACACCGTGCCGGTCGTCGTCGTGATGGTCGGGACACTGGCGTAAGGCCCGGTCTCGTTCGACGTCGCCGTCACCGTGAAGCTGCTTCCGTTACTCGCGCTGGCGGGCGCGCCCGTGAAACTCACCACCGGCGTGATCTTCGCCGCCATCGTGTGCACCGAGGCGCTCGCGGCCTTGTAAACATAATTGGCCGCCCAGGTCGCCTTCAGATCGCATGTCCCGGTACCGATCAGCATTGTGACGGTCGCCGAAACGCTGGTGCCCGTCGTCATGCTCCCGCTCACCGAACAAACCGAGGACGTCGTCGTGGTGATCACCGGGATGCTGGCTTCCGGCTCGGCTTCGTTCGACGATGCCGTGACCGTGAAGCTCGCTCCCGCGACGGCCGATGTTGGCTGGCCGCTCAGGCTCACCGTTGGCGCAACTGCCGGCGCTACGGTGGTGTACTCCTGGATCCCGGTCGCCGCCAGGTAGTTGCTGTTGCCCGCCTGGTTGATCGCCACCGAGCACGTTCCCGATTCTTTGATGATCGTGAACGTTGGGCCGTTGTTGCTGCAGACCGTCGGCGACTGGCTGCTGCTGAACGCCACCGGCAACCCGGAGCTGGCCGTAGCCACCACCGTGAAGCTGCTACTCCTGGTTGCGGTCGGCGGCGCCGGCGTGCTGACCGTGATGGTCTGGCTGGCCTTGGAGGCAGTGGTCATTTCGGTGACCTGCATGGCCGCGGAGTAGTTGTTGTTGCCTGCCTGATTGGCGATGACCGAGCAAGTGCCGGATCCGCTGGTCATCGTATAGGCAGCGGTGCCGTTGCTGTTGTCGATCACGCTACAGGCTCCCGATGCGGTAAAGGCAACTGTCAGTCCGGAGCTGGCGGCGGCCGCAACCGAAAAGGTCCCATTGTAGGGCTCACTGGCGGGGGCCTTGGTGGTAAACGTGATGGTCTGGCTTGCCGGGTTGACGACCTGGCTGGCTGAACCGGATCCGCCGCTATGGTTCGCGTCGCCCGAGTAGGTGGCCATGACGGTGTCGGTGCCGCCAGCCAACGAGGAGGTTATGCAGGTCGCGGTTGCTGGATTGCCCGAGGTCACACCGGTAGAGCCGCAGCCGGTGTTGTCGCTCCAGGTCACGCTGCCAGTCACGATCTGCGGCCTGGGGCTCGCGCCTTTGCGACGGCGGGCATTGCCATTCTCACCACTGATCGTCGCTGTACAGGTGACGGACTGGCCAAAAGTGGAGGGATTCGGCGTGCAGGAAACGGTGGTGGCGGAAGTTGCATTGTTGATTGTGAAGTTGTTGATCTCGAAACTGCTCGAACCGCTGTAGTTGCTGTCGCCGGAAAAAACCGCGGTCATGGTGTAAGAGCCGGGGGCATCGGTGCCGCTCGGCGCATAAGTGGCCGTGCAGCTCATGGTATTGCCGCTTGGTGCGGCACAAGTAGTGGATCCAAAGCTGCCATTGAGTCCGGCACCACCGATGGTAACGTCGGCGGTGGGTGCTGGACCTGTGCCTGACCATGAGAGCGATGCGGTGATCCCGACCGGTGTGGTGGAACCGTAATCCTCGGAAGACGGGCTGACGGTGCTCACGGCGATTCTGGTGGGCGAGGTAAAGTCGGCGGTGTAGACGGCCGCAGTGCCGGGAGCAGTCACGTTGTCGATCGTGGAGGTAGTGCCGTCTCCCCATTGACTGAAGGAGTATTGGACACCCCCGGCCGTTTGGGGCGAGGCCACGCTCAACTGACAGGAATTTCCGGGCGTCCAGATGAGGGTGACCGGAGTGGTGTACGTGCCGGGCGCGCAGCCGGCTCCGCTGGAAGTAAAGGTCAGGCCGGAAGGAGAACTTGTGATGGTGGCGCTACCGGCAGTCAAGCTCGGGGCAAACGCGACTCCCTTGAAGTTGGAATCGGACGGAGCGGCCGCGAGTTGGGTGAACGTTTCAGCCGAAGCCTGGGACGCCGTCGTGAAGGTGAGGGTGTCGGTGATGCCGTAGAGGTAGGACGGGTCGAGATCGCCGATGGTGTAGTTGGTCGTGTAGAGGTAGACGCTGGGCCCGACGACAACGCCGGTCAGACCAATGAGGCCGGTAGTGCCGCTGGAGTTGCTGTTGGCGACCAGGCTCAATCCGTTGTAGAGCGTGTAGGCCAGGCTCCAGGTACCAGAGCCGTTGGACTGGCTGTTAATCCACTTTTCCAGGCCGCCGTTGCCGAGCGAACTATTTGCCGAATTATTTTTTGGGGCACCACTGTCGGCCACGTAGAGAACGGAAGGGCTAGCGAAGAAGAAATTTTCGGGGCTGAGATTGATTTGCAAGCCGGCATTGAGATTGTTGCCGTTGCTATTGGGGCCGGTGGTGATGGTTTCCTTGCCGGCGTTGCTGGTGGCGAAACCGCTCAGCTGCGTAGGGCCGGCGCCGCTGTTGTAGAGGCCGGTTGCCGGAGGCGTGCCGAGGGTTCCGATGAAATCGCGGTTGGAACCCGAACCAGCCTTACTGTCGACAGAGACGAAGAGAGTGCTGCCAACGATCTGGACCTCACGGGTGTCCTGGGAGGACGTACCGCTCGAAGTGTCGAGGCCGGTAATTGCAGTGGCAGAACCGCTGCCGAGAGTGGTGTAGAAGACTCCGCCGGTCGCGTCGGGGCTGTTACCCTGGCCGGAAATGTAGAAGTGGATTCCATCGGCGGTGTAAGCGCTGCGCGGGTTATTGGCGTTAAAGACGTTGAAGATTCCGGTTGAAGAATTCACGTTGCCATAGGGATCGACGAGGATGGAGAGGCGGGGAACGGCGGTGTAGCTTTGTCCTGTGAGGCTGCCGGACTGGCCCAGTGCCGTGTTGGGCGCGGGGCTATAAGTGTTCGGGCTGGCATTAAAGGTCGCGGCATTGATGCCATAGCCCATGATCGTCAGGTATTGGTCCGTACCGGCCAGTTGTATGGTGCCTTCCGAGGAAGATCCGTATTCAGCGGAGATGGGGAGATTGGCACCCGAGCCGACTTGCGGCAACACAAGAGAATTGACAAACGTGGCACTTGACGCGCCGGTCGGCGTGTACTGGAAGAGCGTCAGGGGAGCTGCCTGATTGTCGCCGTAGCCGCCCACCGAGCTGTTACCCGTGCCGTTGCCGGTGCCATTGGGAATGCCTGCACAGGTGCCGGACGGGACGCCGCATCCTTCAACGGAGACAACCAAGTTCCCGGGCGTAAAAAATGGGGCCGGGCTTTGCGCAAATGCTCCGGTGACAATGCCAGCGAGCAACAGCACAACAGAGGCGAGGGTACGCGCAACGGTTTTGGACATAGAGAGGGTCCCCTTCAATTGGAGTTGGAAGGCGAAACCCGCCAATTATTGTGGAGTTTGCGAGATCCGGAGATGAACAGATTGTTAATTACAGGAGTGTAAATCAGGAAATTGCGGCCCAGGGGTGGCCTGGGCCGCAGAACGAAGACGGTGACCGAACTATGGGGTCACCACCAAGCACACCGAGGCTTTTGCGGACGTGAAGTTCCCGTTCGCGTACGGTGTGAACGTGACCTTGAGCGTGTCGCAGGTCGCCGGTGGTTTCGGCACATTCGGGAACGTGCCGTATGTCGGCACGTATACGAACGTACCTGGAACAGGCGCGCTGTTGTAATTAGCGGTTGCATCCAACTGGGTCGCGGTGAGCGACGTCCCATGTTGAATGGGTGCCGGAGTTGGCCAGGTGATGATCGGGACAGCTTTCTTCGCGGCGGTTGTCTGCTTGGCAGTAGCCGCAGAGTATATGCCTGCTGCCGGCCACTTGGCCGTCAGGATGCAGGTTTGACTGCCGGCGGTCATGGTAACGGTATTGCCGCTGATCGAGCAGGGGCCACTTGCTGTGATGACGGCGGTTGTCGGGGCATTGGTTGTTGCCGTCACCGTAAAGGTGGACTCGTAGACGGCAGTAGCGGGAGCGCCGGTAAAGCTCACGGTCGGCGCAATCGCTTTGACCGATGACGTGGTCTCGTTGACATGGCCCGCCCACTTGTAATTGCTGTCGCCGGGTTGGCTGAGGTGCTCGTTACAGGTTCCTCCAATGCCGGTGATCGTGTATACGGCTCCCACGTTTGTGCACTGGCCGTTACTGGTGAACTCGATCGGCAAGCCGGAACTGGCGGATGCCACGATGGTGAAGGAATCTCCCTTGGCCGCTGTTGCGGGTGCAGGAGTGGTAACGGTGATGGTCTGGTCGGCCAGCAGTGCGAGCACCCCTGAGGTGAGGGTAGGCGCGGCCGCGTAGTTCGTGGAACCTGCCTGGTTCGCGATCACCGAGCACGTTCCAGTGCCGCTCGTCATCAGGTAGGTTGCCGTACCGGTGCCACCGCCCGTTATGCTGCAGACGCCAGCTGCGGTGAAGGTGACCGGGTTTCCGCTCGCCCCACCGGTCGCCGCCACCGTGAAGCTGGTGTTGTAGGTTGCGCTCGACGGTGGGCTGGTAGTGAATGTGATCGCCTGAGTGAGCTGATTAACGACCTGGCCACCACTCAACGTGCCAGTGCTTCCACCATGATTGTCATCACCGGAATAGGTGGCGGTAATGGCGGTAGTGCCGGCGGGCAGACTCGACGTGGTACAGGTTGCCGTGCCCGTGTTCCCAGGGGTTACCGCAGTCGTGCCGCACCCAGTTTCGACGTTCCAGGTCACACTACCGGTTACGTCCATTGGCTTTGCGCCGTTCTTGCGGCCCCTTACCAAGTTGTTTGCGCCGTTGATGGTAGCGGTGAAGGTTACGGACTGGCCATAGTTCGACGGATTCAGACTGGAAGCTACGGTTACCGTGGAATCCGCGGCATCCACTTCCTGGCTCACCGAGCCCGATCCTGAGTTGTGGTTGCTGTCGCCGGAGTAGTTTGCGGTGACGATGTCAGCGGCTCCAACTGAAAGAGTCGCGGTCGTACAGGTCGCCACTCCCGGATAGCCCGAGACGGTGCTTACGCTGCAGCCCGTATTGGCGCTCCAGGTCACGGAACCGGTCACGTCCATCGGCTTTGCGCCATTACGGCGGCGGGCCATCCCGTTGTCGCCTGTAATGGTTGCGGTGAAGGTCACCGACTGGCCGTAGACGGAGGGACTTCCGCTGGTAGCGACAGTTACGTTGCCGTTCGAGGCATTGATGGTCTGGGTGGTTGTGGCGGACGTGGTGTCGTGGTTTGCGTCGCCGGAGTAGTTGCCGGTGATGGTATCTGACGGATTGACGGCCAAAGTGGTCGTCGTACAGGTCGCCGTGCCCGGGTTGCCGGAAGCTACGGTCGTGGTGCTGGTACCGCTCTCGGTACAGGTGAGCGGCCCGTTGGAGTCGCTCCAGGTCACCGCGCCCGTCACGGTCATCGGCCGCGCGCGGTTGTTGTTGCGCCGCTTCAGCAAGCCATTGGCGCCGTTGATGGTCGCCGTAAAGGTGACGGACTGGCCATACACGGTTGGGTTCAGGCTGGACGCAATGGTCATGGCCGCGCCTGCCGTCGTTACGACCTGGTCGCCACTGAGCGTGCCGGTGTTGGCCGAGTAATTCGAATCTCCCGAGTAGGTGGCCGTGACGGTGTGTGCGCCGACGGCGAGGGTCGAGATGCCGGCGGCCGCCGATCCGCCGCTCATCGGTACCGGAGTTCCGTAGGGAGCGCTATCGATCGAGAACTGAACCGTGCCGGTCGGGGTTGCACCATTGGGAACGTTCCTCACGGTCGCGGTGAAGTTTACCGACTGCCCATACGCGGATGGATTCAGGCTGGAGGTCACCGCCGCCGGCGAACTCGCCTGCGTTGCGGTGGTCGTGTCGGTCACCTGCGGAGCCGCCGAGTAAGTACCGTTGCCCGCCTGGTTGAACATCACGGAGCATGTTCCGGTGCCGCTCGTCATGCCGATGGCGGCGCTTCCGCTGCCCGAACCCGAGCACGCTCCCGATGTGGTGATCGCGACGGTGAGGCCCGACGACGCCGTTGCCGATACGTTGAACAAGCTTGCATAGGACGCGCTCGCGGGCGGAGCCAGTGTCACGGTGATCGTCTGGCTGATCTTGTTGACCGTCTGGTTCAGAGAGCCGCTGCTCGAATTGAAGTTGGCGCCGCCGCTGTAGCCGGCGTTTACGGAGTCGGTGCCGATAGGCAGGCCGCTAGAGTTGCACTGCGCGACGCCAGAGGAAACCGGCACGGCGCTGCACAGGGTTGTGGAGCTATAGGTGAAGGTTACCGTGCCCTGGTTTACCGTGGTGCTCGGGCTGGTCGTGTCGGTGACGGTGGCCGTAAAGGTCACGTTCTGGTTGTATTGGGATGGGTTCAAGCTCGAGCTCAGGCTCGTGACGGTATTGTCTTGTGCGGCATTCACGGTCTGCGTTGTGCTGCCTGAGCCGCTATTGTGGTTCGAGTCGCCGTTGTAAGTCGCCTGGACCGTGTCGGTACCGACCGGCAGAACGGCGGTAGTGCAGGTCGCCGTTCCAGGATTGCCAGCCGTCACCGAGGTCGTGGTGCAGCCCGTGTTGGAACTCCACGTCACGCTACCCGTGACAGTGTCAGGATGGACTCCGGACCTGCCGCCCCGGCGGACCTGGCCGTACTGGCCGGGGATAGACGCGGTGAACGTCAGGGATTGACCGAAGGTTGAGGGATTGGCCCCGGAAGTCAGGCTCACCGTGATGGTGCCCGAGTCGGCCGCGGTGATGCTGAAGTTATTGTGGTTGCTCGCGCTGGTGTAGTTCGAATCGCCAGAGAAGGTGGCCGTCTCGAGGTAATTCCCGACCACGTCGCTTCCGTTCGGGGTGTAGGTGGCCGTGCAGGTGATGCCGTTGCCGACAGGGGAGCCGCAACTGGTAGAGCCGTAGGTGCCGTGGCCGTTGCCGCCGATGGTGAGATCGGCTGCGGTTGGCGGCGTGCCGGCGCCCGTCCAGGAGAGCACCGCAGTGATAGTTACGGGCGCATCCTGGCCGTATGCCTCCGACGACGGGCTCACGTTGGTGACGCTGACCGTCGGCGTCTGTTTGTTGACCACCTGGCCGCCGCTTAGGGTGCCGGTGCTAGTGCCGTTCGCATTATCGCCGTTGTAGGTCGCGGTGATCGTGTCCGTGCCAACTGGCAACGCTTGAGTGATACACGTTGCGGTGCCCGGATTGCCGGATGTAAGGGCGGTCGTGCCACAACCTGTGTTCGAACTCCACGTCACGCTTCCTGTCGGGTTAGCTTTCGTGTATGACGAATTGGTTGGCGTCACGGTCGCGGTGAAGATCACGTTTGAGCCATAGGTGGAAGGATTCGAGTTTGAACTCACGGTTGTAGTTGTCGTTGAGAGCCAAACGCTGGAATTCACAAAGACATTGGCGTTGGGCGTGCCGAGACCGGTTGCCATGTCCCAGCCAGGTGCCGCTCCCCATGCGGGTTGGTATGACGAGGAGGCCGTTCCGATGCTGGTATTGGCCACGGCTAATGCGCCAGTGCCTGGGCCGCCAAGCGTGATCGGAGTGTCAGGCCCGTAGCCTGAGCCAGCGGTCCCGATCGTGATGCCGCTGACGAAGTTCGGTCCTTGGCCCTTGGTGGTGTTGGTGATGTAGACGTAATCGTTCTGGAACAGCGTATTGGTGCCGTATCCTGTAATGAAGTTGCCAGCCGCGCCTGCGGTCTTTCCGGTAAGTGTATCTGTGCCGCTCGAACTGGTACATGATGCCAGCGAGCACGAGTTCCCAATCGAGGTACACAGGTTCGTCCCGATGGCCGTTGTGCTCGATCCAGTCAGCGAATATGGTCCGCAAGTAGTCGACCCGCCCAGCGGAACATTCGTCAGAATAATCTGATCGCCCGCGGCTGTTGTGCTTGCCATCTGTACTGTCCAAACCGCAGTGGTCGTGGAAGAGCTAAGCGTCGCCGTACAAGTCGCTTGCGTGCCGCCAGCGTACAAGGTGGTTCCGGTCGGCGACTTATAAGGATTGTTATTGCTGGGGCCGGCGATGGTACAAGTGGGCGCGGAGGTATATCCACTGCCGCCCCAAAGGACTGTGGCTCCGGTGATGTTATCCGTGCTGTCGACGCCATTCGTACCGGAAGGCTTGTAGCAGTGGGCCTCTTCGATCGTGCCGTTATACCTGCATGCCACGGCAATATCGCCCTGCGTCACGTCATTGAAGGCACAGTTGCCGGTATTGCCGGTGCTCGAGTTGCAATTGGTGCCGTTGAATGTTCCACCGGTGGTGCCGTACTGGTTCTGCCCGATCTGGTAATACTGGGTCAGAGGATTGCCCCACATCTCGCCGGTCTTCTGGTTGACCAGCGATTGAATCGCGGCCATGGTCGGCGCGGAAACCGAGGTTCCGCCAAAGCCGGACCACGAACTGGGAGTACTGCCGCAAGTGGCCGCTCCGGCCGAGGTCTGCGACGGATCGGACCAGCACACGACCTCGTAATGTCCCCAATCGCCATTAGCGGCAAACATGGAGACATCGGGAATGTCGCGGACGCCGTCGCTATTCATTCCGTACACTGCCAGACCGCCCGTCAGCGCCGATCCCGTCTGGTACGAAGGTTTGGCATATCCCTGGCAGTCCGGTGTAGAGATGCCATACTCGCCCTGATTCGTCCCGCCCGCTCCGGTGGCGCAGTTGCTCGCACCGCCGCTGGCCACGCCGGTACTCAGATAGGATGACGTGGTGTTATAAGGGCTCGTGTTGCAGACGTTGCTGTAAGACCCGCTCGCCACAAAGGAGATCAGAGCGCTGGCGCAGGAGTCACTCCAGGGCATTTCCGGGATGTAACTCTTGGCCGATTCCCAACTCGCGGTGTTTGATGAGTTCCAGTAGGTGCTGAGCGCCGCGCCACCGTTCTGTCCGGTCTTCTGGTTATACACATCTTCGAAATCGGTACCGCCCACGGACACGTTATAGGGCGTTTCGCCCCATCCGGTGATGCCGAGACTCGCGACCTGATATCCGGGCGTATTGAAGTCAGCGGAGCAACTGGACGGGCCATCGTCGCCCGAGGAGGCAAAGACCGAAATGCCCTGCGCGGCCGCCTGCTGGAACGTGTTGTAAAAGGCCTGGTTGCCGCCGTTGCCATTGAAGGCTTCGCACACACCGTAGCTCATGGTGGCGACGCCGGGATATGGGCCTGCAAGGTTGATCAGATTCTGGAATGCGATCTGGCCGCCGAAGGTGACTGTGCCGGAAGAGCAGGAGATCAGCTCGATGGTGGCGCTAGGCGCAAACGCCGTCGCCATTTCCACGTCGAGATCGGCCTCGCCGTCATCGCCATTGGTGCCGGGGTTGGTGCAGCCGTTCGGATGCACGGTAGTGAGATTGCCGGAGGGATAGGCGGTCGACAAACCGAAAGTCGAGCGGTAGGTGCTGAAGTCGGTGCCGTAGCTGTTGGTATCCTCAAGCACGGCGATGGTCTGGCCCTGTCCCGAGTAGCCGGCGCTGAAGACGGGGTTCACGTTATAGATGGCCCAGTTGTCTTGCGCTGTGACCATGTAACAAGTGCCAGGCTCGGTTTTAAGAGTTGTCGAACTACTGCAGCCGGCGAAGGTATAGTCGGGCCTTACCTTATACATCGGCTGCGGCCGGAAGTCATGCAGCGACGCGATGCTGTTGATCACGGGCCTCAAAGCCGCCGGAATCTGGGGGTCGTTCATGTTCGCGAGATGCTGCTCGCCGTTGACTTCCAGTTGGTGCATATCGACGCGGAAGGCCTCGCGCAACTGGCCGGCGGTCCCGGAGAAATCGATAAGGATGTTGTTGGGATAAATCTGGTTGATGCGGAAGCCGTGATATTCGAGCCAGCCGACAACCTTGTCGATATCTTCCTGCGAGACGCCAAAACGGCCGTATTCTTCGGGGGTGAGCCACTTGTGGAAGTTTGGGGAGTTGCGGTCGCTGAGTTCGTCGATCAACTTGTCGAGCAACTGCTCCTGCTCGGGCGAGCGCTGGAGCTGGAGCCAGATGTGGTCGATGTCGTAGGTATCGGGGAGGGCGCCGCGATCGTTGGCGACGTTCTTCGCTTCCGGGCGGGTGTTGCCGCGCAGCACGCTGGCTTTAGAGTCGTCGACGACCTGGGTGACACGTACCTGGGGAGAGACGGAGTAGCGGTCGACCTGGGCGAGAGCCGCCGAGTTGAACACTGCCGTCAGCAGCGTGACAACGAAGGTGAGTAAGAGAACGCGTGTGGTTGGTTTCACAATTTCCTCCCCGATGGCGGGAACCGCCGATGCCGCTAAGGTGATGCTGGCTCTCACGGGCCGCAACGCATCCGGTAACGCGGCGTAAAGACTCTGCGCCGCATTACTGACAGCGATGATTGCTCAAAATTTCTGCGGCCCAAGTTGCCCTGGGCCGCATTGTTTACATTCCCTTCCTACAGCGTCTGGTCGAAACAGCCGGTAAAGCTACGGGTGCGCCGTAGTGTGCTGCAAGGCAGAGGCCGCCAGATAACCGGCGTTCGCCGCCAGTGCCGCCTTCGTCGTGCATGTTCCGGTTGCTTTGATCATGGTGACGGTGGCCTGGTAGTTGCCCATGCCATCGGTGGTTACCGCGCCAACGGTGCAAACCGTGCCGGTCGTCGTGGTGATGGCCGGGACACTAACGAGAGTCCCGGTCTCATTTGAGGAGGCGGTCACGGTGAAGTTGGTTCCGTTGCCGGCGCTGGTTGGCGCCCCACTGAAGGTGAGGGTTGGCGTGAGCTTCTTGGCAGTCGTCTTCTGCGAGACAGTCGCCGCCAGATACGGACCGCTGGCCGCCCATGCCGCCTTCAAAGTGCAAGCACCGGTGCCGCTGGTCATGGTGACGGTAGCGGTCACGGTGGTGCCATTGACGGTGGTATCGCTAACCGAGCAAACACCGGTCGGCGTGATGGTCGGGATGCTGGTGTCGTTCGTAGAAGAAGCAATCACGGTGAAGGTGGACTGGTAAGGAGCGCTGGTGGGCGCGCCAGTGAAGCTCACGGTCGGGGCCCCGGCCTTAACAACGGGGGTCTGCGAGGTAACCGGAGCAGCCGCGGAGTAGTTGCTGTTGCCCGGCTGTGTGAGCGTTGCATTGCAGGTCCCAGTCGACTTGGTGATGGTATAGGTGGCACCGGAATTGGTGCAGGATCCGGAACTGGCGAACGTGATCGGCAATCCGGAAGAGGCGGTGGCCACGATGGTAAAGGTGCTCTTATAGGTGGCGGAGGATGGAGCCGCAACCGAGACGTTGATTGTTTGAGAGGCCAGAGTAGCGGAGACATCCTGAGTTACCTGAGGAGCTGCCGCGTATCCGGCGTTGCCGCCCTGGTTGGCGATCACAAAGCAGGTGCCCGTGCCGCTAGTCATGGTGTAAGAGGCGCCCGAGTTGGAGCAAGATCCGGCGCTGGTGAAGGCGACCGGCAAGCCGGAGCTAGCCGTGGCCGCTACCGTGAAGTTGCTGTTGTAGGCGGCGCTCGACGGAGCGTTCGTGGTGAAGGTAATCGTCTGGGTCGCCTGAGTGACGGTCTGGCCGCCGCTCAAGGTGCCGGTGCCGCTGCTGTGGTTGCTGTCGCCGTTGTAGGTGGCAGTGATCAAGTCGTTCCCCACGGAGAGGCTCGATGTGGTACAGGTCGCGGTACCCGGATTGCCTGCGGTGACTGCGGTGGTGCCGCAGCCCGTGTTAGCGCTCCAGGTCACGCCACCGGTCACAGTTTCAGGCTTGCCGCGCAAGTTGCGCCGGGCCTGGCCGTACTGGCCGCTGATGGTGGCGGTGAAGGTGACCGATTGCCCGTAAACAGTCGGGGTTCCGCTGGTAGCAACGCTGATGGCCGCGCTTGCCGGGTTGACGACCTGTCCACCCGTCAGTGAGCCTGAGCCGCCCGCATTGTTCGTGTCGCCGGAGTAAGTCGCCGTGACCGCATGCGTCCCCTGGCTCAGCGCCGAGGTGCTGATCGACGTGGCCGAGCCCGAGACCAGATTTTCGGTATCGAACGGGTTGCCATCGACGAAGAACTGCACTGTGCCAGTCGGACTCGATCCGGTCACGGTCGCGGTGAAGCTCACCGACTGACCGTAGACGGAAGGATTGAGAGTGGAACCAACCGCGGTCGTCGCAGCGGTTTGATTGACCGTCTGGCTGAATGAGCCGGACCCGCCGCCGACGTGGTTGCCGTCACCGTTGTAGGTGGCAGTAACGGTGTCGGTTCCGATGGGAAGGGCTGAGGTGGTACAGGTCGCTGTTCCGGTGGGGCCGGAAGTTACGTTCGTGGTGCCGCAACCTGTATTCGAGCTCCAGGTCACGGTCCCGGTTACATCCATGGGCTTCGCGCCGTTGCGGCTGTTCCGTCCCCGGATGAGTCCGTACTGTCCATTGATAGTGGCTGTGAAGGTCACGGACTGACCCAAGTTAGACGGATTTCCGCTGGACGCAAGGCTGAGGCCTGCGCTGGCCGTGTTGACGACCTGGCCGCCGCTCAACGCGCCCGTGCTCGGCGAATAGGTTGCCGCGCCCGAGTATGCAGCCGAGACGGTGTGGGTGCCAACCGCAAGTGTTGTAGTGCTGGCGGAGTTGGCGGTACCCGATACCAGAGTTACGGGCGAACCAAACGGGTTGCCATCGACGCTAAACTGCACGGTTCCGGTTGGTGTGCCAGATCCAGAGGTGACAGTGGCAGTGAAGCTAACCGCCTGCCCGTAGATCGTAGGATCGAGGCTGGAACCGACAGCCGTGCTGGTGGCCGTAAGAGTCGGCTGATTGACAACTTGTCCGCCACTGAGGGTGCCCATGCTGGAGCTATGGTTGCTGTCTCCCGAGTAGTTGGCGGTTACAGCGTCGGTGCCCACGGGAAGAGCGGACGTTGTGCAGGTCGCGGTTCCGGAGTTGCCGGTTGTGACCAGGGTTGCGCCGCAGCCGGTATTGGAGCTCCAGGTCACGGTGCCAGTAACAGCCATCGACCTGGCATTGTTGCCGCCCTTGCGTCCCTTAACCATGCCGAACTGTCCATTGATGGTCGCGGTAAATGTTACCGAGTCGCCGGAGTTGGAAGGGTTCTCGCTGGATGCAACCGTGGTAGTCGATGTAGCCAAGGCCGCGATCGCAGACTGCGTGACCTGCGGCGCTGCCGAGTAGTTCGAGTTGCCCGCCTGATTTGCGATCACCGAGCATGTACCGGTGCCGCTCGTCATGGTGTAGGTTGCGCCCGAGTTCGAGCAGGATCCGGCGCTGGTGAAGACCACGGGATTGCCGCTCGCGCCGCCGGTGGCCGCAACCGTAAAGCTGCTGCCGTAACCCGCGGTGGACGGAGCGTTCGTTGTGAAGGTGATGGCCTGGGAGGCCGGGGTCGCGTTGGTGGTCTGTGTAACAGTCGGCGCGGCGGAGTAATTGGAATTGCCGGCCTGATTTGCGATCACCGAGCATGTTCCGGTGCCGCTGGTCATGGTGTAGGTTGCGCCCGAGTTCGAGCAGGAACCGGCGCTGGTGAAAGCAACCGCCAAGCCGGAGCTGGCTGTCGCGGCAACGGTAAAGCTGCCCTGGTAGACCTTGCTGGCCGGCGCGTTCGTGCTGAAGGTGATGGTCTGGCTGGCCGCGGTCGCGGTCACGTTTTCGGTGACTTGGGTAGCAGCCGTGTAGTTGGTATTGCCCGCCTGATTCGCGATCACGGAGCAGGTCCCCGTGCCGCTCGTCATGGTGTAGGTCGCGCCGGAGTTGCTGCACGAGCCGGAGCTGGTATAGCTGACTGCCAGGCCGGAAGTAGCCGTCGCCACTACTGTGAAGTTTGGGTGATAGGCGGCAGACGAGGGAGCGTTCGTCGTGAACGAGATCGACTGGCTGGCCGGGGCCGCGGTCGTCGATTGCGTGACCTGCGAGGCCGCCGAGTAGTCGGTGTTGCCGGCCTGATTCGCGATCACCGAGCAAGTGCCGGCGCCGCTGGTCATGGTGTAGGTCGCGCCGGAGTTGCTGCACGAGCCCGAACTGGTGTAGGCAACTGCCAGGCCGGAAGTAGCCGAGGCTGCAACTGTGAAATTGCTGCCGTATGTCGCACTGGCTGGAGCGTTCGTCGTGAACGAGATCGTCTGGCTGGCCTTGGTGGCGGTGACGCTGTAGGCTACCTGGGGCGCGGCAGAGTACGTGCTGTTGCCCGACTGGTTCACGTCCACCGTACAGGCGGTGGTCCCACTCGTCATGGTGTAGGTGGCGCCGGAGTTGCTGCAGCCTCCGGAGCTGGAGTAGGTAACGGCCAATCCCGAACTCGCGGTGCAAGCGATGGTGAAATTGCCGTTGTAGACTTCGCTCGCCGGAGGAGTGGTGCCGCAAGTGATCGTCTGGCTCGTCAGGCCGCTGGGCGCCAAGAGGTTGATGAGGCCGCTGCCGTTTGGAGAGCCCCAGCCGGTAACCAGGTCGAAGCCGCTCGTGGCCGAGTATTTTCCGTTCGACGAACCGCTGGTGATGTCGTGGAAAAGGTTGCTATAAGTAGTGCCGCCCAAAACAGCCTGGGGATAAATGGTTGGATTGATAAAACCGATGACCTCGCTGTTGGCGGCCGCTTGCTGATTGGCAAGAGCGAGATAGCCGGCCCACATGGGCGCGGCAAAACTGGTGCCACCCTCCTGATTGGCGCTGCAACTTCCGCGGTCGCAAATGTAGAAAGTAAAATTCGCATTGGCGGAGACGTCGGGACCGTTGCGCAAGGTGGTAGACCCGGCGTTGCCGGAAGTAATGACGCCGGAGATTTGCTGCCAGGAGGGAATCGGAATGGAGTTGGTGGTGATGCCGCCGCCACTATCGACCCAGGTGGTTTCCGATGCCCACGGGCCGGCTGCGCTCGAGGTCGTCAAGTCGGTTCCGCCAACGCCGACAACGTAGGCATCGTCGGCCGGCCATGGCGCTGCACTGCCCGTGCCATGCCAGTAGCCCGAGTCGCCCGAGGCTGCAAAGAAGTTTTGATTTTGCGTTCCCATCTGCTGGAAGTATGGGTTGAGAGTGCTGACGTCGGCGGTCCATCCCCACGAACAGCTAAT
>Ga0335080_10004009_pt1 | contig 14964 bp, 9 predicted proteins | sample Lox_Sample_34_FD_206720 | JGI IMG/M metagenome (GOLD analysis project Ga0335080, IMG submission 206720) | Soil microbial communities from Loxahatchee National Wildlife Refuge, Florida, United States - Lox_Sample_3.4 | ecosystem: Environmental > Terrestrial > Soil > Wetlands | place: USA: Florida... | reverse complement strand
GTCAACCTGCACAGATCCCTTTCGGTGCACCCCACGGGCCGCCAGTTACACCCCACTTACATTTATTTCGCATTCGCCCCGCTCCACTTAACCCTCCCCGGCCGGATCCGCCGCTCACCCCCGTGCTACCGTCCCCTCAGGAGAGCCTCTATGCGCCGACCATTCCTCGAACCCGCCCCCGCACTCCCACCCACGCTGCTCCCCCCTCCGCGCCCAAAGGACGAAATGCCGAACGAACCCAAATTGTCCCGTGTTTTCATCGCGCCTGTTGCATTCCTCCACAATAAACGAACCTACCGCGGCACTCGGCCAACCCGCGTCCTCGCCGCCCGCCCGGAGCCCGGGCATATAATATCTTCAATGCTCAGACTGCTGTCTCTGTGCGGCCTTCTCGTATCCTTACTCACCGCTGCCGACGCTCCCACCCTCCCGCCGCCCGCCGCAACCAAGATCGACTTCGCCCGCGACATCCAACCCCTGATCGCCAAACGCTGTTCCGTCTGCCACGGCGCGCAGCAGCAGATGAGCAATTTCCGCCTCGATGGGCGCGACGCCGCCCTCAAGGGCGGCGCCTCCGGCATCGACATCGTCCCCGGCAAGAGCGCCGACAGCCGCCTCATCCGCCTCGTCGCCGGCCTCGACAACAAGGTCATGCCTCCCGTCGGCGCCCGCCTCACCGCCGAAGAAATCGGTCTCCTCCGCGCCTGGATCGATCAGGGCCTCGATTGGCCCGCCGGCAAATCCACCCACTGGTCCTTCCAGCCCATTCGCCGCCCGGCCCCTCCCGCCGTCCGCAACCGCGAGTGGCCGCGCAACCCCATCGACAATTTCATCCTCGCCCGCCTCGAATCCGAAGGCATCGCGCCCTCGCCCGAGGCCGGCAAGCTCACCCTGCTCCGCCGCGTCTCGCTCGATCTCACCGGCCTGCCGCCCACTCCCGAAGAGCAGCGCGCCTTCCTCGAAGACAATCGCCCTGACGCCTATGAGCGCCTCGTCGACCGCCTGCTCGATTCGCCCCACTACGGCGAAAAATGGGCCCGCTACTGGCTCGACCTCGCCCGCTACGCCGATAGCGACGGCTACGAAAAAGACCGCTCCCGCCCCTGGGCCTGGCGCTACCGCCAGTGGGTCATCGACGCCCTCAACCGCGACCTGCCCTTCGACGAATTCACCATCGAACAGCTCGCCGGCGACCTCCTGCCGAACCGCAACATCGATACCCTCGTCGCCACCGGCTTCAATCGCAACACCCTCACCAACCGCGAGGGCGGCACCGACCCCGAGCAGTTCCGCGACGAGGAGGTGCTCGACCGCGCCGCCACGCTCGGCACCGTCTGGATGGGACTGACCGTCGGCTGTGCCCAGTGCCACAACCACAAGTACGATCCCATTACGCAGAAGGAGTTCTACCAGCTCACCGCTTTCTTCAATACGCAGGAAGAGGTCAACATCCTCGCGCCCATGCCCGGCGAGCTCGGCCCCTATCTTGCCGCGCGCCCCGAATTCGACCGCAAAAAGCAGGAGCTCCTCGAAGAGTACGGCATCCCCGAAGCCCTGGCCGATTACCAATCCAAGCTGCGCGAAGCGGCCACCCATCCCGGCCACCACGAAGACTGGGATTTTGCCTACGGCGAGTTCACCCACACGGTCGATAACGCCCGCAAGGTCCTCTTCCTTGATCCCGCCAGCCGCAGCGATCTGCAGCGCAGCGCCATGCTCGACGTGTTCCTCGGCTCTTGCGCCAACCTCTACCCCAAGGAGCACTGCGATGAGATGGAAGTCCGCGAGGTCCGCACGAAGATCAACGAGCTGACCGCGAAGTTGCCGCCGGTGAGCTACGCCCCGGTGCTGCTCGAAAACGACACCCCGCCGAAAACCTACATCCACATCAAGGGCGATTGGCGCGATCATGGCGAAGAAGTCCAGCCGGGCACGCTCGCCGTTCTTCCGCCCCTTCCGCCCGGCCGGCCCACCCGCCTCACACTCGCCCGCTGGCTCGTCTCGCCCGGGCACCCGCTCACCTCGCGCGTGGCCGTCAATCGCTTCTGGCAGGAGATCTTCGGCCGCGGCCTGGTCTTCACCAGCGACGATTTTGGCACCATGGGCGATCGCCCCACCCATCCCGAGCTTCTCGATTGGCTCGCCTCCCAATTCATGCAGCGCGGCTGGAGCATGAAGCAAATGGTCCGCCTCATGGTAACCACCGCCACCTACCGTCAGTCCTCTAACGCGCGCCCCGAAATCGACGCCAAAGATCCGCAGAACACTCTGCTTGCGCGCCAGTCGCGCCTCCGCCTTCCCGCCGAGCTCGTCCGCGACCAGGCTCTCTACGCCGCCGGCCTGCTGGACCTGCGTGTCGGCGGGCGGAGCGTCAAGCCGCCCCAACCCAAGGGCGTCGCCGAGCTCTCCTACGCCGGCAGCGTCAAGTGGGACGAGAGCACTGGCAGCGACCGCTACCGCCGCGGCCTCTACATCCACTTCCAGCGCACCGTCCCGTACCCGCAGCTCATGAATTTCGACGAGCCCAGCGCCAACCTCGCCTGCACCCGCCGCGAGCGCACCAACACGCCGCTCCAGGCGCTGAACCTCCTCAACGATCCCGTCTTCCTAGAGGCAGCGCAGGGCCTCGCCTTCCGCGTCATGCGCGAATCCTCCGGCCCCTTCCACGATCGCCTCGACTACGCCTGCCAAATCACCCTTGGCCGTCCGCCCAGCGCGCGCGAAGCCGAGCGCTTGGGTAAATTCTTCGACGATACCAGCCGCAGCCTGCAGGCCAACCCGAAGACGGTGCCCGCGCTGTTCCCCAACCAGATCGAGCGCGTGCCGCAAGCCGAAACCGCCGCATGGGTGGCGCTCAGCCGCGTGCTCCTCAACCTGGACGAATTCATCACCAGAGATTAGCCATGAACCGCGATCAATTCCGCGCTATTCAAACCCGCCGCAGCTTCTTCCGCGAGTGCGCCGGCGGCATCGGCACCGTCGCGCTGGCGCAGCTTCTCGCGCGCGATGGTTACAGCGCCGCCGCGCCCGGCGTCAACCCGCTCGCCCCGCGCAATCCCCACTTCCCGCCCAAAGCCAAAAACGTCATCTTCCTCTTCATGGAAGGCGGCCCCAGCCAGCTCGACCTCTTCGACCCCAAGCCTGCCCTCCAGAAATGGCACGGCAAACCGCTGCCTGCCTCCATGACCAAGGACCTCCGTCTCGCCTTCACCAAGCCCGACGCCGCCGTCCTCGCCAGCCCGCGCACCTTCGCGCCCTACGGCCAGTGCGGCACCGAATTCTCCGATTGGATCCCCAACATCGGCTCCTGCGCCGACGACATCTGCCTCGTCCGCTCCATGTTCACGGACGCATTCAATCATCATCCCGGCCAGCTTCTGCTGTTCGGCGGCAGCATCCAGGTGGGCCGCCCTACCATGGGCGCGTGGGTTCTCTACGGCCTCGGCAGTGAGTCGCAGAATCTTCCCGGCTTCGTCGTGCTCGGCTCCGGCGTCGGAACCAGCGGCGGCACATCCAACTGGTCCAGCGGATTTCTGCCCTCCACCTACGCCGGCGTGGTCTTCCGTAGCTCCGGCGACCCCGTGCTCTATCTCTCCAACCCGCCCGGTATCACCCGCGACATGCAGCGCGCCGGCCTCGATGCCCTCAGGGACCTCAACGAGGAGCACTACGCCGAAACCGGCGATACCGAGATCGCTTCCCGCATCTCGTCCTACGAGCTCGCCTTCCGCATGCAGATGGCCGCGCCCGAGCTGCTCGACTTCTCCAAGGAGAGCCCGGAGACGCTCGACATGTACGGCGTGAACGGCACTGCCACCAAACAGTTCGGCACCAACTGCCTGCTTGCCCGCCGCATGGTCGAGCGGGGCGTCCGCTTCGTCATGCTCACTCACGCAAGCTGGGACGACCACGTCAACCTCAACCGCAAGCTCAAGACCCACACTGAAGCCTGCGACAAGCCCACCGCGGCGCTCATCAAGGATCTCAAGCAGCGCGGCCTTCTCGACAGCACGCTGGTTGTCTGGGGCGGGGAATTCGGCCGCACCCCCATGTGCGAGATCCGCAACCCGCGCGAGGCCGACAATGCCGGCCGCGATCACCATCCGCTCGCTTACAGCCTCTTCCTAGCCGGAGGCGGCATCAAAGGCGGCCAGGTCGTCGGCAAGACGGATGACCTCTGCATGAACATCGTCGAGGACAAAGTCCATGTCCACGACCTCCAGGCCACCATGCTCCACTGCCTCGGCCTGGACCACACGCGTCTCACCTTCCACCACATGGGCCGCGATTTCCGCCTCACCGACGTCGCCGGCAACGTCGTCAGAAAGATGTTAGTAGCGTAGGCCTCCCGGCCTGCGCAAGTGCCGCAGGCGCGTCTAGTTCCCGCCCGTACTCGGTGGCTCCGCCGGCAGCGACATTTTGTTCCAGTCTGGCGGCTCCACGCCCAGTAAATTATGCACGAAGTAATCCTGCAGGTAATGCTGCGTCGCCAGCACCGCCACCCCGTGATTCTGCCCGGGTATGTACAGCATGTCGAAATGCTTGTTCGCCTTCACCAGCGCATTCACCACCTGCATCGAGCTTGCCGGGTCCACATTGGTGTCCATCTCGCCGATGATGATCAGCGCCTTGCCCTGCAGCCGGTACGCGTTGTCCACGTTCGAGGATGCGGCGTATTGCGGCCCCAGCGGCCAACCCATCCATTGCTCGTTCCACCACATCTTGTCCATGCGATTGTCGTGGCACCCGCTGTTCGTCACCACCACCTTGTAAAAGTCCGGATGGAACAACACCCCGCCCAGCGAGTTCTGCCCGCCCGCAGACGTCCCGTAGATCCCCACCCGGCTGATGTCGTAGTAGGGATACTTCGCCGCCGCCGCCTTGTGCCACAAAATGCGGTCTGGGAATCCCGCGTCGCCCAGGTTCTTCCACGCGACGTCGTGAAATGCCTTCGAGCGGTTGCTCGTCCCCATCCCGTCGATCTGCACCACGATGAATCCCAGCTCCGCCAGGGCCTGCGTCGCCGGCACCGCCGTGAACGTCTTCGGCACGAACGACCCCTGCGGACCCGCGTAGATCTGCTCGATCACCGGGTACTTCTTTGCGGCATCGAAATGCATCGGCCGTACGATCGTTCCCCAGATGTCGGTCACTCCGTCGCGCCCCTTGGCCACAAAGACCTCGGGATACCGGAAGCCCGCCGCCAACAGGGCGCTCGCGTCGCCCTTGTCCAGCTCCGCGATCACCTCCCGGTCTTCCGTGCGCCGAAGTTGCGCAACCGGCGGCAGGTCCACCCGCGACCAGCTATCCACGTAATACTTGCGGTCCGGCGAGAACGTCACCGTGTGATTGCCGTCCGCCTCGGAATACTTCACCAGCCCCGTGCCGTCGAAATTGATTCGGTAGTAGTGCGTGAAGTACGGATCCTGCCCGGGATTCATTCCGCCCGCTTCGAACCAGATCTGCTTCGCGTCATCGTCGACGCGATCCACATTGCGCACTACCCAGTTGCCCTTGGTGATCTGGTGCTTCACCTTCCCCGTAACGCCGTCGTAGAGGTACAGGTGCTCCCATCCGTCCCGCTCCGACGCCCAGATGATCTCCTTGCCGTCGTTGACGTCGTGCCGGTATCGCCGCCCCGCCGAAAGCCCCGGCCCCAGTTGGTTGTAATAGATGAACGTCTTGCTCTGCTCGTCGATCAGTGTCCGCGCCTTGCCGGTTCGCACGTCCACTTCGATCACCCGGTAGACCTGGTGTCCGCGCTGGTTGTACTCGAACGTGAAGCCGCGGCTGTCCTTCCACCACACCGGCGGCGTCAGGCTGTACGCATTCGGAAACAGCTCGCGGTCAATCTCGATTTCGGTCTTGGTCGCAACATCGAACAGGGCAGGGGAGGCGATGTCCACCGTGTCGCCCGGCTTGCGATAGTAGCTCTCAAAGGCGCCGCGCCCCGTCAGGCTCGACGTAGTCCAGTGTTTCGGCTGGACCTGGTCAGCGGGCGACGATTCGATGAAGTCCACCTGCCGGTTGTACCCCGGCCGTGTGTGATATGCCGCCAGCTTCCTGGAATCCGGCGACCATGCCACCGTCCGCAGCGTGTAGTAGTTCCCCTCGCTTCCATCGAAGCTCAGTGCCGTCGCCGGTTCGGTCGAGCCCACCGGCTTGAGGAACACGTTGTAATTTTCGATCAGCGCGTCCCACTTGCCATCGAAGGAGCGGCACACCTGCTGCTCCGTGCTCGTCTGTGCAGCCGCGCCGCGGCCCCCACGTCCCCCCCGGCCGCCCTGTCCTGCCGCGGAAGGAGTCGACGCGCACCCGCTCTGCCCCCGTCCAGGTCCGCCAACCGGCCCATCCTGCTGCGGCGCCGGAGGCGTCCATTCCAACCCGTCCACCGGATCGCCGCCTACCTCCTCCGGCTCCGGAGCGTTCCCGCGTCCGCCCGTCGCCGTCTGGGGCAGCGCATCGCCCTTGGTGCAGGTGTAGTCGGTCAGGCTGCACTTCCACAGGAATCCCGCCGCCCCGAACTGAATCGCCGTCTCGTGATCGAGGAACGTCAGCGCTCCCGGCGCCGGTCCTGCGCCGCGCCCGCCTGCCGCCGCACCGCCTCGACCGCCCTGCTGAGGCGCGAACGGCAGCGTGAGTCCGGTGTACTTGCCGCCCGATGCCGACGAGATCGCAGAGGCCAGGCGGTCGTGGTCGAACGCGAGCTTCTTCGTCCCGCTCGTCGCGTCCGCCAGCATGAACTCTGTACCGCCCTTGACCGACCTCCAATACCAGAAGTGATCGGAATCGCCGATCCACGTCGTCGGCCCCGGCGCATTCACAACCAGGCCGCGAGCCTTCGCTTGCAGCCCCTGACCTCGCTGGTAATCGGCCAGCGTCCCTTGTGCGGCCGCCAGGCCGGCGGCCAAGACCATTGCGGCTACGCTGCGTGTCATCCCTACCTCCTGCGGGCACTCGTGAAAGCGTTATCACCGTATTGTACCCGTCATTCGCCCCGCGCACAGGCGCCGCGCTACACTTCCCATTTGGAAGGAGCATCGAGACCTTGCGAGTACGTAAAGCCGTGATCACCGCTGCCGCTGCCGGGCAGCGCGCCCTGCCGCTGCAAACCCTGACCGATCGCGACGGGCACGAAAAGTCCGTGCTGGCGACCCTGATCGAGCAGTGCCTCGCCGCCGGCGCCGAACAGGTCGCCGTCGTCGTCTGGCCGGGCGATGAATCCCGCTATGCCCAGGCCGCCGGCCGCCACGCCTCCGCGGTCCGTTTCCTGCCCCAACCCGAGCCGCGCGGGTACGCGCACGCCATCCTCTGCGCCCGTGAATTCACCGCCGCCGAGCCCTTCCTTCATATGGTCGGCGATCACCTTTACATCGGCGCCGGAGCCAAGCCGTCTGCGCACCGGCTCGTCGAGCTCGCCGAAACCGAAAACTGCTCGGTCAGCGGCGTGCAGCCCACCCGTGAAAGCCTGCTGGCCAACTTCGGCGCGGTCTCCGGCCGCCGCGTTGCCGGGCGCAGCGACCTCTATCGGGTGGACACCGTCATCGAAAAGCCCACGCCCACCGAAGCCGAGCGCCGCCTTATGGTTCCCGGCATCCGCGCGGGGCACTACCTCTGCTTCTTCGGCATTCACGTACTGACCCCGGCCGTCATGGAATTCCTGGGAAGAGGCGCCGCTACGCTCTCCGCTGCCCTCGCCGAACTGGCCCGCCATGAACAGTACCTCGCCATCGAAGACGACGGCCGGCGCTACGATCTTGGCGCGCCCTACGGACTGTGGATCGCCCAGACCGCTCTCGCCCTCAGCGGTCCCGATCGCCCACAGGTGCTTGCGCAGCTCGTGGAACTGCTCGCCGGCGGGAGCCAGCGGTGACGCGCCTCACTGGCATCATCACCGCCAACGGCCTCGAACGGGACCAGTCCCTCGACGTCATCTGCCGCGACGAGCCGCTGGATCACCTCCTGGCCGAGTGCTGCGACCTCGACCGCTTCCGTCGCTCCAGCGACAACCTTTATGAGCGCGTCCGCGCCCTCTTCTTCCTGTACGCCATCCATCGCTTTCATATCCCGCTGCGGCCTGGGACCACTACGCCGGCTCTCATTCCGTTCGCGGGCTACTCCAACCTGCTCAAGCGCCGCTTCGAAGAAGCTATCGATATCTTTCTAGCGGCCCAATCCGAGCAGGGCCCCAGCGCCGCAATCTCCAGCGCCCTCGCTGCCGGCTATCGCGCGCTCGGCTTTCAGACTCTGGCCGACCAGGTCCGGCGAAGCGTGCGCTCCGTGCGCGGCAACCAGTGGATGTTCCGCGCCGGCCATCCTCAGGATCACCCGCTGCGCCTCCGTCCTGAGCTGCTTGCCGGCGCACCCGTTTTTCCGATCCTGCACGAGGCCACTCCGGTGCGTATGGACCTCACCCACAGCGGCTGGAGCGACATCTTCTTCCTCGGCATGGACTACCCGGAAGGCGCGCGCGTGCTCAACGTCTCCATCGACCTCGCAGTCCGTGGGGCGCATTCCCGGCCTGCCCCGCCCGTAGAAGCCTTCTTCCGCGTCATCGACGAACCCGTGCTCCGTCTCACGAGCGTCGATCTTCAAGCCACCGCCGACGTGACCTCCATCGCCGAGGTTTTCGACTTTGCACGCGACTACCTCGGCCTCCTCAAAGCTGCCGTAATCGCCAGTGGCATTGTGCCGCCGGGCATGGAAGGCGCCACCCAGCCGCTCGCGGACCTCCTCGCGCGGCTCACGGGCAGGCATGGCCACGGCATCGAGATCGTGAGCAAGGTGAACGATATTCCCAAGGGTTCGCGTCTTGCCGTGTCCACCAGCCTTCTGGCCTGCCTGATCGCCATCTGCATGCGCGCCACGCGCCAGATCGACGCGCTTGCCGGCGGGCTCGAGGAGCACGACCGCAGGCTCGTGGCCGCTCGCGCCATCCTCGGCGAATGGCTCGGCGGAAGCGGCGGCGGGTGGCAGGACTCCGGCGGTGTCTGGCCCGGCATTAAGCTCATCCACGGCGTCACAGCCTCCGATGGCGACCCCGAGTTCGGCATCAGCCGCGGACGCCTGCTGCCCGATCACAAGATCTTCACACACGCCGAAGTGCCCCAGGCAACGCGCGAGGCGCTCCAGCAAAGCCTGGTCCTGGTCCACGGCGGCATGGCGCAGGATGTGGGCCCGATTCTCGAAATGGTGACCGAAAAGTATCTCCTGCGCTCCGCTACCGAGTGGCAGGGACGCGGCCAGGCCATCGCCATACTCGATCAGGTGGTCGGCCATCTGGAGGCTGGTGATATCGCCGCGATCGGCGCCTGCACCCAGAAGAATTTCGATGGTCCGATCCAGACCATCATTCCGTGGGCCGGCAACCTCTACACCGATACCCTCGTGCGCCGCGCGCGCGAAGAGTTCCGCCAGGACTTCCTCGGCTTCTGGATGCTTGGCGGCATGTCCGGCGGGGGCATGGGATTTCTGTTTGCTCCCGCGCGCAAGCCCGAAGCCGAGGCCCGCATGCAGGCCATCATGAGCGAGACCAAGCGCGCCATGGAGCACTCCGTCCCCTTCGCCATGGAGCCGGTGGTCTACCAGTTCTCCATCAACGAGCGAGGCACATGGTCCACGCTCTACACGGGTGAAGATTCGCTGATGCCGGCCGCCTACTATACGCTCGCGGTCCCGCAGCTGGTCCGCACCGAATCGCGCCACCTGACGCCGGCTCGCCGCGCCGAACTCGAGCGCTTCGCCGCCGCCTGCCGGGGCGGTGGATCTTTTGCCGGCATGGCCCATGAGCTGTTCGATCACCTCATGCCCCGCGCAGCGTCGGTCTCGGGTGGCCACGCCCGCAGCCTGGATTCCCTGCTGGAAGCCTACGGTTTCGATCGCACCCAGCACGAACTGATTCAGGCCGACCTCCGCGCCGGACGAATTGGTCTCGCGCAAAACCGTCTGCCTGTTTCAGCCCTGATCGAAGATGCTCAGCCCGACACGTGCGATCCGAGCCATCGTGACCTGGGTCTCGAGGCGCTTGCCGAAGGCCGCGTCGCCGTCGTCACACTGGCCGGTGGCGTCGGGAGCCGCTGGACCAAGGGCGCCGGCGTGGTGAAGGCCCTGAACCCGTTCTGTAAGTTGGGCGGCCGGCATCGCAATTTCATCGAGGTTCACCTCGCCAAAAGCCTGCGCGCCAGCCGCCTGTGCGGGCGCCTCCTTCCACACGTCGTCACCACCAGCTATCTCACCCACGACGCCATCGCCGCCCAGGTTCTTGAGTACCCCGGCACAATGCTGCTTTCTCCCGGCCGCAGCATCGGCCTGCGCATGATCCCCACCGAGCGCGACCTGCGCTTTGCCTGGGAAGAGATGCCGCAGCAGTTGCTCGACGAGCGCGCGCAAAAGGTCCGCGAGGGTCTTCACGCCGCGCTCATCAAGTGGGCGAAGCACGCCGGCGAAGCGGCCAACTATACCGACAATCTCCCGATGCAGTGCCTGCACCCGGTAGGGCATTGGTATGAGGTTCCCAATCTCATGCGCAACGGTACACTGGCGCGCCTTCTTGATGACAACCCACGCTTGCGGTATCTGCTGGTTCACAACATCGACACCGTGGGAGCCGACGCCGATCCTGCGCTGCTCGGGCACCACATCGCCAGCGGGGCCGCTCTCACAACGGAGGTCGTTGCGCGCCACCTGGAGGATCGCGGCGGCGGCCTCGCGCTGGTTGATGGCCGTTCCCGCCTGGTCGAAGGCCTTGCGCTGCCCGATGAAGAAGTGGAAAACCGCCTCTCCTACTACAACAGCGCGACGTACTGGATCGACCTCGACCAGCTCTTAGGCATGTTCCAGCTCACGCCGGCCGACCTCGCAGACCCAGGCAAGGTAAACGACGCCGTCCGGGCAGTTGCCGCCCGCATGCCTACGTACATCACGTTGAAGGACGTGAAGAAGCGATGGGGCAAGGGCCAGGAAGACGTTTTTCCCGTGGCCCAGTTCGAAAAGCTCTGGGGCGACATGACTACGCTTCCCGAGTTGAGTTGCCGCTTCGTCGCGGTCCCCCGGGTTCGTGGCCAGCAGTTGAAGGAGCCCGCTCAATTGGACGCATGGCTCCGCGACGGCTCTGCCGCCTACGCTGAGTCGTTGTGCGAGTTCTCGTAACGCGGGCCTCCAGGCGCGCAGTCAATAGGCCTTGGCAATCACTGCGCGCCGGTCCACCGGCTCGCCCGTGATGACGCACTTCCCGCCGCCGTCGAACTCGTCGACCAACGGGATATTCCGCACCGTCGCTTTGAACTCCTTCAGCCGTGCATCGCAGATCGGATCGTCCTTGAGGTGAGCCATCACGAATTTGCCGCCGCCCTTCTCGGCCGTGGCGTCGCGCAGAATTTCCTCTACCTCGCCGATCGAATTCGCCAGCACCGTGTTGGCCCTCTGCCGTTCCTTAGCGCAGGCGTAAAGCCCCTTCTGCATGTCGTCCAGCGCAGCCGCCATCCTGTCCACTAAAACGCTCTGCTCGACCGGCTCCTTCGCTCCGGTGTCGCGCCGCTTGAGCACGATCTTGTTCGCGGCCAGGTCGCGCGGGCCCAGTTCCAGCACGACCGGCACACCGCGCCGCTCCCAGTGGAAGAATTTCGCCCCGGGCGTCTGCCCGTCGCGATCGTCCACTTTCGCGCCAACCTCCTTCGCGATCCGGTGCGCCGCCTCCAGCACGGCGCCCTTCTCCTCGTCTTTCCGGTAGATCGGCACCAGCACCGATTTCACCGGCGCCAGCCGCGGCGGCAGCACCAGCCCCTTGTCGTCCGAGTGCGTCATGATCAGCCCTCCGATGAGCCGCGTGCTCACACCCCAGCTCGTCTGCCACACGTAATCGAGCTGCCCCTCCTTGTTCTGGAACTTCACGTCGAACGCTTTGCCGAAGTTCTGCCCCAGGTCGTGGCTCGTGCCGGCCTGCAGGGCCAGCCCATTCTGCATCATGGCCTCGATCGAGTAGCTCCTCAGCGCTCCCGCGAACTTCTCCGCCTGCGTTTTCACTCCCTTGATTACCGGCATCGCCATCACGTCCTCGGCGACCTCGGCATACAGGTCAAGGATCCGCAGCACCTCCTCAACTGCTTCTTCGTGCGAGCCGTGCGCCGTGTGGCCTTCCTGCCACAGAAATTCGGTTGTCCGCAGGAACATGCGCGTGCGCAGCTCCCACCGGATGATGTTGGCCCACTGATTGACCAGCACCGGTAGGTCACGCCAGCTCTGAATCCACTTGCTGAAGAAGTGCCCGATAATCGTCTCCGAGGTCGGACGGATGACGTATGGCTCCTCCAGCTCCTTGCCGCCCGCGTGCGTGACCACCGCCAGCTCCGGCGAGAAACCCTCCACGTGTTCCGCCTCTTTCTTCAGAAAACTCTGCGGAATCAGGAGTGGAAAGTATACGTTCTGGTGGCCGCTGCGCTTGAAACGATCGTCCAGCTCTCGCTGCAGCACCTCCCAGACCGCATAGCCGTTGGCCTTGATGACCATGCAGCCTTTCACGATCTCGGCCGGTTCGGCCATGTCGCCTTGCAGGACAACGTCCTGATACCAGGTGGCAAAGTCCTGGCTTCGAAGAGTAATCGGAGATTCAGCCATATGTGGATGAACTTACAGGGTACGACACTTCGGGTGTGCGGCGGACCATCCGGTGAGCGGTGCGCGCCTGCAGGCGCCGCCTATTTAACCCACGAAGGCTTTTGAACCTGCGGCAGTCTCCCGGTACCGTAGAAGGACTTGTTGCTCGTGGTGTCGACCCCGAAGGCCGAGTCAATCGGCCCGGTTGGGGCCAACACGGTACACAGCACTTTGAGCTGAACCAGTTGAATCTTGAGCTCGAGCGCATAAGGCGCACCGCCGAAGCCCGTGTCGCAGGAATACAGAAAGATCTGTACAGGCTGCGACAGGCCGTTGTCGGTCAGCAGCTTGGCAAGAGTCGGGGGAGTGTATCCCGACAAATCCGTCGGCGTTCCATGGCCGATCAGAAACAGTGCGTCGCCCGATTTTACGGTTCCGAGGTTGTTCAACGCGATGTCCACAGCTCCGAATTGCTGCTGTATGGACGTCTTCGTCTCCATTCCCAGAGTCGTGTTTTCGTCTTCAAAGAAGTGCAGATATGCAGCCACAGCTCCTCCTCGACAATCAGCATTGTGAGGAACTTGTTATTCCGTGTCAAGCCGTCGAATGCTTAGCCCTGTCCCAGGTACCGCTCGCGCAGGACGCGCATGTGGTGGCGCTCGTGTCCGGCGATCACGTACGCGACCGCGCGCACGCTGATCGGGTTGTTCGACGCCATCCCTTGGCGCTGCCAGGCGTCCGGGTCGAAGCCTCGAAACAGGAGCAGGTTGCTTACGCGCACCGCTTCCAGCTCCGCGATCAGCCCAGCCCATGGACGTGCGTCGAAGTGCGCCGGTCCGATGTAGTCGTCCTGCTCGAAGCCCGCGAGCGGAGTCTGATCGTTTCGCGCGAAGCGTAGCGCCCGATAGGCGAAGATCCGCTCGGTGTCGATCATGTGACCCACGACTTCGCGAATGCTCCACTTGTCCGCGGCGTAGCGCTTCAGCGAATCCGCGTCCGATATCGCCTGCAGGGTCGCGGCAGTGCCGTGAATCTGCGTGGCCAGGGTCCCGATGACGTCGCCGTCCGGAACCAGGTCGATGTACCGCGCGTAGTAGCGCGCGAATTCGCTTTCCTGCGGCTTTGTGATGAGAAGGTCGGCCATACTCCGTATGTTACATTGAGGAATCCCCCCAAACATGAACGGCGAAACTGCTGGTGAGAAGTTTCAGAGGCTGGTTGCGATCATGGCGCGGCTGCGCGCTCCGGGCGGATGCCCATGGGACCGCGAACAGACCTTCGACACGATCAAACCCTTCACCCTGGAGGAGACCTACGAGGTGCTCCAGGCTATCGACGATCGCGATTGGGACGAGCTCGCCGAAGAGCTGGGCGATTTTCTGCTGCAAGCCGTCTTCTATGCCCAAATAGCCGCCGAGCAGAATCTCTTCCGCATCGAAACCGCGCTCGATGCCATCAACGAAAAGCTGATCCGCCGCCATCCGCACGTTTTCGGCGAGGAATCGGCGCGCTCCGCCGACGACGTGAAGCAGATCTGGGGACGCGTCAAGGAAGGCGAGCAGAAGGCCAAGGGTAAAGCCACGGCCGGGCTCCTGGATGGTGTGCCGCGAGCGCTGCCGGCGCTGGTCGAAGCCCAGCAGATCGCCTCCAAGGCCGCTGGTGTCGGTTTCGATTGGGAAAACCCCGACCAGGTACTCGACAAGCTTCACGAAGAACTCGCTGAATTCGCCGAGGCGCGGCGCACGGCCGACTGCGAGCAGCTCGAAGACGAGTTGGGCGATATGCTGTTCGTGCTGGTGAACCTCGCGCGCTTTGTGAAGGTAGATCCCGAGCAGGCCCTGCGCCGCACCAACGGCAAGTTCCGCCGCCGCTGGCGCCACATCGAGGCGCGCCTGCGCGAGCGCGGCAGAAAACCCGAGGAATCGACCATCGAAGAAATGGAGGCCCTGTGGCAGGAAGCCAAGCGGGCATAGAGATCCGCCAGTTGTTTCAACTCGCGGATTTCGAGGAAGTCGTCGGGCTTCAGAAGACCATCTGGAGCTTCGCCGATATCGAGTTGCTGCCCCTGCGCTTTCTCGTCGTGGTCAGCAAAGTCGGGGGCCATGTCTTCGGCGCCTTCGACGGCCCGCGCATGATCGGCTTCTGCTTCGCCATCCCCGGCATCAAGCCGGACGGCCGCCCTTACCTCCACAGCCACATGCTCGGCGTCCTCCCCGAGTATCGCGACGCTGCCGTCGGCCGCCGCCTCAAGCTGCGCCAGCGCGACGATGCGCTCGCTCGCGGCATCCAGCTCATCGAATGGACCTTCGATCCCCTCGAATTGAAGAACGCCTATCTCAACATCGAGAAGCTGGGCGCCATCGTCCGCCGCTA
>Ga0335080_10004008_pt1 | contig 14969 bp, 11 predicted proteins | sample Lox_Sample_34_FD_206720 | JGI IMG/M metagenome (GOLD analysis project Ga0335080, IMG submission 206720) | Soil microbial communities from Loxahatchee National Wildlife Refuge, Florida, United States - Lox_Sample_3.4 | ecosystem: Environmental > Terrestrial > Soil > Wetlands | place: USA... | reverse complement strand
CGACCTCGAGGTCCATGGCGTTGCTCTTGAGCTTCTTGCCGCGCAGGATGCCCGTGGTGGTGGCCCCCGCCAGGACGGGAAACGTGCTCGGCGGGCGGACTCCGACGAGCTTCACCACGACGCCGTCGATGCTCGCGCGCAAGCGCAGCGTGGTGAACACGCGGTTCGGCTTTCCGCTCAGCAAGCGGAGCGTGCCCACCACCGAGCTCGTGTCGTTCGGGTCGGTGAGAGCGAGCTGGCCCACGACGTTTCCGTCCGCGTCGAAGCCGAGCCCCTGGCCCGACTCGATGAGGAAGAACGACGCGAGGGAGCGCGAGAACCCGAAGCTCGGGCTCGGCTGCTGCGGATCGGTGAGCGTGAGGTCCTCGACCGCGAACGTGCCGCCGCTCGGGCTGGTGAGCTGCAGCAGGATCGAGCCCCGGTCCTTCCCCCCGATCGTGAACCACCACGGCCCGGCCACGCTGGTATAGGTCTGCTGGGCGAGCGCGCCCGGTGCGAGGCCGAGACACGCGGACAGGGCCGCGACGGCCAGAGCCAGGGGGGTGGGTCGCATGCCCCGAAAGATTACGCGCATCGGCTCTACGATGGTGGGTCGCGGCGGATGCTTCGATCCGCGGCCCAGGGAGGCGGACATCGAGAAGCTGGTCTACGTGTTGCTCGGGGCGCGGCGGCTCGACGCGGCCGAGCTGGCGCACGAGCTCGCCCGGGCGGGCGCGCGGGGAATCCGGCTGAACCTCGCCGACGCGCACGTGGCGGGCAAGCAGGCGTCGCGGATCGCGCGCGTCGAGCCGCCGCTGGGCGCGGTCGCGTCGTTCTGGGTCGACGACGTCGACCGGCGCGCACCGTTCGAGGACGCGCTTGCGCCGCGTGCCGAGCGGCTCGCCGGCTACTCCGTGCTCGAGTCGGTCGCGCTCGCGAACACCACGCGGCGCGCGCCGCCGGGCGAACGCACCCCGGGCATCAACGTGATCGCCTGCATCGCGGCCGCTCCGGGCATGTCGCGCGCGCAGTTCCTGGAGCACTGGCTGGAGCGACACCGCACGGTGGCGCTCGAGCTGCAGGCGACCTACGCCTACGTGCGCAACGTGGTGGTGCGGCCGCTGACCGCGAACGCGCCCGCTTGGGACGGCATCGTCGAAGAAGGCTTCCCCGCGGAAGCCGTCGGCAACCCCATGCTCTGGTACAGCGCCGGCGGCTCCCCAGAGCTCCTGAAAGAGCGGCTCGGCCAGATGATCGCGAGCTGCCGCGAGTTCCTGGACCTGGCGCGCATCGAGCAGCACCCGCTGTCGGAGTACGTGTTCGACGACGCCGTCTAGCTCCGGCCCGCGCTTCCCCGCAAGCTCACTTGCCTTCGCAGCGTCCGCTTCTTCCCACGAAAACCTCAAGTTGCGCGCGCGCGCCTCGGAGTAGCCTGGAGGCACCACCCCGAGGAGACCGGACATGCCGCACCGTCACTCCCCGCTCACGCGCCACTGCATCGTCCCGCCGCACATCCTGCGCGCGATGCTGCAGCACGACGAGCTCCGCGACGCGGCGGTGCGCACGCTGCTGAGCTCGAGCCGGCTGCGCGAGAAGCGCGCGCTGCTCGGCGCCCTGCCCGTGCAGTCGTCGACCGGCACGCTGCGCCGCGCGATCTACGACGCGCACCACTCCGAGGATCTGCCGGGCGAGCTGGTGCGCAGCGAGGGCCAGGCGCCGGCGAACGACTCGGCCGTGAACGCCGCGTACGACGGGCTCGGCGCCACCTACGAGTTCTACCAGAAGGTGTTCAACCGCAGCTCGATCGACGGCAAGGGCATGCGCCTCGAGGCGAGCGTGCACTACAGCCGCAAGTACATGAACGCGTACTGGGACGGACACGAGATGGTGTTCGGCGACGGCGACGGCGTGGTGTTCCGCGACTTCACCGGCGCGATCGACGTGATCGGTCACGAGCTCACGCACGGAGTCACTGCCGAGCTCTCGGGGCTCGAGTATCACAAGCAGCCCGGCGCGCTGAACGAGTCGTTCAGCGACGTGATGGGCTCCATGGTGAAGCAGTACGAGCTCGGCCAGAGCGCGGCGCAAGCGGACTGGTGGATCGGCGAGGGCATCCTGGGCCCGACGATCCACGGCAAGGCGCTGCGCTCGATGAAGGCGCCGGGCACCGCGTACGACGACCCGCGTCTGGGCGGCCGCGATCCGCAGCCGGCCGACATGGCGCACTACGCCAACCTGCCCGACGACGAGTGGGACGACTTCGGCGGCGTGCACATCAACTCGGGCATTCCGAACCACGCGTTCTACCTGGCCGCCACGAGCCTGGGCGGGAACGCCTGGGACGTCGCTGGCCCGATCTGGTACGAGACGCTGGGCATGCTGCAGCCGAGCTCGCAGTTCGCGGACTGCGCGGCGCTCACGATCCAGGTCGCGAAGGCGCACTTCGGCGCGGCAGCCGTCGACGCGGTCACGAGCGCGTGGCGCTCGGTGGGTGTCCGGCCGGCGAACGGACCGGCCTTCGCGCGCGCTTCGAACGGTGCGGCGGTGCCGAGCTCGAGCGGCCAGCTCGAGGCACACCTGCAGCGCCTCATCGACGACCTGCAGGCGCTGATGCGGGACCTCCGTTCGAAGAGCTGCTAGGCGCCGCGCTATGCTCGGCTCCGATGCCCACGACGGCTCGCGTCGACCGCAGCGGTGGCTTCGCCGCGCCCGCGCAGCGGCGCACGCGCGCCGTGAACGTGGACGCGCTCGGCGCCGCGGACCGGCGCGAGTTCGAAGAGCTCCTCTCCGCCGCAGCGCCGTCGTTCGCGGCGGCGAACACGAGCACACGCGCGCAGCCGACGCCCGACGCGACCTACATGCGGCTGCACATCGACGACGGGCGCGCCGTGCGGGAGGCGACGTGGAGCGAGTCGAGCTTGCCGACCGCGGCGCGCACGCTGGCGCGCTGGATCGAGGAGCACGCTTCGGAGTGATGCTGGCGCTCGTCGCGCTGGCCTTGCTGGGGTGACGCGTCATGCCCACTGAAGACCCGCAAGCCGCCGCAGAGGCCACGGCGCAGAAGCTCGCAAGCGAGGTGCTCGCACGGCGCCAGGTGGCTCACCGGAAGCGAGCCGCTGCGCTCGCGAAGAATCCGAAGAAGCTCCGGCTCAGCGTGCAGCTGCAGGGGGCGCCTGCGGCGGCGGCGGCGGCGGTCATCGAGTCCGCCGGATATCTCGTGGCCATCGGTGACTCGTGGTTCGACTACCCGCTCTGGGACGTGCTGAAGCGGCTCGACGACGACCATGGCTACACCGTCCAGTCGACGGCGCACTACGGCGATCCCGTGGAGGCCATGGCGTACCACGGCGGACAGATCGACGGCTTCGCGCGCTGCGTCGAGAAGGTGCTGGCGCACGGCATTGCGCCGAAGGCGGTGCTCGTGTCGGGCGGTGGCAACGACATTGCCGGGCAGGAGTTCGGCATGCTGCTGAACAGCAGCCTCTCTCCGATCGCCGGCTGGAACGACGACGTCGTCGCCGGCGCGCTCGAGCGGATTCGCATCGCTTATCGGGCTCTGCTCGGCGGGATCAACAGGATCTGCCAGTCGCTGTTGAACGGAAAGCAGCTTCCCATCCTGGTGCACGGCTACGACTACCCCGTGCCGGACGGGCGCGGGTTTCTCGGCGGCGGCTGGATCCTGCCGGGGCCGTGGCTCCAGCCGGGCTTTCGCGAGAAGGCTTTCGACGATCTGCAGGCGAACACCGCGCTCATGCGGAGGCTCATCGACAATCTGAACGTCATGCTCGCGACCTTGGCGCAGGACAAGCAGACGTTTCCGACGCTGCAGTACGTAGACGTCCGGAACACGCTCTCGACCGGTGCCACGTACAAGGACTGGTGGGCAAACGAGCTGCATCCCACCGAGAAGGGCTTCGAGGCGGTCGCGAACAAGTTCGCGACCGCGCTGGCCGCGCTGCCCTGACCGCGTCGAGCCTGACCCGCTATGGGCGCGTAGGCTGGGGCCGGCGCAGCCGCGCCGACGCGGCGCACAGGACGACGAATCCCAGCGACAGCAGGACGAGCGCGTCCGGCTCCGGGACCGGCGTCAGCGTTCCGGTCTCGAAGATGCGGATGCCGGTGTCGAAGCCGTAGCTCGACCACGAGCCCGGATCGTAGAAGCTGCTGAAGACGTTCGGTGAGCCGAGCGTCGCGTTGCCGTCCGCCAGTCCGGCCTGGCCCGCGGCATCGGAGCCGAGCAGGCCGCCGCCGCCGAAGATCGCGGCGTAGGCACCCGGCCCGAGGACGAGGGAGGTCGGCACGGCGAAGTCGCCTGCAACCGTCGGCGGCGCGAACACGATGCTGGCGAGGGCGTGCCCGCCGATGTCGCTGGGCGCGAACGAGGGCAGCGCCCCACCGTCGCCCAGGGCCACGATGGCGATGAAGATCTTCTGCTCGCCCGAGCCGGGCAGCAGGTTGTAGTTGCCGTCGAAGGTCGCGCCGACCCCGGTCAGGTCGAGGCTGTTGCCGTTCGGCACGACGAAGGCGGCCCCGACCATGTTGCCGAGGTCCGAGCCGTCGCTGCCGATGGAGTAGCTGCCCGAGCTCGACGCGCCCAGCGTCGCAGTCTGGAACACCTCGGCCGCGAAAGCCGGCGCCGCGACGGTCCCCGTGACGACTGCGAGTCCCAACACCGCAAGGTAACGTTTCATTGGAGTCCTCTTCTCGTGGAATCAAGGTGGTCTGCCCCGGCGCCAGTCACGGTGACTGGCGAGGGGGTCTCTGAAAATCCATCGGTCAGCGTCTTCAAAAACGCTGTGACGTCGGTGATCTCTTGCTCGGTCAGCGCCGGCGCGTCGCCTGGGCCGCGGTCGAACGGCGGTTCGCGGTTCACGTTGCTTCGGTACTCGGCGGGAAGGTCGTCGTACTGCCGCTCGGTCTTGGCGTAGAACGCCACGGCGTCGCGGAGGTTCGTGACGACGCCGTTGTGGAAGAACACCGGGCGCAGCGCGACGTTGCGCAGACTCGGCGTCTTGAACTTGCCGCAGTACTCCTTGCGCTTGGCGAAATCGCGGCGCTCGGGTCCGCACAGGCCGAGATCGAAGTAGGCCGGATCCGCATTGGCCGGGATCGCCTTGTTCCTCGGCACTGCGAGCGCGACGAAACCGAAATCGGTGAACAGCGGCAGAGCACCGCGGGCGCTCAGGCGGCTGACGTGGCAGACGGCGCAGTTGCCGCGAGCCGGATCGTTGAACGCCGCGAGGCCGCGCCGTTCCTGCTCCGTCAGCTGGGCGCGGCCGAGCAGAAACGCGTCGTACTTGCTGCTGAACGGAGCGAACTCCGGCGGGTACTCCTGGTAGGTCTCGAGTGACTCGTCGATGGCGGCGAACGCCGCCGCGGGATCCGCGAAGATCCCCTCCCCGTACAGCTTCCGGAAGTCGCCGGCGTACTCCGCAGCGGCGACCTTGGCGACGACGCTGGCGGCGTCGGGATTGGCCATCTCGCGGGGCGACAGCAGCGGGAGGCTCGCCTGCTCGCGGCCGCGGTTCACGCGCCCATCCCAGGTGCGCCCGCCGGTGGGACCGGCGTCGAGCCCGCCGTCCGCCTCGTCGTCTTCTTCGTAGTGATGCTCGTCGAAGAACGGCGAGAACTGCGAGTAGGCCAGGCTCGGCACTGCGCGCGTGCCCGGCTGATCGAGATTCGGGCCGCCCAGGCGCACCGGCGCCGCGTCCGGCGGCCCGAAGCCGTGCGCAGGGTCGTGGCAGCTCGCGCAGGCCATGCGTCCGGACGCCGAGAGCGCCGGATCGTCGAAGAGCTTCCGGCCCAACGCAGTCAGTGCCGCGACACGCGCGAGCGCAGGCCCGATCGGCGGCGCGGGATCGAACGGCAGAGGCTCCTCCGCTTCAACACCTTTCGGTGTCACCGTGCGCGAGCCTCCTGCAACGACGCCGTCGGCGGCGCAGAGCGCCAGACCGGCGGACGTCGCGGCCGCGACCGCCCATGTCACCATGCTGCTCACCGGCAACCGTCAGGGGAGGACGAGCGCGTTGGTCAGATCACCCATCGCCGGGTTGCCGTTGGCCTGCAGCGCGTTGTCACGCCGCTGAATGCCGTCCAGCACCGGCAGGCTCCAGCGCCGCGTGATGAAGCGCAGGATCGAGGTCGTGTCGTACTGGGTGTGGTCGACGAAGCCCTTCTTCGCGTACGGCGACACGATGATCGCCGGGATCCGGGTGCCCGGGCCGAAGAAATCGCCCTTCGGCGGCGCGACGTGGTCCCACTGGCCGCCGTTCTCGTCCCAGGTCACGACCACCAGCATGTGCTGCCACTGCGGGCTGGCCTGCAGGTGCTGCAGAACCGCGGCGACGTGGACGTCGCCGTTGGACACGTTGGTGTAGCCCGGGTGCTCGTTCATGCTGCCCTGCGGCTTGTAGAACGTGACGTGCGGCAGGTTGCCCGCGTCGATGTCCGCCAGGAAATTTGCGCCCGACAGTCCGCCGTCCCGGAGATGCGCCGCGCGGTAGGCGCCGGCCGGCACGTTGGGATCCGGCGCGCCAGTCACTGGGTTGTAGTGACCCTGCGGATCGAACTTGACGTAGAAGTTGAACGGGTTGTGGTGATACTGGAAGTGCGGGACGTTCGTTCCGGCCTGATCCGCGAACGGCGCCAGCATCAGCGCCGTTCCCGGCGTGCTGTAGTCGCCCATGCCGCCCGCGTACCACGCGTAGCTGACCCCGGCGCCATCGAGCAGGTCACCGATCGTCGTCTGCGTCTGGGGCGGGATGGTCGTGCTGGAGAGCGGGTTGACGTGATCCTGCGGCCCGTTCGGTCCCGCCTGGGCGTTGCCGCTCGGAGGATACGGCGGCTGCGAGGTGTTCACGGTGAAGAACACGCCCGTGGACGACGGCTTGAAGGTCGTGGGATCGACCTGGGGCGTCAGGATCGTGCTGGCGACGAACGCCGGCGGACCCGTGAGCGCCGACGCCGGCGAAGCGGCGGTCGTCACGAGCGTGACGCCGTCCGCTTGCACCTGCGACGGCGCTTGTGCGGTACCGCCCGGGTTCGGGTTCGTCGGCACACCGCCCACCTGCGGGTAGATCGGCGCGCACGAGCAGATCAGAAATTGGTGGTTGAGGTACGAGCCGCCGAACGCCGACATGAAGAAGTTGTCGGCGAGCGTGAACCTCTGCGCGACGTTCCACAGCGGCTGATCCGCGGTGTGCTCGTGGTACGCCATCACCAGCCCGCCGGAATCGGCCCACGCGGCGAACTTGTTGTTCGCGCCGCCGTTGATCTGCATCTGGTTCTCGTAGAACCGGTGGTACAGGTCGCGCGTGGTGTAGTCCAGCGGCGTGCTGTTCGTGAGATCGCCGTTGGACTGGAACAGCGCGCGATAGGTGTAGGGATGGTTGAACGTGTTCAGGTAGGCGCCCGTCTGCGCCTGCGTCAGGTTCACCGGCGCCTGCGGTGCTCCGACGGCCACGCCAGAGTTCATGCCGCCCCACACGGCCGGCAGGCCGCTCAGCACCGAGCCATCCCGGTCGAGCTGCGTGAACTGGTCTGCAGTGGCTCTGGAAATGCCGTTCGCTCCCGGGTACCGGGCGAACAGAGCGTCGAAGCTCCAGTTCTCGAGGTAGATCACCACCACGGTGTCGATGTCCGCCACGTTGGGCTGCGCAGCGTGGACCGGCTGACTGGCCGCGAGAGCCGTCGTCGCCACCACCAACAGGGCGACCAGGGAAAGCTTGGGCATGGGACCTCCAGTGAGTTGTGCGCGGTCATGCTCCGCGCAATCGCGGACGCGAGGCGAATATCTACGCGAGCGCGATGACGAAACCGAGGGAGCGAGGAAAGCGAGGCATGACGTTCCGACGACGATTCCAGGTTCGTCGGGAGCCAGCGCCGTCGCGCGCCGGCGTCGAGAAGGCGCGCCGATCGCCTACGGCGTCGCGCTCGCGACTTCCCAGCCCCCGCCCAGCGCCTTGTACAGCGCGATGAGCTGCAGAGCGACGTCGCGCTGGGTCTGCGCGAGTGAGTCCTGGCTCGTGAACAGGTTCTCTTCGGCGACGAGCACGGTGAGGAAGTCGGTGAGTCCCTGCGCGTAGAGGTTGCGCGCCAGCTCGGTGGCGCGCTGGTTGGCCTTCACGGCGTCGGTCAGGCGGTCGCGCGCGGCCTGTTGCTCCGCGAACGCGACGAGGGCGTCTTCGACGTCCTGGAACGCTTGCAGCACCGCCTGGCGGTAGGCGGCGAGGAGCTCCTGCTGCGCTTCGTCCTGGAACGCGATGTTCGCCTTGATGCGGCCGCCCTGGAAGATCGGCCACGTGACGCTCGGGCCGAAGCTCGCGGCCAGGCTGTCCCACTCGAAGAAGTCCTTCGACTTCACGCTCGCCAGGCCGCCGACGCCACTCAGGAAGAAGCGCGGGAACAGGTCACGCGTCGCCACGCCGATCTGCGCCGTCTGCGAGGCGAGCTGCCGCTCCGCGCGCGCGACGTCGGGCCGGCGCAGCAGCAGATCGGAAGGCAGGCCGACGGCGACTTGCGCGGGTGGCGTCGGGATCGGGCCCGTCGCTGCGAGCTCCGGTGCGAGCGTCATCGGCAGCTCGCCGACGAGCACGGACAGTGCGTGCAGCGTCTGCGCCTGCTGCTCGCGCAGCGCCGGGATCGCCGCGGCCGTGGTGGCCACTTGCGCCGCCGCGCGCTGCACGTCGAGCTCGGGCGCGAGGCCGGCCGCGAACAGGCGCTGGGTCAGGTCGAGCGTCTTCTGCTGCGCGTCGAGGTTCTGCTCGGTGAGCATGACGCGCTGCTGCAGGCTGCGGTAGGTGACGTACTCGAGGCCGACTTCGCCGAGCAGCGACACGAGCACGGCGTCGCGGTCGTGCTCGCTCGCTTCGACGGACGCGTCGGCCGACTCGACCGCGCGGCGGTTGCCGCCGAAGAAGTCGAGCTCCCAGTTCGCGTCGAAGCCCGCGAAGTACAAATCGTACCAGTGGCCCTGCTCCAGCACGCCCGCGCCGTTCCGGCTCGCGCGCGCGCGCGTGAACGACGCGGACGAGCCGATCATCGGATACAGGTCGGCGGCGCTGATGCGCTCCGACGAGCGCGCCTCGAGCACGCGCGCCTCGGCTTGCGCGAGCGTCAGGTTCGACGCGACCGTGCGCGACACGATCGACGACAGCTCGGGATCGCCGAACGAGATCCACCACGCCGCAGGGGTGCCTTCGGCAACGGCTTCGCTCCGCGCGGGGGCGTTCGCGGTCGCGCTCGCGGGCGTGTTCGCGTCGGGCGGCGCGAGCTCGCCGTAGGTCGCGGGTATCTCGACGGTGGGCTTCACGTAGTCGGGGCCGACGGCGCAGCCCGCGAACGCGAACGTCGTTGCCGCCGCGGCGAGAGCGCGCGCGCTCACTTCTTCCCCGCCCCGACCGGCGGCGTCTGGGGCGTCTGCGGCGGCGGCTGGCGGCCGACGCGCGTGCCCTCCGCGATGTTCGGCGAGAGGCCGGTGGCGACCGTGTCGTTGCCCTCGAGTCCGGCGAGCACCTCGACTTCGCTGCCGTAGTCGCGGCCGAGCTGTACTTGCCGGTAGCGCAAGGTGCCGTCTTCCTCGACCAGCGCGACGCGCGTGCCCTTCGCGTCGATGAGCAGCGCGTTCGACGGCACGAGCAGGGGCGGATTCGAGCGCGTGAGGCTGAACTTCACCGTCGCGTAGCTGCCGGCGAGGAGCGCGCCGTCGGGGTTCGGCACCTGTACTTCGGTGAGCAGCGTGCGCGAGGTCGGGTCGATCGCGCCCGCGCTGCGCGTGACGGTGCCGGTGAACACGCGGTCGGGGCGCTCGCGCACGGTGACTTGTGCGTTCTCGCCCACCTGGATGTCGGGCGCGTACGACTGCGGCACGAACACGAAGATGCGCAGCACGTCGACCTGCGACAGGCGGAACAGCTCGGTCGTGCCGCTCGTCGAGCCCGCCGAGATGAGCGAGCCCGGGTCCACGTTGCGCACCGTGATCACGCCGTCGAACGGCGCGTACACCTTCTGGAAGCTCTGCAGCTCGGTGAGCCGCCGCACGTTCGCGCGGTCGGCGTTCACGGTGGCGCGGCCCGCGTCGACCAGGCGCGCGGCGTCGGTCACGCCGGACTGGCGCTCGTCGATCTGCTGCTTCGACACCGTGCCCGGGCCCGCGGCGAGATACCGCGCCAAGGTGGTGCGCGCGAGCTCGAGGTCGGCCTCGGCCTTCGCCACGTTCGCCTGGTCCTGGTTCATGGTGGCGATCGCCTGCTGCAGCTGCTGGTCGATCTCGGGTGTGTCGATCAGCGCGAGCAGCTGGCCCTTCTTCACGCGGTCGCCGATGTCGACGTAGCGCTCCTGCAGGTAGCCGTTCGTGCGCGCCCAGATCTCGGTCTCGAGCAGCGGCTGCGTGCTGCCGGGCAGCGGCAGCTCGAGCACCTCGGGCGCGCGGCGCGGCGTGGCCGTCGACACGATGGGCAGCTGCTCGCGGGTGACGTCGGCTTGCGAGCGCAGCGCGCGCGCGAGCTCGATGCGCGGCACCAGGCCGATCAGGAACAGCAGGAAGAAGGCGGCGCCGATGCCGACCGCGATGCGGCCGGACCTCGACGTGGGCAAGCGCGCTTCGAGCGACGCGGGCAGCTTCATTCGCGCAGCTCCGCCGGCACCTCGGTCGAGACCGCTCGGCGCCGCATGCGGCTGTACACGACGGGCACGAACACCAGCGTGGCGAGCGTCGCCAGCGCCAGCCCGCCGATCACCACGCGCCCGAGCGGCGCGTTCTGCTCGCCGCCTTCGCCGAGCCCGAGCGACATGGGCAGCATGCCGAGGATCATCGCGAGCGCGGTCATCAGCACCGGGCGCAGGCGCGTGGTGCCCGCTTGCAGCGCGGCCGTGCGCGCGTCGAGATTGCCCTCGGCGCGCAGCTCGTTCGCGAACTGCACCACGAGGATCGCGTTGCTGGTGGCGACGCCGATGCACATGATCGCGCCCATGAGCGCGGGGATCGACACGTTCGTCTGCGTGACGAACAACATCCACAACACGCCCGCGAGCGCGCCGGGCAGCGCGGACAGGATGATGAGCGGGTCGAGCCACGACTGGAAGTTGACCGCCATGAGCAGGTAGACGAGGACCACGGCGAGCACCATGCCGCCGGCGAGCGCCGTGAAGCTCGAGCGCATGGTCTGCGCCTGGCCGCGGATGGTGATGAAGGTGCCGCGCGGCAGATTCGGGCGGACTTCGTCGACGATGCGAGTGACTCGGTTCAGCAGCGACCACAGGTCGAGGCGGTCGGCCGCCGCCAGCACGTCGAGCACCGGCTGTACGTTGTAGTGACTCACCACGCCGGGCGCCGAATTGCTGCGCCGGATCGTGGCCAGATTCGCCAACAGCTGCGGGCGCGGCTGGTTGGGCAGCGCGATGGGCGTCTGGTTCAGCGCTTCGATCGAGTTGACCAGCCGCTGCGGCGTCTGCACGACCACCTGGTAGTTCACGCCCGTCTGCGGATTGAGCCAGTAGTTGGGCTGCGCCTGCGCGGTGCCCGACAGCGACACGAGCAGGCTCTGCGCCACGTTCGTCTCGCTGAAGCCGACCTGCGCGGCGAGCCAGCGGTCGACGTCGACGTCGAGCTCGGGATAGCGCGGCACCTGCTGCAGGCGCACGTCGGCGGCGCCGGGCACGGCCGCGATGCGGTGCACCAGGTCTTCGGCGATGCCCAGGTTCCTCGGGTCGCGTCCGACGAGCTGCACGTCGATCGGCGCGGGCAGCCCGAAGTTCAGGATCTGCGACACGATGTCGGCCGGCGCGAAGAAGAACGTCACGTCGGGGAAGCGCTGGGCCAGCGCGGCACGGATCTTCGCGGCGTAGCCGGGGGTCGAGCCGTGCTCGTGCTTCAGCGAGATCAGGATCTCGCCGTCGGCGCTGGTGACGAGCGACGCGTCGCTGAACGCCAGGTTGATGCCGCCCGCGGGCAGGCCGATGTTGTTGATGATCGATTCGATCTCGTGCGCGGGAATGATGCCGCGGATCACGTCCTCGACCTGCGCGAAGCGGCGCTCGCTCTCCTCGATGCGCGTGCCCACGGCCGCGCGCACGTGCAGGCGCAGCTGCCCCGCGTCGACGTTCGGGAAGAAGTCGCGGCCGATCAGCGGAAACAACAGCAGCGTAGCGCCCACGAAGCCCGCGAAGCCGAGGATCACTACGCGGCGGTGGTCGAGCGACCACGAGAGCAGCTCGCCGTAGCCACTGCGGAAGCGCTCGAAGCGGCGGTTGAACGCGCGGTGCACCGCCCAGATGGGCCCCGCGTCGGTCACTCTCTCCTCTGCGTCGGGCGCGTGCAGATGCGCCTCTTGCGGCAGGAGATACCGCACCATCGTCGGCACCACGGTGCGCGACAAGAGGTAGCTCGCCAGCATGGCGAACACGACGGCCTCGGCGAGCGGCACGAACAAGTACTTCGCCACGCCGCTGATGAACACGACCGGCACGAACACGATGCAGATGCACAGCGTGGCGACGAACGCGGGCATGGCGATCTGCTGCGCGCCGTCGAGGATGGCGCGCAGCACCGGCTTGCCCATCGACAGGTTGCGGTTGGTGTTCTCGATCTCGACCGTGGCGTCGTCGACGAGGATGCCGACCGCCAGCGCGAGCCCGCCGAGCGTCATCACGTTCAGCGTCTGGCCGAGCAGCGAGAACGTGATGATCGAGCACAGGATCGCGAGCGGGATCGACACCACGATCACGACGGTCGAGCGCCACGAGCCGAGGAACAACAGGATCATCATGCCCGTCAGCGCCGAGGCGATCACGCCTTCCCGCAGCACGTCGGCGATCGCCGCGCGCACGAACACGGATTGGTCGAACAGCGGCTTGATCTCGAGCTCGGGCGGCAGCGTCGCCTGGATCCGCGGCAGCGCATCCTTCACGCGCCGGACGATGTCGAGCGTGGAGGCCGTCGGCGTCTTCAGCACGGTGAGCATCGCCGAGCGCCGGCCGTCCACGTGCACCTGGTTCGTCTGCACCTGGAACCCGTCGCGCACCTGCGCGACGTCGCGCAGGTACACCGTGGCGCCGCCGATCTGCTTCACCGGCACGTCGTTCAGCGCGTCGACGATCGCGGGCGACGCGTTGGTGCGCACGTTGTACTCGACGGAGCCGATCTTCGCGGTGCCCGCGGGCAGGATGACGTTCTGGGTGCCGAGCGCCGCGGACACGTCGGCGGCGGAGAGCCCCTTCGCGTAGAGCGCCTGCGGGTCCAGATCGACCATCATCGCGCGCACCTTGCCGCCCCACGGCAGCGGCACCTGCGCGCCCTGGACCGTGGCGAGCTGGGTGCGAATGAAGTTCAAGCCGTAGTCGTAGAGCTGCTGCTCGGTGAGCGTCTGCGACTCCAGCGCGAGCTGCAGGATGGGCACGTTCGACGCCGAGTAGCGGATGATCAGCGGCGGCGTCGTGCCCGGCGGCATGATGCGGAGCAGCGTCTGGTTGATCGCCGTGACCTCGGCGTTCGCCGAGCCGATGTTCGTGTCGGGCTGGAAGAACACGCGGATGAGCCCGACGCCCGCGAGCGACTGCGACTCCAGGTGCTCGATCGAGTTCACCGTCGTCGTCATCGCGCGCTCGGAGATCGTGATCATCCGGCCTTCCATCTCGTTGGGAGACAGGCCGGTGTAGCTCCAGATCACCGAGATCACGGGGATGTTGATCTCGGGAAAGATGTCGACCGGCGTGCGCGCGATCGCGAGCACCCCGCCGATGGCGATGAGGACCGCCATCACCACGAATGTGTAGGGGCGCCGGAGCGCGAGTCGTACGATCCACATGGGGGGTCAGGGTTCCTGCGGCTTGGCCACACACCCGATGTGCACGAGCCACGCCGCGTTTCACGCCAGCCTACACGGGGCCGGTACGAACTGCGCCGTTGAAGTTCTTGCCGGTGGGTTGCCTGTGGACTGCGCGGCGGCGCTCACATCGTGAGCACGACGCGAAACTGGGCCTTCCCGCTCATCATGCGCGCGTAGCCCTCCGCAGCGCGTGCGAGCGGGAACTTCTCGATCATGGCGCGCACGCCGGTCATCTCGGCGAAGCGGAGCGTGTCCTCCGAGTCCGTCGGGATCCCGGCCGACCAGCCGTGGATGCGCTTGCGGCCGAAGATGAGCTGCGCCGGCGCGACCTCGATCGGATCGGGGCCCGCCCCCACGACGACGAGCACGCCGTTCGGGCCGAGGCCGTTGATGAGCGGCGACATCGCCTTGCCGCTCGGCGCAGTCGACAGCACGACGCGCGCGCCGCCGAGCCTCTGCAGCTCCGCGCCCGGGTCCGTCGCCGCGCTGTCGACGTACACGTCCGCGCCCAGCGTCTTCGCGAGCACCGCGTTCTCGGGCCCGCGTCCCACCGCCGCGACGCGGTAGCCGAACTTCTTCGCGAACTGGATCCCCAGATGGCCCAGCCCGCCGACGCCCTGCACGGCGACGAGGTCGCTCGGCAAGGCGCCCGCACGCCGGAGCGCGTTGAAGGTGGTGATGCCCGCACACATGAGCGGCGCTGCTTCGGCGGAGTCGAGCGACTCGGGCACGCGGGCGAGCGCTTCGAGCGGCGCGACCATGTACTCGGCGTAGCCACCGTCGTAGCTGATGCCGCACACGATGGTGCTCGCACAGTTCGCGAAGTCGCCGCGCCGACACGCCGGGCACGTGCCGTCCTGGCCGCCGTGCCAGCCGACGCCGACGCGCGCGCCCACTTGCCACGAGGCGACGTCCGCGCCCAGCGCGTCGATCGTGCCGATCACCTCGTGCCCGGGCACGCGCGGATACTGGATCGGCAGCACGCCGTCCTTCGTGATCACGTCGCTGTGGCAGACGCCGCACGCCTGCACGCGGATCCGCACCTGCCTGCGGCCCGGCTGCGGGATCTCGCGCTCGACGAGCTGGAAGTCTGCACCCGCTCTCGGCACCTGCATCGCTCTCATCGTGGCCATCGGGGGGTCTCCTTCGCTCCGGATCTTAGCTCTG
>Ga0335080_10004007_pt1 | contig 14969 bp, 16 predicted proteins | sample Lox_Sample_34_FD_206720 | JGI IMG/M metagenome (GOLD analysis project Ga0335080, IMG submission 206720) | Soil microbial communities from Loxahatchee National Wildlife Refuge, Florida, United States - Lox_Sample_3.4 | ecosystem: Environmental > Terrestrial > Soil > Wetlands | place: USA... | reverse complement strand
CCCTTGCGCCCCACCCGAACCGTCTGCCGGACGAAGTGCATGTACGGCGTGACGATGTCGAACGGCGTGGCCCGCCCTGGACGCCCCACCTCGAAGTCGCGGGCCTCGATCAGCTGGCGGAGCGCCTGGATCTCGTGGCCGTGGAGCGTGGTCTTCCCGTGGCCGATCTTGAATCCGTTGTACTCGGGCGGGTTGTGGCTGCCGGTGATCATCGCCAGCCCGTCCACCGGCAGGGTGTTGGCAGCGAAGTAGGTCAGCGGCGTCGGGACCACGCCGACGTCCAGCACGTCGAGGCCGGTGGAGGCGATGCCCGCCACCAGCCGCTCTCGGAACCGGGTGCTGGATTCGCGGCAGTCGCGTCCCACCACGATGCTCCGCCCGCCCTTGCGGCGAACGACCGTCCCCAGCCCCTTCCCCAGCAGCTCCACCACCTCCTCGGTCAGGTCCTGATCGACCAGCCCGCGGATGTCGTACTCGCGGAAGATGTGCGCGTTCATCCCGTCGCCTCGTCTCACTCGAACTTGCCCAGTCCCCGCTTGGCGAGCGACTGGACCACCGCCCGGACGTCCTGACTTCGCTCCCGGGGCACCACCAGCACCGCGTCCCCCGCGTCCACCACCACCATGTCGCGGAGCCCCACCAGCCCCAGCGGCCGGCCGGACCCAACCACCACGCACCCCGCCGAGTCCACAAGGACCACGCCCTGACCCACCACCACGTTCCCGTCGCCGTCGGCCGGCCGCACCTCGGGAAGGGCGGCGAAGCTGCCCACGTCGGACCAGCCGAAGTCGCCGGGGACGACGGCGATGTCGTGGGCCTTCTCCATCACCCCGTAGTCGATGGAGACCGACGGAGCGGCGGGGAACCAGCGCTTGAGCGCCGCGGCATGCCGGGCGGTGCCGACCGTCGGAGCGAGGCGCTCGAGGATGGAGCCCAGCTCGGGCAGGTGGCGCTCGATCGCCTCCCGCATCGCCCGGGCGGTGAAGACGAAGATGCCCCCGTTCCAGAGGTATTGCCCGGAGGCCAGGTATCGCGCCGCGGTGGGGGCGTCGGGCTTCTCGACGAACGCGCGCACCCGGGCCGCGCCGCCGGCGATGGGCTCGCCCACCTGCACGTAGCCGTAGCCGGTCTCGGGCCGGGTGGGCCGGATGCCGATGGTGACCAGCGCCCCGGAGCGGGCGACCTCGGCCGCGCGGCGGAGCACCGCCTGGAATCCGGCCACGTCCGCCACGTGGTGGTCCGAGGGCAGGACGGCGAGCACTCCGTCCGGGTCCCGGGCCTGCACCTGGAGTGTCGCCAGGCCGATGGCGGGCGCGGTGTTCCGGGCGATGGGCTCGACCAGCACGTTCGCTGCCGGTAGCCGCGGCAGGAGGCGGCGCACCGCACGGGCGTGGACGGGGCCACACACCACGTAGCTCTGCGCCGGCGTCGCCAGGCCCTTCAGCCGCGCCATCGTCTCCACCAGGAGCGGCCGGTCGGTGGCCAGAGCGAGGAACTGCTTGGGCCGCGCCTTCCGCGACAGGGGCCAGAAGCGCGTCCCGGATCCACCGGCCATCACCACCGGGTAGAGCGTCATGCCGGCCTCGGCACCCCCCACGCCGGGAGCGCGGAGAGGACCGCGAGGAGGTTGGAGAGGATGCGCGCGGTGGCTCCCCAGATGGTGTGACGGCCCACGTCGTAGAAGTACACGTCGCGCTCCACTCCCCGGTAGACCCGTTTCTCGGTCCGCCGGAGCCCGGGCACAAGCAGTTCCGACACCGGAATCTCGAGCAGCTCGGCGATCTCCCCGGCGTCCGGGTGAAGCTCGACCGAGGGGTCCAGGAGACCCACGTAGGGAACGACGCGGAACTCCGAGGTGGTGGGGATCTCGTCGAGCATCCCGAGCACGTCCACCGCCCGCACAGGAATGCCCAGCTCCTCGTGCACCTCGCGCAGCGCCGTGTGGAGCGGGCTCGGATCCTCGGGCTCGCGGGCCCCGCCTGGGAACGACACCTGTCCGGCGTGCCGGCGAAGGTGGGCCGGGCGAAGGGTGAAGAGCAGCCGCGGCTCGTCGCCCCGGACGACGAAGGGGGCCAGCACCGCCGAGTCGCGGAGCTCGATCCCCGGCAATGCCAGCTGTCGCCCCGGGTGCTGCTGCAGCCGCGCGGCGAGCTGGGTGAAGCGCGGATCCATCAGGGCCGCGCCTTCGCCGGGGCGGCCGAGGCGCCCACGCCAGGCTGCGGTGGCCCGCCCTCGTCCAGCCCCGCGTCGGGACGGAGCCGGCCGGCGTTCAGCAGGAAGAGCAGGGTCGCCCCCAGCACCAGGCGGTAGACGATGAAGACCAGCGTGGTGCGCGTGCGCAGGTACCGGAGCAGGCCCCCGATCGCCAGCATCCCCGAGGCGAACGCCACCACGGCGGCCACCACCAGCTCGGCCGGGGTGAAGGGGATGGAGGCGTGCCGCAGGTGGCGCAGCTCGAAGAGGCCCGCGGCGGTGGTGGCGGGGATGGAGAGGAGGAACGAGTACCGCGCGGCATCTGCCCGCCGGAGCCCCCGCCACAGCCCTCCGGTCAGGGTGGTCCCCGAGCGACTCGACCCGGGGATGAGCGCCACCGCCTGCCAGAACCCGATGACGATCCCATCGGTCCAGGTCATGTCGTCGAGCCGGCGGGCGTGGCGCGCCGTCCACTCGGCGGCGGCGAGGAGCAGGGCCAGGCCGATCATCGCCCCGGCGATGACGTACAGGGATCGCAGGCTCGTCTCGATGGCGTGCTTGAAGGCGAAACCGAACACCACCACCGGAAGCGTTCCCACCAGGACGTACCAGGCCAGGCGCGACTGGGTGGTGCCAAGCGGGTTCCGGCTCACCAGCCCATCCACCCAGGCCCGGAACAGGCTCACGATGTCGTGACGGAAGTACACCAGCACCGCAGCGACCGTCCCCAGCTGGATGATGGCGTCGAATGCCGCGCCGGGGTCCTGCCAGCCGAACAGCTCTGGGGTGATGCGCAGGTGGGCGGTGGAGCTGATGGGCAGGAACTCGGTGATCCCCTGGACCAGCCCGAGGACGACGGCACGAAGGAGACCCATGAAGGAGCGGCCCTCATGCCAGGCTCCCCGGGGCACCGGCAAGTCGCCGGGCCCCCTCGAATGAATGCGACCGGCCCCGAGCCCGTCTCAGGAAGGTCGGGGTGTCCGTACGCCGTCGGACCGATGGGGACCGAGGTGGACTCCGCCGCCGCAAGTGTGCAGATCTCCGGGTCGTTGGCCGGAAGATCGAGGGAGGACGGAGCCATGAGGCAGGTGGCGTGGGCCGCGGGGTTGCTGCTCGCAGCCTGTTATCCGGGGGGTGCGGAGACGGTCGAGGACCTCGACTCGGTCATCACCCAGCACGACGCCTCCGCGAGCTTCTCGACCCTCCGGACCTACGCGTTGCCGGATTCCATCCAGGGGGTCACCTCGGGGCAGGGTCAGCCCCTGACCATCGACCACTCCTACGACGCGCAGATCCTCGCGCGGGTGGCCTCCAACCTGGACGCCAAGGGCCTGCAGCAGGTCGACCCGACGACGACCACGCCCGACGTCGACGTGCTGGTGTCGTTCACCCTGACCCGCTACGTCGAGTACGTCTCGTACCCCTTCTACGACGTGTGGCCGGGCTGGCCCGGGTTCGACGGCTACGACGGCTCTTGGGGCGTGTATTACCCCTACGCCGCGGCCTACACCGTCCTCGACGCCGGGACGCTCCGGATCGACATGCTGGACAACCGGACGCCGAATCCCACCACCAAGCAGCTGACGGCGATCTGGAACGCCTCGATGCAGGGCGTGCCGGGCAGTGATCTGCCGTCGTACGTCCAGCGCCTCGAGAAGGGCATCGACCAGGCCTTCGCGCAGTCGCCGTACCTGTGAGTCACGCCATGCGTCCCACCCGACTTCTTCTCCTGACCGGACTCCTGGCCTCCTCCGCCGCGCTGGCGCAGAGCAACGTGCGGATCTCGTACGAGTTCGCCGTGCCCACGCACGAGACCAAGGACTTCATCGATCGCTTCAGCAGCCGCGGAGCGCACCTCGACGTCTCGCTCGAGCTCTCCTACGCCTTCAACCTCGAGCTGTCGGCCGGGCTGAACAGCTTCAACGCGGTGAAGCAGGGCCTGCTCACCACCACCGACGGGCAGGACGTCTCGGGCAAGCAGTTCCGGTACCTGAACGTCATCCCGCTGATGGGCGGCTTCGCCTGGCACATCCCGCTCGGGCACGGGAGCCGCCTCTGGGCCGGGGTGAACGGCGGCGCGGCCTACTTCGACCGGGTCATCGACGTGGGCCTGAACGAGTACACCGCCTCGGACTGGCAGTGGGGCGTCCAGCCCCACGTGGGCATCGCCTTCGGGCTGGACAAGGGCACGGCGCTCTTCTTCGACGGCCGCTGGAACTACTTCTGGGAGCGTCACGGGATGCCCGCCCAGCAGTACTTCTCCTTCGGGGTGGGCCTGCTCTTCGGCGGATCCGGAAACGGCAGCGCCAAGAGCTCCAGCACCCACAAGTGACATGACGCTGCACGCCGTCCCGGCGCGCCTTCACCTTCCCGTCGCCAGCGGCCCCCGGGACGGCTAGCGTCCCCGGCCCGCATGGGCTGGGTTCGACGGGCCGCAGCGCTGCTCTCCGCCGTGCTCCTCCCGCTGCCGGCGGTCGCGGGGACCGTTCCCGACCTCCAGGAGATCCGTGCCCGGGGAACGCTGCGGGTCCTGGTGATCGGCGACGAGGAGGACCCGCCCCTCTCCCACGACGGCAGCCCGGCCGCCCTGGACCGCGACCTGGCGGAGGACTTCGCCAGGCGCCACGGGCTGAAGCTGGAGATCGTCTGGGTCGAGCGCCGGCACGACGTGCTGGACGACCTGCTCGCCGGCCGGGGCGACCTCGCCGCCACCGGGCTGACCGTCACCCCCGAGCGCTCGGCGCGCGTCGCCTTCACCGATCCGATCGCCATCGTGGACGAGCTGCTCATCGGGCCGAAGGGGATGAGGCGCCCGCCCCGGGCCCCGGCAGATCTCGCAAAGCGGACGGTCAGCATCCCCACCGGCACGGTGTTCGAGGCCAGCCTGAGGAAGCTGGAGGTGCCCGGACTCCGCGTGGAGCAGGTGCTGGGCGCCGTGCAGCAATCGGAGCTCATCGGCGAGGTGAACCGCGCCGAGCGCGAGCTGGCGGTGGTGGACAGCAACGTCTTCGACGCCGAGCGGGCCTGGAACCCCGGCGTGGTCGCGCTCTTCCCCATCGCGCGGAAGCAGTCCATCGCCTGGGCGGTCCATCCCGAGGCGAAGCAGCTCAAGGCGGCGCTGGACATCTTCATCCAGGAGCGGGCGCTGGTGGCCCACGCCGGGCGCGAGTGGGCCGAGGACATGACCGGGGTGAGGAAGCACCGCGTGCTCCGGGTGCTGACCCGGAACAACGCCGTCAGCTACTTCCTCCTTCGCGGAGAGGCCGCGGGGTTCGACCACGACCTCATGAAGCGCTTCGCCGACGGGCTGGACGTGCGGCTGCAGATGGTCGTGCCGCCCTCCCACGCCGACCTGGTCCCCTGGCTGCTGCAGGGCAAGGGCGACGTCATCGCCGCCTCGTACACGGTGACGCCCGAGCGAGGAAAGCAGGTGGCGTTCAGCGTTCCCTACCTCGAGGTCCAGGAGCTGGTGGTGCAGCGCGCCTCGGATCCTCTCTTGACATCGGTGTCCGACCTGCGTGGCCGGCGGATCCGGGTTCGTCCCGGCTCGAGCTACCAGACGACCCTCGAGCGACTCCGGGCGAAGGGGGCGGGCTTCACCATCGAGCTCGCCCGGTCCGACGAGGAGACCGAGCAGCTCATCGCCGGCGTGGCCACGGGCGAGGTCGACCTCACCGTGGCCGACTCGCACATCTACCAGGCGGAGCGGGTGTGGCGGACGGACGTGGTGGCGGCCTTCCCGCTCGAGCCGGGGGAGAAGAAGCAGCTCGCCTTCGCCGTGCGTCCAAAGGACCGCGAGCTGAAGGCGGCGCTCGACCGCTTCGTGCGCCAGACCTACAAGGGCCTCGAGTACAACATGTCCTGGCGGCGGTACTTCGAGGACTCGCGCATCGCCACCCAGGTGCGGGCCCAGGACGCCGGAACGCTGCAGGGGCTCTCGAGCTTCGATCCGCTCTTCCGCAAGTACGCCGACATGTACGGGTTCGACTGGCGGCTCCTGGCGGCGCAGGCCTACCAGGAGAGCCGGTTCGATCCCCAGGCGCGCAGCCTGGCCGGCGCCATCGGGCTGTTCCAGGTGCTGCCGCGGACGGCGCGGGAGATGGGTTTCCAGCGGCTCGACAATCCCGAGGAGTGCGCGCACGCCGGCATCAAGCACCTGGCCCGGCTCGCCGACCGGCTCGAGACCACGCTTCCGGTGCAGCAGCGGATGCGTTTCGCGCTGGCGGCCTACAACGCCGGGTGGGGACACCTGGCCGACGCGCGGCAGCTGGCCCGGGCGCGGTCGCTCGACCCCGACAAGTGGTTCAAGAACGTCGAGCGGGCGATGCTCCTCCTCCAGCAGCCGGCGTACTACGGGGGCGCGCGCCACGGGTACGTGCGCGGCACCGAGCCGGTCCGCTACGTCTCGGAGATCCAGACCCGGTACGAGAACTACCTGAAGCTCGTACCGTAGAGGCGACCTGGACGGCCCCCGACGCGTCTACGGCGAGATCATGCCGATCTTGTCCGAGCCCGGAATCGTGAACCAGACGTTCCCGTCGGGACCGGAGGTGGTGCCGCCGCTGGCGGGCTCGCCGAGCGCCCCGGGTGCGGTGGGCAGGGGGAACTCGGACACGACGCCGGCAGGGGTGATCCGCCCCACCGCCCGGTCGGCCAACTCCACGAACCACAGGTTCCCGTCCGGCCCGGAGATGATGGCCGTCGGCTGGCTCCCCGGAGCGATCCCGTACTCCGTGATGGCGCGGCTGTGGGCGCAGTCGTTCTGGAGCCGTGGATCGCCAGGGCCCGCGGGCGCTGACGGTCCTACTGCCCGGGCGCCACCGGGACGAGGCCGTAGCGTCGCATGGTCTCGATCAGCCTGGACCGGTCGGGGGGGCCCCCGGCGCCGGCGAGGGCCGCGACCTCGCGGAAGTAGCCCGCCCCGATGTCCGGCGTGTTGACGATCAGCGCCCGGGCGACCGCCGAGTGGGGGTTGCTGAACCCGTGCACGACGCCTCGCGGCGTCCCCATCGACTCGCCCACCCTCAGGTCGCGGGTGACGCCGCCGACGGTGTACCGCAGGGTTCCCTCCAGCACGTAGATGAGCTCCTCGGCGCCGGGGTGACTGTGCGGGGGAGGGACGTTCGACCCGGGTGGGACGACGAGCACGAAGCTCCCCATCTCCAGGCCGCCTCCGGCGTCCTGCAGGTAGTGGATCTCGAGCTGTCCGATGCGGATCACCTCGGCTGCGGCACCAGGCTCCATGGGGTTCCCCTTTGTAAAGACTTTGTACTAGACTGGACAACGTACAGGGTTTTTACGGAAGGTGTCAAACATGTTCCGGAACAGGGCCCGACAGCGCCCCGATGGCCCGCCCACGGCCCTCATCGGGGCGCTGCTGCGGCTGCCGCACGAGGCGATCATGACCCGCATCCAGGCCGCGCTCGCGGGGCACGGCCACGACGTCACCTCGACCGAGCTGGGAGTGTTCCTCTTTCCCGGCCCCGACGCCCGGCGCCCGATCGAGCTCGCCCGCCAGTGCGGGATGACCCGCCAGGCGATGAACTACGTGCTCGCGGGGCTCGAGCGGCGCGACTACCTCGAACGCCACGACGCCGCGACGGCGCGGGCCCGGGTGGTCCGCGTCACCGAGCGAGGGCGGAAGGTGATCGCCATCATCCGCGCGGAGGTGAGAACCATCGAGCGGGAGTGGACCGAGCGCCTCGGGGAGCGCCGGTTCGAGGCACTGCGCACGACGCTCCTCGAGCTCGCCCTGTGGCTGGGCAAGCTCTGAAGGCCCGGGCCACCCTTCGGTGCTAGAGCGCCGGCGTGCTCCTCTGGGTCGTCGCGCTGGGGCTCGCCGCGGTGGCGGGGCTGCTCTCCTGGCGCTCGAGATGGGAGGCCCGGCGCCTCGCGCGTGCCTGGGACGCCCTCGCCCGGGCATTCATGCTCGGCTTCGATCCGGGCTCGCCGAGCATCCGCGGGACGTACCGGCTCCTCCGGCTGGAGCTGACCGCACGCCGGATCCTGCTCGGTCTGGGGCCGTGGCGGACCCGGATCTCGGCCCGCTTCGAGGGAGTGGTACCCGAGGGCCTCACCCTCCGGGCGCCGCACGGCACGCTCCGCGCCTCGGCCCGGACGCCGGACACGGTCGGGCGCTGGCTGGACGAGCATGGCCGCCGCGCGCTCCTCCCGCTGCTGCTGCGCGGCGGGGTGCACGTCCGGGGGCACACGGTGACGCTCGAGACTCCCGGCCTCCTCACCGACGCGGAGGCCCTGCGCGCCTTGCTCGGCCAGCTGGCGGAGCTGGCCCGGCTTCTCTCGCTTCGCTGAGCCCGGGGCTCAGGTCCCCTGGTTCCAGCTGTTGAGGTACGTCTCCTGCTCGTCGGTGAGGACGTCGATCTTCACGCCCATGGCCTTGAGCTTGAGCCGGGCGATCTCCTTGTCGATCTTCTCCGGTACCGTGTAGACGCGCTTCTCCAGCGTGCGGTGGTTCTTCACCATCCACTCGCTGCACAGCGCCTGGTTGGCGAAGGACATGTCCATCACGCTCGAGGGGTGACCCTCGGCCGCGGCCAGGTTCACCAGCCGGCCCTCGCCCAGGACGATGACCCGGTTCCCGTTCTTCAGCGAGTACTGCTCCACGAACTCGCGGATGGTGCTCCGGTCGCGGGCGATCTTCCCCAGCGTCTCCAGATCCAGCTCGACGTTGAAGTGGCCGCTGTTGGCGACGATCGCCCCGTCCTTCATCGACTCGAAGTGCTCGCGGCGGATGACGTTCACGTTGCCGGTGACGGTGCAGAAGAAATCGCCGATCCTCGCCGCGTCCTTCATCGGCATCACCCGGAAGCCGTCCATCACCGCTTCCAGCGCCTTGTGGGGATCGATCTCGGTGACCACCACGTCCGCGCCCAGGCCCTTGGCCCGGCTCGCCAGCCCGCGGCCGCACCAGCCGTAGCCGGCGACCACGAAGATGCTCCCCGCGACCAGGCGGTTCGTCGCCCGGATCATCCCGTCGATGGTCGACTGACCGGTACCGTAGCGGTTGTCGAACATGTGCTTGGTCAGCGCGTCGTTCACCGCCACGATGGGGTAGCCCAGCACGCCCTCGCGGGCCATCGCGCGGAGCCGGATGACCCCGGTGGTGGTCTCCTCGGTCCCGCCGACCACCTCGGCCAGGAGATCCTTCCGCTCGCTGTGGAGCACGCCGACCACGTCCGCCCCGTCGTCCATCGTCAGGTGCGGCCGGTGCTCGATCGCGGCATGGATGTGCCGGTAGTAGGTCTTGTTGTCCTCGCCCTTGATGGCGAAGACGCTGATCCCGTGGTCCACCACCAGCGCGGCGGCGACGTCGTCCTGGGTGGAGAGGGGATTGCTGGCGCAGAGGACCAGGTCCGCTCCGCCGGCCTTCAGTGCGATGGCGAGGTTGGCCGTCTCGGCGGTGACGTGGAGGCACGCCGCCATCCGCATCCCCTTCAGCGGCTTCTGGCGGGCGAACCGCTCGCGGATCTGGTGCACCACCGGCATGGAGCGACCGCTCCACTCGATGCGCCCGCGGCCCTTCTCGGCCAGCGCGAGGTTCTTCACGTCGGCGGGGACGTGGGCGGACGGCTTCTTCAGGGACGCGAGCTTCTTCGCAGGGACGGCCATGTGGGGTTGGACCTCTCGAGGAATCGGCGGGTCGCCGGAGCGCCCGGGGGCCGGGAGCGTGTACGCCCGAGCCGGGACGGGAGCAAGGGGCTCCCCTCGGGCACGGACCGTCCCTCGACAACGGTGACTACTCGGTGGCGTTGCCCCGGGCTGCACGGACCCGGGCGTAGTGGCGGCGCGCCTTGTACCGGTTTCCACAGGTCTTCATCTCGCACCAGCGGCGAGTTCCGTTCTTGCTGGTGTCGAGGAAGAGCCAGCCACAACCGTCCAGGGCAGTGGCCTCGCAGACCCGGACCCGGCCCCGTTCCGGCCCGGTGAGCAGCTCCGACGCGGCGAGGGCCAGTCCCGGGATGAACGCATCGAGGCGCGCGGACTCGGGCAGGACCCAGCGGTAGCGGCCCGCCGTCCGCACCAGCCGGCGCTCGGACCACGCGCGGCGCACCTCGCGCTCGAACGCCTCGAGCGGCTCGGGAGCAGGCTGGGTGTCCTCGGAAGCGGCGAGGAAGACTCGGAAAAGAGCCTCCCGGAAGGCACGCACTCGTCCCAGGGCTGCACGCGCCTCGGCCGGGCGGAGCTGGATCTCCACCAGCATCGGCGGCGCGCGCTCCTGGTCCAGCCATCCGGACTGCAGGCCCCAGGAGACCAGGTCCTCGGGGGTGGCCAGGTCCTCCCGGGGCGCGGTCAGCCGGTGGCCCCCCGCGGTGTTCAGGAAGTCCAGCACGGGGTGCCCGCCGGCGAGCTTGAAGCGGTGAGTGCCCGGAAGGAGCATTCCGACAGTCTAACCTCTGACCATGACTTGACAGGTGTGAATCGCCCGATCGATGGTCGAACCTGACAATTGCACTTAGACGGTTAGGAGACGGCCCATGGCGAAGCCACGAGCGGTCCTCGACGCTCCCTCCAACCTCGGCCTCGCTCCCCCCGCGCCGGGGCGAGAGCCCGGAACCCGGCGCATGCCCGACGTGCTCCGGTGGAACGGATTCCGCGCGCGACTCGGCGCCCGGGACGCGGGCCGGGTGGAGGCGCCCGCCTACGGGACTGCCATTCACCCCTGCGGCATCCGCAACGGGGAGGCCATTCTCCGGTACTCCCGCACGCTGGCCGACACCGTCGAGAGGATCATCCAGCGCGAGGAGCTGGCGGTCGTCGTCGGGGGAGACTGCAGCATCCTCCTCGGCAACCTCCTCGGCGCCCGGCGACAGGTGGAGCGGCTGGGCCTGGTCTTCATCGACGGGCACTCGGACTTCAACACCCCCGAGCGGTCGCAGACCTCGGGCGCCGCGGGGATGGACCTCGCGCTCGCGGTGGGCGTGGGTCCGCCGCTGCTCTCGGCGCTGGCGGCGGACGGGCCGCTCGTCGACTCGGCCTCGGTCGTCCACCTCGGGCTGCGCGAGGAGGACCCGGCGTTCCGCGCCTCGGGCATCGCCGCGCTCGATCTCGCCGACATCGAGCGGGCCGGCCCGGCGGAGACCGCCGCTCGCGTGCTGGAGCGGCTGGACCCCCTTCCGGGCTTCTGGGTCCACGTGGACGCCGACGTGCTGAACGACGACATCATGCCCGCGGTGGACTCGCGTGCACCCGGCGGACTGTCGTACGAGGCGCTGGTGGCACTGATCCGTCCACTCCTGGCCTCACCCCGCGCGCTCGGGGTCGAGCTCACCATCTACGACCCCGACCTCGACCCGGCGGGGACCCTGGGCCGGGCACTCACCGCCGCGCTGGTGGAGGCGATTCACCCTTGAACCACGACGCACGGGCCTGGGCCGACGGCCACCGGCTCTTCTTCGAGGACCAGCTGCGGACGCTGGTGGAGCTGCGCACCGTCAGCATGGATCCGGGACGCACCCCGGAGATCGAGGCCTGCGCCGAGGCGGCGCTGGGGCTCATCCGCCACCTCGGCGGCATCCCCACCCTCTTCCGCGCCGGCGGCAAGCCGTACGTGCACGGTCGCTTCGGCGATCCACTCCGTCCCTCGGTCCTGGTCTACAACCACCTCGACGTCCAGCCGGCCGACGAGCCGGAGTGGAAGGCCGAGCCGTTCCGGATGCGCGTCGACGGCGACCGCTACCTCGGGCGGGGCACCACCGACGACAAGGGCCCGGCGCTGACCTGCCTCCTTGCCGTGGCGCACGCCGCCCACCGCGGCTCCTCCCTGGGCTACCAGCTCCTCTGGGAGTTCGAGGAGGAGGTGGGCAGCCCTCACTTCGCCGAGCTGATGGCGCAGGAGCGCGCCGCGCTCGGGGACGTCCGGGCGGTGCTCGTCTCGGACACGCTCTGGGTCTCGGCCGATCGACCGTCGATGGACGTGGGCCTCCGGGGCTTCCAGGCCCTCCTGCTCAGGCTCCGCACCGCGGACGTGGACGCGCACTCGGGCGTCGTCGGGGGCGGTGCCCCGAATCCCATCGCCGGCCTGACGCGGGTGCTCGCGGCCTGCTTCGACGCCAGCACCGGCCGCATCCTCGTGCCCGCCATCCGGGACGGCATCCTTCCGGTGAGCGACGCGGAGATGGACCTCTACGTCCGGAGCGGCTTCGACGTGGACCGATTCCGGAGCATCTACGGGTTCCGACGCCTGCTCGCGACCGAGCCGCGGGAGCTCCTCCGCCGCCTCTGGACCGAGCCCACCTTCGAGGTCCACGGCATCTCCGGCGGCTACCAGGGCCCGGGCGTGAAGAGCATCGTCCCCGCCTGGGCCGAGGCCAAGGTGAGCCTGCGCCTCGTCCCGGGCCAGGAGCCGGCACGGGTGCTCGAGGCCATCCGTTCCTTCGTCGCGGGGCTCGACCCGCTGGTGGAGGTGGTCCCGCTCGGGGCGGCGCCGGCGTTCGTCACCTCGGTCGACGCGCCGGAGTGCAGGGCGATGGCCCGCGCGGTCGACCGGGTGCTGGGGAAGGAGCTGGTGCTGACCCGCGGCGGTGGCTCCATCCCCCCGGTGTCGGTGATGGCCGGGGCGCTCCGGGCGCCGGTGCTCCTGATGGGCCTGAGCCTCCCCGAGCACGGCTACCACGCTCCGAACGAGTACTTCGAGTGGACGCAGGCCCAGCGAGGCGTCGAGCTCTACGCCTCGTGGTTCGAGGAGCTCGAGCGGACCACGAGCGCCTAGCGGGTCACCTTCGCGGCCCGCACGGCCCGGCCGTCCGGAGCGTCCGCGCGCTGAACCCGACCAGCGCCAGGGAGGCCACGCGGTGCATCAGCACGCGCGGGTCCAGCATCCGACCGATTGCGGCCCCGAACCCCAGCACAGAACTCGGGGACGTCGGTCATGAAGCTTCTTTCGAGTGACAAATTGGTCACTAGAACGAGCGTCCCACGTCAACCCCTTGCGGCCTGGAAGGACGACCCTGGGGGCGGTAGAGTGATTTCTCGGTTACGAATCACATGAGCCGGATCGCCGCCCACCAGGACGTGTTTCGCGCCATCGCCGACCCCACCCGCCGGGCGCTGCTCGACCGGCTCCGGGGAGGATCCGCGCCGGTGCATGCCCTCGCCGCCGAGTTCTCCCAGAGCCGGCCTGCCATCTCGAAGCACCTGCGCGTCCTCCGGATGGCGCACCTGGTCCGCGAGCAGCGCCGCGGCAAGGAGCGGCACTACGCGCTCGAGCCCATGCCGCTGCAGCGGGTGGCCGGGTGGATCGAGGGCTACCGGGCCTTCTGGCTCCGCAACCTCGACCAGCTGAAGGCCCATCTGGAGCGCCCCTGAGCCGCCGGGGGCTGCACGGGCCGTCGCGGATGTCACCGCCGGCAGCCTGGTCGCAACCGTGGACATCGACGCGCCCCCCCGAGCGTGTGTTCGCTGCCGTGAGCACGCCCGAGGTCGCGCAGTGGTGGGGCTCGGCGGAGACCTACCGCATCGAGCACTGGAGCATGGACCTCCGCCCCGGCGGAGAATGGCGGAGCGAGGGGACCACTGCCGACGACCGGAAGTTCATCGTCCGGGGGACGGTGCTGGAGGTGAATCCGCCGTGGCTCCTTGTCCATTCCTGGACCTACGACTGGGATCGCGGAGGCACCACCACCGTGCGCTGGGAGGTCGAGCTCCTCGGCCCGTCTGCATCCCGGCTGACGGTGCGGCAGTGGGGCTTGGGCGCCGACGCCGCCGGCTGCGAGGGCCATGCCCGAGGCTGGGAGAGCGTCCTCGGCTCGCTCACCACCCACCTCGAACGCTGAGCGCGGCGCTACTCGTCGGCGAGCGCGACCACCGGATCGACCCGGGTCGCGCGCCGGACCGGGACGGCCGTGGCGAGCACCGCAGCCCCGGCGAGCACCAGCGCCGCCGCCGCGAGGGCGAGTGGATCCGCGGGCCCGACGCCGTACAGGTAGCCGGCAAGAAGACGGGCCGTCGCTAGCGCCACCAGCAGGCCCACGCCGAGGCCGACCCCCACCATCCGTGCGCTCTCACCCGCGACCAGGCCGGCGATCCTCCTCGGGTCCGCGCCGATCGCCATCCGGACCCCGATCTCGCGCGTCCGCTGCCGGACCGAGTGGGCGACGACCCCGTACAGCCCGATCGCGGCGAGCACCAGGGCGAGAAGGGCGAAGGTCGCGACCAGCACGAGCGAGAAGCGGCGCCCGGCCACCGAGGCCGACAGGAGCGACTGGTAGGGCTGGACACCGAACACCGGCACCTGGGCGTCCACCGCCTGGAGCGCGGCCAGCGCATCGCGGCTCGCCTCCGCGTAGGGCGCGGCCGACCGGACGACGTAGCTCATTCCCTCCGTCGGGAGCTGAGCCTCGGGGAAGTACATGATCGGCTCGAGCCGCTGATCGAGCCCGAACTCGCGCACGTCGCCCACCACCCCCACCACCGTGGCCCACCCCGTCCGGGGCGACGTGAGCCGGATCCGCCGGCCGAGCACGTCACCGTGCCGGAAGACGGTCCGGGCGAACGACTCGTTCACCACCACGACCTCGGGGGCCGCAGCCGTGTCGGTGGCCTCGATCCGCCGACCCTCGAGGAGGGGGATACGGAGCGTCTCGAGGAAGCCGGGAGTGACGAACCGGGTTTGCTCGGAGCGCGCCTCGGCAGCGGGCGGCGCCCCCTCCACCTCGAAGAGGCGATCCGAAGCCGACAGGGAAAGCGGGAGGCTGCTGATGGCGCCGACCGACTTGACGCCCGGGACGCTCCTCAGCGCCTCCAGGGCGCGCTCGACG
>Ga0335080_10004006_pt1 | contig 14972 bp, 13 predicted proteins | sample Lox_Sample_34_FD_206720 | JGI IMG/M metagenome (GOLD analysis project Ga0335080, IMG submission 206720) | Soil microbial communities from Loxahatchee National Wildlife Refuge, Florida, United States - Lox_Sample_3.4 | ecosystem: Environmental > Terrestrial > Soil > Wetlands | place: USA... | reverse complement strand
AATTGAGCAGGCATCATTGGTTCTAATAGTATATTCCTGATATGAAATTCCTTGTTATACGTTTTTCTTCGATTGGCGATATTGTCTTGACAACTCCTGTAGTCCGTTGTTTGAAAAAACAGATCATATCATCCGAAATCCATTATCTCACAAAGTCTAATTACAGCCCGATTGTTTCTTCAAATCCCTATATCGATAAAGTTCATTACCTCGAACAAAGCCTTCGCGAAGTGATCAATGAAATTCAGCACGAAGACTATGATTATATTATTGACCTCCACCACAACATGCGTTCATTTAAAGTGAAAGAGGCTCTTGGCAAAGAAGCTTTCTCTTTTGAAAAACTGAATGTAAAAAAATGGGTATATACAAATTTTAAGTGGAACATGCTCCCTCCGGTGCATATCGTCGACAGATATATGAAAACCGTCGAGTCAATGGGTGTGGTGAATGATGGCGCCGGGCTGGATTATTTTATTCCGGATGCAGACAGGATTAAAGAAACTGATCTTCCAACATCTCATCAGGCCGGCTATATCGGAATAGTAATCGGGGCTGCACTGAATACAAAAAAATATCCAATGAATAAGCTTAAAAGGCTTTGTGAACTGATCGATCATCCGATTATTTTATTAGGCGGACTGGAAGATGCTGATGAAGGAGAACGGATCGCTGCTGTAGACAGTATTAAAGTATACAATGCATGTGGAAAATTCACTTTAAATGAATCAGCCGACCTTGTTCGCAGATCGAAACTGATTATTACAAACGATACAGGTTTAATGCATATAGCCACGGCTTTCAAGAAACCCACGATTACTCTCTGGGGAAATACCGTACCGGAATTCGGAATGTATCCTTATTACGGCGAAAATTATTTACGTAACTATCCAAAGATGGATGGAAATGGTTCGGGTGAGCTTCCTTATGATATTTTTGAAATCAGAAATTTAGGATGCCGGCCCTGTTCCAAAATCGGATATGATAAATGTCCGAAAGGACATTTTAAATGTATGGAAATGATCGATCCGAGAGCAATTGCGGAAAAAGTAAAACAGCGTCTTTATCAGGGGGCTGTTATTTGATATGCTGGCCCATCCAATTGCCATCTTTGTCAAAGAAGTTATAACCAATAACTGAATCGAAACACAAATATTTTCCGGTCCATTCACCCTTGATGTCAAAAAAATTATAGATCCCATTGCCTGCTTTCACGAAAAAGCCGGTCCATTCTCCGGCAGTGTCGAAACATAACATCAACTGCTGTGTAGCAACAGAAATATAACCGATCACTTCATCATTTTTGTTAAACAGATAAAGTCCTTTCCACGATGGATTCTTGGGATGATATTCATTATGAAACATCGGATTGAGACTCTTATTGACATCCGGGTTAAATTCAAAATGGTTTAACGGATTAATCGTACTGTTGAAAGAAGGATTCACGTCGTTATTATGTGCAGGATTAATATTCCAGTTAAACTTTGGATTGATATTCGAATTTTTTTCCGGGTTGATGGTCGCATTTGAATTCGGGCTGAGATTATAATCAAGTTTAGGATCATGTTTATAATCCAATGCCTGCCCTAAACAAAATTGGTTTATTGACAGCAGAAAAAAAGTTCCGGCGAGTAAAATTTTTATCATCAATGTTTTGCGGTTTAGGTGATCAGAGGGTTATGATAAATAGGAAAACGTTTTAAAATACAAATTTATTTTTTAAGGGTCAAAGGACAAGGGTCAAAGTACAAAGGTTGAGTCTGCATTTAGATTCTTTTACTTTGACCTTTATTTCACATGCATTCCTGTCCATTTCCCGGTTTTATCGAAGAGATTGTAACCTGATGAATTATCATAACAAAGAAACATGCCGGTCCAGATTCCGGGGACTGTAAAAAAATTATATAGTGAATTGCCGGCTTTTACAAAATATCCATTCCAGGTTCCACTATTATCAAAACTGATCATCACATTTTGGGTAGCCACCGTGATATAGCCGAAGATTTCATTGTTGCCATTGAACAAGTATAATCCATTCCAGGATGGATTTGCAGGTAATAAACTTTTCATGAAAACCGGATTCAGCACTTCATTTATCTGAGGATTCAACTCATGATTATTCATGGGGTTGATATTCACATTTTGGGAAGGATTCAGCTCATTACTATGCAAAGGATTAATGTTCCAGTTATAAACCGGATTAATGAGCATATTGCTATCAGGATTGATTTTTACATTGACAAAAGGATTCAGGTTGGAATCGATTTTCGGGTCATGTTTTTTAAACACGACATAATCCTGTGCTGATGCATTTTGGCAAAAAAAGATTGCGACGGTAAAAAAGAAAAGTACAACTCTAAGCATACGGATAGTATTTGTATCATAGAGTTACGATCAAATTGACTTTTCAGGTGGGATAACGGACGTGTGGAAAGGATATGTGCAGGATCTGATGCATAAAAATACATCAACTTGTTTGTTTTTCTAAATTTTTAGGAAGAAAAATGGAGAGAAAGTCAATAAAACGATGGACCATGCCATAGTCTATGGTCCATCGTCCATGGTCTGTTTCAAAGTGTTTTCAATACATCATTCATGCTCCTTACCGCCTCGGCGCTCTTCTTGAATAATGACTGCTCATCGGCATTCAGGTCAAAATCGAGAATTTTTTCCCATCCATTCTTGCCAATAATAACCGGAACCCCTAAGCAAATATCTTTTTGCCCATATTCTCCCTCAAGAGATACACAACAGGTAAATAATTTTTTCTCATCCCTGAGGATACTTTCCACCAGTGCTGCTCCTGCGGCTCCCGGAGCATACCAGGCCGAAGTTCCAATTAGTTTTGTGAGGGTAGCTCCTCCTACCATTGTATCGGCAATAATTTGCTTTTGTTTTTCTTCACTCAGGAATTTGGTAACAGGTATGCTATTCCAGGTTGCAAAACGGACCAATGGTATCATTGTAGTATCGCCATGCCCCCCGACAACCAGGGCATTCAGGTCGGCCGGACTACAGCCCAGGTGCTGGCTTAACTGGTACCTGAACCGGGCGCTGTCCAATGTTCCCCCCATCCCGATGATCCGGTTTTTAGGAAGCCCGCTGGTAGTAAGAGTAAGATAGGTCATCGTATCCATCGGGTTACTGATGATGATTAATATTGCGTTGGAAGAATATTTCAGAATATTTCCGACCACACCCTTAACAATTCCTGCATTGGTGCCGATCAGTTCTTCGCGTGTCATACCGGGCTTGCGTGGAAGTCCCGAAGTAATAACCACCACGTCGCTGTCAGCAGTTTTCGAATAATCATTGGTGCTACCGCTAATACGTGTGTCAAAACCAAGTAAAGCTGCGGTTTGCATCATATCCTGGGCCTTGCCTTCAGCCAAGCCTTCTTTAATATCAAGCAATACCAATTCTTCTGCAAGTTCTTTACGGGCAATATTATCGGCACAAGTAGCTCCGACGGCTCCTGCGCCTACGACTGTTACTTTCATCAAAAAAAATTTTAAGTGAGATAAATTAATCGATATTCCATCAGGTTGGGATCTTTTGAGAGAGGAGCAAAGGTAGCTTCCGTCAATGAACTTTTCAAAGAAGAAGTTTACAAAATTTTGGAATATTAATCAGGCAAATGATTTGCATATAGCGGATTATTCGCTGTTTTTCTGATCAAATGCGGACAATATGGTAGTCACTTTTTGATTGCCTTCAAAATGAGTGATATAATTTCCTTTTTTATCATACAGTGCCAGGTAAGGAAGGCTCTGCATTTTGTAATAAGGAGGCAAAATATATTTTTCGTCTCTTCCCATTTTAATATTGGGGTGATCAGCGATCCGGTAATAATTGTAAAAATCCTTCATTTCATTAAAAGGCTGGTAAGTAGCCATGACAATTTCAATGTCTTTGAATTTATCGAAATCAGCCAGTATATCCTGCATCTGGTGTTTGCAATGCTCACATTCCGGACTGAAAAACATAATGATCGTGCGCTTGTTTTTTTTGATATCATCTTTCGTAAGCCAGTTAACACTGTCTACTTTGAGCAATCTAAAAGGAGGAATACCTGGAAACCGGAGATAAGGAGGTTGATTGGAATCCGTTGATTGAGCCTGCAGGCAATGAACACTGATTGCAACAACGATGAATAACATGAATTTTTTCATGGGTATTTTTTTTCAAAAATAAGCTTAAAAATTTTTTTAAAGAATGGAAAAAAGGAAATTAAGTTTGGTTAATTACGAATAATTCGTAGATTTACGAAAAAGTCGTAGTTATGGATAAACTAACAAGGCAGGAAGAAGAAGCCATGCAAACTATCTGGCGGACAGGAGAAGGAAATGTGAAATTATTTCTGGAGAATATGGATGAACCCAGGCCACCCTATACTACCCTGGCATCGACTATCAAGAACCTTGAAAAAAAAGGGTACCTGGAAAGTCTTTCGGTCGGGAATATGTACTTGTATAAACCGCTTATTACCGAAGAAGAATATAAAAAGAAGTTTATGCATGGTTTTGTGAAAGATTATTTTGATAATTCCTATAAAGACCTCGTGAATTTTTTTATCGAACAGAAAAAATTAAGCTCGAAAGAATTGAAAGATATTGTCGATATGATCGAAAAAAAGACAAAATAAGGTGTGTAACCTACAAGAATAGACATGATATATATTTTAAAACTATCCATATTTCTTTCGCTGGTATATCTGTTTTACCAGCTATTGTTAAGGAGACTTACTTTTTATTCCTGGAATCGATATTATCTGTTGGGGTATTCTCTCATGGCTTTTTTTATTCCTTTCATCAATATCTCACCTTTTTTGAAACAAAACGAAATGAAGGAGGTGCAGGCTATACAATATATACCGGTAATGAATTTCGATGTACATACGTGGACACATGCTACTTCTTCGGGTATTGAAAACTTTTCACATCCTCTTGCGTGGCAGGATTTCGTTTTATGGCTGATGCTTACCGGATCATCGATTATGTTCATTCGTCTAATGATTCAGCTACTTTCTTTTTTACAAATGAAAAGGAAGGCGATCAGGATCAATGACGCGGAATTGTCTATTTATCATATAGATAATCCCATTATTCCTTTTTCATTTGGGAATGCTATTTATATCAACCAGGGCCTTCATTCAGAAAAGGAGCTTGAAAATATCATATTGCATGAATATGTACATGTACGGCAGAAACATACTATCGATATTTTACTGGCAGAAATGATCTGTATTGTGAATTGGTTTAATCCCTTCGCCTGGCTGCTTCGACATCATATCAGGCAAAACCTTGAATTCATTGCAGACCATCAGGTTTTACAAAATGGTATTAATAAAAAAGCATACCAATATCATTTATTAAAAATAACAGGATCTGAACAGTATCGCATTTTTAACAACTTTAATTTTTCATCCCTACAGAAAAGAATATTAATGATGAATATGATGAAGAGCGCAAGAATGCATTTGTTAAAGTTTGTCTTTTTAATTCCGCTATTGGTTGTTGTATTGCTTGTATTCAGAAGTAATGGAGAAAGTTTATATAAAAAACAAATGTCTCTCTACAACGAAGCGGGGATGGTGGTAGATGCGCGTACAGGGCAGCCCTTAGCGGAAGTTTCTATTTTGGAGACACAATCAGGGAGGACTGCAATTACAGATGCTCATGGTTATTATCACTTTAGAATTCCTGTTTGGAAAAATCATTTATGGCATTTTCAGTTGACAAAAAAAGGGTATAAACCGGGAGAAAATGAATTTTCTGTTCCCGCCGATATTATCGGGTACATTCATGTTTTTGGTCTTTTTGATACTAACTATTCGACCGCGAAAGGAAAAGTGGAGGTATTTATGACCGGAGCTGAATCTTTTGCAGGCGACCCTGCTTATACAGATGTATTGAAAGTATATCAGAAGGCGAACCTGATGAATAAAAAAAATAATGAATTCTTCAATTTTATATCCGGCCATCCTGATGTGGCTTATTTTTATTCTAGTGAGAATCAAAGGCAAATCGTATTTCTGAAAGATGGTTCGTATGAGCGTTATGGTTATCCCGGAGGGCCAACCATCGAGGATATGGAAAAAAAATATGGATCATTACCGGATGTGATGAAATATGCAGGTGAACATGCCCCGGGCCAGGATTATCTTCTCCATTGGGAAAAAATATCCGGGGAAGCAGAAAAAAAATTTCGTACAAAGAATCCCGATGTGATACATGTTATTTTCCCGGGGGACAGCAGGGTAATTGTTGTGCCGAAATCAGGGAAACCGCACATATATGATATGGATAATGCAGCTCCTGAAGAAAGGCCGGCATTTGAAAAAATATATGGGCCATTGCCCGATATTGTTCCACCAGCTTCCAATAATACATCAAAGATGAAGGCCGCTCCTTTATCATATGATACCAAATCCGACAAAGATTTAATGATGGCAGATACGATTATAAATCCAAAGCCTTTCATCCAAATAGCGAGGGGATTACCATATTCTCTTCAAAAAATACTGGTCATTCTGGATGGCAAAGAACTTCCTGCAGGTATCCCGCTGAATATCGTTGCTCCTGATTCGATTGAGTCAATCAGTATTATTAAAGACAGTGCTGCACGTCGTTATGGTGAGAGAGCAAAAGATGGAGTTATCATTATTGAAACGAAAAGGTACAGTCAGCTCAAATCTGATAAACCATCTGGAATCAACAATAGATTTCCATTCAAAGCGAATCAATCATCCGATTCGGTTCCTCATTCCGCTGATCAGTACTTTGCCAATGTAAGTGTACAGTATGGCATTGTGCACTGGGAGCTCGAAAAAGATTATCCAAGGCATCCGCTATATCTGGTTGATGGCATTCTCAAAGGAAAAGATCCAAATGAAATTCATATCAAACCTGAAGAACAATGGGGCATGGAATATGCTGGTAAAGGAGATATATTAAAAAGATATGGAGAGGATCGAAAAGATGGTATTGTTAATATTGTAACGAAAGCGAATAAGGACAACCCATCAGCCCATATTTTTGGGCGAACCGTCACGTATAGCCCCGACTATATGCAGGCTATGTTTGCGGAAATGGCTATAAGAAATAAATTATATATCGGTCTGGAAAACCCTTTGCGGATAGATGTGCCAGGTATTGATGATGAAAAAGTAGTTGTGCAAATCGACAAAGGATCAATTGTGAAACTGGATGGTTTATATTATGTAAAGCCTGCAGTACTTGGGAATGCTCTAATCAAAATATATGAAAAAGAAATGAACGGCCATTTGAAATTATTGAACAGCCGTTATTTCAGGGTTGAAAACTTGCCTGCATTAATTCAAATTTCAATTCCGGATAGTTTGCGCAGGAAATAAAGGCCGAACAGGAATTCTGCAGATGAAGTGATTGCGACGCAAGGATGCTGAGCAGAATTACCAATGCCGGTACCAAAATCTCTTTCTTATTTTCTCTTTGTCTGCTATGGATTTTGCTGTAAATTTGCACCCCCGTCTGCTCATGGTATGAGCGGACATGGAAATTGTATATTTCAAAATTGTAATTCAAGTATGGCAAATACTGCAGATATCAGTCGCGGAATGATTATTAAACTCGATGGAAGTTTGTATTCGGTTGTTGATTTTGGTGAAAACAAAACGGCTCGTGCCGCTGCAAAAGTATGGGCAAAATTAAAGGGCGTTGATAATAGTCGATCGATTGAAAAAACCTGGAACAGTGGCGATACTATTTTCCCCGTCCGCGTAGAAAGAAAAAACTTTCAATATTTATACAAGGATGATACCGGTTACAATTTCATGGACAATGAAACTTTTGAGCAGATTGCAATGCAGGAAGACCTGGTAGATGCTCCTCAATTCCTGAAGGAAGGACAGGAAGTATCAGTGTTGCTCAATACCGAAACTGAGCAGCCGATGAGCGTTGAATTACCTGATAAAATAGTTCTTAAAGTAACTTATTCCGAGCCCGGTATAAAAGGTGATACGGCAACACGTACTTTGAAACCTGCAACAGTAGAAACCGGAGCTGTTGTGAATGTTCCGCTTTTTGTAAATGAGGGAGAAATGATCCGCGTGAATACAAAAACCGGCGAATATGTAGAAAGGGTAAAGTAAGAAGCTGATTTTTACCAAAAAATAATAGTTTGTTTTTTCTGTTTTAATGTTATTTTTAAGTCCCAAAATCCTTTTTAATCCGATTTATCGGGATTCATACCTTATCTTGGTCCTCCATTTTCTAACTGTAAACGAAAAAAAATGGATTTCAAACAGATTCAGGAGTTGATCAAACTGATCAATAAATCGAATATCGGCGAAGTGACAATAGAAGAGAAAGGATTCAGAATTACAGTCAAGCAAAAAGAAGAGCCGGTTCAACAGGTGATTTCCGCTCCATCCATTCAGGCACAACCAGTAGTTCATACGATAGCAGCCCCGGTTGCACAAAATGTACAGCCTGCAGCATCTTCAGATGCAGGTAAACAAAAGTCTGCTGAATCTGCAGCAGCCGACAATTATGTAACTATAAAAAGCCCGATGATCGGAACATTCTACCGCAGTAACGCACCCGATAAGCCACCATTCGTAAATATAGGGGATGATATTACTCCCGGGAAACCAGTTTGTATCATTGAAGCCATGAAATTATTCAACGAAATCGAAAGTGAAGTGAAAGGAAGAATTGTAAAAGTGCTGGTAGAAGATGCTTCACCTGTAGAATATGACCAACCTTTATTTTTAGTAGAACCAGCGTAAAGAATGTGGGAATTTGGAAATGTGGAAATATGAAAATTAATAAACCTTCATTTTTCACATCTTCACATTCCCACATTTTCACATAATAAGGATTCTTAAAAAAATATTTGGGCCAGGAAGAAATGCGTGAAATATGGAAATTAAAAAAACCTGCATTTTCACATCTTCACATTCCCACATTTTCGCATAATAAGGATTCTTAAAAAAATATTTGAGTTATGAAGAAATGGGCGAAATGCGCTAATAAATAAATTTTCATTTTCACATTTCTCACATTTTCATATTTTTCACACTAAAAGATTCTATGTTCAAAAAAATATTAATAGCTAATCGTGGTGAGATTGCTCTTCGTGTGATAAGAACCTGTCGTGAAATGGGTATAAAAACGATAGCTGTTTATTCTACAGCCGACAAAGACAGCCTGCATGTTCGTTTTGCTGATGAAGCGGTATGTATCGGAAAAGCTGCGAGTTCGGATTCTTATCTGAATATCCCCCATCTTATGGCGGCTGCTGAAATTACCAATGCTGATGCAATACATCCCGGATATGGTTTTCTGGCAGAGAATGCAAGGTTTGCCGAAATATGTGGTGAGCATGGAATTAAATTTATAGGACCCACCCCTGCTATGATTAATTCGATGGGGGATAAGATTACCGCGAAGGAAACTATGATCAAAGCCGGTGTCCCTGTTGTTCCCGGTGGGCAGGGTTTACTTGAAAGCCTAGAGCACAGCAAAAGGCTGGCACATGAAATTGGATATCCTGTTATCCTTAAAGCGACTGCAGGTGGCGGTGGCAAGGGCATGCGTGTGGTTTGGGAAGAAGGGGAATTGGAACGTGCATATAATACTGCAAGAGCTGAAGCAGGAGCTGCTTTCAAAAATGACGGGGTTTACATGGAGAAATTTGTAGAAGAACCCAGGCATATTGAAATACAGGTAGCCGGCGATCAATATGGAACCGTTTGTCACCTGAGTGAAAGAGATTGTTCCATCCAGCGACGTCATCAGAAACTCGTCGAAGAATCTCCTTCTCCTTTTATGACGCCGGAATTAAGACAACGTATGGGAGAAGCCGCAATTAAAGCCGCCTCGGCGATTCAATATGAAAGTGTGGGTACGATTGAATTTCTGGTTGACAAACACCGCAATTTCTATTTCATGGAAATGAATACTCGTATCCAGGTGGAACATTGCGTGACGGAAGAAGTGGTCAATTTCGATCTGATCAAAGAACAAATCAAAATTGCGGCAGGAGAGACAATCAGCGGAAGAAATTATGAACCGGTAGGTCATGCGATTGAATGCCGGATCAATGCGGAAGATCCTTATAATGATTTTCGCCCATCCCCGGGCAGAATTACAGTGCTGCACCAGCCGGGAGGTCACGGCATTCGCGTAGATTCGCATGCATATGCCGGTTATACCATCCCGCCTTATTATGATTCCATGATTGCAAAAATTATTGCGGTTGCCCGTACCCGTGAGGAAGCGATCAACACCATGCACCGCGCTTTAATGGAATATGTGATCGAAGGAATCAAAACTACGATTCCATTCCATCTTCAGCTCATGAAAGACGAACGCTTCAGAAGAGGGGACTTCAATACCAAATTCCTGGAAGGATTTATCATGCAATAAATGAATGTGCGAATTGCTAATGTGCTGAACTGCGAAAGTTGTAATACTTTGCGGCTTTATTTTCTTCGCGTTTTTTGGATGAAATAAAATATGGGATTATTTGCCTCGCTCAAACGATTCAACCATTTTTTCCATAGAAATATTTTCCGGATAAAAGCTTACTAATTTCCTGATCACTGCCTCTACCAACGCATCCGGACATGAGGCGCCGCTTGTGATAAGTATTCTCGCAGGCAGATGAATAGGTAGATAGTTTGCTGTCAGCAATTCTTCTTTTGTGTGAAAATTATAGTGTAATATTTCCGTTGACGATAAAATTTTTTCTTCCGAACTAATGAAATAGGTTGTTAATTTTTTCTCGCATAATTCCACCAGATGGGAAGTATTGGAAGAATTGTATCCACCGACAACAATAGCTATATCTGCATTTACTTTCAACATCCCTGTTGCCGCTTCCTGATTGTCGTACGTTGCATAGCATAATGTATCCCTGGTATCAGCAAAACGTTCTGCGGAATTTGCTTCCGTCAAACCATAATGATCGATCATAGTTTGTTTGAGTAAATCGGCTATCTCCTGCGTATCGCTCGCGAGCATTGTTGTTTGATTGACGACACCAATCCGCTGAAGATGTTCCTGCACATTGAACCCTTCGCTGTATTGGTTTTTAAAATCCTCAGTAAACTCCGCCGCAGGTTTTTCTCCCCTGATATATTTTGCCAGGATTTTCGCTTCTTTCATATCGTTCACGACAACAGTAGGCGCATTGAAAGCAGCATGCGAAAAAGTTGCCCGGGTCTCTTCATGCCTGGGCTTTCCATGAACAATAATTGTATAATTTTTCTTTGCAATCTGTTCCGACCGGTTCCAGACTTTTTCTACAAAAGGACAGGTTGTATTGTATTTTTCTGTTCGGATGCCAATCTGTTTCAGCTTTTTTTCCATTTCGAGGGTCGTTCCAAAAGCAGGGATAATAACAATATCATCTGCATTGAGTTCATCAAAAGAAATCAGTTGTCTGCCATAAGTGTCTTGCAAAAAACGAATCCCTCTTTGCTGAAGGTCTTCATTTACCTGGGGATTATGGATCATTTCACTCAAAAGAAAAATTTTTTTTCCTGGATTTTCTTTTATTGTGTGAAAAGCAATTTCAATTGCATTTTCTACTCCATAACAAAACCCAAAATGCCGGGCAAGATAAATCTGTAATGCCCCAAAATCAAGCAGTGCAGGCGTAAAATCCTTTTTCATCCTGTCATCCTGCTTCCTTTTGTTTTTAATTGCCGTGATCAACGGACTTCGGTAAATAATTGGAACATTAAAGGTTTTCATGTATCGCAAAGTTAGGACAAAGATGACAGTCAGATCTTAGAAACAAGGTTGAGAATATCTGATATTTCATTTACTAATTTATCTAAAACCTCCAATTGCCTCTCTTCTTCTGTCAACTAAATACTATCTTTCCTGCTTCAAGCACGTATTCAATATGAATTCCTTTCTTCGGCATGTAAACTGGAGCTATGATACGAATATTTATGAAGTCAACTTACGGCAATATACAAGCGAAGGCACATTTGATGCGTTTGCAAAAGAGCTTCCCCGTTTAAGAGATATGGGTGTGGAGGTTCTATGGTTTATGCCTATTACTCCTATCAGTGTCGAAAAAAGACTTGGAACGCTCGGGAGTTATTATTCCTGCTCAGATTATACTGCAACCAATCCTGAATATGGGACTGTAGAAGACTTTAAAAATCTCGTGCAGTCAGCCCATTCATTGGAATTTAAGGTAATCATTGACTGGGTCGCAAATCATACCGGATGGGATCACCGGTGGACAAGGGAATATCCTGATTTCTACCGGAAAAATGCAGAGGGTAATTTTTTTGACGCCAATGGATGGGAAGATGTCATCGACCTCAACTATTATAATAGCCAGCTTAGAAAGGAAATGATTGAATCGATGCGTTTTTGGATCAGGGAATGTAATATCGATGGTTTCCGTTGTGATATGGCCATGCTCGTGCCACTGGATTTCTGGCGCCAGGCAAGGGCGGAACTCGATCCAGAAAAGAAATTATTCTGGCTGGCTGAATGCGAACTGGATGCCTACTCTGAAGTTTTTGATGCGCTCTACACATGGAATTTTTTGCATGCTATGGAAGCCTACTGGCGGAAAGAAAAAACTATCCTCGACCTGGATACAATACTGAAATCATACGATAAAGTATCCGCGGTGTCTAAGTTTCATGTTTTTTTTACAACCAATCACGATGAAAATTCACATAGCGGGAGTGAATATGACCGAATGGGGGATGCGGCGAAAGTTTTCGAAGTGCTGTGCTGTACCTGGAATGGAATTCCTTTAATCTACAGTGGACAGGAATTGCCCAATATGAAGAGACTGAAATTTTTTGACAAGGATACCATCGAATGGACAGGAACCTATGCTTTGCATGAGTTTTATAAAACCCTTCTGCAGCTGAGAAAACGCAACAGTGCGATGCGGTCAGGTGATCCTGCCTCCACTATTTATCGACTGAGTACAAATGCAAACGACAAAATTTTTGCTTTTCTCCGGAAGAACCATGAGGAGGAAGTCTTGGTTATTTTAAATCTTTCTGCTGATAAGATTTCAGTACAAATGAATGACCCCGTTGTAAAAGGACATTTTAAAGAAGTCTTTGCAGATGATATATTTGACTTCGATGATATGAAACCGATGGATATGCCGGCATGGAGTTTTTTTGTATTTGAAAAATAATCTGCTCTCCAGATGATAAATAAAAAAGCGCGGAGTTTTATTTCCGCGCTTTTTATTGAATATAGAATGATTAATTATTCGTCGGCATTTAATTTCAGCGGATAAGTAAATTCTCCGTCAGAACCGGGATATACTCCTTCTAGCTTTACAGAAGAAGAACCCGCGTTATCCAATGCTTTGCGGAAGTCTTCTACGGAGTTTATATCACGACCATTCACTCTCAATATCACAAAACCTTCTTCCATTCTTGTTTTACTGAATAAGCCTTTTTCATCTATTGATTTAACCAGAACACCACCTTTCACTTTTAATGTAGCCGCATCTTTAGATGATAATGTTTGTAATTCAGCTCCCAGTTTGTCAAATACTGAATTTTTTACAACATCAAGTGTGCCTCCGCTATTACGCAAGGTTACCAATACTTCACTTTCTTTACCATCTCTCTTATAAGAAACTTTTACTTTATCACCCGGGCGGAAAGTGGCGATTTGTCCTACCATTTCAGCGCCTGAATTTACAGTTATACCATTTAGTTTTGTAATCACATCACCTTTTTTGAGGCCTGCTTCTGCAGCTGCTCCGCTGGAGGGAACATTCATCACGTAAACACCCTCATCATCTTTAATCCCTTCCTGTTTCTTCACTTCATCACTGAGATTATCCTTGGCATATTCGATTCCAAGATAAGCTCTTTGCGGAGTGCCATATTTCATGATATCGCTTACAATCTTTTTTACAATGTTAACAGGAATGGTAAATGAATATCCTGCATAAGAGCCGGTTGGGGAAGCAATGGCAGAGTTAATACCAATCAGTTGCCCCTGCGGGTTGATGAGCGGACCACCGCTATTGCCAGGATTCACTGCAGCATCTGTCTGAATAAAAGATTCGATGGGCGATTTGCTTTGACGGGCATTGATTTCTATCGACCTTCCTTTTGCACTCACGATACCTGCAGTTACGGTAGTTTCCAGGTAAAGAGGATAACCGACTGCCAAGACCCATTGACCAACTTTTACATCGTCTGAATTTCCGTACAAAAGAAAAGGCAATCCCTTTGCATCAATTTTTACAACAGCCAAGTCGCTGCTGGGATCTGATCCGATTACTTTTGCCTTAAATGATTTTTTATTGCTAAGCGTGACAGTCACTTCATCAGCGCCGTCGACAACATGATTGTTGGTAACAATATAACCATCCTCACTAATGATCACACCTGAGCCTGATCCCATTTCCGGAAGAGCGCGGCCCCGGTCACCGAAGAAATCATCAGGGTCAATACCAAAAAGATCGGAGAAAGGATTTCTTTTAGGTAAATTATTGCTGGCAGAACGAACCGTTTTAGTCTTGATATGAACAGTGGCCGGGATGGCTGCGCTTGCAGCGTCAGTGAAATCCGCAGGCCCGCTTCCAAACTTTTCACCATCGAAGAACTTAGCATAATTAGCAGGCAGCTTAACCGAGTCCTGCGTATAAAAATAAGTTTTGTTATGCTGCAAATGATTATAACCCCATAAACTTGTAAGGGTGGTTGCAGCACTGATGAACACAATCGCAACTACTTGTTTAAATTTCATGGTATTCTTAATTTTTTAATGTCAATCCTTGTTTCAAATTACATGCCTTTAGACTACAAAATAACGTCAATGCTTAATAACGGTTGATACCTCTGGTTCAGTTTAACAATTAATTTACTAAGTCCTTCGTAGATAGTCTGAAAACAAATTTACAAAAGAAAAACCAGCAGTCAAACTGTCTCCCCAAGCTTTTGTAAAAATTGCAGGGTGTCAGTTCCATCT
>Ga0335080_10004002_pt1 | contig 14976 bp, 12 predicted proteins | sample Lox_Sample_34_FD_206720 | JGI IMG/M metagenome (GOLD analysis project Ga0335080, IMG submission 206720) | Soil microbial communities from Loxahatchee National Wildlife Refuge, Florida, United States - Lox_Sample_3.4 | ecosystem: Environmental > Terrestrial > Soil > Wetlands | place: USA... | reverse complement strand
ACTCGAGGCGAGTGCATCATGCCCCGCGCGATCTCGAGCCGCCGGCGCATGCCGCCGGAGAACGTGCCGACGGGAGAGTCTTTGCGCTCCCAAAGGCCGACCATCTCCAGTACCTGGCGCATTCGCGGCGCCACCACGTCGCGCTGGAGTCCGTACAGCTCGGCGTGCAGACGGAGGTTTTGAACGGCGGTGAGGTAGTTGTCCAGGGTCGGGTCCTGGAACACCAGCCCGATGTTGCGGCGCACGTCGGTGCGCTCCTTGACGACGTCGTGACCGGCCACCCTGGCGGATCCCGCCGTGGGCGTGACCAGCGTGCACAGCATGTTGATCGTGGTCGTCTTGCCGGCGCCGTTGGGGCCGAGGAAGCCGAACACCTCTCCGGTGGCGACTTCGAACTCGACCCCTCGGACCGCTTCGACCTCGTCGTAGTTCTTGACCAGGCCGCGGACCTCGATCGCGACCGGTGCCCGGTTGCCGTTACCGCCCGTCATCTCATCCACACACGTTAGTGGGGGCGCTGTCCGGCTCAGACCTCGGTCTCCGCTTCGTCCTCGGCGCTGTCGTCGGTGCTGTCTTCTGTGCTGTCTTCTGTGCCGTCCTGGGCGAGGATGCGGTAGAGCGCCCGGCGCGTCTCGGCCAGCGTCTTGTACGCCTGGTCGGTCTGGCGCTCGTCGCCCTCCTGGGCAACCTGCCAGGCGGCCTTGCCGATCTGGATGATCAGCCCGGCCATCTTGTGGAGGTCGGGCGCCTCCGGGTCCTCTTCCTCGGCCCACGGGGCCGGGTCGACCTTTGAGTTTTCGAGCCGCTCGCGGCCGGCGTCGGTGATCTCGAACAGCTTCGCGCCGTCGCGCTCGACGCCGCGGATCAGGCCCTCGTCCTCGAGTTGGGCCAGGGTGGGGTAGACCGAGCCAGGGCTCGGGCGCCACCGTCCGTCGCTGCGCTCCTCGATCGTCTGCATCAGCTGGTAGCCGTTGCGCGGCTCCTCTCCGAGCAGGATCAGCAGCGCCAGCCGGACGTCGCCGCGGCGCCTACGGCCCCGGCCGCCGCCGAACGGGCCTCCGCCGCCTCGACCTCGTCCGCCGCCGAACGGATCCCGGCCCCACGGGCCACCGCGCATCTGGTTCAACGCGGCGAGCCGCTCCAGATGGTCCATGTGTGAGCGCCGGCCGCGACCGCCGCCGCCTCCGCCGCCCTTCATCATCGCAAGGCGGGCCAGAAATGGCCATGGCCCGGCAGTCTCTTCGTACGTCATGTCCCCTCCTACGGGGTTGTTACTAGCGATGTATTAACGATATATCGTCGACTATCGCTTGTCAATAGGGGTTGCGCCTGTGATCGGGGGTGCGCAGATGGTGGGTGCGAGCGCGAGTTTCCTTGCACTCGTCCGCGTTCTCGGGGCGAGTGTGAGGAAGCTCGGGCTATGGCCGAGTGAATCCGCATTCACATCGTGGGCGGGGGCGAGTGCGAGGAAACTCGGGGTGGCCGTCGCGGCGGCCCGGGGGCCGCTTGGCTGTTGCAGTGAGGCCGCGCCGCGGCCGGCGTTGCGCCGATGGACGGAGGGTGGGGCCGAAGCTACTCGCCGCCGCCGCCGCCGCCACCGCGCGCGCGTATCCAGTCGGCCAGCTGCTCCGCAGCGCCGGCCGCCTGGGAGCCGAGCGTGGTGATGTTTTCGCCCATCTCCTGGAAGATCCGGCGGAAGCGCTCGGCGTAGAACTCGACCGCGTCACCCGCCTCGGCGCGGACGTTGGCGCCCGCGTCCTGCTCGCGGGTGCGGTACTCGCCGCGCTGGATGCGGTCGTAGTCGCCGCTCTGCACCCAGTTCAGGACCTCGCGAACGCGCCGGACGGCGAGCGGATGGGTGAGGCCGATCTCGTAGAAGAAGCGCCGAACGCGGTCCGACGGGTCGTCCCACTCCTCGTACTCGAGGGCCTGGGCCATGAACGCGTCGAGGTTGAGCTTGTCGGCCGGAAGGCCCCCGCCAAGCACCATCAGCGTCCGGCACACGATCCGGGGATCGCGCACGGCGAGCGCGGCTGCGCGATCAGAGCTGAGCTCGGCTGCCCGGTACCACTCGAGCAGCACGGCGCGGACCGCGCGCAGCGGCAGCCCGATCGGGAACGGCATGCTCAGGGGCACCGCGATCAGGATGTTCAGCGCGGTCATGTAGAGCATGTGGTCGGACAGGATGTGGCCGACCTCGTGGGCCAGGACTACGCGCTGCTCGCCGGGTCCGAGTTTCCCGTACAGGCCCGAGCTCATCACGACCATCGGCTTGCCGGCGCCGATCGCTGCGGCATTGCCGAGCGGCGCCCACGTGACGTACAGGTCGTAGACGTCGGGCATGTCGAGGATCCGGCAAACCCCGGTGTGGGAGGCCCACAGATCGGGGAGCTGGGTTTCGCCGACGCGCACGGCGTTGCCGAGGAACGACTGCCTGAGCGCGCGCTCGTACCCCCACTCGATCAGCTTGCGCACGACGGTGTCGAGCATCGGAACCGCCTTGAGCGCGGCGGTGGCGGCGCGATCGGCGGGATGCTCGTAGGCCTTGGAGGAGATCCCGGGGTACGGCTCGATGTTTTCCGGCAGCGTCTCGGTCATGTTTGGAGACTAATACCTAGACTCACGCCCGATGTTCGTGTTCAAGGCAGCCGTCGTCGGGGCGGGCACGATGGGGGGCGAGATCGCTCAGGTGATCGCGAACGCCGACATCCCGGTCGTGCTCAAGGACGTCGACGAGCGGTTCGTCGAGCAGGGACTCGAAAAGGCGAGGTCGCTCTGGCAGGCACGCGTCGACGCGGGCAAGCTCAGCGCCGAGGAGCAGCAGCGCAAGCTCGGGCTGGTCACCGGCGCCACCGACTACGAGGCGTTCGGCGACGTCGACTTCGTGATCGAAGCCGTGCCCGAGCGGATCGAGATCAAGCAGACGGTGTTCTCCGAGCTGGACGAGGTGACGCCGGGCCAGGCGATCCTGGCCTCGAACACATCGTCGCTGTCGATCACCGAGATGGCCCAGGCAACGGGCCGCCCGGATCGCGTCGTCGGCTTTCACTTCTTCTACCCGGCCTCGATGATGCGACTGATCGAGATCATCGAGGGCGAGGACACCTCGCCCGAGACGGCGCAGGCGGCGGTCAGCTTTGCGCAGGCGATCCGCAAGACCCCGATTCGCTGCGGCGAAGCGCCCGGGTTCGTGGTCAACCGCATCCTGAACTCGAGCGCGTCCGAGCTGTGGCGCTTCCAGGAGGAGAGCGGGATCGACGTCAAGGAGCTCGATCGCATCGTGAGCGAGTCGAAGGCCGCGCCGATCGGGCCGTTCATCCTGGCCGACCTGCTCGGGCTCGACACCGTGCTGCACGTGGCCGAGCACCTGAACGACGCTTACGGCGAGTCCTTCTATGTACACGCGGGGATGCGCGACAAGGTCGCCGAGGGCAAGCTCGGGGCCAAGACCGGGGAGGGCTTCTATGAGCACGGAAGCTGAGCTCGACACGGCCGCCCTGGTCGAGCGCTTCACGCTCAAGGCGCTTGTCGAGGCGTGCCTGGTCCTCGAGGAAGGCGTGGCATCGATGAAGGACATCGACCTCGGGATGATGGCCGGCGCCGGGATCATCCCGCCGCCCTTCGCGCGCGCGGACCAGATCGGGCTTGACGAGATCCTGGTCCGGCTCGATCACGCGGCCGCGGAATGGGGCGAGCGGTTCGAGCCCCCGGCGATCGTGCGCCGGCTGGTGGCGCAGGGGCGCCTCGGGGTCAAGACCGGGCAGGGGTTCTTCCCCTACGCCCGGCCGGACACGGGCTGGGAGGACAGCCCGGTCAAGCTCGAGACGCGTGGCTCGACGGCGATCGCCTGGCTCGATCGGCCGCCGGCCAACTCGATCGCGCCGGACGTGGTCGATGCGCTGCGGCGGTTGTGGGACGAGGTCCGCTCGACCGGCTCGGTACGCGCGCTGGTGATCGCCTCGGCCAACCCGATGCTGTTCTGCGCGGGCGCGGACATCAAGGCGTTCACGACGATGGACGCCGCCGCCGGGATGGACCTGCTGAACGGCGTGCACGGGCTGCTGCGCGAGATGGAGACTGCCTCGATCGTCACGATCGCAGCGGTGAACGCGGTCGCGCTCGGGGGCGGCTGCGAGCTGGCCATGGCCTGCGACCTGCGGATCGCCGCCGAGTCGGCGACGTTCGGCCAGCCCGAGATCAGCCTGGGGATCATCCCAGGGTTCGGCGGGACGCAGCGGCTGCCGCGCCTGGTCGGCGAGGGACGCGCCCGCGAGCTCAACCTGACCGGCGAGCCGATCTCCGCCGAGGAGGCGTACGCGGTAGGTCTCGCCAACCGCGTCGTGCCCGACGAGGAGCTGTTCGACACCACCCTGGCCTGGGCGCGCAAGCTGTCAGAGCAGGCGCCGCTCGCGGTGCAGGAGATCAAGCAGGTGTCAGGCGCCGGCGACATCGAGGCCGGGCTCGAGAGCGAGAAGCAGGCGTTCATGCGCGTGTTCACCTCCGAAGACGCCCGCGAGGGAATCTCGGCGTTCCTCGAGAAGCGCCGGCCGCGGTTCGCCGGAAAGTGAGCGCCGGGCCGACGCCGGCGTCCGCCCCCGGTCCCGCCGCGAGGCTGGCCCGCCTGATCGAGCAGGCGCGCTCGGTGGTGGCGCTGACCGGAGCGGGCATCTCGGTGCCGTCCGGCATCCCCGACTTCCGCTCGCCGGGCACCGGCCTGTGGGCGAACGTCAACCCGATGGAGGTGGCGCACATCGACGCGTTCCGCCGCGACCCGGTCAGCTTCTGGAGCTTCTACGGCCAGCGGTTCCAGACACTCGAGGACAAGCAGCCCAACCGCGCCCACGCGGCGCTGGTCGAGTTGGAGCGGGCCGGGCTTCTGGACGCGGTGATCACCCAGAACATCGACCGGCTTCACGCGCGCGCGGGCACGCGGAATCTGATCGAGGTGCATGGATCGATCTCGCACTCGATCTGTCTCATCTGCGGTCTACGGTATGAATTGGGAGACGTGGGCGCGCGGCTCGTTGGGGATTCGGATGGGGTGCCGCGGTGTGACTGCGGCCAGCCGCTGAAGCCCGGTGTGGTGCTGTTCGGCGAGTACCTCCCGGTCGATGCGATCACGCGCGCCGAGGCCCTGGCTGCCGGCGCAGACCTGATGCTGTGCGTCGGCTCTTCGCTCGAGGTCCATCCGGTGGCGGGGCTACCGGAGAGCACCCTGGCCGCCGGTGGACAGATCGCGATCTTGACCCAGGGGCCGACGCCGCTCGACCGTCGCGCGGTGGTGCGGATGGGGGGCGACGTGGTCGACGAGCTGGAAGCCGTCCTGGCCGCGCTGGGCTTGGCCGATGAGGCGGCGGAAGGGTCGGCGGACGGCTTTGCCGATGGGGCGCCGGGTGGCTCGGCCGTCAATCCGCCAGCGCCACCGCCCGCGCTCTGAGCGCGGCCTCGAGCCGACCAAGGGCGAAGGCCACCGCCTCTCGATCGGCGGCGACCGTGGACGACGTGCCGTCGAGCGCACGGTCCGCCGCGGCGACGACGCCGTCGTGCAGCGAGCGGAGCTCGCCAAGCCGCTCCGTCAACGCCGGCCCGGCCGGGTCGCCGGGCAGCTCCGCGAGCGCCGCTTCTAGGGCGATCCGGAGCTGGAGTGCGGCTTCGCGGTCTCGTCCCTCGTCGAGATCGAGCCGGGCGCGCAGCGCGAGCTCCTCGCACGCCGGCGCGACCTGGCGGCTGGTTAGGAGCGCGGCGAGGCGGGCCTGCGCGGCGGGCACGCGCAGGCGCCGGCGGCGGGGGCCGGGGTCGATCAGCTCCCGCGCATCCGTCCACAGCCCATCCGCCACCTGCTCGCCGGCCCCGTACCCGAGGCGCGCGACCAGCGCGTCGTGCCGGCGGACCCCGCCGGCACGCGGGTCGGCGGCCGCGATCCGGTAGGCGTGCAGCGCCCGGTTGAGCACGGCGATTCCCTCGGCGAGCTCGGCCTCGCCGGCGCCCTGCAGCCACGCCGACGCGCGCTCGGGGCTTTCCAACGGCGCTTCAACGTCGATGATCGTCGCCCGGGTAGTCGCCACCGCCATAGGCTCAGGCTCAGGTTGAGCCTTACGCTGACGCCGAATGGGCGCTCTGGAGCGGCGCTCGCGCGTACCCAACGTTCCGAGGACCAGAACGTGGGATGGCTCGCTTCCCGGACCCTCGCGGTCGCGCCGGATCAGGTACCGGCCGTCCGGCGGACCGAGGGCCCAGGGCAGCTCGAGCTGGGTGAAATGGAAGAGGGGCAATCCCGCCCCCGGAGGCTATTGCCCGGGGGTCTTGATCGCGTACTGGCTAGGCGAGATCGGCACGATCGGCTCGTGGATCTGGCTGAGGTGGTTAATCAGCTGGGTCCACTGGCCGGGCTGGAGGATGCTCCCCGCGGCCGCCGCGAGCTGCTTGTTGGCGCCGTACAACTGCGTGTAGGTGACCTGGATGCGGTTCGCGTGGTCCTTCAGGGCGATCGCGGTGGGCTTGCCCTTGTAGCTCATGGTCGAGACGATCTCGTCGGGCTGCATTGCGCCCTGGAGGGTGAGCAGACGCCGGATCGTCACGTCGGTGATCGAGCCGGGGCCCTGATGACCCTGGATCGCGATGCCGTTGATGGCCGAGATGTCGACGCTGTCCCCGCTGGCGCCGGCCGGGTCGATGCCGTTGGCGCCGTTGGGCGTGTTGCCGCACTTCAGCCCGGTGATGCTGGGCTTCAGCCCGGAGGCGGACAGGTACTCGATCACCGCGAGGATGCGCCGGTCGATCGCGCCATCCTGGATGTCACGCCGGCCGCAGGGATAGATCGCGACGTTCGGATCCTGGAGCACCCGATTCTGGAGCTGCTCCTTGGACATGAGCAGGATCTGGCCGATCGTCGGGTTCTTGGCGTGGGGGCCGTAGAACGGGTCGACCCCGGCCGCGCGATACACGGCGGTGGCCTCGAGCAGCTTCCAGCCGTCGAGGATCGGCTTCGGATCGATGTACGGCACGTCCTTGCCGGCGGGCTGGATCATGAACTGGAGGTGCGAGGCGTTGGTCGGGGTCCCGGCGCCGAGGCGGCCCAGGATCGTGCCGGCCACGACGAGCGACCCGGCCTTGAGCGGCTCGAGCGTGTACTGGTTCTTGGCCAGGTGCAGCACGTCGGAGAAGTAGTCGCCGAAGCTGGCGATCTTCGGCGCGGCCGTCGAGATCTGGAGCTTGCCGCCGGCGGCGAAGGAGGCCGGGCGCTTCGGGTTGGCGAACAGCCGCTCCTTGACCATCGGGGCGCTGATCGCGGGCGTGGTCCCGGAGTTCGCGGACGGGCTGGCCGGCTGCGTGGCGGTGGTCGACTGCGTGCCGGCGCTGGCGGCCTGGGTTCCGGCGCTGGCTGTCTGGGTCCCGGCGCTGGCGGCCTGCGTCCCGGCGCTCGCGGGTTGTGTGCCGGCGCTCGCGGGCGAGACCGGGAGCGAGGGCGGGGTGCTCTTGGCTTCCTTGGTCGCCTTGGCCGTGCTCGGCACCGACGGGGCCTGCTGCGTGCCGGCGCTGGCGGGCTGGCTGGGCGCGGGGCCCGGCGGCGCGAGCAACGCCTTGGCGATCGAGGTGGCGCTCACCTTGACCGGCTTCGGGACCGGGTAGCGCGAGGGAATCGAGCCCAGGTTCGCGTACGTGTAGATGTTGCCGGTCGCGTCCTGGAGCTCGACGTAGCGCCCGAGTTGCTTGCTCTGGCCGATCTTGACGACCTTGCCGTCGTTGACCGCGATGACGGGCGAGCCCTGCTTGGCGTAGATCGACGTGCCCTTGCTCGTGTGGTCGGATTGGACGGTGACCGCGGCGTTGCCCTTCTTCACGCGCGTCTTGGCGAGCTTGAGCACCGCGTCGTCGGCGTACTTGGCGGGGGCCGCGACGGGGAAGTGACCCTGGACCAGATCGGTGAGCGACCCGATGAACGACTTGGGCATGCCGCCGATGAGCTCGGCACGCAGGAGCACCGACTGGACGTACCACCCGGCGTGGTTGTAGGCAAAGACCGCGTTCTGGATGCTCTTGGACGCGCCGGCCGCGTGCAGGTAGCGAGCGGCGGAGAAGATCGCGTCGGCCGGGTTGTACGGATCGGCGATCCCGTCGCCGTTGGCGTCCACGCCCCAGCGCTTCCAGGTCGAGGGGAGGAACTGCATCCAGCCGACGGCGCCCGCGGTGGAGACCGACAGGTTGCGGCCGTAATCGGTCTCGATCTCGTTGATCGCGGCCAGCACCTGCCACGGCACGTTGTACTGGATGCCGGCGGCCTGGTAGATCGGGAGCAGGAAGGGCGGGATCTGGAAGCTCTCGATGAAGAAGTTGGGGACGCCGATCGGGGCGGGACCCGGGAGCGCGAACGAGAACGTCGGGTTGGACGGCGTGGGGACACCGCTCTTGGTCACCGGCGGCGGCGGCGTCGTCGGCTTCTTGGTCTTGTTCGGCTTCTTGGGCTTTTTCTTCGGCGCGCCGGGCTGCGTGACGTTCTTGCCGGCCTGAGCGGTACCCGGGTTGAGTGTGTTCTGCCCCTTGCCCTGTCCCACGCCCTTGCCCGAAGTCTTGGTGGTGGTGCTCGGGGTGGTGGAGGTGCCCGACGTCGTGGTGGCGCCGGAACCCTGCGACGGCTTCGGCTTCGGGTTGGGCTTCGGCGTGGTCGAGGTTGAAGTCGGGGTTGAGGTTGAGGTCGACGTCGTCGGCGCCGGCGTGGTGGTCGTCACCGTGGCGGCCGGCGTCGTCGCCGTGACCGGCGGGCAGGACTGCGCGGTATTGATGATCGGGAGGTTGACCGGAAGCGGCAGCGAGCTCGGCGGGGTGCCGGGCGGGATGTTCTGGAAGGTGAACGTCTGGCCGCCGGCGACCGTGATCGTCACGGTGCAGCCGTCCGCGGAGGCGCTCGGCAGGGCGGCAAGCGCGAGCACCGCGACCATCGAACCGAAGGTCACGGCAGCAATTTTCAGCTTCCGCCTCGTCAACACAGTGGCCTACTCCTCCCGCGGATTGCCACTCGCAAACTCGTCTTCCCAGGTACCATCACAGGTAGGCTTGACCAGGACGCTACTGGCTGCCGGCGAGGTTTGCAATTTGGAACCGTCGGTGTGGTGCATGTCTGTTCGGGTACCAACGCGGTGAACGCCGTTGATCACGAACGTCCACGCAAACCCATGAATCGGCACGACCCCTCGGCCACTGTAGCGACGGCCATCCTTCGATGGACGATCTAACCCTCAAGTCGAGCGTTAGAGTTGACATAAGACCGGGTCGGAGGAGCTGACATGGGCGAGGAAGACCGGACGAGCGATGAAAATCCCGCGATGAGCGACGACAAGGGTCTGCGAGGCCGCGTCACGCGGCACGGAGAGGAGGCGATCGGCAAGGTGGCACAGGGCATGCTCGACAACCCAGTGGTGAACCGAGCGCTCTCGGCGGCGTTCGAGACGCGTCAGCGAGCGACGCGCGCGCAGGAGCTCGCCATGGGCGCGCTCAATCTGCCTTCCGCCGGTGATCTCGAGCGTCTCACCCGGCGTCTGCGCAACGTCTCGCAGCGGCTCGAGACGATCGAGGACGGTCTGGACAGGCTGGAGGAGCGGATCGACCAGCTCGGATCGTCCAGCTCGATCGAGAAACGGCTGACGGCGATCGAACAAGTGCTGGCCAGGATCGAGGCGACGCTGGCCGAGCAGACGGCCGCGCCGGCCGCCGTGGCGGCGGAGATCGGAAGCGAAAAGGCTTAGGCCTGACGCTCGGGCACGAGCCCGAGCGCGCTCAACGCGACGCGGCCCATGCGCATCTCGGCCTCTCGGAGCTCCTCGGGGCCGATTCGCCGGCGGACGGGCAGCACCAGGTCCGAGACGACGAGCAGCGCCGCCGCGGGAACCTCGCGGGTGGACGCCAGGGCGAACAGCGTGGCGGCCTCCATCTCGACCGCCGCGGCGCCGGCGTCGGCCCACCCGCGCTCCAGGCCGCGACCGTCGTAGAACAGGTCGCTGCTGACGACCGGGCCGGCGTGCTCACCCGCGTCGGACAGTGCTTCGAGCAGCCCCGGATCGGCCGGGATTCGCTCGCCGGCGCCAAGGGCGCGGCTCGTCCCGTCGGCTGCGATGGCTTCGGTGGCGATCAGCAGGTCGCCCAACGCCAGTCCGGCGGCGAGCGCACCGCAGGTTCCGACCCGAACCAGGCGGCGAGCGCCGAGGTCGATGAGCTCGGAGATCACGATCGCGGCGCTCGGCCCGCCCATCCCGGTGCTCTGGATGGTGACGGGCGCGCCGTCGGGCGCGAGTCCCGTGTACCCCCACAGGCCGCGGTGGTGGTTGAACATCTTCGGCCCGTCGAGCAGGTATTCCGCCAGCACGAGGGCGCGCGCAGGGTCTCCGGGGAGCAGCACCCGCTCGGCCAGGTCGGTGGTGGGCTGGAGTCCGATTGGCGCGGCCATGGACAAGCATTGTTATTTACGAGCGGGTGAGGGGTTGGTCGGCTCCAATTTCTCCCGTTGGCATTGACAGATTGCACGCTGGCGAGTAGACCTAGGACACCCCGAAACAGGCAACAGGCCGATGCGTGACGCGCTGCCCAGGCCAGCTGGGGAGCACGACGCGAGGCGCCGCCGGAAACGTGACGAGCGCCAACGGCCGACGCAGCGGGCCGTTACGCCCGCGGGCGGCGGGGCTTCGTGCTCGTCGAGGCCCCGCCGCCGACTTTGACCCGGGGCCTCGGTGCAAACGCTTCCGTCCGCGCGCGATCGAGCGCGCCGCGCCGGGTAGCAAACTAGGTGCCAGAGCAATGTCTGACACAACCGTCAACAGACGCAACGGGACGCCTGCCGGAGCCGTATCGCTCCGGGAGGCGGCCGCGAGAGTCGGGGTGTCGGCCGCCACGCTGCGCCGCTGGACGCGCGAGGGGCTGATCGCGCCCTACGCCGGGACCTGGTCGCCGGCGGCGGTCGGCCACGCCAAGATCGTGGCCCGGCTGCGCGAGCGAGGGCATTCGCTGCGCGAAATCCGGCTGGCCGGCGAACAGGGACGCCTCGCGTTCGGTTACGTCGACGAGCTGTTCGAGACCCGCGAGGAGATCTACACGCTGGAGCAGGCGGCGGCCGAGACCGGACTTGAGCCGGCGCTGGTCGAGCGGGTCGTGGCCGCGCTCGGGACCGTGCCGATCAGCGCGAACCGAATCTCGGCCGAGGACCTACGCCTGCTTCGGTACGTCGCGACCGTGCTCGAGGCCGGGCTCCCGCTGGTGGCGCTGCTCCAGCTCGTGCGCGTGTACGGACAGTCGATGGCCCGGGTCGCCGACGCCGAGGTGCGGCTGTTCCATCTCTACGTGCACGAACCGCTGATGCGCTCGGGCGCCAGCGGCGTCGAGACCGCCGAGGAGATGACCGAACTCACCCGCCGGCTGCTGCCGTTGGCCTCGCCGGTGATGGACGAGATTCACCAGCGCTACCTCCAGCATTTCGTCGAGCAGGACGTGGTCGGGCACATGGAGTCCGACCTCGAGGGCGACAGCGTGGACCTCGGGCGGATGCGGGTGGCGATCGCGTTCGCGGACCTGGCCGGGTACACGCGGTTGACCGAGGAGGCGGGCGAGCTCGAGGCGGTGGACGCCGTCGAGCGGTTCGTCGAGGCCGTCGAGACCTCGCTGCCCGACGACGCGCGGGTGATCAAGACGATCGGCGACGAGGCGATGATCGTCGGGTCCGAGCCGGCGGGGCTGACCGAGTGGGCGGTCGACTTCCAGCGCGAACAGAACGAACCCACCCTGCCGCGGATCGCGATCCACTACGGGAATGCGCTGTACCGCGACGGCGATTACTTCGGGCGCGACGTGAACATCGCCTCGCGGGTGGCGGCGCGGGCGGGCGGCGGCGAGGTGCTGGTGACGCGTCCGGTGGTCGAGCGGGCGCGCGGCGACCTCGCGTTCGACCGGATCGCCCAGGTCCGGCTGAAGGGCTTCACCGAGTCGACCGAGGTGTTCATCGCCCGCGCGGGAAACGGAGATGGCCGCGACGGCCGATGACGGAGATGGCCGCAACGGCCGATGAGATGCTCGCGCGCGCGCGCGAGGAACGACTGCTGGCTCGGGGGCGGCCGGTCGTGGCGCTGATCTCCGGCGGACGGGACTCGACCTGCCTGGTCGACCTCGCGGCGCGGATCGCGGGCCCGGACTCCGTGACGGCCCTGCACTTCAACTACGGGCTCCGGGGCACCGACTCGGACGAGGACGAGCGCCATTGCGCTGCGCTCTGCGAACGGCTGGGCGTAGCGCTCGAGGTGCGCCGGGGTGGGCGGGATTTTCAACCTCGCGCGCGCGGGAACCTACAGGCCTGGGCGCGCGGAGAGCGCTACCGCGAGGCCAACGACCTGGCGCGGGAAGCCGGGGGCGACGTCGCCACCGGGCACACGGCCACCGACCAGGTCGAGACGATCCTCTACCGGCTGGCGTCGTCGCCCAGCCGGCGTGCGCTGCTCGGCATACGCCGGCGCGAGGGCGCGTTGATCAGGCCGCTCCTCAGCTTCACGCGCGAGGACACGGCGGCGTACTGCCGCGCGAGAGGCCTGGCCTGGCGGGAGGACGCGACCAACGCGTCCGACGCGTACGCGCGCAACCGCATCCGGAGCGGGCTGCTGCCGGCGCTGCGGGATGTGCACCCCGGCGCGCACGACAACGTGCTGGCGCTGGCCGAGATCCTGCGCGACGAGGCCGAGGTGCTCGACGGGCTGGTCGACAACGTGCTCAAGGGAGGTGTTTCGGTTCAGGCGCTGCGGGACCTGCCGGCCGCTGTGCGGAGGCTCGTCGTCCAGCGCATGGCCGACGAGGCGGCCGGGGGGTTCGCGCCGGGCGCCGCGCGCCGGGCCGACGAGCTGGCGGCGCTGAGCGAGCGGGGGACCGCGATGCTGGACATCGGGTCCGGGCTGCGCGCGGTCGCCGAGTACGGCTCGCTGCGGATCGAGCGGCTTGGCGCAGATCCCGCCGGGACGCCGGAGCCAGCGCCGGTGCGCCTCACGATTCCGGGCGAGGTGGTGTTCGGGTCACGTCGGGTGAGCTGCGAGGTGGTGGCGCCGGCACGCGATCCCGGCGTGCTCGACTGGGCCGCGCTCGGCGCGTCGGAGTTGGTGGTCCGGGCGTGGCGGCCGGGCGACCGGATGGCGCCACTCGGGCTCGGGGGTGGCACGAAATCGCTCCAGGATCTGTTCACCGCGCGGCGGGTTCCGCGGCTCGAGCGAGGGGCGGTTCCGGTGGTTGAGGCCGGGGGCGAGATCGCCTGGGTGGCCGGCGTCGCGACGTCCGAGCGCTTCAAGGTGACCGACGCGACCCGCGAGGCCGTGCGGCTGAGCTCAGGATGACCGCGGACGCCGCCCGATCAGCCGAGCCACGGACGGCTCGGCGGGCGAGCGGCCGCGCAACATAGAATCCCCGCCCGTGGAAGGCGACGACGCGATCGGGGAAATCCTCGTCCCAGCCGAGGATCTGCGCCGCCGCGTGGAGGAATTGGCCGCTGAGGTCTCGCGCGACTATGGCGGGAAGGATCTGGTGCTCGTGGGCGTGTTGAAGGGTGCGGTGTTCTTCCTGTCCGACCTGATGCGCCACCTCGACGTTCCGTGCGAGGTCGACTTCATGGCGGTCGCGTCCTACGGGTCGGCGACCAAGTCCTCGGGCGTGGTCCGGATCCTCAAGGACCTCGACACGGTGATCGAGGGCCGGGACGTGCTGATCGTCGAGGACATCGTCGATTCGGGGCTCACGCTGCAGTACCTATTGCGCAATTTGGCGGGCCGAAACCCCCGCTCTCTTGAGGTCTGCGCGCTGATGATCAAGCCCGAGCGGCAAAAGGTCGATTTAAGGACGAGGTATGTGGGCTTCGAGATTCCCAACCGATTCGTGATCGGCTACGGGCTCGACCATGCGGAGCGCTACCGCAACTTGCCCTACGTGGCGGCGTTGAATGAGTGAACAGGCCATGAACGCCCCCGTGCAACCCCCTCCGGCGGTCCAAGGCCAGATGCTACGCTTGACAGTCCCAGACTCCGAGTCCAGGCGCGGCTCGCGCCGCATTTTTCTCTCATGAGCAGGTTTTTCAAGAGCGCCGCATTCCCGATCCTGATCGTGGTGGTGCTCGCGTTCTTCGCGCAGAAGCTGATCGGTAGCTCGCACAGCGGGCCTAAGCAGACGTTCGGCGACCTCAACTACCAGCTCGACCACGGCCAGGTGCAGAGTCTCTCCCTGCACCAGAAGGACAACACGGCCGACGTCACGACGAGTGGGGGCCAGAAGTACACGGTCGGCTACCCCGACAACTACGTCGCGCAGCTGATCACCAAGGCCAACAAGGACCTTCAGCCCGGGAACTTCGACGTCCAGGGCAAGACCAGCAACGGCTGGCTGTCGCTGCTGACCTACATCCTGCCGTTCGTGATCTTCATCGGATTCTGGATCTTCCTCATGAACCAGGTCCAGGGCGGCGGATCCAAGGTGATGTCGTTCGGCAAGTCGCGCGCCAAGCGGATGTCGGTGGACTCCCCCAAGATCACGTTCAGGGACGTCGCGGGGGTCGACGAAGCTGTCGAGGAGCTGCACGAGATCAAGGAGTTCCTCGAGAACCCCAAGAAATTCCAGGCCCTGGGGGCCCGAATCCCCAAGGGCGTGCTCCTGTACGGCCCGCCGGGCACGGGTAAGACCCTGCTCGCCCGCGCCGTCGCCGGCGAGGCCGGGGTTCCGTTCTTCAGCATCAGCGGCTCGGACTTCGTCGAGATGTTCGTCGGCGTGGGCGCCTCGCGCGTGCGCGACCTGTTCGAGCAGGCCAAGCAGAACTCGCCTTGCATCATCTTCATGGACGAGATCGACGCCGTCGGGCGCCATCGTGGCGCCGGCCTCGGCGGCGGTCACGACGAGCGCGAGCAGACTCTGAACCAGCTGCTGGTCGAGATGGACGGGTTCGAGATGAAGGACAACATCATCTTGATCGCCGCCACC
>Ga0335080_10004001_pt1 | contig 14976 bp, 13 predicted proteins | sample Lox_Sample_34_FD_206720 | JGI IMG/M metagenome (GOLD analysis project Ga0335080, IMG submission 206720) | Soil microbial communities from Loxahatchee National Wildlife Refuge, Florida, United States - Lox_Sample_3.4 | ecosystem: Environmental > Terrestrial > Soil > Wetlands | place: USA... | reverse complement strand
GAAGGCGCCACGACGAAGCAATCTCATCTCGGCGGAGATTGCTTCGCAAAAAGCGCTCGCAATGACACTGTCCGTCATTGCGAGGAGTGGCGCCGAAGGCGCCACGACGAAGCAATCTCCGTCTCAAAAACCTGGGAAGCGACACCATGCAAATTTATGTTGGGAATCTCCCCGTTGACGTCGACGATGTCGCCCTGAAGGCGATGTTCTCCGAATTCGGCGATGTCGTCGCCGCGACGATCGGTAAGGAAAAAGGGTACGGGTTCGTTGAGATGCGGAAGGCGTCTGAAGCCCGCGCCGCCGTACACGGCCTCCGGGGGAGAGACATGCAGGGGAAGCCTCTCCGCGTGAAGGTGCTGAAGCCGGGGGACGAGTTTCACTCGGCCGCGGAGGCATTGCACGGCGGCCGGGGAGTCAAGGGGGAGCCCCGGTTCCGCGGTGACGGAAGCTACAGGGGGAGCGGCGCGATCAGGCGTGGGGGACAGCGGGGGAGCTGAAGCGGTACCTGCGCGGTATCCGGCGCGTTCGAAAGTACTCCGGTTCATTGAAAGTCGGCGCTTGCGGTTCAGAGCGCCGACTTTGTGTTTTTCTTGACCCATGCAGGAGGTATCGAGCGATGCACGCTCTCAGCCGATCTGCACTACGCATAGCCTGCCTGGCCGCCGCGTTGAGCGTTATGCCGCACCCCGGCGAAGCACAGGGGTATCCGGCCTGGGGTAACGTCGACACGGCCACATCGGGGGCCTTCAACGAATTCAACGCGGCACTCATCAGCTCCAGGGGACTGTACGGGAGTTATGATTTCATCGATATGATATTCGAAAGACGAACGGACACTGAATCCCAGATTGTCTCGCGCAGATACAATTCTATCGCGGGCGCATGGGATTCCGGGGAAGTCGTTATTTCAGGTTCCCCTCTGGCCAGCCCGCAGGTGAAGCCGGCGTACGCATTACTTTCGTATTCCCCGGGCCCCCGGCTAGTGCAAATCGCGGTCTGGCAACGCTGGAATGATCTCCGCTGGCAGCTGTACTATTCGACGCTCGTTGATACCGCCACTTCCTGGAGTCAGCCCGCACTCGTCGCTGCCGATTCGGTCGATAACACTGACGTACGTGTGCAGCGTCTTGCCGATTCCACGTTCCTGGTTGCCTGGAGACAGGGGGACGCGATCGCGGGCCTCCGTATGACCCCCGTGGCGTCTTCACCCCCCGAGACACTCGGCGTGAGCAGCACGCACGATTTTAGTTTCGACATGGGCTCGCGGGATGGATTTTCCGCAACACTCGTCTGGACATCAACCGTTCATGACACACCCATGGCTGTCTGGAGGACTGTCTCCACTATCCCGTCGTGGGCAGTGGGGCCCGAAACCCTGCGAACGCAATGGCCATGCTTCAATCCGCACATCTGCGTGGGCCCCTACTCCGATCCTGAATTCTTGTACGAGAGCCCGGTATCGGGTTCGCTCCAGGTGGTGTACAACCTGGGGCAATACACATCCGGCCAGGTAACATCTGATCCCGGCGCGGATCACCGGAACGGGCATGCGTACTCGTCCCCGGTCATCACCAGGCCGGTCGCCGGATCCGCGGTTGCGTATTTTCCGATGAACGTTGTTGTGTATGAGAAGTCGTCTCCCGGGGATTCTTCGCTGGTGTTCGCGCAGAACTTCGGCGCCGCGGACACGGTCCGTTCGCCGGGACACAACCGCAATGTCTGCCTGGGTTCTCAATGGATCCAGACCAAAACGGGGTTCAACCTCCTCGCGGTCTGGGAGAGCAACCGCACCGGGCGTTCGCACATTTATAGCCGCCTCGTCCCCTTTTTCTTCGACGGTGTGTCCCCGAACCCGGCTCCACAGCCGGGGTTTCAGCTCGAGCAGAACTACCCCAACCCGTTCAACCCGGCGACGACGATCCGCTACAGCATACCCGAACGATCAACCGTTTTGCTGACACTCTTCAACACGCTGGGGCAGGCCGTCAAAACGCTCGTTAACGAAAGTCAGGAGCCAGGGCCTCACAGCGTGAGATTTGAGGCAAACAAGCTCGCTTCAGGGCTCTACTTCTACAGGCTCATCGCGGGGACCCACGCCGCTACAATGCGGTTGATGCTTATCCGCTGACCTTCGTCCGGACGGCGTCACGGGTATCCCCTGGAAGAGGTACTAGGATACCCGTAGTACTGCTCGGATAAAGCCTCGAAATGCTGGATTACGATAGACTCCCGATTGTGACTCCGCCCGATGTGTGTTAATTGACCCCCGGCAATGCACCACTAACGCCACAATTGATTCCGGGGGGAATATGCAAACGTGGGCTTCGATTTTCGTATTTGCCGGCTCCGTTTCTCTGTTTGGCCTTGTCTCCGTAATGTTGAAGCGCCGAAGAGGGGGGGAACGGGTTGAGCTCCAGAGGGGCATCCGGCGCTCACTTTTGGAGCTGGACGAGGAAATAGGGCGGCTGGAGCTGGGCACGCTCGATGCAGGGAAGCGGGACTCAGCGAAGATCCGGAAATCGCTCGGCCGGCTCAATGAGAAAAAATCAGTTCTTCGTGAGGCCGAGACGAAGATCCGGCAATCGACGCGGGAGGAGTGGGACGAACTTCGGGACGAGGTCCTCGGGATGATTGACCGGACCAACAAAGGCCTGATCGACGTATTGCGGGGTTGATTTTCAGTCGGCGAAGGACTACAATGGGCGGAATTCCGGCACTCCATCTCTCCACACCCGAAAGGTCCGCCCATGTCAGGACGCATGATCGTTGCCGCAATTCTTGTGGCTGCATGTGGTCTCCAGGTAAACGCGCAATCAAAGCAGGAGGCCGCATCTCCGGCGATGAAGAGACCGGGTCCCGGCCCTGAACGATTGCGCCTGTCGTATCTCGTCGGGGAATTCTCGACGTCGACACGCATCATGACCGGGCGCCCCGGCGCCAAAGATCTGCCGGGCACCGGGACATCGTCCATACGCTGGGGACTCGACTCGATGTTTCTCTTCATCGATGATGAGAGTGTGAACCCGATGATGGGCCACTATAAGGGGTTCGGAGTTCTCGGCGTTGACCCCGCGGGGAGCCAGTACACACTCTCCATGTATAACAATTTCGGCGACCGACCCGAGTATCGCGGCGCGTTCTCCGGCGATACGCTCGTCATGTCAGGGACGGTCCCGTACCCCGGCGGCGCGTTCGATCAGAAGATCTCATGGTTCAGCGAAGGGAACACAGTACATCTCAAGGTGTTCAATAACATGGGGAAGGGGTTCGTGCAGGTGATCGATCAGATTGCCCGGCCCCGCTGATCAAAAACCTGTCAATTAGTCCACTTCTCTATTGAGCGCGTGCCGCTCCTGTCCGTTGTGACGGTAGTGCTTGACACTCCCGCAAAGCAACGATAGATTACTGCCACGTTCATTGAAAAGGCCTCCTCCGGAATCCGGGCGGAGGCTTTTTTTTGAAGCTCTCGTAACTCTCTTCCGGTGATACCTGTGAATTATCTGAAAAATTTCCGGCGTGTTCTCGCTTTGACGGTAGTGTCCGTACCGGTGTTCACGGCGCAACTTCTCCTTGCCCAGGATACAGCGCGAACAGTCGCTCCGCCTCCCGCACAAAAGCCGGACAGCGTTATCCACCACGAACGATCGACTCCGTACACGCTCACGCTTCGCGATGGGAGCGTCTTCAAATGCCGTCGTTTCGAAATGATCTCTGACAGCATACTGAGCGTCACGCTCACCAACGGCGAACAGGTGAGATTCACGAAGTCGGAATTTGTCAGCATTACGCGCTCCGGCGATTCCGATACGACGGGTGGAGAGGGGAAGGCCGTCGCGGCGGCGACCGTGACGGGGGGGCCGGCCGAGACCCCTGCGCGCAGCGCCCCTCCGTCCAGGCATCCCGGCGTCGCCGTCTTTGCATCGCTCTGCCCTCCTCTTGGAGACTTCGCAGCCACAGATATCGAGAGCGGAGGGGGGGCGACGCTTGGATATGGATTCGGCCTCGAGCTTTCTCTTCCGATCGATGACCACAATTGCTGGATCATCTCCGGTGCAATGCAATTCTACGGATTCGAAATGCCCGGCATTCCCGGTGTTTCGATGAACAACGGCTCCTGGCGCATGATTCTCCCGATGACCGGTCCCAGGATATCCCTGTCTCTCTCGGAGGATGCAAGTATTTTTTGTGAAGCGATGATCGGGTGGGATTTCCAGAGTAGCCCGGAGATGAACCTGGGCGTGCCGGGCTTTTCACTGACACTGCCGTCGTCGTCCGCCGGCGCAATCGCCTACGCCATCGGAGGGGGGGTGGTCTTCAGAGACCTCGTCCGGTTGCGGGTACGGTTCATCGACGGTGGCTCCCCGGAATACAGTATTTCGACCTCCATTGCGCTACAGAGCTACATGTATACCGTTAAACAGCCCACAAAGGTAATCGAAATTTCACTCGGCGTGATTCTCTGAGTGTAACGCTTCGATTCGCCGGTTGCCCAACGGGGCCCCCGTTTTAGCCGTTTGCAGGCCGGGGAGAGTCTGCCAATCCGGAAGTCGGTTTTAATGAAGCAGGTGCACTGAAAAAGTGGGAGAATCCGGGGGTGCCCGGCGCGTTGTTGCGTTCCTGAGATTTCTGTCGTATATTTTCTTCGTAAGGATTTTGGTTTTCCTGGACGCTTAGCTCAGTTGGTTCAGAGCGTACGCCTCACACGCGTAAGGTCGCTGGTTCGACCCCAGCAGCGTCCACTCTCCGCTGTTTCCGATCACGAGACATACTTCCCACCGTCCAGGTTTGCCCTGAGTCACAGGAATCCGTATTTGAATCGATTATCATAGTCCTGTATCGCATGTAGGTAGTTGGTCCTCAAAAACTGCATGCATGACACACCTGCGTTTGAAGTTCTTACTCGCTCCCCCCGGCCCGGTAATCAAACGCGCTCATGGTCAGTGAAACACCGATCCCCCGTATTCATTGACTGAAGTTTTTTCCCGAGGCGCCTATGGCGTACTACCTTGTGCCCGATATCCTGGGGGCAATGATTCTCGCGGCGACATTTGTTCTTTGCCTCCGTTCATTCAGGCGTGAGGATTATCGCGGCGCACCGTCGCTGAGCGACAGGAGCGCGGCAGGCCCGCCACGCGCCGCCGGCGAGTCAACGAAGAGTCTCGCGGAGCTTCTCAACCTCATGGACGAGAGCGTCGGCCGGAGCTCCGGTGTCTTTGCACGGCCGTCGTCCGCTTCACCACTGAACGTCATGGAGGGGATCGAGGTCACCGTGCGCGTGAATACGCAGCGCACGTCAGGTGCGTCTCGTCCCGTGGCATCGCCTGATGTCGTCAACGCCGAGTGGGAGCCCGTCTCATCGGAAATCGCCCCTGCGGGACGACCGACGTTGCCACGGATTGTGCGGCGCTGAGACTCCTCGCCGCCCCGGGGGGCCCGGGGACACTGACCTTCGGCCAGCGGTCGCTTGACTTTCGCGGGAAATTTTCCGAAACTCCATTACTGTAATTCCTCGAATGTGGGGTCGTTCCGGCGGCCCCGGCAGCAGTCGGCATCCTTCCACCCTTTAACACGGCCCTGAGAGGCCGAAAGGGAGCGCGCGGTGGCACGAAACGAATTTCGGTTTGCACCTCCATCCCCGGTACGGGCCATGGAGGTTTTTTTATGCCCTTCCGGTTTCCTCCCCACCAGCAGGACGACCATCCCATGAGAAAACTCAAGGCACAGATCATCGACGACGCGGGGTTCGAACGCACCATTACGAGGCTCGCGCACGAAATCCTGGAGAAGAACAAGGGTGCGGAAAGCATCGTTATCGTGGGCATCCGCACCCGGGGTGAGTTCATCGCCCGGCGGATCGCGAAGAAGATCGAAGAGGTGGAAAAGACCACGCTCCCGATCGGTTCGCTCGACATCACGCTCTACCGGGACGATCTCATCGGTAAGCTCGAGCAGCCCCAGCTCAAGGGGACGGATATCATGTTCGACCTCACCGACAGGAACGTCATTCTCATCGACGACGTGCTCTACACCGGCCGCACGATCCGCGCGGCGCTCGACGAGCTGATCGACCTCGGCAGACCGCGGACGATCCAGCTTGCGGTGCTCGTCGACAGGGGCCACCGCCAGCTCCCGATACGGGCCGACTACGTCGGGAAGAACGTGCCGACAAGCTCCAGCGAATCGATACGCGTACACGTGAAGGAAGTCGACGGCGAAGACGCCGTGCTCCTCATGCACCCGGAACTCCCCGCGTGATGAACCTCTGATTGAGACAAGGAACGCCTCCATGCCCCTCCACAGCAGGCACATGCTCGGGCTCGACGGAATGAGCCGCGAAGATATTCAGCTCATCCTGGACACCGCGGTATCGTTCCGCGAGGTTCTGGACAGGCCGATCAAGAAAGTGCCTCCATTGCAGGGGAAAACGATCGCCAACATGTTCTTCGAGAACTCGACGCGGACGCGGCTCTCGTTCGAGCTCGCTGAGCGGCGCCTCTCCGCCGACGTCCTGGGGTTCCAGGCGACGGGGAGCAGCGTCAGCAAGGGGGAGACGCTCAAGGACACGGCGCGCAACATCGAGGCGATGAAGGTGGACATGGTGGTCATGCGCCATTCGGCGGCGGGAGCGCCCCACTACCTCTCCAGTGTCATCGAGGCGAACGTCATCAACGCCGGGGACGGCGGCCACGAACACCCGACGCAGGCCCTCCTGGACATGTACACGATTCGCGAGCGGCTGGGGCGTCTCGAAGGGCTCCATGTCTGCATCGTCGGCGACATCGCGCACAGCCGGGTGGCCCGGTCGAACATCTACGGTCTCCTCACGATGGGGGCGCGCGTCTCGGTCTGCGGACCGGCGACAATGATCCCCCGCGACGCCGCTCGTCTCGGCGTCGAGGTGTATCATCACATCGACGACGTGCTGCCGACGGTCGACGCGCTGAACGTCCTCCGGATCCAGCTGGAGCGCGACGCGGGACGCCTGTTTCCGACGCTGCGCGAGTACCACAATTTCTACGGCATTACCAGGCAGCGGCTCGAGAAAGCGGGGAGGGCGATCACCATCCTGCACCCGGGGCCCATCAACAGGGACGTCGAAATCTCCGCGGAGGTCGCCGACAGCGAACACTCCGTGATCCTGCAGCAGGTCCTGAACGGCGTTGCCGTGCGTATGGCCGTCCTCTACCTCCTCAGCGCCCGAAACTGACGACACGAAGGATACTCTCCCTCATGCAATACCTCCTCAAGAACGGCAGGCTCATCGACCCTCTCACGCGGCGTGACGAGGAAATCGACATCCACATCGTCGACGGCAAAATCGCCCGGATTGCGCGGGGGCTGGCTGTCCCGGAAGCGCAGGTGATCGAGCTGCGCGGAAAGGTGGTCGCTCCCGGGCTGATTGATATGCACGTGCACCTCAGGGAGCCCGGGTTCGAATACAAGGAGACGATACTGACCGGTTGCACGGCGGCGGCGGCCGGCGGATTTACGGCGGTCTGCTGCATGCCCAATACGAACCCGCCGATCGATGACGAAGCCGTCGTCCGGCTGATCAAGGAGCGCGCACACGCCGCGCTGAACGGGCTGGTCGACGTCTACCCGGTTGCGGCGGTGACGAAGGGACGGAAGGGAGAGCATCTGGCCCCGCTGGCGGAGCTCGCCGCCGCGGGGGCGGTCGCCTTCAGCGACGACGGCGATCCGGTGTACGACGCGGAGATCATGCGCCGGGCGATGGAATACGCCGCGATGTTCAACCGGCCTGTGATCCAGCACGCCCAGGACATGCCCATGACGAAGGGGGGCGCGATGAATGAGGGGGTGGTCGCCACGCGGCTCGGTGTCCCCGGCATGCCCTCCGCCGCGGAAGAAATCGTCGTGGCGCGGGACATCCACATTGCCCGCTACACCGGCTCCCGCTACCACCTGGCGCATATGAGCACCGCGGGGTCGGCGGCGCTTGTCCGGGCCGCGAAGGGGGAAGGTCTCCCGGTGACGTGCGAGGTGACGCCTCACCACTTCACGCTCACGGACGAGGCGGTGGCCGGGTACGACACAAACACGAAAATGAACCCGCCTCTGCGCTCGAATGCGGATGTCGAAGCGATACGAAAGGCGCTCCGCGACGGGACGATTGACGTGATCGCGACGGACCACGCGCCGCACTCATTCGACGAAAAACAGGTGGAATACCAGACGGCGCCCTTCGGGATCGTGGGTCTGGAGACGGCCCTCGGGCTCGCCCTCACGGAGCTGGTGCAGGGGGGAGTCCTCTCGCTTTCCTCGCTCATCGAGAAGATGTCCACCAACCCCCGCCGGATACTCAACCTGCCCGAGATCCGGATTGCCGAGGGGCAACCTGCCAACTTCTCGATATTCGATCCCGCCGCGGAGTGGATTGTCGACGTCCAGGCGTTCAAATCGAAGTCAAAGAACTCGCCGTTCGGCGGACGAAGGCTCACCGGCAAGCCCGTGGGGATCATCAATAACGGCGGCGCCTACTGGGTCTGATTCTCCCCGCGTCCTTATTCGTGGACACCTGCCCTTGGGAGGATACACGCTCCCCTCCCCGGGCGGCACAACCTCCGTTTCTCACACCGTTTTTGGCCCTTCCGCTGTGGCATGTGGTTTGCGTTATGGCAGGGAGCAACGCAGAACATCCCTCGGACGCGAACATGAAAAAGTCATTGACACTCGTTGCAGCGGCGGTGCTCCTCCTATCGGGTTGCCACAGGGAACTCAATCATCCGGAGTACGGTCCCCCCAGTGCCCCGACAGGCCTGAGGACGCAGACAGGCGATAATTTCATCCAGATCTTCTGGAACCCGAACCCTGAATCTGACATCGCCGGATACAACGTGTACGTCGGCACATCGTACCAGGGGAAGTACCAGTGGATCGGCTCCACCACCGGAACCTCCTACACCGACAGGGGGGCGCTCAACGGGACGACGTATTACTACGCCGTGACCGCATACGATTTCGCGGGCAACGAGAGCGACCTGAGCAGGGATGTTGCGTATGACATCCCGCGACCGGAAGGATACGGGGTGGCGCTGACCGACTACAGGACCAGCCCCCTGACGGCCGGGTACACGTTTTCGTCGTACTCCATTGTTGCCTACACCGACAAGTCCGCCGATATGTGGTATGAATACTACAACGGCGTGAATTACATGGACGTCAACACCGATTCCGACATTCAGGATATGGGGCCCACGCAGTCGATCCTGGACATCAGCCAGGCGCCGTCGTCGGGGTGGTCGCCGACGCACGACGTGCAGCTGACCGCCGGGCATACATACGTCGTGTGGACGTGGGACGATCACTATGCGAAGTTCCGGGTATCCGCGATATCCTCGAGCCGCGTGGTGTTCGACTGGGCATATCAGCTCCAGAAATCAAACCCCCTGTTGAAACGCGCCGTGGTGGGCGGCGTTAACTCCCGGCCGGCCGCGACGCCGCACAGGAGCAACTGAGGGGTTTCTCTGTGCACCTGCGCCCGGCGAGAGAGGGAACGCGGAGAAGGCCGGGCGCGGTATAGTAAGCAATGAAGGATGCGGTGCCGCACGGCCAGTTCGATGGTGGCTGGACGTGCTGGCACCCTCCTTCATTGTCTTTGAGCGCTGACGGTGACCCGGAGGAACCATGATCCGACATACCTCGTTCGCAGTCATCCTCTGTGCGTCGCTCCTTCCTTTCGGCGCCGCCGGGGCGCAGTCGCATCACGGGGGTGGCGGCGCACCTGCCGCCACGAACAGGTTCCGGTCTGCCCCGGGGTTCCGGGGCTCGAGGTTTGCGGGGCCGTTCGGGGCGGGCCGGGTCGCCGTGACGCGACCCGTCGACGTCGTCTGGCCGCCGGTGATCATCGAACCCCCCGATTACGTCACCTCGCCCTACATCCCGTACACCGGGGGGGATCCCGCGCCTGCGGAGCCGACACCCCCCGCTGATCGCGGAGTCACGGTCAAGCTCGACGACTGCATGGACAACGCTCCCATGGCGGGCTATGACTTTGAGAGCCGGCGCATCGTATCGTGCGAGGACTCCACCGTCGACGTCTACCTGTCGTTTAACCAGGAGGGGAAGTACTATTTCCTCGTTCCCGAGGATACCCAGATCAAGGACATCGGTCCGCGCACCGACATCCGGTCGATCCGGATGATCAAGCCGGCCGGCTGGACGGATGACCACGGGGCGCTCCTGATGGCGGGCCACGCGTACGTCGTATGGACCGTGAGCGATGATCTGTACATCCTGAAAGTCGATGCCCTCTGGGAAAAACACGTCATGTTCAGCTGGGTATGGCACTCCCGCCTCTCCCGCGAGGCCGCGGAGAGATTTCTGAAGGAGAATGGCTCAGGCCCTCCGTCTGACCCCTATTTCTCCCGCTAGGTTCCCGGTCGGTTGACTTTCAGCCGGGGGCGGTTTACTTTTCAGCCCTGACGCCACTCCATGACCATGCCGGCCCCCCTGGCACGCTGCCTTCTGCTCCTGCCGATGATCGCGGCAGGCGCAGGAAAATTCACTTCCCTGACGGATCAGTCCGGGAAGGAGGCAATCCGCGCCGTCTTCGCGGATGTGCAGCAGGGAATCACGGAAGGCAACGTCTCACTCTTTTCCCCGCATTTCCACAGCCAGGTGCGCGTCACGCTCCGGGGTGGTGAGAGCGGGTTGTACAGCGCCAACCAGGCCTACTACCTTATCGAGAACTTTCTGCGCGTCCGTAAGCCGCTGACGTTCACGTTCACGACATACGGTGAATCCGCGAACACCCCCTACGCCACCGGAAGCGCCGGGTACACATACCACGGCACCCGGCAGCATGTCCAGGTCTACGTCGCACTTGCCGGGACGGGTGAGCACTGGGTGATCACACACATCAACATCTACTGACGCCCGTGCGCGGGTCCCTCCCCTCCTTCCGCTCGACGCTGACACGACTGGGGATCCCGCCTGCCGCCGTTATCGTCGCGGCGCTCATACTCCTCCTCCTTGCCTCCCGCGCCGTCAATGGCATTCTTGCCTCATCCTACGAGCGACGCTGGGAAAGCGTGAGCAACGAGATGTGCGCGTCGCAGCTCTCGCAGGCCATAGACCGGTTCACCGAGGAGCAGGAGTCGCTCCGGCGACTGGCCGAAGAGGCGGCTGCGACGCCCGAGGTGCGCGGGTACCTCCTGAACAGGGGTACTGACCGGGCGCCGGTCTTTCAGCGGCTGTCCGAGCTCAGCAGGACGGAAGATGTCGGGATCGACGTGTACGACGCCCGGGGTGATCTCGCGGCGTGGGAGGGTCCGGGGGGGGCCGTGACGCCGGAAGACCTTTCCCGCGCGCTCGCCGGGCGGGTGTTCACCTACGTGGTGCCGACGCCCGTCAGCTCGGTGCTCACGATCGGCGTGCCGATCCGCGTGGCCGACAGCGTGCGCGGGGTCGGCGTCATCCGCCGCACGATCGACTCCCGTGCCCCGCTGAACAACCCGCTCCTGCGGCAGGAGGCTCTCGACGAAGAGTTGTCGCGGGAATTGGGGACGACCGTGGAGTTTTCGTTCGCCGGCGAAGGGGAGACCGTCAACGACGCGCGGTATCTTTCCGGGCCGATGTACGGCCTGGACAGCACGAACCTCGGCACTGTGAGCGTTCTGCGCCCCGTCGAGGCCGCCTTCCTTGAATCACTCGGCGGCGTGTTCAGGAAGATCGACGCCGTGCTGACGGTGTTGCTCATCCTTTTCGCCTGCTGGGCCGCCGCGCGTCCCATTGCTGCCGTACGTTCGCTGATCCTGAGAAGTGCCGTCATTACGGCGCTCATCTGGGCTGTGCGCTACGGACTCCTCCTGCTGGATATTCCTTCGGGGTTTATCGCCGGCGGGATATTCGATCCCGCACTCTTTGCGTCGAAGTTCGGCTATGGAATCGCCAAGTCGATCGGCGAGCTTACGCTGACTTCGATCGCCGTGACGCTCAACATCGTGCTGGTCGCCCGCTTCCGCCTCGGCGTACCCGGGGCCGATTCCCCCCGGCATCGCTCCGCGCGCCTGCTCCGTGTCGCCGCCGGCCTGGCGGCCATCGCCCTCGTGTACTGGATCCTCCGGGGGTACGCCGCCGCCATCAGGAGCAGCGTCTTCGACTCTGCCCTCACCTATTTCGATGCGCGCGTGCTGCTCCCCCCTCCGGGTCTGGTGTTCATGGTGCTGGACCTCTTTCTCCTCGGCTTCTGCACACTGTACGTGGCGATCGCGCTGGCGCTCGGGGCGGCCTCGCTGATCGGTGCCCGCCCCGACGGGACGATGCGCGCCGGGGGCTGGGTGACAGTCTCCGCCGCATTCGCGGCACTGGCGGTGGCTGTCGGCCTGGCGTCCGACACGCCGCTGACATCGCTTCCGTACCGGCTGATATTCGGCGCCGCCGTGCTCGTTGCGGCTTCCCTGTATCGCCGCCTCGATGACGCCCGGCGGATGGCGGGTCTCCGCGGGCACATATTCCTCCTGCTCGCGGGATCGGTCGTGATGCTCTTTCCGCTCCTTGACGAATCCGCACACGAGAAGGACCGCGGTCGGGTCGAGGTGTTTGCCACGGAAATTCTCAAGCCTGTCGATGAGTGGCTCCAGCACGTGGTGGGGGAGGGGCTGCAGGGGTTTGAAACGGACGACTACCGCGAACGGCTCTCCGAGGGGGACGCGGGGGGTGTTGCCGGGATCGCATTCGAGCGGTGGTCGTCAAGCCTCGCGTGCTCTCAGGGGTACGATGCCATGTTCACCGTCATCGATCCGTACGGCAGGGAAGCCAGCCGGTTCGTGATCGGCTCGGCGATTGCCGCGATGACCGAAGCCGACACAACGCTCCCGATGGGTTCGGGGACAATCCTCCGCGTCCGGGACGTCGGGACGGGCGTCAACGCGCTCAAGGTCTACGCGGGGTCGATGCCGATACTCGGCCCCGATAGCACGCTCCTCGGACATGCGCGCGTCGTCGTCGCGGCCGGCCAGCAGGCCCTCTTCCGGGGGGAGACGCCCGCAATCCTCCGGGGCTCGGCGGAGGCGCGGATGGAAACGTTTTACCGGCGGGTCACACTCTCCGAATACCGGGACGGCGTCCTGCTGACCTCCAATAACCCGCTTGTCCCCGTCGCCCGGCCTCTCCCCGAGCAGGTGATCGAGGCGTTCGCCGATTCGACGCGGACGTCGCTCTGGACCACTGATGTGATCGACGGCGACGGGTACGAGGCATACTTTGTCCGGCGCGGCCCCACGGACCTCGTCTCGCTCGGGCTGAAGGAGCTCGGCGCGACGTGGCATATCGTGGGTGTGGTGAAGATGGTCGCCGCGTACGCGGCCGTCGCCCTCTGTATCGCTCTTGCCTGGCGGCTCGCCCGGTGGCGGCGCGGCGAACGCTACCGGCTGACATTCCGCGACCGGCTGCTGCTGGCGCTCTTTGTCACGGCGATCGTTCCGCTGACGTTCGTCGCCTTTTACGCCCGCGTGTACGAAGGGGACCAGCAGCTTGAAACGCTCGAGAACCGGCTCGACGAGGACACGCAGAGCGTCATCTACAATATCACCGACCACCCCGAGCAGGGTGTCACCATCCCCGCGTTCCCCGACACGCCGCTGAAAGCGGAAGAGCTGGCTTCCGACATCGGCACCGATTTCAATATCTACATCGACAACCAGCTTCGCGTCAGCAGCAGGCCGACGCTCTACGACGTCGGGATCCTCGACTCCCGGCTGAGCGGGAATATCTACGCGAAAATCGTCCTGGGGGGGCGGCGGTTCGTCGTGCAGACGGAAAAGGTGGGCTCCGTCGAGTACAGCGTCGGCTACCGGCCCGTGCTTGACGCGAATCAAAACATTATCGGCGTGGTCTCCGTGCCGACGCTCTTCCGTGCCGAGGAGACCGAGGAACAGGCCGCGCGCCGGAACGCGCTCCTCCTGGCGACATATGCGGTGGTGCTGTTGATGGTGGTCGTGTTTGCGACTGCGTTCGCCGGGCGCATCGCGGCGCCCGTCCAGCGGCTGACCGAGGCCACGCGGAGGGTCGCCCGTGGAGAGCTGGACGTGCATGTTCCGCACGCGGGGGCGGAAGGGGAGATCAGCGAGCTGATCCGCTCCTTCGAGGGTATGACGCGCGACCTCGAACGGAGCCGCGAGGAGCTTGTCCGGTATGAACGGGAGCTGGCCTGGAAGGAGATGGCGAAACAGGTGGCGCACGAGATCAAGAACCCCCTCACGCCGATGCGTCTCTCCATACAGCACCTGCGCCGCACGTACGCCGACGGCGCCGCCAATTTCGGCGCGATCCTCGAGAACGTGACGCGCACGGTCATCGAGCAGATCGACACGCTGAGCCGGATCGCGTCGGAATTTTCCCATTTCGCGCGGATGCCGAGGCGGAATCTCGACCGGCAGGACATCCGGCCGATCGTCGACGAGGCCGTCCGTCTTTTCGGCCAGGAAGCGTCCGTCGTCTTCGACGTGCGCGTGGACAAAGGTCTTCCGCAGATCGTTGCCGACAGGGAGGAGCTCCGCCGCGCGCTGATCAACATCATCCGGAACGGCATACAGGCGATGGACGGTGCGGGAGCCATCGCGATAACCGGGACGGCCGAGCAGGGGGGAGTCGCCATCGCGGTGACCGACCACGGTAAGGGGGTTCCCGGGGAGATGATCGAGAAGCTCTTCACGCCGAATTTCTCGACGAAGACGGACGGCATGGGACTGGGGCTGGCGATCGTGAAAAAGACCGTGGAGGATCTCCACGGGACCGTGACGCTCACGAGCACTGTGGGGGAAGGAACCACCGTGCGGGTCTGGCTTCCCGGGGCGGACGAGCCGGAAACGGTGCAGACATGACATCGATCCAGCCATCGATATTCCCGGACGGCATTGTTGCCGCATTCAGCACGCGGAAGGGGGGGGTGAGCCCGGAGCCGCTCGGATTGAATCTCTCATTCAAAGTCGGCGACGATGCTGCCAACGTCCGGAG
>Ga0335080_10004000_pt1 | contig 14976 bp, 31 predicted proteins | sample Lox_Sample_34_FD_206720 | JGI IMG/M metagenome (GOLD analysis project Ga0335080, IMG submission 206720) | Soil microbial communities from Loxahatchee National Wildlife Refuge, Florida, United States - Lox_Sample_3.4 | ecosystem: Environmental > Terrestrial > Soil > Wetlands | place: USA... | reverse complement strand
TTCTCGTCGTACACCATCCGCTCACCCTCACTCATCCCCGCACCCCGGCCAGCCTGAGCCCAAAAGTGCGTAAATGCGTAGCCCGTCCGCAGGCAGCATGGCCACCCGGCTGCCGCCGCCCGTTCGGTAATGAAATTATCTGTGTGATAATGACCAGTGAACAACGGCTGGATCATCGTCCACTGGTCGCGGCTTATGAACGGGATCAGGCAGCAGCTCACAGGCGTCCAGTCGTCCCCGACCACGCCCCACACCGGCAGCCCTTGCGGGTAGCCGTCCGGGGCGTACACCATCGGGGACGGCAGGAAACCGCGCTCCACCGCCTCCACAGCGGGCCGGTGCCAGCCCTGGGCGGGCAGGCAGTCATCATTGCCCAGGTGGATGTAATCACCCCGGCAGCGTTCAGCACCCGCCTGCCAGGCACATCCCACGGTCGGGTGCCCGTGCTCGGTGAGCAGCTCGACCGCGTGCCCGTCGTAGAACTGGCTCAGGTAGGCGTCCCGGACCCGGCTGAACACCTCCTCACGGCCCCGGATCGTGGGAAGGATCACGCTGATCAGCATCCGGCACCTCCTTCCGGGTGAACAGCCGGTGCCAGCCGGCGAAGTAGCCGATCATGAAGCTGACGCCCATCGCGGCGAGCCACGCGAGCCAGCCGAGCAGCTCGGTCACCCGGGCACCTGGAGGAACGTGACGCCCCGGGGTGTGCGCAGCCACAGCTCAGGCACGTCATTCGCTGAGATGAACTCCCGGAGCAGGTCCGCGAGGACTTCCCGTCCCTGGTTCGGGGCGGTGTCATGCACCCCGATCAGCGCACCCGGGGAGAACAGGTGCCACCAGTGGCGGATCTCAGTGACCCGGGCCTTCGCGTCTCCTGAGTCGATCCAGGCGAAGTCAATCGGTGACGGCGGGTCCCAGTAGAACGTGTCAATGCACGTCACCGTCACCGGGAGGCCCGCGAGGCGCTCCTTCGCGTTCGCCGCTGCTTCCCCGTCGATCTCAGCGGTATACAGGTGCCCGTGGCCGTTCATCAGCAGCGCCTTGCCGATCAGCTCAGCGGTCACCCCGGCTGCGGTGCCGGTCTCCACCACCACCTCCGGCTGGGTTGCGCGGATCATGGCGCGCAGCAGGTACGACACCTCAGTCTCGGCGGCATCCGGGTCGTCGGTGTCAGCATGCCACCACTGCGGATTAGGTTGCCAAGAACTCGGCGGCGTCCAGTGATCCTCCGTGCCTATCATCGTCCCAGGATACGGCGGAAGGATGCTGTGATGACGAAAACACCAGGGCAGGCCAACTATGAGGGCTACCGGGCCAGTTTTGGCGAGGAGGTAAGCTCCTACTGCCCATTTCCTGAGTGGGACGCGCTCAGCCCAGTCACCCAGAAAGCCCTGGAGGACGGGGCTGAGGCTGCCATCAGGCAGTGCTGGGAGCAAGTGATCGCTGACATGCCGGCGGCCTGTGCCCGGTATGCCCCGATCATGAGGACAGCACTCGCCGCCTGGGGCATCCACGATCGCGCAGCGCCTCCGCTATAGCCGTGTCATCCGGAGCCGGGGCTGGCACCTGGGGCAGATCGAGGGCCGTTACCCGGGTACGCTCCCCGGCGGCCACTTCCGCCTCGAACTCGCTGCCGCCCGCGAGCAGGACAGTCAGCTTGGCGACCTGCGCCGGGGTGAACGGCGGCGCCTCCGCTACCAGGGCCTTGATCCGGTCTTCTCTGCTTGTCACCGTTGGTTTCCTCTCTCTCTTCGCCTCTCAGAACTAGCGTACTAGGAATGCGGCTGGCCTTGGCTTTTGACTTGCCGGCCTGCTCGGAGGGAGGGAGGAAACTTGAACTGAGGTTAGAGCGGCTAACACCAGGTCAGCCGCTCAGCCTGCTCGTCGGTCGGTCGGTTGCCGTCACGTCAGCCGTGCGCCGCGTGGATTAAGCGCGGAAGGGTGCACTTGCAGCGGCCTGGTTGACGGTTCACCGGGCGACACTGCTTACCCCGGCCCGGCCGCTGCCAATTATGAGTCCATGAACTGCCTGCACGCGATCGGGGCATGCCGGAACCGTCCAGCTCTGACCTGGGTTTGAGCGAGGTTCCAGCCCGCCCGACCGATCACGAAGACATGCGGGCATGGAAAAGCCTGAGCGCGTCGCTTCTCTTGCTTGGCCGCTCAGGCTGGTATGCTCTTGCTCGTGAGTTAGTCGCGTTTCTCACACTAGCAGCCCCCCGTCTAGCCGTCAGGTTAGGCGGGGGTTCCGCTTTCCGCGTGTCACTGCGGGCGCTCCTCGATGATCCGCTGCCAGCCGTATCCGCGTTCCCTCCATCCGGTGACCTCACGGTATTCCTGCGGGGGGATGTCCGCGATGAAGAACGACACGGGGTGCGGGTCACCGATGTCCTCACCGCGTGAGATGGCGGGGAACAGCACGTCGAGGCACGGCCCGGACTGGAGCCATTTCTCGTTCACCCACTGCCACCAGTTCGCCGTTCCTTCCGCCCACCGGCCGGCCAGCCACTCCCACTTACGCTGGTGGAACCCGGACAGGGCGCCGATCAGCCCGCACCGCCACACGTCCGCCAGGCTGTCGAAGAACGGGGGGATCGTGTCCCGGGAGGAGGTGAGCGCGAGCACCGTGTCATCATCGGCGTAGTAGTCCCGGTGCCACGCGTGCAGCTCCAGGAGGTCCGTGGCGGGCAGGTAGTCATCGTTGGCCTGGATCACGTAGCCGGTGCGCTGGAACGCCGCCTGCATCGCGCTGTGCATGTTCCAGGCGTGCCCTAGCCGCTCCGGGTTGACGGTGACCGTCCGCTCGGTGAAGTCCACCGCCTCGCACAATGCCACCGACTCGGGGGAGCCCGGCTCGCAGTAGAACTCCAGCCGGGCATCCTCCACCCCGCGCACCTTCGACCAGGCGGCAAGCACCTGCCAGAGGAGCGCGGGCCGGTCACAGACCAGGAACGCCACCGTGATCGGAGGACTCACCCGTGCCACTTCCCGTCCGGGTCGAACCGGGAGAAGAACTCCCAGCACCGCTTGATCCCGGCGTCCAGGTCAACCGCCGGCCTCCACCCGAGGCGCAGCAGCTCCGTGTTATCGAGTGACTTCCGGGGCGTCACCCCGGCCGGCGGCGGCACCGTCATGACCTCTGAGGAGGAGCCGGTGATGTCGAGCACCAGCCTCGCCAGGTCACTCACCGGCCGGTGATCGTCGTTGCGGCACACGTTGAAGATCCCCGCCTGCCCGCTCTCGATGATCTGGGCGAGGCCGGTCACCGCGTCCCCGACCCAGGTGAGGCAGCGGGTCGTGCCCTCATGGACGGTGAGCGGCAGCCCGTGGGTTGCCTCCCACGTCATCGAGTGGAGCACGTTATACCCGACGAGGCCCGGCACCCCGGACGTGTGCGGGCGCTCACCGGGGAGCGGCTGGTCCTTCGGGGGACCGTAGGGCATGTTCAGCCGGGCGATCACCAGGCCATCGCGGGCGTACAGGAGGCACGCTTCCTCGCCCCACTTCTTAGACAGCCCGTACATGTTCAGCGGGTCAAGCGGTGACGTGGGCGTCACCAGGTCACGGGCTACGCGCCCGTACACCTCAGAGGAGGACAGGAACATCAGCGGGATGCCGAGCCGCTGGCAGTCACGGGCCAGCTCAGCGGTGATCCCCGCGTTCGCGTCCACCGTGCTGATCAGGTCGGTCTCACCCCACACCCGCCCGTACAAGGCGGCGAGGTGCACCACCACGTCCGGGTGCCGGGAGGTCAGCCATTCGCGTCGGGCCTCCGCGTCCGCGAGGTCGAACACCGGGTAGCTAGTCCCGGGGACGTGCACCCGGTCCTGCCCCATGATCAGGTGCCCGCGTGCAGGGAACACGCTCCGCACCCACCCGCCGATGTACCCGCCGATTCCGGTGACAGCGATCTTCACCCTGGCTCCTCCCTGTCATGGGGGTGCCGGGCGCTGCACCAGTTCGGAAAGCCGGTCCTCGCCGGGTAGCTCGCACCCGTCCTGGCAGGCGCATGAGTTCTCCGCCACCGTCGCCCGCCAGCACCAGCGGGGGAGCGCGGGCGGTGCTTTCCGGGGCCACCAGCGCAGGGCGATCTTCATAACTGCCAGGATGCAGGTCTGCCGGTTAGTCGGCATGGCGTTTACGGATTCCGGTGGTTATCCTCCGGGGCTACAGGACGCGTGCCCACCTGGTTCCCAGCGCCCGCACAGGATAAGGCGGGCACGCGCCTGCTGGGACATCGTGGCATGGCGGGAACCAGCGGGACAGCGGAACAACCGAACCGTAAGGCACGTTCACCCTGGGTCAGCGTTACGTACGCCTCCGCCAGCGCCGCAACCTCATCCCAGTCCGGATGCCTCCCCGCGACAATGCGCAGCGCCGTCACCCGGGCGGCGTCCTCCTCGATCTCGACCACCTCAGTACTAGGGATCAGGTGTAGCGGCATGCACCAGGTCAGGATCGAGTCCACGTCGTCCATCGTCACGGTGGTGTCGGATAGCAGGTTCTCGAACGCCTTCAGGCACAAGCGCCGCCACGCCTCCTGCTTCCCCGGCATCAGATGCTGCCTGTGCCACTGGTGAAGTCCGGGCAGCTCAAGGCGGTCAGGCACACCCAGGAGTGCGCCACGTTAGCGATGTTGACGTGCTGGGACTCCGGGGCGATCACGATGATCCCGAACCGCCCCGGGTACAGTAGCCAGGTCAGGTTCCGGATCGTGTACCAGTCCGGCATCGTGTTACCCGCGTTCGACACCGAGATGTGCGCCCACACCTGCCCGTCCCCCGCCCGCGCGACCGAGTGGATGACCCGCTGCCTCCGTGCCCGGTGATCCCACGTGCCGATCCCGTCAAGGTTGTGGTTCTGGTGCTTCCACCCGATGTTCGTGAGCGCCCGCCGCTGCTCATGGGCGTACCGCTCGACCAGCGCCGCGCACTCGTCATCCCACAGATCCTCCCGGGCCGCCTGGATCACCGGGCTGGACTGCGCCTCCTCGTCGCGGGCCTGCATGTCCATCCGGTGCTGGCGTAGCCGTGCCCGCTGCTCCTGCCGCATCTTCGCCTGACGTCCCACCTGACCGCCCCTCTCTCTGCTGCCTGAGCATACACGAGTGTGAGGTAGGAGCCCTTAGTTGAGGCGGCGGGCTAGCTGCTCGTCGGTCGCCCAGGGTCGTCGCCCAGCTCGGGGCGGAACTGGGCGGGCAGGTCCACGTGGGGGAAACCGTGGTCGGGGGGAAGTGTCATGCGGTCAGCTCCCGGAGGCGGCGGGGAAGGATCTCGGGGATACGCGGGTCAGCCGGGTCAACCCCAAAGTCACCGAGCACGGCCAGCAGTAGCCGGTGGATCACCGCGCCCTGCTGCTCAGCGAGGCGGACAAGGCGCTCCTCGATGTTCGCCCTCAGTGCTGCCTCGCACGCGGCGTGGAGGGCGGACTCCCGCTGCTGGCGGAGCAGCACCCACGTGTTAACCCGGGACTGGCGGGTCACCTTCACGTACGGGCCGGCGTCCGTGTCGGTGCTCTCCTCACTCGTGATCCCCCACACCAGCTCGTCCCGTTCGAGGCTGGCGATCAGGTCATCAAGGCGCTGTACCTCACCCGCGAGGACCCGGACCCGCCACAGCAGGGCCTCAGCCGGGCCGATGTCCATCGGTTCCCCGGCGAGCGGGTTCTTCCGCCGCTGAACCGCCAGGAGGTGCTTGACCTCCGCGTTCCGCCCCGGGTGCATCCGGCACGTGGTGAGCCCTTCCACCAGGTCACCGTGGCAGCGGGAGCCGTCCTTGTTGTGGCAGGTGCCGTGCCACTTCTTGTGCTGCTCGCAGAACCAGGCTCCCTCCGGGCGTATGGGCTCACCTGGGCGCATGGGCTGCTGCTGGGGTACCCGGTTCAGGCCGAACTGCCTGCTGAACTGGGCGATCACCGTGGCGGCCTGACGCTGGATCTCCAGGGCGGGAGAGGGCACGGGGCGGCCGTCGCGCTCGATCAGGACATCGGTGGCGTTCCGTAGCTCGGTGGCGCGTCGGTGCGCGGCGACGGCCTCCACGTAGGCGAGGAGCGCGTCCGGGTTGACCCGGGCGTGGGTGCCCGCGCCCATGAGCTGTTCGACGGTGGCGACCCAGATCCGGCGGGTATCGGCGTTCAGGAACTCCGGGGGCTCCAGGCTAGCCACGGCCGAACCTCACCATGATGGACGCGACGAGGAGCCCGGCGGAGGCGGGGACGAGCCAGCGGAGCAGCCAGTCGGGGCTGAGCAGGGCGGCGACCGCCGCGGTGAGGGCGTACACCGAGAGGACGTAGGCGGCGAACTGACGTGTCATCGTGCTTGCTCCAGTAGCCAGGTGAATCCGTACAGTACCAGTGCGCCGACCGCGCAGCCGAGGATGAACGCGCCCATGCGGTCCAGTCTCACCGGGCCTCCTGGGTGATGCGCCACGTGCCCGGGGGACGGTGGGTCTCCACGAGCCGGGTGCCGAACAGCATGTCGGTTCGGGCGTCCGCGTCGGACAGGTCCGGGATCAGCAGGTGGTAGATCCCGGCGAGGACGGACGGGTGGCACTCCAGGCACCCGCCCCTCGCTTTGCGGGCTGCCTCGATCGCCGCCATGGCGTTGGCCTCGTCGTCGGACCAGCCGGGGCAGTCCAGGGCCTCACCCCACTCGTTCGGGAAGAACGCGTGCGGCCGGTGCGCCCCGGCGGACTTGTCGGTGCCGTACCAGCCTCCACGGCAGCCGGGGTGACGGATCTGCATCAGGTGTCCTCCCCGGCCTGCCGGAGGTCCCCGAGGATGTCATGCCACGGGTCAGCCCACGGGGTGACGGGCTGCCCATCGGGCCATGCCTGCACCGGGGTGCTGATCACGGACTCCGCGAGTTCCCGGGCATAGTCGTCCATCGCGTCGAGGTCAACCAGCACCAGGTTCGTGTTCCCGGCCAGGTTCGGTTCCTCGTAGATCACCGCGACGTTGCCGAGGAGGTCCGGGTCACTGAGCACCTGGAACCAGGCGAGCGGGAGCCGGCCTGGCGCGCAGAAGCCTACCCACCTAGCCATCGGCGTGCCCTTCCTGCGGCAAGTACCCGGTGAGCGGCGGCGGGATGGTGCCGAGCCTCCGGTGCACGGTGGCGGCGGCCATCGGCGGGTCGGTGCGGGCGATGAACTCATCCGTTACCCAGGCGAACGCGGTGAACTCCTGCCGGCGGGGCTCGTCCCACCAGCCCAGTTCCCACCTGTCCCTGTCGTGCCGCCACTCAGCCACGGAATGCCTCCTGCACCCGCTGCCACCGTTCCCGCCGGTCGGTTGGCAGTATGTCACCGATCTCCTGGTGGAGGAGGAGCGCGTCCAGGCTCCAGGTCGATGCGGCAGGGCCGGTGTGCATCCGCCAGATCACCAGGCGGAGCCCCGCGTACGTCGGGTGCGGGGCGTGGCTGATGAACACGGCGGACTCACCGCCCCGGGTCACCAGGTCCCCCGGCTGGAGGTCACGGACGGCCGCCATCAGAGGCTCCGGAGTCCCTGGATGGCGTCCCGGAGCACCTGCGCGTTCGGGATCGACCACGGGACGTTCCCGGTGATGATCCCGTCCTTGAGGGTGCCGAGGGAGGTCCACCCGGCGCCTGTGGCCTGCGCGCCGGCCGGGGCCACGTACACCTGGACCGGGCCGGTGATGACCACCCGGCTCGGGTTGCGGAGCATGAGGGGATGCTGCCTCGCCCAGTGGCGGGCGTACTGGCGCAGGGTGCGGACCCGGCCCCTGGGGAAGCACACGGGGCAGTACAGGTACGTTCCGCCGATGCGGGGCGGGCTGATCACGTGTACCTCCGTGGGAGCGGCGCAGCCTGTTGTGCCCGGTTCGACAATGGCCACGTCAGGGACGTCGAGTCCTGGGGGACAGCCGGGATGTCCGGGTCCGTTCTTGGGAGTCTAATTCCGCTCCTGACCGCGTGGCAGCGGTTATGGTGCCGTTGGTATGCGTGCTGCCTCCTGCCCTGCCAGGAGCAGAGCTGGCACCGTTTAACAGGGTGTCTCCGCCTCGCCGCCAGCGCCAGCGTGAGGATTACGGCCAGGGCAAGCGCGATGATGCCCGCCGGGAAGTGCAGGACGTTCACGTGAGCTGGCATGACCGTGATGGTAAGCCAGCCTGGTCCTCACCCGGGGGCGGCGTAAGCCGATCGTCATCACCGTAGATCAGCGCTAGGAGCCTTCCCGGCCACCCGGCGGAGCCTATAACGTCGAAGGCAAGCCCGGCCGGGGCCTGGCCGTGACGCTCCCGATCATCATCACGCCTGTCCCGGCCGGGCCGCTCCGTGGTCCAGTGGAGCTGACGGGGTAGCACCAGGTACCAGAAGATCACCCCGAGCGTGATCACCCCGGCCGCGAGGAGGGTAGCCAGCACCCACAGGGTCAGGACCAGGGTGATCATGGCGGGCGCCTCTCTCGGGTTACTAGATCAGGGACTTCCGCCCTGCCGGGCGCTCCGGGGCCGGGGGGATAAGGGCGAGGAACACCAGCGCCGGCAGCCATGATCCGGTCAGCAGGTACAGGGTGACAGCCGCCCAGGTGGCGAGGCCGAACGTGATCATGATCTCCGGCGCCGACTCGGTGACGCCGGCCGGGGGAGGAGACAGGGAACGGGTGGCATACACAGCGGGAAGCCTCTCTCTCAGGTAGTCAATAAGCTAACACATGTGAGAGGGGAAGGGCCGCCGCCGTGGCCGTGGGGTGGTGGGTACGGCGGCGGCCCCCATCACCCGGAGGGCCGTGCGACTCAGGTCGGGGGCACCCATTACGGTCCACGGCGGGTCCGGGCGGCTTTATTCAGTTATGACCGCCCCGCCCGGGGCTGCGGGCGGGGATAGCCGCCGGGCGGGACGGTGCCTTATGAGACCAGGATGGCGAGCCGGCCCCGGGGTGGCGGGGGAGGACCCCAGCCCGCATGGCCGTGCTCCTGGACGATGGAGGGGCAGTCGAGGCACGTCACGATCACCCGGGCCATCCACGCGGGAACCGCCGTGCCGACCTCCTGCCCGTCATTCAGGGCGCGCACGTCATACCGGCGGCCATCAGTGATCTCCTGGACCGGGCTCCAGTCCACGATGCGGCCCATTAGCCGGCCCCTCCCGCATTGGCGGCTTCCCCGTTCGACCCCTTCGGCCAGCCGCGCCCCGCCGTGGCGGGTTTCCTCCGCCACTGGCCTGCCTCCGGGCAGGTGGAGAAGTGACTAGCCGCCCTGCGGTGACCCGGCTCAGGTTCCTGGCCCTTCCGCAGGTACCTGAAGTGCATCACCCAGGCGTGTCCGCCGTCAACCACCGGGATCACCTTTTCCGTCCACACCTCGACATTCCCCTTCGGGTCATCGAGCGAGTCCGGGTTAACCGGCATCGTTTTCGGGAGGCCGCTGTCGTTCAGCTCGACCGGGAACTTCTGCGCCCACCAGACCGGGGCATGGCAGGAACGGCACTCCTCCGTTGCGCCGGCCATCAGGTCATCGCCCGGAGGTGGTCGGCCACGATGGACCGGACCCGTTCGTCAACGGGCACGCCGACAGCGGCGAGGATCGCCTCGATCACGTCGGCTAGCTGATGCGCCTGCTGCTCGGTGTCCTGCACTAGCTCAAGCTCGAACGCGTGGATGATCTCCCCGAGCGTCGGCCCGAGGATCAGCCGTGGCCCGCCGGGTAGCAGCGTGCGGCTGGTCTCAGCGAACGCGATCTCCTTGAACGGGAACGTGCCATCGTCCGGGTAGGTGGCGGTCACCCGACCTGACACCACGTTCCACCCGACCCGGATTCCCTCCCAGGCGGGCATCAGGTCACGTCCTTCAGGTTACGCGCCAGCCCGTCCCGGTAGTCCGCTTCCCGTTTGACCCAGAAGTCAGCGGACACGCCCGTTGCCCGTGCCAGGTGCGCGGCGACTTCAGCGTCATACGGCTGAGCGTCGAGTACCCGGCTGATCATCGCGCGGGCCTCGGCCGCGTCCAGGCCAGGCATCCGGTAGACCAGATCCTCAGTGCCGATGAACCGCTCCCGCATGTAATCGCGGAGCGTCCGGGCCGGTGCCACGCACCAGTCCGGGTTAAACGGCTGCTGGGCCATCAGCTTGCCTTCCTCTCCATCTGGCGGCGCACGTGGTCCGCGAGGCCGTCGCTGTCATACCGGGTGTACTGGGCGTCCGGCTGGTACGTGGTCTCGTCGTCCGCCACGTCATCGGGCTCCTCGGGAGCCGTGGCCTGGCGTCCCGGGCGCTGACGGATCACCAGCGCGCAGATAACGGCGCAGGTCACGCAGACCAGGATGCCCGTGCCCATGCTGGAGGCCCGCATCAGGTGGTCCCCGGTGAACAGGATCACCGACACGACCACGAGGCGGAACACCTCGGCGCGGAGCCCCGTGCGCCACAGCGCCGCCAGGAACACCAGGACCGTGACGGCCAGCAGCAGGAACAGGAACGTGATCATCTTTCCCTCTCTCTCAGGGGTTATCGTAACGGCGCGGCCCCCATCGGCTGCGTCCGTGGCTGGGCGTGGCCCGTGTCACGGATGACCTGGGCCAGGTTCCGGTCCACCGCCGCCCGCCACACCATCCGGATGCCGCGCGGGTCAAGGCCGATCTCCGGGTTCCAGCCCTGCGCCACGACCGCGTGGACGAGGCGGGGGAGGAGCGCGCTGGCGTGCACGTGGCGGGCGCGGACCTGGCAGCGGACCTCACCCGGGCGGAACCAGCACAGCTTGTCATCGGCCAGGGCGACCACGGCGGAACGGGCGGTCTGGGTCGGCATGTCGAGCGGCAGGATCACGAACTCGTGGGTGGCCTCCCGGAAGTGCCTCACCGCCGGGACGAGGAACGGGAAGTTAGCGAGGGACAGCAGCGCCATGACGTACTGGGCGCGGGTCGGGTGGAAGCCGGGAGCGGTGACGAGCCACTGCTGCATGATCGGCGCGCACTGGTAAAGGGGCGGCACCGTCATCGGCACCGCCGTGCCCCATGCCCCGGAAACAGGGCCGTGAACAGTCATGACGGTCGTTCCCTTCCTCTCACATGTGAGGATATACCTCACTACGGAAGTCACGTACGAACCGGGCCATGCCGTCCTCCAGGGACGTGGAGGCGGACCAGCCGAGAACCCGCTCCGTGAGGGACGGGTCACCCCGGAACTCCGTCACGTCATACGGGCGGGGGCCGGTGACCTTCACCGATCCGGCCCCCGCCGCCGTCACCGCGATGCGGGCCAGCTCGGGGAGCATCACCCCCCGTCCCGACACCAGGTGCAGCGCCGGCGGCAGCGGGCCCGCCGTCACCGCCTCCACCGCCAGCAGTAGCGCGCCCGCCACGTCAGTGATGTGGGTGAAGTCAAGGGTCGTCTCCGCGCCCTCCACCGTGAGGACACCGCCTGTCGCGGCGGTGCGGGCGAACGCCGGAGCCACCCGGGTCGGATGGTCCGCCACTGACCCGTACACGCTGGAGAACCGGATCACCGACGCCCGCAGCCCCTTAGCCGCCGCCGCCTCCACCGCCAGCTCCATGTGGACCTTAGAACGGGCGTAGGCGTTCAGCGGGCGCCGCAGCGCAGTCTCAGGCACCGGGAACTCAGTCGCCTGCCCGTATACCTCCCGGCTACTCGCCGCGATCACCCACCGGGCACCCGCCGCCCGGGCCGCCTCCAGCACATTCCACGTGCCCGTGACGTTCACCAGCCGGCAGTGTTCCGGGTCCTGCTCCCCGAGGATCACCCGGGATACGGCGGCGAGGTGCAGCACCCCGTCCACGGACTCCACGGCCCGGGACACGGCGGCGGGGCATGTCACGTCCCCCGGTTCCGGGGCGCGGATGTCCAGCCCGGTGACCTCATGGCCGGCGTCCTGGAGTGCCCGGGTGACCGCGCTGCCGATCAGCCCCTCTGACCCGGTGACGAGGATTCTCATCGGTTACCCGCCGGGCGCTTGTTCCCTTTCCACGGGGCGGCCGGGCGGGCGGCGTGCTCATCACTGAGGACGTTCACGATCTCGGTGAGCCCCTTCGGGTTCAGCGGCCTGCGGAAATTCGGGTTCGGGACGATTCCCAGGTTCTGGTAGGGGTTGACCTCGGGCGGGGTCCAGGCGGGGTCACGGATCAGGCGCATGTTCTCGAACCGGGAGAAGTCCGCCTGATGGTGCCAGCGGCCGTAGCGGCGGGTTAGCTTCACGATGTCCGGGTACTGGCGGACGATCGACTGGGACTTCAGCAGCGTCCCGTCCTGGTACAGGTCAGTGGTGCAGCCGCCCGGCATCCGCTGCGTCCCCTTTTTCGACTGCCAGAACGCGGTGAACTTCACCGTGCACCAGCCCGCCTTGAGCAGCTCGATCGCCACCGCCAGGTCATCGTTATACCGGGAGCGGTACCGGACCCCCGTCGCATTATTGGTGAGCTGGCAGGAGAAGATCCGCCGGTTCACCTGGAACGGGCTCTTGCGGCCCTCCCGGGACGGGAGGAACATCGTGTACTCCGGTCCCGCCATCCCGATGTTCAGGTACCGGGAGCAGAAGTCCTCCATCGCCGCGAAGATCATCCCGTCCCCGGAGCGGCGGCGGACGTTCTGGTGCAGCCGGCCGAAGCAGTCAATATTGTCGTCCATCGTCCAGTGCCACGGGTAACCCTCACTCAGTGAGTGGTCACGGGCGAAGTTCCGGGCCGCCCCGGGGCCGACCGAGACACTGGTCCCGAGGTCGTCGCCCGTGTCGTACTCCTCCTGGTAGGAACGCGGCAGGACCAGTAGCTTCCGTTCCGGGTAGGACGCGGCGTACGCGTGGTACTGCTGTTCCTCCACGATGATCCGGTACGGGACCCGGATCTGGTCGAGGGCCCGGGGAGTCAGCGCGATGTCCGCCCGGCCCTTCGACGGGATGTACACTGGGTACCGGGGGTTACTCACCGGGATCATCCTCCTTCGCTACTTCCATCACCGAGTGGTCCAGCCCCCTGAACCCGTCGTGCTTAGGCCACCACAGGAACTTCTGCGCGGGGCGTTCCTTCCCGATCAGCGCGAAGAACGTGGCCGCGTCATCATCGGTGGGGAAGTGGATCACAACTGAGTAGGCGGGGGTGCCGTCCGGCTGGTTGAAGTCCGGCATCCCCTCCCACTCGTCCTCCGGGTTCGCCGGCGGCGCGGTGATCGACGCCTGGTGCCGGATCAGCGCCTGCAATGCGGCGTCCCCGTACCCGGTGCCGGCCAGCCCCCGGGGTGATTCCTGCCGGGCGGTCAGCAGCTCGATCAGCCGGGCCTCATCGAACACGGCCAGCTTGGATGACAGGTTGTCGGCGGCCAGGATCTCCTCCGCCTCGTCGTCGTCCACGTCGAGCCAGAAGCCGGGCATCGTCACCGCGCCCTTCTGCTTCGCCTTCCGGTACCGGTGGTTGCCCACCAGGATCAGCCCGGATGACTTCTGGATGATGATCCCCCCGTAGAAGCCGTGAGCGTCGAGGAGGCGGGCGAGCAGCTCCTCATCGGCCTTGTTGTAGTTCTTCGGGTGCTCACGGAGGCTGTCCAGGGGGATGGCCGGGTCAAATTCCTGCGCTGCCTCGTAGAACGGCACGGGATCGGTCATGGGGCTCGCCTCCTCCGGTCTCATGATCAGCCCTCGCGTGCCGCTCCGTCCCCGGGATGCGGAAACCGCCGCTGGCAGCATGAGGAGAGGGACCAGGAAGAATCACTAACCTGGTCCCTCTCACCGTCCCTGCTGCGGGCTACGGGCCGCTCACAGGGCTAGAACAGCGTTCCCTCCCGGTACGGCGGCGGCTCGAATGGCTCAGGCAGCGCCGGGCCGTGACCTGTGCACTGCGACGGGGAGCACGCCTCCTCGGGGTGCGCGTCCAGCCACCGGCCGAGGACCGCGTAATCGTCGGCGCTGGCCGCCTGCGCGTCCGCCCTGGGCATCGTCATCAGCCGCTTGTTGACGCGCCGCATCACGTGCACGATCGGGTGCCGGTAGTCAGCCATCGCCGCCCGCCCGTCCGGAAGCGCGACGATCACGTGATGGCTCACCGTTCCGCCCCCAGCTCCCGGGCGCTCGCCTCCTGCTCGGCCCGCCGGGCGCGGACCTGCTCACCGCGCTCCCAGTGGTCCTCCTCCTCCGTGTCGTGCGCCGCGTGGTTATCCAGGATCACGTCGGCCATCGCCTCGTCACCGAGCGCCCGGAACAGGTCCGCCGCCGCGTTCGCCTCCACGCACTGAAGCCAGCAGCCGTAGTCATCGGGCAGGCATGAGATCAGGTCCTGCCACACCGTCATGAAGTTAACCGTCTCGGCGGCGAGGTCAAGGAGCCGGGCCGCGTCACATGGCCACGTCTGGGAGTCGAACACGCAGGAGACCGCGCCGCCCGCGTTCATCGGCTTATGGCAGGCCCGCATCGCCTGGCACTCCTCGTGAGTGAGCGCCATGACCTCAGCCTCCCGTCGCGGTGCTGAGCGCGGGCAGCACCCAGATGATGATCACGGCCCCGCCGACCAGCGCCAGGAGCACGATGACGTAGACCAGTTGCCGCCTCGTTGGCTCCTCCACGCCTCAGCCCTCCCTGTAGTGGACGGCGTGGGCCTCGGGGGAGTCGCCCTCCGCGTGGCAGTCGATGATCTCCTGGGCGCGCTCCGGCATCCCCGTGATCCGCCACAGGTCAGCCAGCGCCTCCGCCTCATCGCACTCCAGCGCGAGGAGCATCGGGCTCACCCGGTCAGCCCACGTGACCGTGAACGCCGCCACCGTCTCCGCGAACGCGAGGAGCGCCACCACGTCACACGGCCACGGTAGGCCGCACACCGAGCACACTCCCGGAGGAGGGCATGACTGGCAGGTATGCGGCCGGTGGAGGTCCCTAGTCCTGTCCCGGATCTCTAGCCGTGCCACCGTCCCGATCGGCTTCACCGTCCCTGCCCTCCTGCCTGCTCAGACCCCGCTGGGGTCAGCTTGTACCCGTACCTCTCCCCGTCGTTTCCGCCGTGCCCCACCAGGTCACGCGCCACCA
>Ga0335080_10003998_pt1 | contig 14980 bp, 17 predicted proteins | sample Lox_Sample_34_FD_206720 | JGI IMG/M metagenome (GOLD analysis project Ga0335080, IMG submission 206720) | Soil microbial communities from Loxahatchee National Wildlife Refuge, Florida, United States - Lox_Sample_3.4 | ecosystem: Environmental > Terrestrial > Soil > Wetlands | place: USA... | reverse complement strand
CATGTTTGAACAACAGGCAGCCATCGTCATTACAAGCATCCGTCGAAGCCGAACGTGGTCACCATCCCTGGGCGTCCCGGCGATGAATTGCCCACAGGCACGCTGAAGTCGGTCCTTAAGGCGGCCAATCTGGAGGCAAGCAATGACCAGAAAGTGCGCAGTGATTTTCGAGCGTGCGCAATCCAACTGGGCGGCGCACGTACCCGATTTGCCAGTCTGCGTCACGACGGGCAGCACGTTGGAAGAGACCAAGCGAAACGTCCGCGAAGCCATTACCGGCCACTTGCAGACGCTACGCGAGTTCGGCGGGCCGATTCCGGAACCCGCCAGCATCGCCCGCGAAATCGAAGTTAGCCCCGCCGCATGGGACGCTTTCGCGGGAACCCCTCCCACTGGTGCGCGTTCATGTCCACGCGCCGGCCGCGGAACTTCACGCCTTCCATCTCCAGCAGGAAGCGCTGCTCCTGCTCCTCGGCGCGGCTCACCTTGATCTCTCCGCCCGCACCCAGCACCCTCTGCCACGGTAACGACCCGTGCGCTCTTCCGAGCACCTGCGCCACCTGCCGGTGGTATCCGGAGAACCCCGCCTCGGCCGCTACCTGGCCGTAGGTCGCTACCTTGCCGCGCGGAATCGCCAGAATGGTCCGGCGAATCGCTTCCTCGTAATCCAGCTTTTTCAGCGGCACCGTCGTATTGTATGGGATAGGAACCCGCCATGACTATCCGAGCGCCCCGCGGCCGCGACCTGTCCTGCAAAGGCTGGCATCAGGAAGGCGCTCTGCGCATGCTCATGAACAATCTCGACCCCGATGTCGCAGAGCGCCCCGAGGATCTCATCGTCTACGGCGGCACCGGCCGCGCCGCCCGCGACTGGCCGTCGTTCCACGCCATCGTCCGCTCGCTGCGCTCGCTCGAAAACGACGAGACGCTGCTGGTGCAATCGGGCCGTCCCGTCGGCATCTTCCGCACCCACGAAAAAGCGCCGCGTGTCCTGATTGCCAATGCAAATCTGGTCGGCCACTGGTCGAACTACGACGAGTTCCGGCGCCTCGACAAGCTCGGCCTCACTATGTACGGTCAGATGACCGCGGGCTCGTGGATCTACATCGGCTCGCAGGGTATCCTGCAGGGCACTTTCGAGACGTTCGCCGCAGCGGCGGCGCGACACTTCGGCGGATCGCTCAAAGGGAAGCTGGTAGTTTCCGGCGGCATGGGCGGAATGGGTGGCGCACAGCCGCTCGCGGCCACCATGAACGGCGCGTGTTTCCTCGGCATCGACGTCGATCCTGCGCGCATCGAGAAACGCATCGCCTCCGGTTATTGCGACCGCGCCACCGACGATCTGGACGACGCGCTCGATCAGCTCGACGCCGCCCGCCGCCGCGGCAAGGCACTATCGGTCGGACTCGCCGCCAACTGCGCCGACATCGTTCCCGAACTGGCCGCGCGCGGCATCGTCCCCGACATCCTCACCGATCAGACCAGCGCCCACGACGCGCTCAACGGCTATGTCCCCAACGGCACGACCCTCGAGACCGCGCTGGCATTACGCGCAAGCGACCCCGCCGAATACGTCCGCCGCTCCATGAACGCGATGGCCGAGCACGTCACCGCCATGCTCGCCCTGAAACGCGCGGGCGCGATCACGTTCGATTACGGCAACAACATCCGCACACAGGCGAAGCAGGCCGGCGTCGCCGATGCCTTCGAAATCCCCGGCTTTGTGCCCGAGTACATCCGCCCCCTGTTCTGCGAAGGACGCGGACCGTTCCGCTGGGCCGCGCTCTCCGGCGACCCCGCGGACATCGCCGTTACCGACCAGCTCGTGCTCGATCTCTTCCCGCACAACGAAGCGCTGGCCCGCTGGATTCGCCTCGCTCGCGAGCGCGTACATTTCCAGGGGCTGCCCGCGCGCATCTGCTGGCTCGGCTATGGCGAGCGCGCCGAGTTCGGCACGGCCATCAACGATCTGGTGAAGTCCGGGAAGGTCGCCGCGCCCATCGTCATCGGGCGCGACCACCTCGACACTGGTTCCGTGGCTTCGCCTTTCCGCGAAACCGAGGCGATGCGCGACGGCTCGGACGCCATCGCCGACTGGCCACTGCTCAATGCGCTGGTGAACACCGCCGCGGGCGCGTCATGGGTTTCCATCCACAACGGTGGCGGCGTAGGCATCGGCTATTCACAGCACGCGGGCATGGTCATCGTGGCCGATGGCGCCGATTCCACCCGCCGGCGCCTCGAGCGCGTCCTGACCACCGACCCCGGCATGGGCATCGTTCGCCACGCCGACGCCGGCTACGAACGCGCCCGCGAAGTGGCCGTTGAGAAGGGCGTGCGCATTCCGATGAGCGAAAGGGACAGTCCAGGTGGGGCGGACGCCCTCGTCCGCGCGGTACGCCTCGTCCCGCCAGTGCCGGAGGCTGAACACTAACCATGCACCACGATCCCAACTGGCCGCGCGCGAACGCCTGGCTGGCCGCCTCTGAAGCGCCGCACGACGCACTGGGCACTCTCGCGGTGCTCGGTGTTCCAGCCGCGAAAGGCTCCATCAGTCCAGGCCGTTGCGATCTGGCCCCCGCCGCCGTTCGCGAAGCACTGGCGTACTTCAGCCCTTACGATGTGCAGCACGATTGCGATCTTACGCGGCTCGCCGCGCGCGACCTCGGCGATCTCGACATCGCCGTCCTCACGCCCGATCAATCGTTCCCCGTGGTGCGCAGCGCGGTGGCAGCGAACTGGGGCCGAGCAGACGCGCTCACCCTTCTCGGCGGCGACAACAGCATCACTCATCCTGGCGTTCTGGGCCTGGGCGCCGAACTCACGCGCTGCGGCCTGATTACCTTCGACGCGCACTTCGACCTGCGCGATACCAAAGGCGGCCTCAGCAACGGCAACCCCGTGCGCGCACTGCTCGATGCCGGCATGCCAGGCGCGAACATCGTGCAGATCGGTATTCAGGCCTTCGCGAATTCGTGCGCGTATGCCGGCGTGGCTCGACAAGCTGGAATCACGATCGTCACGGCCGACGAGGTCCACGAGCGCGGCATCGAAACAGTGGTCCGTCGCGCGCTCGATGAACTCGGCAGCCGCGCCGATCTCCTCTACGTCGACTTCGACATCGACGTGCTCGACCGCGCCTTTGTCCCCGGCTGTCCCGGCGCGCGTCCCGGCGGCCTCGCGCCATTTCAGTTACGCCTCGCCGCCCGCGAGTGCGGACTTGACCAGCGCGTGCGCGTCATCGACCTCGTCGAATTCGATCCGCAGAACGACGTGAATCGCGTCACCGCCATGACCGCCGCGGCCGTTCTTCTCGCGTTCGCCTCCGGGCTCGCCGACCGCCTGAAAGCCAGCAATGTCTGATCTGCCTGACCTCGCCGTCGTCAATTGCTCGCAACTGGTGACGGTCGCGGGCCCTGGCCTCGGTATCGTTCGCGACGGCGCAATGCTCATTCGCGGCGACCGCATCGAACGCGCCGGCCCGCGCGCCGAAATCGAGCCGCTGATCGGCCCATCGCACGAAGTGATCGATGCCTCCGGCCGCGTCGTCCTGCCCGGCTTCGTCGATGCCCACACCCACCTGATCTTCGCCGATCACCGCGCTGCCGAGTTCGAACAGCGCTGCGCCGGAGCCACCTATCGCGAAATCGCCGCGTCTGGAGGGGGCATTCGCGCCACTGTCCGCGCCACGCGCGCCGCGAGCGAAGACCACCTTGTCGCCGCCGGTCAGCGCCACGCCTTATGGATGCTGCGCTCGGGCACCACTACCGCCGAGGTGAAGTCCGGCTACGGCCTTTCGCTCGACGACGAGCTGAAAATGCTGCGTGCCATCCGCCGCCTCAACAACGCCGGCCCGTTGCGCATCGTCCCCACTTTCCTCGGCGCGCATGAAATCCCCGGTGAGTTCCGCGATCGCCGCTCAGACTACATCGATCTGCTCGTCAACGAGATGATCCCGCGCGTCGCCGCCGAATCGCTCGCCGAATTCTGCGACGCGTTTTGCGAGGATGGCGTCTTTACCCTCGAAGAGACACGCCGCATTCTCTCCGCCGCGCGCGCCCATGGCCTGAAAGCCCGCCTCCACGCCGATCAGCTCTCCGACTGTGGCGCTGCTCACCTCGCCGCGGATCTTAAAGCCGCCACCGCCGACCATCTGGAACACACCGGCGCCGCTGGCATCGCCGCGCTCGCCGCCGCGGGCGTGCAACCCGTGCTACTGCCCGGCTCGGTCTTCGCGCTCGGCCTTGCCCGTTACCCCGACGCCCGCGCCATGCTCGACGCGGGCCTGGACGTCGTGCTGGCCACCGACTTCAACCCCGGCTCGTCGCCCATCGCGTCCATGCCGCTCATCCTCGCGCTGGCCTGCACGCAGATGAAGATGACCCCCGCCGAGGCCATTACCGCCGCCACAATCAGCGCGGCGCGCAGCCTTGGCCGCGAACGCGACATCGGCTCGCTCGAACCCGGCAAACTCGCCGACTTCGTTATCTACGATTGCGCCGATTATCGCGAAAACGTCTACTGGATGGGCGCGCCGCTCGTGTCCGACGTCTTCATCGGCGGCAGGAATCTCCGGATCCCGAAATCGTAGAGAGCTGCCCCGAGCGCGCCACCCAGCAGCGGCCCCACAATCGGCACCCAGAATACCCCGCTGCCGTCCGTGAGCCCGTTGTTGCGGAATCCCGCTACCGCCGTAAACAGCCGAGGCCCGAAATCGCGCGCCGGATTGATCGCGTAGCCGTGCATGCCGCCATACGCCATCCCGATTGCTACCACCACCAGACCGATCGCGATTGGCTGCAGAATCGCGGGCGGCTGATTCCGCTCGTCGGTGATCGCGAAGATCATCAGCATCAGCAACCCTGTGCCGATGAGCTGATCGAGAAAACCGGCCGAGAGCTGCTGCGGAAATGCGGGAAACGTGGTGAACACATTCGCGGTTTTCTCCAGGAACGGGTCGAACCGCAGAAACGCCAGCCGGTAATTCCAATACACGATCGCAGCAGCCAGAAATGCGCCGGCCACCTGCACAATCATGTAGGGCGCCACTTTCACCCACGGGAACTTCCGGAACAACGCCATCGCCAGCGTCACCGCGGGATTCAAATGCGCTCCGCTGATTGCACCAGCCACATAGATGCCCATGGTGACTGCGATGCCCCACCCGATGGTCACGTTCGTGTAGCCGCCCTTGATGACTTCACCAGCCACGCCCGTCCCGAACAGCGTGACCATCGCAACCACCCCGGTTCCGAACATCATCAGGACCCACGTGCCGAGAAACTCGGCCACCAGTTCACCCGCGAGCTTTCTGTCCATGCGAAGGGACTATATCATGTCTCTTTGTGATTGCGCTTTCCCTCATCCCATGCCTGTTCGCCGCGGCAGCCCCTGGCCAGCCCGCGAACTTCCTCTTCGCAGGCTCTGACGATCTCCCCGCCATCCGCGGCCTCATCTCCCGGCCCGACATCGATGGCGTGCAGATCGTCTACACGTGGAAGAGTCTCGAACCCGCGTTCGGCCGCTACGACTTCTCCCAGATCGAAACCGATCTCGCCGTCCTCGGCCCGCTCCACAAGAAGCTGTTCGTACAGGTGCAGGATCGCTTCTTCCGCCCACAGGATCGCAACGTCCCGCGCTATCTCCTCGAAGACCCCGTCTACACCGGCGGCCTCGTCCCGCAATCCGACAATCCCGGCGAAGGTCAGCCTGCGGGGAGCGGATGGGCGGCCGAGCAATGGAACCCGCGCGTCCGCCATCGCTTCCAGCTGCTGCTGGCCGCGCTCGCTGAGAAGTTCGACGGCCGCATCTACGGCGTGAATCTGCCCGAAACGGCAGTCGACCTCGATCGCAAACACGACCGTACACACTTCGCCTGTGACGCCTATTTCGCCGCTGAGCTGGAGAACGCGAAGTTCGCCCGCGCGGTCTTCCGCAAATCGCACGTCGTGCAATACATCAACTTCTGGCCCTGCGAATGGGAGAACAGCCGCCGCTACATGAGCCGCGCGTTCGCATTCGCGGCCGCCAACGGAATCGGACTCGGCGGCCCCGACATCGTGCCCAACCAGCGCGGGCAGATGAAGAACTCCTACCCGTTCTTCCACGAATACAAAGGCCGCCTCGCGCTCGTCGCAATGGCCGTGCAGGAGCCAACCCTCACCTACACCAACCCCGCCACGGGAAAAAAGTTCACAAAGGACGAGTTCATCGACTTCGCCCGCGATTATCTCGGCGCGGACGTCGTCTTCTGGAGCATTGCATCGCCCTGGCTCCACGCAACCGAGCCTCGAAGGTAGCCGGCGTTCGCCTCATAGCAGCCGGAAGTGCACCTCGACAATCGCCGATGTCACCACCGCGCGCCCATTGCGCGTGCCCGGCAGGAAACGCCACCGTCGCACCGCCTCCACCGCCTTCTCATCCAGCCCCAGTCCGAGCCCGCGATCCACGCTCACGCCGCGAATGCGGCCCGCGCTGTCGATCTCCACGCGTAGCATCACTACACCCTGCACCTTCGCCGCGCGTGCCGGGTCCGAGTAATCGGGGTCGATCTTCCACACCAGAACGGGTGGCGTCAGGCCGCCGCGCGTGGGGCCAATACCGATTCCCGGCTCGCCATCACCGCCTCCAGGCCCGTTCCTGCTCCCATAGCCGGGTCCCTCTCCGTCGCCGATCCCGCCATCGCGGCCCGGGCCGCTCGATGGAGGCCCCGGCACTCCGTGTGGATCGCCAAACGGCAGCATCTTCGTATCGACGTGCACGTCGGCGACGAGCGACGGCGCCGGCTCCACCAGCAGCGGCTGCGTCACGCTCTGCCGCACCGGAATAGGCGCGCTGAACGTGCGATGCGGCGGCAACCGGCCGAACGATGGTGGCGTTTTTGAGCGATTCCCTCCACCCCCGCCACTATCCGAGCCGCGCCACGGGTCGAGCAGCCGCACCCGCGGAGCCTCACGAATCACCGGCGTCCGCACCGGGGCTATGATGCCGCCCAGGGAACACAGGATCGCGATCACCGAGAGGTGTATCGCAAGAGACAGCAGTGTCGCGCTGCCGCGCCGGCTGAAGGACATGTCCGCACCCCCCGCCGTCTGCGGAAGGCACACCGCACGCCATCAGCCTGGTTCACGCAACCCGCTGAAGCAGCAACCGCGCACACACGCTGTGACAGCCCGGCACACTGCCGCGAACTCCACAGGTGTGAGAGCGCTGCTACCGGGCGAACTCCGTTACCAGCTTCTCCCAGGTCACCGGCAGTTCTTCAGGCATGATGCGCGTCTCGCCGACGGTGGAGACGAAGTTTGCGTCGCCCCGCCAGCGTGGCAGCACGTGCATGTGAATGTGCCCCGCAATGCCCGCTCCCGCCGCTTCGCCCAGATTCATGCCCAGGTTGTAGCCGTGCGGCTTGTAGATCGTGCCCAGGGCGCTTTCAGCTTTGCGCGACAGCTCCATCATCTCCGCCAGCGTCTCCACGGGCGTTGCGGCCAGCGAAGCAACATGCTCGTACGGCACCACCATCATGTGGCCGGTAGTGTACGGATACAGGTTGAGGATGACGAAGTTCCGTTCGCCGCGGTGGACGATATAGTTCTCCGCATCGCGCTGCTCGGCGGCTTTCGCGCAGAAGATGCAGCCCGTGTTCGGATCGCCTGGCTGCTGCAGATACCGGTAGCGCCACGGGCTCCACAGATGATCCATCGCCGGGCTTGCCCTAAGCGGCCGGCGGTGCGCTCTCCGGCGCAGGTGCGGCCGGTGCCGCGGCTTCCTCGGCCCGCGAAGAAGAGGTGTTGACCAGGTCCTTCAGTTCCTTGCTTGGCTTGAAATACGGAATGCGCTTGGAGGGAACCTCCACCCGTGTTCCCGTCTTCGGATTCCGGCCCACGCGCGGCTGCCGCTGGCGTGTACGGAAACTGCCAAACCCGCGAATCTCGATCTTGTCGCCGCCACGCAGCGAGCGAACAATGCTGTCGAAAATCGCTTCCACGATGACCTCGGAATCCTTGCGCGTCATTTCCACAACGCGCGAGACTTCCTCGATCAACTCCGCTTTAGTCATATCGTCTCTTCTCCTGCGGCGGGGCTTACCTGGACCGCGCCGTTCCTCTGATGATTTCAACGCCCGCGGGCGCCGTCACTCCTCGTCTTTCCCGCGGATATGCATAACTTCCTCGATCGTCATCGTCGCCGCCGCGGCCTGCCGGCGATAGTCGTTCAGCCGGTCCTTCTCTTCATCGTCGGCCACCGCGCGCAGACTCAGACCGATCTTCTTCTCCGCCTCGATCATGCGGATGATCTTGAAATCGAACTCCTCGTCGATCGGCAGCGGCGATTCTCCGCCGCCCGCCGTCCCTTCCGGAATCTCCGAACGATGGCATAGCGCTTCCACACCCGGCGCCAGTTCCACGAACACGCCGAACGCCGCCGCGCGGCATACCCGCCCGCGCACCGCGTCACCCACCATGTGCGAGCGGAAGAACGACTCCCACGCATCCGGCTGCAACTGCTTCACGCCCAGCGACAGCCGCCGGTTCGCCGCATCGATGTTCAGAATCACGGCCTGCACAAGCTGCCCCTTCTTCAATACCTCCGAAGGATGCTTCACCCGCTTGGTCCACGAGAGATCCGAAATGTGCACCAGCCCGTCGATGCCTTCCTCGATCTCGATGAACGCGCCGAAATCGGTCAGCTTGCGCACGCGTCCTTCCACCACCGAGCCGACCGAGTAGCGGTCCGCCACCGTGGTCCACGGGTCGGCTTCGAGCTGCTTGATGCCGAGCGAAACGCGCCGCTCCTTCGGCTTCACCTCGAGCACCACCGCTTCCACCTGATCGCCGACGTGCACCACTTTACTTGGATGCTTCATCCGCCGGCTCCATGTCATCTCCGAGATGTGAATCAGCCCTTCGACGCCCGGCTCCAGTTCGACGAAAGCGCCGTAGTCGGTAACGCTTACCACCCGGCCGATCACCTTCGCGTGCACCGGATAGCGATCATTCACGCTCTCCCACGGATCGGGAATGAGTTGCTTCAGGCCGAGTGAGATACGTTCCTTGTCCTTGTCGAACTTCAGCACCTTGACGGTGATTTCATCGCCCACGTTCACCACTTCGTTGGGATGCGTCACGCGTCCGTGCGACATGTCGCTGACATGCAACAATCCGTCGATGCCGCCCAGGTCGATGAAGGCTCCGTACTCGGTGAGGTTCTTCACGGTGCCCGTCACCACCGAGCCCTCGGCCAGATCGGCCAGGGCCGCGCTCTTCCGCGCATTCAGATCGTCTTCGATGGCGATCTTCCGCGACACCACCACGTTGCCGCGCCGTCGGTTCAGCTTCACAATCTTGACCGGAATGTCCTTGCCCACCCACGTGTCCAGATTGTGAATCGGCCGCAAATCGATCTGCGATCCCGGCATGAACGCCACTACCCCGACGTCCACGGAAAGCCCGCCTTTGACGCGCGCCAGCACACGCCCCGAAAGAATCAGCCCGTCACGATGCGCTTTTTCCAGATTGTCCCAGGCACGCAGCCGGCTGGCCCGCGTATGCGAAAGCAGAATATAGCCTTCCGGCTGCACACCCTGGCGATCGACCATCACGTCGATCACGTCGCCTGCCTGCACATGCACACTGCCGTCGGGTAGCGCGAACTGCTCCTTCGGTACCAGACCCTCTGACTTGTAGCCGAAGTCCACGATAACGTCTTTGTCCGTGACGGACAGGACCGTTCCCTGCAGGACCTCGCCTTCGGCGGGCGGTGCGAAGTGGCTGTAATCGTCTATGAGCTGGCCGTAATCCTCGTCCCCGTTCGACATCGGCATTTCCGGCGTGTGCTCATCAGGTCCGATGGCCATGTGGTTAGCTCCCGAGACAAAGCTCAAAACAAAAGCGCCCCTGACTGTTCAACGACCGCGGAGGCGGCGGGTTTCCGGACGTCCTTCCATTGTACGGGGCTGGCCTCCAACGGGGAGACATCCGGGACCTCACCAGCAACGACAACCCGTTGATAGCTCAGTACTTCAGCACTATACCGGAGCGTGCGGTGCTTGTCAACCGAGCCTCCCGCGGCTGCGGCAACCGTCCGGATTCGGAGAGATCTTCCCACAGCCGGTCGCCTCCATCCCCTTGCTGCCACTGGGGTTGCAGCCAGGCAGGGGCATTCGTTTGGCTGTCGGCGTGCTTAGAGCCCCGGCATGAAGAAACTACTGTTGTCCCTGTGCCTGTTGCTGCTGCCGCTGAGCGTCGCCGCCGCAGACATCTCCGGCAAATGGTCCGGCGCCGTTGAGTTCAAGGCCCCCGACGGAACCGTCCAGACCATGCCCGTGACAGCCGAGTTCAAGCAGGATGGCAAGACCGTTACGGGTACAGCCGGCCAGGAAGGTCAGGAGCAATTCTCGGTGGACAAGGGGACCATCGACGGAGACAGGCTCACCTTTGAGGTGGAGGCGCCGGACGGGCTCTACTCAGCGACCCTGACCATTGCCGCCGACGACCAGATCAAGGGAGACATCGTCCACACCGATCAGAACGGCGACAAAATCACCGCCACCATGACGCTGGCGAAGGCGAAGTCATAGACAATGGCCACCGATGAACACAGATACGATCCGTGTTCATCTGTGCTCATCTGTGGCAGCGTTGGGCTTGCAGGTCGGCGATGGCTTCATCAACGAGCGCATCGAGAGGGCCCGCGGCGACATCGGCCTCCCTCCGCGATCGCTTGACAGCACGCTACTGTGACCGATGTAATCGTGCCTTCTGCGAGGGTGAGCACGGAACATTCACCGCCCCGTCTCACGGCCACCCCAACCGAGGGCGCTGTACCTCATGCGGAGACGTAGTTCTTAATCACGTACCAGCGGGGTGATCGGTTTGGCCTGGTTCCCCCCTACTTGATCTCGAGGATCTCCTTCTCCCGCCCCTTCGCCGCCTGATCCAGCTTCGAAATCGCCCCGTCGGTCATCTTCTGCACTTCGTCGATGCCCCGCCGTTCGTCATCTTCGCTGATCGCTTTGTCCTTCATGAGCTTCTTGATCGCGTCGTTGGCGTCGCGGCGAATATTGCGCAGGGCCACGCGGTGATCTTCGGCGATGCCATGCAGTTTCTTCACCAGGTCCTTGCGACGCTCTTCGGTCAGCGCCGGAATCGGCACGCGGATCAGCTTGCCGTCGTTGGAGGGATTCAGACCCAGATCGGCGGCGCGAATCGCCTTCTCAATCGCCCCGATCTGCGATGTGTCCCAGGGCTGGACGGTAATGAGAGCAGGCTCGGGAACGTGGAGCGTGGCTACCTGGTTAATCGGCGTAGGCGTCCCGTAGTAGTCCACGCGGACGCTGTCGAACAGGCTCACCGACGCGCGGCCGGTGCGGATGGCGGCCATGGCGTGCTGCAAATCGGCCTGGACCTTCTCCATGCGGGCCCTCGACTGCGCTTCCACTTCTTTCACGTTCTTGAACTGGTGCGCCGCGGGGGCGGCATGCGGTTCGTTCTTCATATGATCTCCTCCGGGCGAATGCAGCAGCTTAGTGGATTAACGTTCCCACGGACTCGCCCATCGACATTCGCATTATATTGCCGAATGTATTCAGATTGAAAACAACCACGGGAAGCTGGTTGTCGCGGCACATGGCCACGGCCGAGGCGTCCATCACGCCCAGGGCCCTGGCCAGCACATCCTGATAGGTGATTTCAGAATAGAGCACCGCGTCGGGGAATCGCAGGGGGTCCTTGTCGTAGACGCCGTCCACGCGCGTGGCCTTCGCCACAACCTCGGCATGGATCTCCAGCGCGCGCAGCGTTGCCGCGGTGTCGGTGGAGAAGTACGGGTTGGAGGTGCCGCCGGCGAAGATCACGATGCGGCCCTTCTCCAGGTGCCGAATCGCGCGGCGGCGGATGTACGGCTCGGCCACCTGCTGCATCTGGATGGCGGTCATCACACGCGTGGGCCGGCCGGCCTTCTCCAGCGCGTCCTGCAGCGCCAGCGCGTTAATGATGGTGGCCAGCATGCCCATGTGATCCGCGGTAACACGGTCCATGTTCCTTGCAGCGGCGGCTACACCGCGAAAGAAGTTGCCGCCGCCTACCACCAGTCCGATCTCGATACCGCCGGCGGCCACCGAGGCCACCTCCTCGGCCAGCGCACGCACGCGTTCCGAATCGATCCCGAAAGAACCGTGGCCGGCGAGCACCTCGCCGCTCAGTTTGAGCAGGATTCTCCGGTAGCGCGGCATGGAGAGAGCAGGTTATGCGGATGTTTCGGCCGTCTCCTCGATCACCGCCATGTCGCCCACCTTGAAGCGGACAAAGCGCGAGACGGAAATGTTTTCGCCCAGTTTAGCGATCTTCGCCTTGATCAGGTCGTGCACGACGGTGGTGTTTTCCTTGATGAACGGCTGCTCGTAGAGACATACCTCCTCGTAGAACTTCTGCAGGCGTCCTTCAACGATCTTGTCCACCATCTTCTCCGGCTTGCCCTCGTTGAGAGCGCGAGCGCGCTGGATTTCCTTCTCTTTGTTCAGCGCTTCCTCCGAGACGTCTTCCTTGCGGATGAACTGCGGGTCGGCCGCGGCCACCTGCATGGCCAGATCCTTCACCAGATCCTGAAAGTCCTGCGTGCGCGCGACAAAGTCAGACTCGCAGTTCACCTCGATGAGCACGCCGAGCTGCGAACCCGAGTGAATATAAGACCCGATGACGCCCTGGCGTGTGGCCCGGCTGGACTTCTTCGCGGCGGAAGTGATGCCGTGCTTGCGGAGGATGATCTCAGCCTCGGCCAGATTGCCATTGGCCTCCACGAGCGCTTTCTTGCACTCCATCATGCCCGCGCCGGTGCGGTCGCGGAGCTCTTTCACTAACCTGGCGTTGATTTCCATTTGGGATTCTTTCTTCATTGTGGGGCAGGCTCTCAGCCTGCGGCGGACTCTCAGACCGCCCGGTGCGCAGCGAGCGATCCGCGCAGGCTGAGAGCCTGCCCCACATCACATGTCAGACTTCGCGAGTGCTCGTCGTGGCCACGTCGGCTTCGGGCGTCTCCGTCCCGGGTCCCTTGCGCGGCAGCGATGTCGACGGCAGATCTTCCTCGGCCAGACTCTCCGACATGAGGCGGTCGAGCTGGTTGGGATCGAAATGCTCGTATTGCGTGAAATCCTCGACAACGGGCGCGTCCTCGGCGACGTCCGCCTTCTCAGGAACGAATTCCTGCTCGGTGGCCAGCGACCGGCCTTCGACCACCGCGTCCGCCACCTTGGTGGTGAACAGGCGGATGGCGCGCAGCGCATCGTCGTTGCCTGGGATCACGTAGTCCACTTCATCGGGATCGCAGTTGGTGTCCACCACGGCGACCACCGGAATGCCGAGCTTGCGCGCTTCCTTGACGGCGATCGCTTCCTTGTTCGAATCGACGACGAAGAGCAGATCGGGCAGCCCCCCCATGTCCTTGATGCCGGCCAGATTCTGGTGCAGGTGCTTGCGCTCCCGTTCCAGACGGCCGATTTCCTTCTTGGCGCGGCCTTCCCAGTTGCCTTCAGTGGCCATCGCATCCAGTTCCTTGTACCGCTTGATGGACTTCTGCACGGTGCTGTAGTTGGTCAGCAGTCCGCCCAGCCATCGCTGGTTGATGTAGAACTGGCTGCAGCGCGTCGCCTCTTCGGCAATGGCTTCCTGCGCCTGTCGCTTGGTCCCCACAAAAAGGACGTTCTTGCCGAGCGCGGCCTGTTCGGCCACAAAGCGCATGGCGTCCTTGAAAAGCTTGAGCGTCTTCTGGAGATCCACGATGTAGATCCCGTTGCGTTCGCCGAAGATGTATTCCTTCATCTTCGGATTCCAGCGCCTGGTCTGGTGCCCGAAATGAACGCCTGCTTCGAGCAGTTCTTTCATCGAAATAGACGGCAAAAAGAAATCCTCCCGGTTACAAACCTCCGGCGGCGGGGCGTACCGCGCCGGACGGTTGGAGTGGACGGTTTCACCCGTCTTCGAACGCGCACGCGGCCCAAAGCGAGATTTGCGTGCTCAATCGAAGCCGGCTGGCCGGTAACGGCCCGATGCGAACCGTTACCGTTTGGAGAACTGGAACCGCTTGCGCGCGCCCTTCTGGCCGTACTTCTTGCGCTCGTGGGCACGCGGATCGCGGGTGAGGAGCCCCGCCTCCTTGAGCTTCCCGCGCAGCTCGGCGTTGAAGTCGCACAGAGCGCGCGCGATGCCCAGGCGGATGGCGCCGGCCTGACCGGTCGGCCCGCCTCCGTTGGTGAGGATCAGAACATCGAACTTGTCCGCGGATTCGGCCGTCAGCAGCGGCTGCCGGACCAGAGCGCGGGAGGACTCATTCACAAAATACTTGTCGACGGGCCGGCCGTTTACCGTGATGGCGCCCTTGCCTGGGCGCAGAAACACGCGAGCCACGGCCGTCTTGCGGCGGCCCGTTCCGAGATGCTGAACCAAAGTTCCTGGCACTTACTTCGACTCCGTTTCCAACGCGACCGGCTTCTGCGCCTGGTGCGGATGCTTGTCTCCGGCGTACACCTTCAGCTTGCGATACATCTGCTTGCCGAGCTTCGTCTTCGGCAGCATGCCCTGAATCGCGTCCTCCACCAGGCGGCTCGGATGCTTCGCGCGCACCTTGGGTACGCTCATTTCCGTGAGCCCGCCGGGATAGCCGGAATGGCGGCGGTAGACTTTCTGTTCTTCCTTGCGTCCGGTGAGCCGGACCTTGGCGGCATTAATGACGATCACATGATCGCCTGTATCCAGGAACGGGGTGTAAGTGGGCTTGTTCTTGCCCATCAGCAATAGCGCAGCCTGGCTGGCGACGCGCCCGAGGACCTTGCCCTCGGCGTCCACCACGTGCCATTGGCGCACAATTTCCCCCCTGGACGGGAACTGGGTTTTCATACAGACAGACTATCTCCGTTCGGGACCTACAAACCATCCAGCTTACCAATAGGTTAGGGGGGCTGTCAAACCGGGGCGACACGGCCCGCCTATGG